>ERZ772807.1067-NODE-1067-length-15597-cov-9.248231_pt1 | contig 15597 bp, 14 predicted proteins | sample MGYA00511472_ERZ772807 | MGnify/ENA primary metagenome ERZ772807 (study PRJEB29015, sample SAMEA2737947) | human oral metagenome | biome: human oral; feature: human-associated habitat; material: dental | place: China | collected 2039 ...
AGACTATATCGAAGAAAACAGAAAGTTTGAAGGAGTTGAAAAAATAAGGCAATTATCTTATATAGATTTGTACTATGCCTTATACTATGCACTTAACAACACTATGATGCATCTTGCAAGCGAAAATGACCTCATACATCAAGACACATTGAATGCACGAAATTTTTTGCTTAAAAATTGTAAGAAGCATTTGGAAGATGCTAAACATCCTCATATAAAAAAGATAATTCAAGAATAAGTTTTTAAATAATACTAATTTTTAATAGAATAGCAGAATGATTTATTAAATTAAGAATTATATAAACAATTTTTTATTTTATCAGAGTGTATAGTGCGGTTTTCTATAGTTCTATTATATTTTCGGATAAAATAGTATTATATATGTGAAAAATTTTATGAAGATATTGAGATAAGGTTGGAGTCAATAATGAAAAAAATGCTCAAACTGTTTTTATTTATTGCAGTATTTATATTTGTTTTAGTGCTTGCCGTAAATATATACATAAACAATATAAAAAAAAATAATCCGGATAACGAGATTACATTAGCGGATTTGCAAGAACTGTCCAAGAGCGTCAATGATGACAGAGTAAATATATTGCTTTTAGGGGTGGACAGTTTGGACGGCAGTCAAAATCATGCGAATATGAGAACTGATACAATGATGCTGTTGTCGGTAGATCCCAAGACTAAAACAGCGTTTATATTATCCATACCAAGGGATACAAGAGCGGAAATTGAAGAGTATAAATATAAGTTTAATAAAATAAACTCGGCGCATTCAATAGGAGGCATAAATGCAACGTTAAAGGCCGTGAAAAAGCTGTTGAATGTAGATATACATCACTTTGTAAAATTAGATTATCAGGCATTGTTTAAAACAATAAACGATATAGGCGGAGTAGAAGTGGACGTGCCTATGGATATGAATTATGACGATCCTTATGCCGTTCCGCCACTGCATATAGAGCTTAAAAAAGGTTTGCAACTGTTAGACGGTGAAAAATCCATGCAGTTTTTAAGATTCAGATACGGATATGCAAATCAAGACCTTGGAAGAATAGAATCTCAGCAAAAATTTATGACAAGCCTTATAAAAAAAGTTTTGTCGGTTGAGTCGGCTGTACATATACCACAATATATAGATACATTTTATAAATATGTACAGACAGATATGAGCATTACTGATATGCTGAAAATTGCATCGAAATGTATAGATATAAAACCGTACAACATAAAAAAAGAAGTATTGCCGGGCGAAGCAAAGACTATGTACGGAACATCATATTATATAGCAAATCCTGAAAAATCAAAAGAATTACTGGACACTCTTTTATCGGGTAATTATTATATATCACAAGAGATGCAAAATGAAAATTTAACGGTATCAAACGGAGGAAATTCTACTGATACGTCAAATGTAACAAATACTCAAAAAATACCTTATGTTGTCGTATTAAACGGTAATGGACGTCAAGGCTCGGCACAAAGAGCAAAAGATTTATTGTTTGTGAATAACATAGAAGTTCAAGATTCGGCAAATGCGGATAATTTTGATTATGAAGAAACTGTAGTATATTATACAGATGACGAGATTTTAGCACAAAATATAGCGACTATATTGGGTGTGAACAAAATAACACAGGAAAACAAGGCATACTATGGAAAACCTACAGATATTGTTGTAGTTCTCGGAAAAGATTTTGTGAAGTAATACCAAGCACCATTTAAATTAAAATATATTTGTACTTATGTGTAAAATAGTTTGACATATAGGTGTTTAAAGTGTATCATTAGATTAATATAAAGTATGAAAATAAAAAACAGGTTTTTAATTTTTGAGGAGAACTTAATTAGATGACTACTAACGAAAAAATAAAAAAAATATATGAAGTATTGGATAAAAAACTTGGCGAAGATATTGTTGTATTGAATGTAAACGGAATATCAAGTATAACAGACTATTTTGTAATAGTATCTGCACCGAGCGAAAGACAGGTAAAGGCGTTGGAAGACGCATTGGACTATGAAATGTCTAAACTTGGCGTAGAACCAAGAGCGGTAGAAGGAAAGAACAGTGCAAAATGGATATTAATAGATTATAACGATATAGTTGTGCATATATTCAAGACGGAAGATAGAGAGTTTTATAATTTGGAAAGGCTTTGGAAGGATGCTGTATTTGTAGATATTGATGAAGTACAATAAGGAAAAGTAGAGTATGAGTATAAAAGATAAATTTTTTTTAATTTTCTACGAAAAAGATGAAAAATACAGGACAGATATAACTTATATTTTGTTAGCTACAGGTTCGTTGGTTGTTCATATAATTTATCATATTTTTTTCATAATGAAAACTGTTATTCCAAATTTTTTTTCTTTTTTTGAACTAAACTACTTTATATTTTTTAGTTTTCAGATTTTTTTTCTTCCATTTTATACTCAAACATAACTTTCACAAGTTTACACAATTCTTCTGAATTTCTATCAGTCATTAATTTTTTCTTTTTTAAATTTTTCAAATGTACAATTTTTTCCGACTCTAAAGTCTGAATTCCTATTTTCTTATCTGCTCCTATCTTAAATTTCGCCACAAAACCATATTCCTTCAATATATTCACTACTGATTTCATAACTGCATTTTTAAGTTTTCTATCATAAGAAAGTAGTTTTCTTAAATTTTCCAGCACTTCTAAAAGTGAAATTTCAGCATGCGGAATATAGTTAAAATGTGCAATATAGTTTCGTATATACAAATCTTTTTTCTCTTGTTTTAATTTTTTTACTTTTTTATCAGAATAGATGCTTCTTTTTTCTACATTATCTTTGTATAATTCTTTATAAAAATTTATATATTTTTCAACAATTTGCCCGCTTTTATATTTTACATTTTTACTGTTATCAAAATTAAATATTTCTTCTATATACTGATTTTCAGGAAATTCACCTTTCAATCTAAATCTTAAGTCCCTTTCCCAGATCGAAGTATATCCCACAAGTCTGTGGAGTATTTTTAATAACAAGCCTTGCAACAAGTTTAATTCATTAAATTCCACTTTATTTTTCAAATGAGTATATTTTTGTATATTTCCAATTGCTTTTTCATATTCTTTATAATCTTCATCATTAAATTTTTCATCTTTTTTAGGTCTTGCATATTTTCTATGTAAATTTTGCTGCATTGTATAATTTTTTTCTATTTCATTTTTTTTATTGCTGTATTCTTTCAATTCTTTTAAACTTATTTTATACTTCGCTTTATCAGCTATTTTTTCAAGTAAATTTAACATCCCATATTTTTTTATATTATAAAAAGCTCTATGCTTTATAATATTTTCTCCATCAAAATATATTTTATTTGTGTCAAATTTCTTCAATTCTTTCCTATCTTTTATTTTATTTCCATTAAAATCTAAAAATTTTCCAATTTCATTCGCTTCTAATTCAAAATCTTCTGTTACTCTATTATTGTCTAAATTTAAAAGATTTATAAGTTCAAGTTCATCTGAAAAAGTTTCTTCTTTATTTGCACTCTGATATTTTTCAAGACTTCCTTTCAAATTAGTCAATTCTTTATGATTAAGCAATTTTAAAATTAAATAAAACATGTTCAATCTTTCGGTGTATTTTAATATATTTCCTAATTTTATCTCTCTTAAAAATTCATTTATTTCATATGGAATTTTAATATTATTATTTTGTTCATATTTTTTCAAGAATTTATCAAATTCTTGCTTTTTTTCTGCTAAAGAAGTATTTGTTTCTTCATCGCTTCCAATATATATAAGGCTTAATCTTCCGTTATTTGCCAAGTAAGTCATAAATCCTTTTAAAAATATTTTTTGTATAAAGTCAATATATGTATCTTTTTCTTCTTCATCCTGATTTCCAGCATTAATCATATAAAGGCTTTGTATATTTGCAAGATATTCTTTAGGAGTTTTTTCTTGAATATCTTCAAATTTTTGTAGTTTATAAAATCCAGTTTTTAAATTTCTTTTATCATTTTTATTTAATTCAATTATTTCTCTGCTTATCTCAAAAAAATTCCCGTTATTGCTCATAAAATAATTTAAAAATTCTCCATAATAAATATTTTTCAAAAGATATATCTGAGCATCTATAATTTCTTTAGTTTTATTATCATCATTTGTTTTCGGAGTTTTCCAATAAATACCTAGACTATTTTTTAAATCATCTATCCTGCTGTACAATTTTGTAAATGACGGAACAAATGGAATATTTTTATTAACAAACTCAAATCGTGTTCTCTTTAAATAATTTAATATTTTATATTTTTCCAAATACCTAAATACATTCGCACTATTCAACTGCCTAAATATCTTCAATTTCAATTTTTTCTCATTTATTTCATTTTGAAACATTTTTTTTGAAATTTCAGAAGGAGCTATATTTTTAAATGCAAATATATCTTTCCCTTCTAATTCCAAATTAAAATGCACAATCCCATGTCTAATACTGCTAATAGCTTCATCAATATTTGCAAAAAAATCTTCTATCTCATTTTTATTATCCATATTAAAATCATAACTATAGAACATTTTTAAATTTTCTTTTACTTCATTTTGCTTGTTTTCATTGTATATTTTATCAACTTCTCCAGAAACATATTTTTCTTCGCCCTTATTATTTTTTACAGTCTTTCCTCTCATTCTACCTGTAATATCATTCTCATTTTCAGTTTCAAGAATATTTCTCAATGAAAAATATGCAACCGAAGAAACTCCAATTATATTTCGTAAAAATGCTTCATTTTGTCTATTCCTAGCAATAAAATCACTTGTTGCAATTTCTCCATCTTGTAAATAATAATTATATTTCCCGCAATTTCTTACATAAGTATCCAATTTATTTAGTAATTTATTTTCAATTAATTTTTTTAAATTTTGATATTCAAATATTCTTTTCACTTTATCATTACTTATATTACTCGGTTTTTTATACACATAATTTTTCAGAAGTTTACTCATTTCAATTTCCACAAAATGACAAAAAGCATATTTTATATTTTTATCATTAAGTTCTTCTTTATCCAAATAATATTTATAAAACACTTGTGATTTTTTTAATTCACTCATATCCGGAACTTTTTCAATTAATTCTTTTATATTATTTACATTTTGTATTTCTTCGTAAATAATTTTAGCAAAATTTTCTTTATCATTTTTTCTTCCAATTATTTTGTGATAGCATTCTCTTATTTTATATTTTTCATGTTTTTTTGAATTTTCTATTAAAAAAAATAACTTCTCAATATCTTCTTTTTTATACAATTTATCAAATGCTTCCTGTACATTATTTATATAATCATTACGCTTTGCTGATTCTCTATAATAATCATAAATAATATTTCTTTTGCTCTTCCCTCCAACTTTTTCAACATTATTTTCATTAATTTTCTGATAATTAGCCTTATTTTCTTCAAATGAATATTTTAAAGAATTTATCTTATTCAATTTTGCCTCAACATCTTTTCTAAATATTTCTAATTCTTCAGAATTTATATCTTCATTTAACAATATTTTCTTTAAAACTGAAAAACTATTTTTATTTTTTAAATCATATTCTGAAATATCCTCTTCAGAATAATTTTTATCCTGTACTGCATTTTTCTCTTTCCTATTCTTTAAATACAGAACACTATCTTTTAGATGCAATACTTTATTTGAAAAAAACTTTTTTAAATTTTCTCTTCTTATTCTATTTTCTTCTTCACTTGCATTATCAGGATTTTTTATATATATATCCAGTCTTATACTTAAAAGCTCTGACAATCTCTCACTAGTCCTATTTTCTTCGCTCGTACTTTTTACTAATTTTCCCTCTTCAATATATTTTTTATGCGAAATTCCATCAACTTTTGTAACTTTCATATATAAAAACCTCCTAATATCTATATTTTTTACTCAATACCTAATTCTTTTTTCAATGCTTTTTGTAAAATTTGTGAAAAATTCAGATTTTTTTCCTGTGCCAATATATCTAACCAAACAGGAATTGTTAAAGTTTTCTTTTTAAGTGCATTTGTAACTTTTGCCACTTCATACACTGGATCAACAGATAAAATATACAAATACTGATTTTCTTTCAGTTTCACATCCTCCACTTTTGAAGGCTCAGGAAATTTTTTTCTTACATCCAAAAAATCAGCCAAATGCAGACCCAATGTCTCTCTCAAATTGGAAACAGCCTCCTCCATGCTATTTCCAAATGTAGCATAATAATTTATCTCTCCATCTTCAAACTTATCAAAATCAACAATACAACCATAATAAGTCCCATCTTCCTTAGTTACCACTGCTGGATAAAATACATCCATTTTCATTATCTCCTATCTTTTTTACGTATTGAACACGTGTATAAAATTGTTTGTAAAATTTTTTAGCATTTCTGCTAAATCAAAATAATTATTTTAAATTTTTCTATTCCTTAATCACTCATTGTTAGTGATTCTTTTTTTACTTGGACAATTTTTCATTTAATTTCTTCAATTTTTTTAAAATCACATTTTTTTTAATATTCCTTATTGCAAATTTTCATTACTTTTGGGGTGCTCTAAATCTCTTGTTGTAATAGTACATTGTGTAATTTAAAGTTTTAGTCCCCTTCATTTTTGGGGTGCTCTAAATCCCATCCAAATTATGGGATAATAATTTTTAGTGAAAGCAAGAAGGGACTAGAATTTAATCCCAACTTGTTTTTCAATACTTCTTAATGTTCCTACAGGTATATCTTTTGAATATGGTACTGTGACCACACCTTCCACACCTGGGATCATCCATTGATAATGACTACCTCTTATACGCACAACTTTTCCGCCTAATTTTCTAAATCTTTTTTCGATTTTTCTATATGACATAAATATCATTCCCTTCTAAAATAATGTTAATCATAACTTCTAATAGAAAGTATCTGAAAATTAGGAATAGTTGAAAAGTTTTACAAATAGTCATTTTCAACTTACAAATCTATTATAACACGTATACAGTACATTGTCAATAGTTTTAAAAAAATTTTTTAGAAAAAATCACAGCCAATATTCTTAACTGTGATTCTAATATTTTTGCAAAAAATCAAAAAAACTTACTTTTTAAAATTTCTATTCAAAATTATTTATCTTACAATTTGGAATAAAATTGCAACAACTAGAAATAATGTCGCAACTATTTCTGTAAATTTTTCGATTCCTTCTTTTTCTTCATCCAAGATATTAGCAGAACTTTTTGCTAAACCTTGGCTTCTGTCTGGCTGTAGTAAAATTACGCTTATCATGATGATTGATAAAATTACTAAAGCTATAATTAATAAATTTTCTAACACTTTATTAGTTCCTCCTATAATCTAAAAAACAAGAGAATAGCTAATTATTTTTTATTTTCAAAACAATTATTTAGCTGCTGCATCTCCAGCTTTTATTATTACAGCGAATTTTTCAGGAATTAAACTTGCTCCTCCTACTAATCCACCGTCAATGTCTGTTTGTGCAATTAAGTCAGCTGCATTTCCATCGTTCATTGAACCACCGTATTGAACTGTTACATTTTCTGCAACTTCTTTTCCGTATAAGTCAGTCAATAATCCTCTGATGAATGCATGAACTTCTTGAGCTTGATCTGGAGTGGCAGTTTTACCTGTTCCAATTGCCCATACTGGTTCATAAGCAAGTACAACATTTGCCATTTGTTCAGCTGTAACGTCTTTTAATCCACCAACAATTTGAGTTTTTACAACGTCGTTAGTTGTTCCAGCTTCTCTTTGTTCTAATTTTTCTCCAATACATAAAATTGGTTTTAAGTCGTGAGCTAATGCTGATTTTACTTTTTCATTGATAATTTCATCATTTTCATGGTAATATTCTCTTCTTTCAGAATGTCCTAAAATTACATATTCCACACCTAAATCTTTTAACATTAATGGTGAAACTTCTCCAGTATATGCTCCACTTTCTTTAGCGTTCATATTTTCAGCGGCAATTTTAATGTTGCTTCCTGCAGTTTCTCTAGTTGCTGTTTCCAATGCAGTAAAAGGTGCTCCAATTATAATTCCTGCATTTTTAACATCTGCTACTAAAGGTTTCAATTCATTAAAGAATTTTGCTGCTTCTTTCGCAGTTTTGTTCATTTTCCAGTTTCCAGCTACTATTACTTTTCTCATAGTTTTTTCCTCCATTATTTATTTAATACATTTTCTTTTATTTTACCATATATTACCTTTTTTATCAATGCTGATACATCGAATTTTTTTCTTGAATATTTTATACTATTTCCCATTTGAATAGCAGGCTTACAAGAATCCAAAAACTCTTAATAGCAAATAATATAAAATATAACTTCTATCTTTAAACGGAGTTTAAATTAATTTATATAATCCAAAAATCAAAATCTTCACTTATTTGATCATATTTTTTATCTTTTCCAAGAATATCTGCAAATTCCTTAAAATCTTCGCCAGTTTTTCTCAAGTACTCTTCATTTCCTACAACTTCTTCTATTTTTTCTGAAATTCCATCCCACGATTTGTAAATGTCAGGTATTATTTTCAGACCTTCTTCAGTTATTTTCGTAATTGAATTTTTTCCAGACTTTTCCCTTTTCACATATCCTTTGGAAATTAATTTATCCACAAAGCGTGTAACTGTCGATGGAGCTATTGCCAATGTTTCAGATATTTGATTTACTGTAAGCCCATTTTCTTCTTCCTTCAATATAATCATCAAAAATCCGTGCGTTGGATAAATATCTATCTTTTCAAATGATTCTTCCGCTATTTTATTAACTATTCTAAACATCTTTGAAATTGAAAAATAAATACATTTTTGAATTTCCATTTTTCCTTTATTATCCATAAATTTTCACTCCCTTTTCTCATTTTCTATTTTTATTTAATTTATTATCTACAGTATATTTTTCCCAAAAAAACAGGAAAGTTAATTTAATAATGATATATGCAGGAATTGCAATAAATGCTCCTCCAATTCCAAATAAAGCCCCTCCAATAAGAACTACCAGAAGCGTTGTAATTGGATGCATTTCCACAGATTTTCCAGTAAGCCACGGTTTTACAATATTTGCTTCTATTGTTTGTACAATTGTAATTAGAACTACAATAAAAATCACTAGTTTAAATGATTTTGTAAAAGCATAAAGTATAGCCGGAATCAGTCCAATAAACGGTCCAATAAACGGAATCACATTCCCAAAACCTATAATTACTGAAAAAAGCATACTGTAATCCATTTTCAAAAAATAAAATATTATAAATGATACAACTCCAACTATCATACTGTCAAGTGCTGTTACAAGAATATATTTCCCAATTGTTTCATCCATATTTTTTATAAGAACAATCAAGTCTTCCCTATCCATATTCTGCAATGCTCTCTTAACTCCATTTTCCATGTTATCATAACTGAAAATAAGCATTATTGTAAAAATAGGAGTCATAAACAGCAGGCTGAATGTGCTGCTTATCAGCGAAAAACTTGAACTTAATACTTTTATGACATTGGATACAATTATATCCTTAGAACTCATCAGAGAACTTTTAAGGTCGATATTATTACTTTTAAGAAATCCAAAAAAATTATTTTGAAGCTTTTCCTGATTTTTTAGCAAAAAATCAATAAGACTCGATACCTGCTTTGTAAATATCGGCACAATTGTCAAAACAATATAAAGAAAAATCACAAAAAATATAGTCAGTACAAGTAAAATTGCAAATGTACGATTTAATTTAATTCTTTTTTTCTTCTTACTCTGTGAAATCTCATTAAACAACTCTATTTTTTTTCTTTTTTCTGAATCGCTTATATTCATCTTTTCCACTTTTTCCAGCTCATTAAGTTTATCATTTTTTAAAAAAATGTCATTTTTGTTTTTTTCACTTATCATATCAATAAAAGGCATAAGACAGTATACGATTATAAACGATAAAATAAATGGAAAAATTGTACTTGTAACAAGTTTTATTTGTTTTGCGAAATTATCGTAAACTCTAAAAAATAACAAAAGTGCCAAAAGTGCCAATACCGTTACAATTAAAATATTTCTTAATTTTAACAGCTTTTCCTCATTGTAAAATTTCATTCACTTTTCCTTTCTATAACACCAGTTTCTAAAATATAGAAAATTTTTATTAAACAGTAATTCTAAATTTATAAATCTATCCAAAAGACTTTTCACTCTTCTTATTAAATACAATATCAATCGGACATCCTTCAAATCCAAAATATTCCCTCAATTTATTTTCAATATATCTTTGATAAGAAAAATGTATTAATTCTGGATTATTTGCAAAAAATACAAATTTCGGCGGTGCTTGGCTTACTTGTGTTGCATAATTTATTTTTACTGCTCGACCTTTTCTCGTTGGAACCGGATTTTGCGCTATTATTTCTGACAAAATCTGATTCAAAAGACCAGTAGTTATCTTTTTATGATATTCCTCATTAATAAATCTAGCCTGCTCTAAAATATTCAAAGTTCTTTTTCCAGTCAATGCAGAAATTGTAACAATCGGTGCATAATCTAAAAATGCCAAATCAGCCTTCACAAGTTCAGTAAATTCCTTTACGCTGTTATTATCCTTTTCAATTAAATCCCATTTATTTATAGCAATTATAATCGGTTTTCTCTCTTCATAAATCATTCCTGCAATTCTCTTATCCTGATCCGTCAAAAGCTCTGTCGCATCCAGCATAAGCACACATACATCCGCCCTTTTTATAGATTTCATTGCACGTAATACACTGTAATACTCAATATCATCTTCCACTTTTGACTTTCTACGGATTCCCGCTGTATCAATTAAAGTATAAGTTTCTCCATCATATTTCAAGCTGGAATCAATCGTATCCCTTGTTGTCCCTGCAATATCACTTACAATAGAACGCTCTTCATTCAAAAGTTTATTTACAAGCGAAGATTTCCCGGCATTCGGTCTTCCCAAAATGGCAATACTAAGTCCATCTTCAGTTTGCTTTATCTTTTTATCCTCAAATTTATCAATTACAGCATCCAGCAAATCTCCTAAATTTGTCTTATGCTCTCCGGAAATTCCAATAACTTCCTCAAATCCCAGTCCATAAAACTCAAAAATATTTTCCTGATCACGCATATAATTATCAATTTTATTTACAGCTACAACAACTTTTTTATCCTGCTTTCTAAGTACAGTTGCCACATCTTCATCGAGCCCAGTAATCCCAGCTTTCCCATCCACTAAAAATATAATTACATCCGCTTCATCAATTGCAACTTGTGCCTGCTGCTTAATTTTCCCCATCATAAAATCCTCAGTTCGTGGCTCAAGCCCACCAGTATCCACCAGTATAAATTCTTTCCCGCTCCACTCCATCTCACGATATAGCCTATCTCTAGTAACTCCAGGCTCATCCTTCACAATTGACAGCCTGTCCCCCACTAATTTATTAAATAACGTTGATTTCCCCACATTGGGCCTACCAACAATTGCTACCGTATGTTTCATTTTTCCCTCCATTTTTTATTTTTATAATTTTATAATAAAAAAATATATTATTTAAACAAAAATCACATTAAATCAGTTCAATTTCAAATAAATTTATTTATATTTTCAATCAAATTTAAATATACAATATATTTTATCATACTTTTTACATTTTTATTAGTCTTTTTTTTATAATATTACGAAAAATATATCTACAAATAAATAGAAATTGCCAAAATCAACTAAAGAAGTGGAAAAGATATTGAAAAAGTCTTTAGAAAAAGAATAAATAAAATATTAATTATAATACTAAATCCCATTTAAAAAACAGAAATTATATTTTATATTACTGGCAAAAAGGCTTGCCCTTTTATAAAAAATTCATAATTAATCCGTTATTTAAATGGGAAATAGTATAAAGTATTATTTAATTAAAATCCAAAAATAATTTCTAAAAATTACATATTTTTCAAAACTAATTCTACGATATTTTCAGCTCTTAATCCATAATTTGTAAGCATAGTTTCTCCATCTGCACTTTGTCCAAAAATATCTTGTATTCCATGTTTTATCACTTTTGTGGGATGAACTTCAGATAAATATTCTGAAACTGCGCTTCCCAATCCTCCAATTACCGAATGTTCTTCACTTGTTACAATAAATTTACATTCTTTCGCAGCTTTTAAAACAGTTTCTGTATCTAGCGGCTTTATTGTTGAAACATTGATTACTCTTGCTTTTATTCCTTTTTCCTTCAATAGTTTTTCAGCTTTTAAAGCCTCTGAAACCATAAGTCCTGTAGCTAATATTGCTACATCATCACCTTGCGTCAAAGTTACGGCTTTTCCTATTTCAAATGTATAATCTTCATCGAATAATACTGGAATATTCAATCTTCCAAGTCTTACATAGACAGGCCCTTCATATTCAGCCACTGCAAAAATCATTTTTTCTGTTTCAACCGCATCTGCTGGCGATAATACAACCATTCCTGGAATTGCACGCATTAAAGCCACATCTTCAACTGATTGGTGCGAACCTCCATCTTCTCCTAACGAAACTCCTGCATGAGTTGGACAGATTTTCACATTTAAATGTGGATATGCCACCGAATTTCTGATTTGATCAAAGGCACGTCCTGCCGCAAAATGTGCAAATGTCGAAGCAAACGGTATTTTTCCAGTTGTTGCGATTCCCGCTGCAGTTGCAATCATATCAGCTTCAGCAATTCCAACGTTTATATGTCTTTCTGGAAATTCCTTTTGAAAATATGCAGTCATTGTCGATTTTGACAAATCAGCTTCCAGAACCACTACATCTTTATTTATTTTCCCCAATTTAACCAATGTTTCCCCGTAAGCTACTCTAGTTGATTTTTTTTCCATTCTCATATTCTCCTATTTTTTTTATTTTGGTCATTTTTAAAGTTTATAAAATCCAATTAATGCAATACTTTAAATATTCATATTCTTTATTGCAAACCTTAAATTTTTCCTTCAGCACCAGTCTTTCAGCTTAATTCTTCCATCGCTTTTTTATATTCTTCCTCATTTGGAGCTGCTCCGTGAAATCCTGCATTATTTTCCATAAATGAAACGCCTTTACCTTTTACAGTATTTGCAACGATAACTGTCGGCTGACCTTTAACTGTTCTCGCTGTATCAAGGGAATTTATGATTTCTTCATAATTATGTCCATCAATTTCAATTACATTCCAGTTAAATGCCTTAAATTTTTCCCCGACTGGAGCAACATCCATTACATCCGAAACTTTTCCATCAATTTGCAAATTATTATAATCAACTATCGCAACTAAATTATCAAGTTTATAATGCGCAGCCGTCATTACAGCTTCCCAAACTTGTCCTTCCTGCAATTCTCCATCTCCCAAAATCGCATAAACTCTATAGTCATTTTTATAAATTTTTGCACTCAAAGCCATTCCATTTGCAGCAGAAAGCCCTTGCCCAAGTGAACCAGTTGACATTTCAACTCCAGCCAATTTTTTCATATCAGGATGTCCTTGAAGCGGAGAATGCCATTTTCTCAATGTTGGAATAAGATCTCTTCCTTCTTTTCCTAAAAATCCTTTTTCAATTAAAGCCGCATAAAGTGCAGGAGCTGCATGCCCTTTACTAAGCACAAGCCTGTCACGGTTTTCCATTTTTGGATTTTCTGGGTCAACATTCATTTCCTTCCAGTAAAGCACAGCCAAAATATCAGCAATCGAAAGTGAACCACCTGGATGCCCTGACTTTGCCCCATAAATCATTTCAATAATGTCTTTTCTCAATGTTTTTGCCTTTTTTTGCAAATCTTCAATTTTCATAAAAACCTCCGTTATCATATTTATATTGATTATTAATTTTTTGATTTTATTATTAAAACAACCATAAACTCGATTTTTAAAAGAACTTCTACTATCGTAATTTTCAATATTTCTTATTCTAATCTTCCTTTTTCAAATTATAAAAAAACAAAGAAACACCAAATAATGCCAATGCCACAACAAGCGTTACCTTAACTCCCAGTTCAGTCGCACCCTTTACACCATTTTGAACATTTTGATTTCCAGCAACTAGCAAAGTTGACTGAACAACCTGCTGAACTAGAAATGCCAATTTTAAAAACATTCCCTGTATTCCAAACATAAATCCTTCCAGGCTAATTTTTTTAATTTCAGATAATTTTGCCGAAATTTCACTAAGCATTGCCTGCGGAAAAATAAATGCTGCACCACTTAATCCTGCTCCACAAATTACAAAAAACACATAAGCAAAAATCGAATTATTTTTATTAATAAACAGCAGCCCAAAAGTTCCAGCTATTAAAAGCAGCATATCCACAATCAATATTTTCTTATATGAATATTTTTTCCCAAACTTATTCGTAATCGGAAAAAACAGCCCAGCCATCCCAAACAGCACAACTGATATTACAGTCAAATACTTAATGTCCTTTTGCATTACAGTGCTCAAATAATATGTTAAATCCCCACGAAGTATGTTAAATCCGCAAAAGAAAAAGAAATATCCTAAAAAGTACAAAATAATTTCCTTATCCTTCAAATGTGAAATTGATTTCATAAACCCTAGCGATTCAGTCTTAGGACGATTTTGTGTAAGTTTCTTTTCCTTTAGAAAAAATATACACGCATAAATCCCCAAAACTGACAATATTGTAATCAAAATTACTGTTTTACGTATTCCAACTTCTGTATTCAGCACTCCATTTACTACTCCCAATTTTGAAATCAAAATACCTGGAAGAACCATCGCAACCCCAGTAAATATAAGCCTAAAAGTTGACTGCATTGTAGAAAGGTTAAGCCTTTCTTCCTTATTTGAAGCCAAATCTGGAATTAGAGCGTTATATGGTGCTGCAACTAAAGTATATGCGGTAAAATACAGTCCCCCAACAACTGATAAATAAATAAGCGTCGCCATCTGTGAACTTTTAATTGGATAAAAATACATAATCGTAAGAATCCCAAGTGGCAATCCTCCAACTAGCATAAATATTGATCTTTTTCCAAACCGTGATTTTGAATTATCAGATAAAAATCCTACAACAGGATCTGATATTGCATCAATAATCCTCGCAAAAATAAATGCTAGAACTAAATATTGCGGCTTTAACAGCGGAACTAAATTTTTCTCCGTTTCAGGCGGTAAATAGTAATACGACAGCCATTGATTATAAATCTGGTCAATCATAAAATATGAAACCCCAAGCCCGTAAATTATGTAACTTTTTTTCGTTAATCTTGAACTCATTAAATTTTCTACCTTTCTGTTTTTTATATTGTTTAAAACAAACCTAAAAGTTATAACTTGTATCTTCAAACTTTATATTTATTCAGTTTTTATCACTTTAATTTGTTAAAAACTCCTTTACTGCCTCAGCATATTCATCTTTACACTCAGGATCAGCATAAATTCTTGTGTGTGAACCTTTTTCAAAAACTTTTAGCTTGATATTTTCATTCTGTGCAAGTTCGTTATACTCTTCCATAAGCATTCCGTAAGTTGTAGCCTTGTCATTTTTAGACTGAATTATCAAAGTAGGTATTCTTTTTAGCAAATACGATAATCTCAGCTTATCAAGATG
>ERZ772807.1071-NODE-1071-length-15559-cov-4.668150_pt1 | contig 15559 bp, 17 predicted proteins | sample MGYA00511472_ERZ772807 | MGnify/ENA primary metagenome ERZ772807 (study PRJEB29015, sample SAMEA2737947) | human oral metagenome | biome: human oral; feature: human-associated habitat; material: dental | place: China | collected 2039 ...
TTTTTGCCCTGCTGTACGAACGAGAGCGGTGTGGTGCTCGTGGCCGGCTCTGTCTTTTGCTTGTCCAGCAGAACCTCTACGCCGCTGTAGAACGCGTTGCGGACCGGTTCCTTTGCCGCCTCGCCCACGGTGCTTGTGAGCAGGAAGCCTGCCGCCGTAAATGCGGCGATGGAACGGAGCAGCCTGTGTTTTGTACGTAACATGATGCGCCTCATCTCCTTTACAATGAACAATCCTATGTGCACAGCATACCGCATTTTCCTGTGCAATACAATCTTTATTCAGCAGTTCCCACGATGGACGTGCCGCAGATGGCGGCGTGCGATCGCCGTGAGGCGGTCGATGTCCGCAATCGGTGTCGGCGGCGCGCTCATGCGGTGGCGCGGGAAATAGCGGCTGATGTGCAGGGGAATCTCGGGCGAGAGGCCGGCGAGCCAGCGTGCCTCCTCCTCCATGTCCGCCGGACTGTCGTTCATGCCGGGGATGATGAGGGTCGTCACCTCAACGTGGACGCCTGCGCGGACGGCGTGCGTGATGGTCTCGCGCACGGTCATGAGGTCGCCGCCGAGCCGTCGGTAGAAGTCTTTGCGCCAGCCCTTGAGGTCAATGTTCATCGCGTCGACGTGCGGGAGGAGGCGTGCGAGCGGCTCCGCACAGATCATGCCGTTTGTGACGAGGACGACGGCGAGCCCCGCCGCGTGGAGGAGCGGCGCCGTATCCATGATGTACTCATAGGAGATGAGCGGCTCGTTGTAGGTGAATGCGACGCCGAGGCTGCCGTGCGGGGCGGCGCTCAGCTCCTGTGCGAGCGCGGCCAGACGCGCGGGCGGTACGTTCTCCGTCGGTATGGCGGCATCTGCTGCCGCGATGTCCGCATTTTGGCAGAACGGGCAGGCGAGATTGCATCCGTAGCTGCCGACGGAGAGGATCGCGCGGCCGGGGTGGAAGTGATAGAGCGGCTTTTTCTCGATGGGGTCGAGCGCGAGCGCGGTCAGCCGCCCGTAGTTCGTCGGACGGATGACGCCGCCGACGTTCGTGCGGGCCCGGCAGAAGCCCGTCTCATCCTCCCGCAGGCGGCAGGCGTGGGGACAGAGACTGCAGACTGCCGTCACGCGTGACGCTCCGACGTGAACCGCCAGATGCGGATCTCGGCGTCCTCGGGGATGCCGCCCTTTTTGCGGGCGGCGCGCAGCTGCTCCTCGGCCGTCTCTGTGCCGGGGGCAGCGGGGAGCATGACGCCCTTGCGCCCGCGCGACTCGGCGATGATGCCGTAGGTTTTCGGGTCGAGCGCATCTGCGCCGCCCACGAGTTCCGGCTCGCTGAGCACGTCGACCGTGATGTCGAGCGCGTCCAGTTCCTCCTCTGTCACGGGGGCGACGTGGGTGTCGTTTCGTGCGGCGTGCGCGGCATTGCGCGTGATCTCATCGGCGATGCTCTTTGCCGACGGCTCGAACGTGCCGTACGTTCCGCGCGGCGCGCCGTCCCGCGTGAGCGTCACATAGACTCCCGCGCGCCCCGCCATCTCCTCCGGGAGCTCTGCGGGTACGGGCGGCAGTTTCCCCGTGCGGACGATCGTCTCCACGGCGCGGCGGGCGAGCCGCACGTAGTCGTCCTCTGCCGCGCGGCGTTCCTCGCGGGCGCGCCGCTCCAGCATCTCATATCGCTCCACGAAGCTGCGGCGCGGATCTTCGCGCATCACCTTGAACGATACGAGCCCGTAGCCGATGCCCGTCGTCCCCTGATAGGAGAGCTTTTTGATCTTCAGTGCGCGCGCGTCGAGCACGCCTGCCAGCATCCAAAGCCCGCGCAGAGCGCACTCCGCCGCCGGCTGATAGATCGCGGGATCCATGCGCAGGAGTTTTAGAAAGTCGCCCTCCTCCAGATACTTCATGCACGCCTTGTCAAACCGCGGCCCCTCGGGCGCAAAGCCGCGCGGCGCGTCGGGCGTCAGACGGTGGGAGAGGTCACCGCTCGCGAAAAAGACCGCCCGCCGTCCGAGCTCCTCCGCCACGCGGGCGATGCACCGGCCGAACACATAGTGCTCCTTGGGCGAGAGCCCCGAGACTCCGACGCGCACGAGACGAAAGTCCGTCGTGTGTGTCTCAAGGAAGGAGAGCGGCACCATCACCCCGTGATCGAGCGCGGCACCCCGTCCGCCGACGCCGCCCGCCGCGATCCCCTCGGCGGATGCCGCTTTTGCGAGCTCCTTGGCAAAGGGCTCATCGTAGTCCGCCATGACGCGCAGATCGGGCGCGCCGAACGCGGCGAAGTCCCCCGACGCCATCTCGCCCGGCGCGATGTGGAAGTAGTCTGCGTACATCACCGTGTGCGGGCTCGCGACGATCACCGTCTCGGGCGCGAGCTCTGCCGCCTCCTTCATCGCGCGTTCATAAGCGTTAAGTGTCAGTTGGAGCTTTCGCTCCTCGCCCTGCCCGACCTCCGGCAGGAGGAGCGGCGGGTGCGGTACGGCATATGCGGCAACGATGGACATGGCACGACCTCCTTACGAAATACTACTGTATTTATTCGATGTACAGGAGAAAAGCCCTGCATGATTTCATGGTGTCCTTCGTATACAATGCAGATGAAAATTAAATCTGCCAATCATTTACCAACAACGTTCCAGCGGCATGGCTACTTTTATCGCACGGCGGTGCTGAATTTATCAGTGCTTCCTTCAGGCAGAAGCAGAGGGGGTCAATGCCATGTGTGAACTGATGGAAAAATTTGGTGAGAAGAAGCTGGAAGAGGGGCGTTGTGAGGGAATGCTGGACAGGGCACGTTCGCTGCTCAAGCTGAACGTCCCTGTCGAGGTAATCGAGGCGTCGAGTAGTTTGACGTGTGCGGAGATTCTAGGGAATCGCTGATAGAGAGCCTCTCAGATTGACATGCTTCATGTTATCCGTACCTCTTGTGGATATGGATTCGACAGGAGACATGGAAGCCTCTGCTTCTTTTGATGGTTTTTATGCTATACTAATGATATCGATGGTTTCTCAGTAAGTGGACAGAGAGGATGAGAGAGATGAAAAAGGGATTGATCCTGTTGGCGGTCTTCATGTTCGCCCTGACAGGAATTTCTATGGCAGCGGGCATCAACCAGATCAATCGGGATGGGCACGTTCTGAACTATTCGGACATTGCACTTGGCGGTATTATGGCGGGAACAACGCGCGCGGAGGTCGAGGAGATATATGGTGCGCCGACCACGCGGACAGAGCCGGAGTGGAGTGATGCGCGGAATGACATGATAGACACGTATACCTATGGGACATCCTTTCATGTAAAGTTTATTGGGGACCGTGCCGAGTTCATCAACACGGATGCGCAGAACGGCATCGCGACGCCGGCAGGCGTGACCGTCGGCGACCCACAGAGCAAGATTTTGCGCATCTACGGCAAACCGTATCGTTACAGCAAAGCAGAAAATGGGAGAGAGACCTTCGTCTACCGTGACCAGTATCACATAGGGCTTGCATTCACCGCCCAAAGGGGCTTTATCACTTCGATTGGAATTGTCGGATCGGAGTGATTCGACCGATGTGTCGACATATGTATGAAAACAGCCTCCTGTATCGATCATGATGCAGAAGGCTGTTTTTCACTCACCCCATCCCCCAGAGAGCGGCGATGACGAGGGCGGGGAGGAAGTTCGCGACGCGGATGTTCGGCAGGCCGAGGAGGTTCGTCCCGATGGCAAAGATGAGGATGTTGCCGACGCAGCTGAGCCCGGCGAGGGCGCTGTCCGTCATGTAGGGAGCGAGCAGTCCCGCGAGGGAAAAGATCGCGCCCTGAAAGAGCCCGACGGAGACGGAGGAGAAGATGCAGCCCTTGCCGAGGGTCGCCGTGAGAAGCATGATGATGACGCCGTCGAGGACGCTCTTGGTAAAGAGGACGGACGGGTCACCGAGCAGGCGGTCGTTGATCGAGCCGATGACCGCCATGGCGCCGATGCAGACCGTGAGCGAGGCGGTGACGAAGCCGTCGATAAACCGCGTATCGCCCGCGCTGCCCGAGACGCGCTTCAGCCACGCGCCGAACGCGGTCATGCGCGCCTCGATGTTCAGCAGCTCGCCGACGAGACCACCGACGATGAGGCTCGTGATCATCATGTAGATGCCGCCGAGCGCGAGCTGCCCGTCCGCATTGGCGCTGAGCATCGTGCGCAGCGTGCCGCCGAGCCCGAGGAACATCACGGCGAGCGCACAGGCGCGCATCAGGGTCTCCTGCACGCGCTCCGCGATAAAGCGGCCGCAGCCGAGCCCCAGGATGCCCCCGAGCGCGATGGCGGCGACGTTGGCGATGATTCCGATACCGGGGAGCATCGTCCCACCCCTTTTCCCATTTTCGTGATGGTACAGGAAGCACTGATAAATTCGGCACAACCATCTTGACGCATCTTTTTCGCCCGCTTTTCGTTAGCAAATCCTCCACATAGCTGTTGCTATGCGTCCGGTTTGCTGCCTCAATCGGACAAAAAATCTACGTCAATCTGGCAGACCTCATTTTATCAGTGCTTCCTTTATTGTACGCCATTTCGCGGCGGATGTAAAATCCCCTGTATACATACAGCTTCCATAGACATTTAGTGCTTTATCATGGTAAAATGTGCGCATATTTTTATTTTCGGAGGGATCTTGTATGGAATCGTTTCTTCCCGTACTGAATGCGGTGGACTCCTTCCTCTGGGGGGCGCCGCTCATCGTCCTGCTCGTGGGGACAGGCATCATGCTGACGCTGCGTCTCTCGCTGATCCAGGTGCGCCGCCTGCCGCGTGCGCTTGCGCTCATCCTCAAGGCAAAGAACCGCGGGGAGGGCGATGTATCGAGCTTTAAGGCACTCTGCGTCGCGCTTGCCGCGACCATCGGCACGGGCAATATCGTCGGCGTCGCGACGGCGGTCAAGGTTGGCGGCCCCGGTGCGATTTTCTGGATGTGGATGGCGGCGTTCTTCGGCATGGCGACAAAGTACGCGGAGGGGCTGCTCGCCGTGAAGTACCGTACGACGGATGAGCGCGGCGAGATTGCAGGCGGCCCGATGTACTACATCCGTCACGGCATGGGGGAGAAATATCGCCCGCTCGCAGGATTTTTTGCGTGTGCGGCGGTGCTCGTCGCATTCTTCGGCATCGGGACGTTCCCGCAGGTCAACGCCATTGTGGACTCGGCAGAGCTGTCCTTCGGCGTGCCGCGTCTCGTGACGGATATCGCCCTCACGGTGCTGATCGCGGCGATCACCATCGGCGGCCTTCGGAGCATCGCCGAGGTCGCCGCGCGCATCATTCCCTTTATGGCGGTTCTCTACGTGGTGATCAGCGTCGGCATCATCGCGATGCACATCGACGGAATCCCCGCGGCGATCGGCCTGATCCTCGACGGGGCATTCACCGGCACGGCGGCAGCAGGCGGCTTTGCGGGCTCCACGATCATGATGGCGATGCAGAACGGCATTGCACGCGGCGTCTTCTCCAATGAGTCCGGTCTCGGCTCTGCGCCGATTGCAGCGGCGGCGGCAAAGACGAAGGAGCCCGCCGAGCAGGGCCTGATCTCCATGACGGGCACCTTCATCGACACGATCATCATCTGTACCATGACGGGGCTCGTCCTCGTCCTCACAGGAGCATGGCAGAGCGACACGGCGGGCGCGGCGATGACGGGCGCGGCATTCACGGGCGCGTACGGGCACATCGGCGGCGCACTGCTCACCATCTCGCTCGCTCTCTTCGCCTTTACGACCATCCTCGGGTGGAACTACTACGGCGAGCGCGCCATCCTCTACCTCGCGGGCGTGCGTGCGATTCTGCCGTACCGCCTCGTCTTTATCGCGCTCATCGCCTGCGGTGCCTTCCTGAAACTCGAGGCGATCTGGGTGCTCGCCGACATCGTCAACGGCCTCATGGCGATCCCGAACCTCATCGCGCTCATCGCCCTCTCGGGCGTCGTCGTCCACGAGACGCGCCGCTACTTTGAAAAGCTCGAGCGCGGGCGGCGGTTTATGAAGTAAAAATAGAGGAATCGATGATCAATTAAAAAAGCACCTCTGTGCGAAGGATATCACTTCGTTCAGAGGTGCTTTTGTGAGCTGCAGGAATTATTCCTTTGTCGCGTCAAGTTTTGGCTTTGTAAAGAAGAGAATTAGGACGATGATGGCTGCGCCAAGCAGCATATCGAGCACATACCAGAGCTTCCCGTCCACGACGCCTGTGATGGCGACGACGCCGCCGAACGCGACGATGGAGGTGATGCCGTGGAGCATTCCAATCGCGCCTGCAATGGAGGTGCCGATGGCGCATGCGATCCATGTACGGCGGAAGTCCTTGCCCGCGAAGGGGATAGCACCCTCCGTGATGCCTGCCGACGAGAGGAAAAGGGCGGAGATGCCGAGCTGACGATCTGCCGCATCATAGCGGTTGCGCAGGACAAAGGAGGCAAGTCCCATTCCGAGCGGGGGAATGGCGCAGCACATACGGAATACACCGTTTGGTCCGAGGATCCCCTCTGCCATTAGTGCGAGGGTAAATGCTGTTGCCGCCTTGCTGCACGCACCGCCAAAATCTGCTGCTGCGAGGAGCCCGATGCCGATGCCGAGGGCGAATGCGCCAGCACCATTCAGCTGATACATGACGTGGATCATGAACTGAACGAATGCATTCAGTGGGACGGTTAGCAGGTAAATATAGAAGATACCTAGTACGAATGTCGTTACCAGAGGGATGATGAAGGTCGGCATCATGGGCTGCAGCACCTCGGGGACGGCGATTTTCTTCATCCAACGGACGAAGTAGCCGACGAGGAAGCCGAGGAAGAGCGCCCCGAGAAAGCCTGTAGCAATATGGGACTCGCCCATAGGGGTGTTGGCGGCGTGGCCGAGGATAAAGCCAGGAGCGATTGCCGCCTTACTGCCGATGGCATAAGCGATGTAGGCGCAGAGCACGGGCACCATCATGGCAAATCCTGCCATGCCGAGATCGTATACATTCTGCCAGAACTGATTGCTCGGAATGATGCGGCCGTCCTCCACCGTGCCTGTGATGAGGGTAAAGGAGAACATCATACCACCGGCGATGATGACCGGCAGGAAGTAGGAGATACCTGTGTTGAAATAGCGGAACAGCTCGGTGCCGAGGCTGGTTTTTTCCTCCGGGGCAGGACTCGCCGCGCGGGTACCCGAGGTATGCGCCTCCTGCGGTGCGCTTGCCGCGACGCTTTCTGCGCGGTCGATCAGTGCGGCGGTCTGCTTGATCGCCTCCGTGGGGCTGACCTCGATCACACGGCCCGCCGCGCGTTTCGCGTCAAACCGATCGGCCATCTCGACACTGACGGCGACGGCGAGGATGACGACATCGGCAGCATCGACTTCCTCTTGGGAGAGCTCGTTGTCGATGCCCATGCCGCCCTGCGTCTCGATCTTGCAGTCGATGCCGCGTTTCTTACACTCCTGCTCAAGTGCTTCCTGCGCCATATAGGTGTGCGCAATGCCTGCGGTGCAGGCAGAAATACCGACGATTTTCATTAGAATGCCCCCTCAATTTCCTGCAGCAGCGCGTATATGTCCTTCGTGGAGTTGGCTGTGGAGAGCTGCGCACGGAACTCATCGTGAATCAGCTTCTTGCTGAGTGCAGCAAGGATCTTCAGGTGCAGATTGTTGTCTGCCGTATTGCCGACCTTTGGCACGCCGATGAGGAAGACCATGCGGGCATCCTCGCCCTCCTCTGTCCCCCAGCGTACCGGTGTCTTGAGTCGCGCAAAGGCGACAAACGGTGTACTGACCCCCTCTGATTTCGCGTGCGGCATGGCAATGCCATCGATCGTGTAAGTCGCGAACGATGCTTCCCGTTCCAGCACGTCACGCTCATACTGGTCAGCGTCCCGGACGGCACTGTTTTCCCGATGCGTAAGGTGGTGAATGACCTCGTTTTTGGAGGAGAAGGAGTCCTCCAAAAAAACAATCTGATTTTCATGAAACATAGAAACGCCTCCTTTTTTGCCTTTCGTTGGTCAGTATATCAGAATACGTGCAAACCTCCAGTTCGAAAAATTCCGTAAAGGGTTCGGAAGTCGTGCCCCTTCTCCTGGGGAAACAGAGCGGGTACTTTCGAATGGAGGGAAAATGCGCTATAATTTACAAAAAGTGACGGAGGAGGAACCTGCATGAATCGATGGCTGCAGCTGATGCTGCTTATGCCAGAGGATGAATTCATTACCTACAAGGCACTCTCGGAGGAGCTGGGGATCTCCGTCCGCACGGTGTATGATGACATCACACGGCTGAATGAAATGATGCTGGAGCATGGAGCGCAGCTCGTTGCGCGTACACATCATGGAGTGACGCTCGACGTGCACGATCGCGCGCTCTTCCTTCACTTTCTGGATGCGCTCGGCAGCGGCGATACGATCCTCGGCGATACGTCGGAAGTCCGCATCGGGAAAATCATTCGAACGCTCTTCGACAGTTCTGCTCCGTGCAAGAGTGATAATCTCTGCGAGGCACTCCACATCAGCCGCTCCACGCTGAAGAAGGATCTGCGCGGCGTGCGCGCATTGCTCGGTATGTATGATCTGAGTCTCGTCCATCAGCCCTACGCAGGGCTCTCGATCAGAGGGGCGGAGAAGGATATCCGCCGCTGTCTGGTACGGATGAAGCGGAGGATCCTTGCGGGAGATGGCGGCATTCTGCATCAGGAAGTTCAGCAAACAGGCCGCGTTTTGCAGGAAATATTCAAGCAATATGACTGCCGTATGGCGGCATACTCCTTTCAGGATTTTGTTCTGCATATCGATGTGTCGATCGAACGCATGCGACAGGGGCACGAGATAAGGGATGAGGATCTTCCGTCACTGCCCGCTGCACCGCAGGATGAGGCGCTGTCGCGGGCGGTTGTCGTTGCTATGGAGACACAGTATCGGATGCGGTTCTCTGCGGGTGAGTGTCTCTATATTTTGCTCCTGCTGATGAGCAGGAAGGTGCTCTCGTGGAAACAGGCATCGACGGCGGCAGCAGATGTCTATGCGGTAGTCATGGAGATGCTCGCCGCCGTACAGCGTACGTTCTGTTATGATTTTTCACATGATTTCGAGCTGATTGCCAGCCTTTCAACCCACTTGATCCCGCTGCGTACACGTCTCCTGTGTGGGATGCAGCAGGAGAATCCCGTCGGCAGGGAGATTCGCGAGGGCGGGCCGCTGGCGTATGAGATGGCAAATGTGGCGTGCGGCATCCTGCGCAGTGCATATGGCTGTGAGGCCTCTGCCGATGAGACCGGCTATATCGCGCTGTATTTTCATGTCGCCCTTGAGCGCATGCGTGCACAGCGCAGAAAACGCGTCCTCATCGTCTGCGGTGCGGGAAAAGGGGCGGCAATGCTGCTCGCCCACACCATCGAAGAGAACTACGGAAAATATCTCGAGGTGATTGGCACCTATGAAGCGGCGGATTTCTCCGATACTGATCTTCAGGCGGCGGACTATATCCTCTCGACAATTCCGCTTCGTGAGGCGCTGCCTGTCCCTGTCATAGAGCTGGGCGATGTCCTGCCGTGGCAGGCGGGCGGTGACCTTCGTGCACACCTGATGCACGATCGTCAGGAGGCAATGCTTGCGTACTTTGCGGAGCAGCTCTTTCTCCCGCAGGTGAGTGCAGCGACGCGGGAGGATGCCCTGCGGAAGATATGCGCTGCGGCAGAGGCGGTGGAAGAGCTGCCACAGGATTTTTATGATGCAGTCATGGAGCGGGAGAATATTGGCGGGACAGCACTCGGCAACCTCGTGGCGACGCCGCATCCTGCGCGCCCCATGGGAGGGCGCAGCTTTGTCGTTGTCGCTGTATTGAATCAGCCGATCCTATGGGGGGAGGAGGATGCGCAGATCCTCTTTCTCATCTCTATGAAGGACGGCGGAGACCGTGACCTTCCTCAATTTTACAAGATGATCGGTCGTTTTCTTACCAATAGGACACTAGTGCGGCGATTGATTAAGCGCCCGACTTTTGACGAACTGCGCACCATATTTTCCGCTCTTGCAGACGAGGTATGCCGGATGGACTGATGTGCTGGTTCTGGTGATTTTGCCGGTAAATTATGATATAATTGCCTTAGATAACTCACTCTCCTTTTCTCGTTTCACAGCAACTACTCTCGATAGAGGTACATGTGAGACAGGAAAGGAGAATTTTTTATGCGAAACAATTTGCCGCGTGTGGACTGGATGGTCGGGACGGGGCTGGTCATCGTCGCGATTCTCTCCGTGTTCTATGGGAGCGCGGAGCTGACGAGCAACATCGCCTCGGGGCTGATCGGCTTTCTCGGGCGCACGGTCATGATGCGCGGGGAAAAGGAGGGGACGCGATGAGTGCGGTGCTTCCTGCGTCTGCCATGCGGCGCGTGACCTGCCGTGAGCTGCGCCTCCTCGGGGCGGCGTACCGTCTGCCGCTCGCCTATGCCGCCGCGCGCTGCGCACGCGAGACGAAGCTCTACCTGCACTGGACGGCGGGGCACTACGGGCAGTTCTTCGCGGACTACCACGTCCAGATCGATGCGGACGGCGCGATCTATGTGATCGGGGACGGCGCACTCGATGATGTACTTGCCGCGACCTATCGGCGCAACAGCGGGAGCGTCAGCATCGCCCTCCTCGGCTGCGTCGATGCGACGACGGACGACCTCGGGGGCGAGCCGCCGACGGCCGCGCAGATCGAGGGGCTGGCGATGGCGGTGACGGCACTCGCTGACGGCCTCTGGCTGACGATCGATAAGGAGCGCGTCCTGACGCACGGCGAGGCCGCCGATAACGAGGACGGTGTGTGCGCTCATGCGCCCTATGGACCGCGCACGACATGCGAGCGCTGGGACCTCGAGTACCTCGGTACAGCGGAGAGCCCCGCGTTTCACCCATGGGCGAAGGACGGCACGCGCGGCGGCGACGTGCTTCGAGGAAAGGCGGAGTGGTATCGTCAGCACAAGTAGACCGTCCTGCCAAGGCTGGGAGGACACGCATATACGATCACGGTACCCCACAAATTCCGATCCATAAAAATAACCGTCAGTCATATAATGCATTCAGCAAATATGACCGGCGGTCATTTTATTGGGGAAATCAAGGGATGATCATGGAACGAACAAAACGCAGGCATTCCTTCCTCGTCATACTGAGCACAGTTGTGGCGTTCGCCTTGCTCTCAACGGACATCTTCCTGCCCGCTCTGATCGATCCCCCCTTGGCCGTGGACGACGCGATAAGCTGACGCCGTATCCTCCCGTCATTTTATGCAGTCATAAAAATTAGCAGTAAGTCCTAACAGAACTTAAATTCATTTTATATCCATTTCCCATATGCGCATCGTATTCTATCCCCAGAAACCGTGATAGGTTGACGGCAGCGCCGTCTGAAAGGATGTGGTTCACATGATGACAACAAAGATGATGAAGCGGACTGCGATCGCCGCGATCGTCGGCGCCATGAGCTACGGTGCCGCAGGCGTGGCCGAGGTATCCGCGCACGCGCTCAGTGTACCGGCAGAGCGCGCGTCGTATACGAGCTTTGACGGACGCGATGATGTTCAGCAGCTCGCATGGGGCGGACGGCGCAAGAGCGGCAGCAAGCGCTACTCGCAGGGAAGCATGACTACGGCCGCCATCGCAGGCGCTGTCGTTGGCGCGATCATTGCGAAGAACACCTGATATTCGGAGATCATAGGGCACCCACTCCCACGGGAGCGGGTGTTTTTTTGTGCTATAATATCTGCAAAGGAGGAAATCGAATGATATATTCCACTTTTGCCGGGGCAATGCGCACATGTGCCCTGATCGGGGCACTGCTCGGTCTTATGCCGTTCTCTGCCGCCGCACATCCCGTGGACGATCCGGCGGATCCTGTCTACCGGGCGCGAACGGTTCTGCCCGACGCGGCAAAGGCGCGCCGCGACGCACCGGCACTCGAGACGCTCTGCGCCGCTGCTCCGCGTACGGTGCATCTCGCCGATGCGGCGGCGACGGCGGAGACGCGGCAGCTCTATGCGTATCTTACAGCGCTCGGGCAGCTGCAGTACACGATCTACGGACATCAGAACGACGCGCATCATAAATTTTTTCGCATCGACAGCGGTACGAACTCCGATACGAAGGACATGACGGGCGCGCTCGCAGGGATCGTCGGGCTCGACGCACTCTCGCTGACGGGCGAGGAGCTGGAGCTGACCGATGCGGAGCGTGCAGCGGGCATGAGCTGTGCGGACAAACTCGAGCGGATCGCGGCGGAGGCGTCGAACGAGGGCGCGATCCTGACGCTTTCCATGCACATCCCCAACCTCGCGCGCGCGGCAAAGCGCCCGCAGGCGGACGGCAGCTATGACTTTTCGGGCTATTCGCCGGACGATCTCGCGGGGCATGTTCTGCACCGCACCGTTCCGGGCGGCGATCTGCATCCGGTCTATACGGCCTACCTCGATATGGTCGCGGATTTTCTGCTGCGCATGCAGAGGCGTGGCATCCCCGTGCTCTTTCGCCCGCTCCATGAGCACAACGGAGCCTGGTTCTGGTGGGGCGCAGCGGGGACGGACGGCGCGGACTACACTGCGCTCTGGCAGTACACGGTCCACTATCTGCGCGATGTGCGCGGCGTGCACAATGCGCTCTACGTCTATGCGCCGAACGCGCCGTTCTCGTCGGCGGAGGACTATCTCGACCGCTATCCGGGCGATGCATATGTGGACGTATTCGGCTTTGACTTCTACGACGATGACGACGATACGCCCGCCTTTTTGAAGCGGCTTGAGCATGCGGCGGCGCTGGTTGTGTCCGCGGCGGATGCGCACGGCAAACTCCCCGCGCTCACCGAGGTCGGCGTTCATAAAAACGGCGGCGGGCTTGCACTCACGGGCAATGATGATCCGCATTGGACGAGTGCGGCGGCAGCCGTCGCGCGGCGTCATCATATCCCGTATCTCATGACGTGGGCGAACTTTGAGCAGGAGGAGAAGAACTTCTACCAGCCCTTCATGGTCAACGATACGCGCGGGCATGAACTCGTCGACGGATTCATCGACTACTATAATGAGGAGACCTCGCTTTTCGCCGACGGCCTCGGAGATTGGCGGGGATTGCCTGTGCCAGTGCAAAGATGATGTATAGAAACGCCATCGATTCGCACTAGTCCAGTGCGTATACACCGACGGCTACGACATCTTCGTCCATCTGGTTCAGCATGGTGTAAACGTATTTCTGTGTTTTTTCGCAGTATACGTGTCCAAGCTGCGTTTTGTCATCGACTTTTTGACGCTGAAAGAGCTTCATCATTTCGTCCGGGGTCAGCCCGTTTGTGAGACAGATTGCGGTGATGAGCTTGGTTGCATCTGCCGTCATCTCTTTGTTGTCCGGTCGGTAGAGCGTCACTGCGCGGTACAGGAGACCATCTCTTGTATAAAATGCGACTTGCGTGGTGCTGGGTGTAGAGGCGAGATAGGCCGTAAAGCCATCCTCAGAGATCTCTGCAGTGTATTCGGGCGCGGACAGATCAATGTGAAATTCCTCTCTGGAAAGCCAGCTGTTTAGCTCCATGAGGAAGGAGTCATAGCTGATGTCATTGCGCAGGGGGATGGGGGCGGATTTTTGCGGCGCCGCCAGCGCCGTTCCCGCAAAGAGGAATAAAGTAAGGGCGCAGACGAGTGGGAAAAGCCATTGCCTTTTCATGTGTTTTCCTCCGAAATCTTCTCATTTCACTGATGGACGGCATAGATACTCATCGTTACAAATGGGCCAACGCGGAGATAGTCGGAGCCCATCATCTGCTGCCGCGCATTGCAGTAAACGCGACTGACCTTGAACGTCGTTTCCGGCGTGACCCATTTCAGCTCGTCTGGGGCGTATACCTCCTCTGCGGGCTTCCATAGGAACAGTTCGGACATTTCATCGTGTGTCATACCGCTGGCGAGAGCAACGGCGGCAATCACTGCGATCGCTTCGTTGAGACCCTGCACATCAATCACTTCGGTGTTTGCCGCTGCACGATGCACATAGGCGCGGTCGGGCGTCATATAGAGATCGACCGTGACACCGCTCGGCGTATGGGATGTATAGAGCGGTGTCATGAAATCGGATTTTGCTTTGTCGTATGCGGGCGGAGTCAGGACTACAGGGGAGTCCTCCCCATGCAGAACCTCGTTCACTCGGTTGACAAAGACCGCGGCATCCGCATTCTCGATCAGCGGGAATTCCTTCTCGGCAGCATGCACAGTTCCCCCATATAGGAGCAGCACTGCGGCAAAGAGGATGGAACATAAAAGATTCTTGTACATAATGTGTTCTCCTTCGCTGAATTCAAAATCTAAAGAATAATTCTCCGAACATGCTGAAAATCCTTTTGGAGAGAACTTTATGTATGGGCGGCAACAGAGCACGTGCAAGCGCTTATTTTGCGTACTGGAGAAGAAGCCGTGTGTAGCATAAATATGGTATAATAGGCGCAATCACCATGGATACGCACAGTGTAGACTGCCTCGCGACGCAGGAGGGGAAAAGCTCCTCGTCGAGTACTGCATCCGAGTGACAGCGGGCTGGCAGATCGCCGATGTGCTCCAGCCGTTTGCGCGCGGGGCGGCGGCCATCCTCGAAAAGTCTGCTTTCACTGCGGAGCCGTTTCTCTGCATTGCCGTTCGACGCTCGTTCGCCATTGGCTGCGCGTGCCATAATCTTCCTCATATTGACAGGGGCGCGGGATTTTAGAGACGCAGGAAATATTTCCGCCTTTATTATTGGAAAAGTTTGATAACAGGTTTATAATAAAGCGTCTTCAATTTTTTATGATTGCCTTTGGGAGGCGTGTCCAATGAATTCATTCTTTGAGCGGCAGTTTCGGCTGCAGGAGAATCACACAACGGTGACAACGGAGGTCATCGCAGGGCTCACGACATTTGCAACGATGGGCTATGTGCTCGCCGTTGTGCCGCATATGATGGGGGAGGCGGGCGTGCCGACGGGGGCGATGCTCACGGGCATGGTGCTTATGATCTTCGCTGCGACGATGGCGATGGGGCTGTATACGAACCGTCCATTTGCCCTCGCGCCCGGCATGGGCAGTGTCGCGATTTTTTCGATTACGATGGTGCAGCTGCAGAATGTACCGATTGGTGTGGCGAGTGCGATCGTTTTTCTGAGCGGATTGCTTTTTATCATCGTGACAGTGCTTGGCATACGCAAGGCTATTGTCATGACAATCCCGCGCGGCATCAAGATCTCGATCGGTGCGGGTGTGGGCATCTTCCTCGCCGTGATCGGGATGCGCAATGCAAAGCTGCTCGCAGCAAATGCGAAGAAGGTCGCGCTCTCGTTCGGCGATCTCACACAGCCGGTTGTCCTCCTCGCGGCGATCACGTTCATCATTCTGCTGGTTCTCTCTGCGCGTAAGGTGCGCGGTGGAGCGCTCATCAGTATTCTCGCGGGAACGGTGATCGGTATCCCCATGGGCGTCACCAAGCTCCCCGAGAGCATCTTCCGTATCCCGGACAGCATCGCCCCCATTTTCTTCAACTTTGACCTTAGTGGTGCGCTCAATCTCGCGTATCTGCCGTT
>ERZ772807.1080-NODE-1080-length-15503-cov-11.609076_pt1 | contig 15503 bp, 15 predicted proteins | sample MGYA00511472_ERZ772807 | MGnify/ENA primary metagenome ERZ772807 (study PRJEB29015, sample SAMEA2737947) | human oral metagenome | biome: human oral; feature: human-associated habitat; material: dental | place: China | collected 2039 ...
GCACGTCGCTGGGCTGGGAGGCCATGATGCCGGCCGACGCCGCTGAGGCGCTGGCTAACCGCATCGTCGTCGAGGCCCCTACCATCGAGGACCTCGCCGTGCACATCGCCAAGGAGGCAGGCCATGAATGACCTCATGACCGCGGATCCGCATGAACACCCCGTGGCGGCGGTAACCGGAGCGCCGTCCGGCTCGGTGGGGAAAGCCGCGGCAGCCGGACGAGGGCGGGTCGGTCGGGTGCTCTCCCTGGTACGGCTGCACCTCCTGGGCCTGCGGGGTGCTTTGCGCGCCCTCCTCGGCCTTCTCCTCATTGTCGGCTCCTTCAGCCTCGTCACCGGCAATATCGCCCCGGTCAGCGGATTCCTCGCGGGGACTGCCCTGGTCGGGGGCCTATCAGGGGTGATGGCCGAGCGTTCCGGCATCAACCGTCTGCTGGCCTCCCTACCCGTCTCCCGGGCTGAGGTCGTCAACTCCTATTGGGCAGTCGCGGTGCTGCCTCTCCTGGCCGCCTCGGTCCTCTACGCGGCCATGGGCCTCCTCTTGGGCGTGCACCCGGGTCGGCTGCTCGTCCTTCCCCTCGTCCTCATCTGGGGGCAGGCCCTAGGAATCCCTGTGTTCCTGCACTTCGGGCGTGGGCGCGGCCTGCTCGTCTGGACGATCTCGATTCTCGCCTTGGGGGCGCTGGGCCTGCTGGTACCCAGCTTCGGGCCGGTCCAGGACCTCGTTCTGGGGACGACGACGGGCCGTGGTGTGCTTCTGGCCCTGGGTGCCGGCACCTTCATCGGCCTGTGGGCGCTGAGCCATCACCTCTACCTCGAGCAGGACCAGTGAGCGCCACGATGATAGGGACGTCGACGGGGGCGGTGTCGGTGATCGGGCGGTGCATCGGAGGGACCGTGCTGACTGGGCCGTCCGGCCCCGGGGGCGGCAGCGGCGAGATAGCGCCTGCCAGGGTAGGGGCGGTGCTGCGACTCGACCTCATCGTGCTGCGCCATCGTGGTCCGCTGCTCCTCCTGTCGCTGCCGTTCGCGCTGTTCATCGCCATGGACGTCCTGGCCGGCCGTCTGCAGGCGATAGTGATGATGAGCGTCGCCCTGGGGTTGTGCGCCCAGTACGCCCAGGGTGCCGTCGAGGCCGCTCACCGCATGGGGCGCCTCCATGGAGCGCTGCCGCTGCGGCGCAGCGAGCTGGTCGGCGCCCGCTGGGTCGAGGAGCTCGCCCTAGTGTTCCTCTCCTGCCTGGTCTGCGTGCCGGTGGCTGCTCTCACCGGTGACTGGGGCGGCCTCATGGCCGGCCTGGTCGTCATCTGCCTGTCCGTGTCCCTCGGACTGCCCCTGTTCCTGTGCCTGGCCCCGGAGAGGGCCCTGTGGGTGTGGGGGCTGTGCCTGGGGACGGGGGCCGGCGCCCTCTACGGCGGCACCCCGCTGCTGGCCGGGCCCGTGGCAGAGGTACTGCGCGAGCCGGCGCCTGCGGTACTGGCCGCCCTGGCCTGCCCCGCCCTCCTGGGTTCCTCCCTGGCGGTGACCCTCCGCTGGTACGGGCGTCAGGACCACTGAGGCCCGGCCGAGGAAGAAGCAAGAAGACGTAAGGAGACCGACCATGCCCGAGTCTGTAACCATGTCCGTGACCACTGGACAGGCTGTATCCACTGTGCCCGCCGCCGTCGAGTCATCCGGGGCTCGTGCTTCCGGTGCTCCCGCGGTGGTGCGGGGGACGGGCGCCCTGACCCGGTGGGAGGCGGTACGCGCCGTCGTGCACCTGGAGCTGCTCTTCACCTGAAGGCGACGGGATACCGCGATGCGGCTGGGGCAGTACGCGCTCGGCGCCCTGGGTGATCCTGTTCCTCGGGGGAACCGCAGTGATCCTGGCGGTGGGTGGGTTATCGAACGACACCGTGGGCCGGCACCTCACGTATCTGTTCCTCTTCGGGATGTTCGTCGCGGTGGGGCCTCCTCTGCTCGCCGCGTATGGCGGGACCACATCCCTGCCCGTACTCGCCATGTGGGGCATGGCCATCTGCTTTATGGTTGGAGGGCTAGCGGGCATCGGCGCGCAGGTGGCACTGTCGGCCATGCCCCGGCAGGAGGTGCTGGCCGGCGGGCTCGGGCTCATCGCCGCACTCTCCGCAGTGGGGCTGGGCACTTCCTGGTGGGGCGGCCGCCGCATCTACCTCAGACAGGACCACTGAGGGGATCGCCTCAGAGCGCCAGTGGCGGTGGCCGGTAACGACGTCGTCTCACGAGGGCGTTCCTTCGCCCGGCGCGCCCGCTGGCGACTGGTGGGCGCTTCCGGGGGCTTCCCCATGGACCGTTACCCTGGGCCCGTGACCACTGCTGCCCCGCCCGCTGCTCCCGGCGCCCCCGTTCCGTGTACGCCCGGCCCCGGTCTGTTCATCTCCTTCGAGGGAGGCGACGGCGTCGGCAAGACGACGCAGATCCGCATCCTCGCCGACCTTCTGGCCGCAGCGGACGTCGACCACATCCTCACCCGCGAGCCGGGCGGCACGGAGCTCGGCGTCGAGATCCGGCGCCTCCTCCTGCACGGCGGGCACGTCGCCCCGCGCGCCGAGGCCCTCCTGTACGCCGCCGACCGCGCCCACCACATCGCCACCCGCGTGCGGCCCGCCCTCGAGCGCGGAGCCGTCGTCCTGGCCGACCGCTACCTCGACTCCTCGGTCGCCTACCAGGGGGCAGCCCGCTCGCTCGGTCCCCAGGAGGTCCGCGACCTCTCCCTGTGGGCCACCGAGGGCCTCCTGCCGCACCTGACCATCCTGCTCGACGGCGACCCCGCCCTGGCCGAGCAGCGAACCACCGGTCGCGGCGCCAAGGACCGCCTCGAGCAGGAGGGGGACGCCTTCCGCACCTCCCTGCGCCAGCAGTTCCTCATCCTGGCTGAGGCCGAGCCCGAGCGCTTCGTCGTCGTCGACGCCGATCGGCCCGTCGACCAGGTGGCTGACGACGTCATTGAGGCCGCTGTCACCGCCGTGCGCCGCCATGGCGTTCACCTCGCCCACGGCGGGGCCCACCAGGGCGTGCTCCTCGGCCTGGAGGCATTCGTGGAGGCCGCTGCCCACCGCAGTGCCGCTGAGCCGGTCGAGGAGGTGCGCTCATGAGTGTGTGGGAGGACGTCGTCGGTCAGGAGAGCGCTGTGGCCGCCTTCACCGCTGCAGCCCAGGCCGCCCGAGAAGCGGCTGAACAGCGCGAGGCGCAGGCCGCCGCCGGAGTCGCCCCCGAGGCCGCGCGAGGCGTGGACAGTGCGCGAGGCGGGGGAGCGGGCTCAGGAGCGACGCCGCCGGCTGGGCTCGCCATGACCCACGCCTGGCTGGTGACCGGCCCGCCCGGATCGGGCCGCTCGAACGCCGCCCGCGCCTTCGCCGCCGCCCTGCAGTGCACCGGCCCCGTCCCTGGATGCGGGCAGTGCAAGCCCTGCCGCGACGTCATGGCCGGCTCCCACCCCGACGTCGTGCGCCTGGCCACCGAGAAGCTCATCATCACCATGGAGGAGGTCAAGACCCTCATCGGTGAGGCCCAGCGCCGCCCCTGGACCGGACGCTGGCGCGTCATCCTCGTCGAGGACGCCGACCGCATGGCCGAGCGCACCACCAACGTCCTGCTCAAGTCCATCGAGGAGCCCCCGCCCCAGACCGTCTGGCTGCTGTGCACCCCCAGCGCCGACGACGTCCTGCCCACCATCCGCTCCCGCTGCCGCCTGGTGACGCTGCGGATCCCGCCGGCCGACGCCGTCGCCGAGCTCCTCGTGCGTCGAGACGGCGCCGATCCCGAGCTGGCCGCCCGGGCCGCCCGGGCCAGCCAGTCGCATATCGGGCTCGCCCGCCACCTGGCCACCGACGCCGGCGCCTGGGACCGGCGCCGCCGCCTCCTGCTCGCCCCGGTCTCCCTGCGCAGCGTCGGCGACGCCGTCCTGGCCGCCGCCTCCCTGGTGGAGGCCGCCGAGTCCGAGGCCAAGGAGGCCACCGCCGAGCGCGACGCCCGCGAGAAGGCCGAGCTCACCCGCGCCCTCGGCCTGGAGAGCGACGGGAAGATCCCGGCGGCCCTGCGCGCCCAGATCCGCCAGCTCGAGGAGGACCAGAAGCGCCGCGCCAAGCGCGCCCGCACCGACGTCCTGGACCGGGCCATGATTGACCTGCTGTCCTTCTACCGCGACGTGCTCACCACCCAGATGGGCAGCGACGTCGAGTGTGTCAACCTTGACCTGGCCGACGCCGTCGACCAGGCCGCCCGCACGACGACCCCCGAGCAGTCCCTGGCTCGGATCGGAGCCATCGAGGAGTGCCGCAGCCGCCTGCGCTCCAACGCGGCCCCGCTGCTGGCCGTCGAGGCCCTCATGGTCCAGCTGCGCCCTCAGGCCGGGGCATGATCGGCCGGGCAGCGGCGCGGCGACGTCGATCTGAGCGGAGACGATGCGACTGGGGCAAAATCAGGACAACCGGCGCGGTATATGGAAGGGTCGTTGTATGACGGCAATGGATTCCGGTTACGGCGGGCCCGCCGCTTCTCGGTTTCGGCCGATTATCCGCCGATCGAGCGTGCAGGAGCAGGGCATCGTCTGGGGCCTCGTCGCTTTTGGTGTCGTGGGCCTGGTCCTTGGGGTGGTCTTCGCAAGGTACCTGAACTATCGGGCGGTACTCATCTGTGTGGGCGCGTCGGCACTCTGCTTCCTCATGGGATACCTGACCCTGCGGCCGCGGACCGTCTTCGACCGGTCCGGTATACACAGCCGGACGGTATGGCGTTCCTACGACGTTCCCTGGCCCGCCTCCCGAAGCGACTTCGCCGTCAGCCGGTACGCTCGCTCCACCCTGCGCAGGCTCAGTGGCTCAGGGCCGGGTGCGTACGCGACCGTGTACAGCAACGGCGACGAGGTGGAGCTGGGGGGAATGACCACGTGCGCGATGACCGAGGTCAGGGCCCGTCAGCTCATGGAGGTCGAGCTCGATCGGATCTGGATGTGGGCCATGTCCTGGGAGTTGGTGCCTCCTGAGAATGCTGAAGGCACCCCAGCCGGTGTGGGCTGAGACGACGGGCCATCTCATCCTTGAGAGGGATTATGCGCCGGGCGGTTGTTTTATACGATGGTGTCCATGGAAACGAGAACAAGACAATGTCGTCGTCGAAACAGCATCGTTTCTGCGGTAATGAACAGTGGCGGAAGCGGAGGAACCGCAAGGACTGCGGGGCGTCGTCGGGTGGTTGCTGGGGTGCTGGCCGCTGTGGCGGGTGTGTGCCTGGGGGTGGGGGCCGGTGTGGTTCCTGCTGTGGCGGTGCCGGGGCCGGTGGTTGCGGCTCCGGCTGCGAAGGCTGCGGTGCCCGAGGGGCTGGAGTCGTTCTACAGCCAGAAGGTGGAGTGGTATGACTGCGGTGCGACCGGTGGGATGGAGAGGTCTGCGCAGAGGACCGGGTTCCAGTGTGCGAAGGTGAAGGTGCCTCTGGACTACTCCAAGCCTGATGGTCAGACCATTGAGGTCGCGATGAAGAAGCACCTGGCTACCGGTTCGGTGCGCCAGGGCAGCCTCTTCGCCAACCCCGGCGGCCCCGGTTACTCGGGGGTGGCGATGGTGGAGAACAACGAGGTCCAGTTCTCACCGGACGTCAACGCCTCCTTCGACATCATCGGCTTCGATCCTCGCGGCGTCGGCGACTCGACCCCCATCACCTGCGACGTCCTCGGTGGAGCGCTGCCCGCCGGGGCTGCCCAGGCGGCCATGGGGGCTGACGACCCCCTGCCCGGCTCGATCGCCGCCGACGCCGCCGGAGCCGATCCCACCCCCTTCCCGGATGCCGAGGGTCCCGCCGCCGGCGAGGCGACTCCGGACGGTGCCGGCTTCAAGACGCTGATCGACGAGATCACCAAGAACTTCAAGCAGGAAGAGGCCCAGTGCGCGGCCAGCACCAAACCCGCTGGGCTCCTCGACCACGTGGACACGATCTCAGTGGCCCGTGACCTCGATGTGCTTCGGGCCCTGTCCGGGGACGAGAAGCTGAACTACCTGGGTTTCTCCTACGGAACCTACCTGGGTGCTCACTACGCCGAGCTCTTCCCGGCCAACACCGGCCGTATGGTCCTCGACGGCACCCTGGATCCCAGCATCTCCCTGTATGAGAGGCAAGCAGGGGCGATGAAGGGCTTGGAGCGCGCGCTGCGAACCTACGTCGACTGGTGCCAGGCGGGACAGGGGTGCCCGCTCACCGGAGGCACCGATGCCGGAGTGCAGCAGGTCAGGGACCTGTTCGCCTCCGTCGATCGGTCGCCCCTGCCGAGCTCCGACCCGAACCGTCCAGTGACCGGGTCCGAGATCCGAATGGCGGTCATGTACAGCCTGTACGGTGACGAACAGAGTTGGAGTGGCCTCTCCTCCTCCTTGGACGAGGCGATCAACCAGCGCAACGGCGCACTCATCCGGCAGATAACGGACCAGACTGTGGCCGACGTCGCCAACACCGCCGCCGTCCGTGCAGCCATCACCTGCCTGGACTATCCGGTCGATGGAGACATGGCCGTGTGGTCGGCCAGGCACGAGGAGATCAGGCGTGAGGCCCCTACCTTCGGGGACTCGGCTGCGAGCGCTGATCTTGGTTGCCAGGCCTGGGGGCACAACGGGACCCGTCAGCCCGCTCCCATCCACGCCAAGGGGGCCGCCCCGATCCTGGTCGTGGGTTCCACCGGGGACCCGGCGACGCCGTACGAATGGGCCAGGTCCTTGTCTGAACAGCTCGAGACCGGTCATCTGCTCACTCGGGAGGGCAATGGGCATACCGCTTACGGTCGCGCAGCCGCATGCACCAAGGCGGTAGATACCTTCCTGCTCTTCGGCGAGCTCCCGCCGCCCGGGCAGGTATGTCGGGGTGAGGCATAACTCCGCTGGGGAGGATGCGGCTGGGGCCTCCTGAATCGCAGTAACAAACCGCGCCCGTGCGGTGTTGTCGCTTTGTAATATAACGCTTATGAAAAACGGCGTGAAACAACGTACGGGACAGAGCGGCATCCTGCCGAACGGGCGTCGTCGGGTGGTTGCTGGGGTGCTGGCCGCTGTGGCGGGTGTGTGCCTGGGGGTGGGGGCCGGTGTGGTTCCTGCTGTGGCGGTGCCGGGGCCGGTGGTTGCGGCTCCGGCTGCGAAGGCTGCGGTGCCCGAGGGGCTGGAGTCGTTCTACAGCCAGAAGGTGGAGTGGTATGACTGCGGTGCGACCGGTGGGATGGAGAGGTCTGCGCAGAGGACCGGGTTCCAGTGTGCGAAGGTGAAGGTGCCTCTGGACTACTCCAAGCCTGATGGTCAGACCATTGAGGTCGCGATGAAGAAGCACCTGGCTACCGGTTCGGTGCGCCAGGGCAGCCTCTTCGCCAACCCCGGCGGCCCCGGTTACTCGGGGGTGGCGATGGTGGAGAACAACGAGGTCCAGTTCTCACCGGACGTCAACGCCTCCTTCGACATCATCGGCTTCGATCCTCGCGGCGTCGGCGACTCGACCCCCATCACCTGCGACGTCCTCGGTGGAGCGCTGCCCGCCGGGGCTGCCCAGGCGGCCATGGGGGCTGACGACCCCCTGCCCGGCTCGATCGCCGCCGACGCCGCCGGAGCCGATCCCACCCCCTTCCCGGATGCCGAGGGTCCCGCCGCCGGCGAGGCGACTCCGGACGGTGCCGGCTTCAAGACGCTGATCGACGAGATCACCAAGAACTTCAAGCAGGAAGAGGCCCAGTGCGCGGCCAGCACCAAACCCGCTGGGCTCCTCGACCACGTGGACACGATCTCAGTGGCCCGTGACCTCGATGTGCTTCGGGCCCTGTCCGGGGACGAGAAGCTGAACTACCTGGGTTTCTCCTACGGAACCTACCTGGGTGCTCACTACGCCGAGCTCTTCCCGGCCAACACCGGCCGCATGGTCTTCGACGGCGCCGTCGACCCCAGCCTGTCGCTGGGCGAGCGGGCCGCTGGACAGGCCAAGGGATTCGAGACCTCGCTGCACACCTACGTCAAGCAGTGTCAGGCCGGGCAGACCGGCCCGAGCTGCCCGCTGACCGGTTCCGTGGACGCCGGGACGCAGCAGATCCGCGACCTCATAGCCTCCGCCGACAAGACGCCGCTGAAGACCTCGGACCCGAACGTCACCGTGGACGGCGGTACGATCACCGTCGTCGTGCGTCGCCTCCTGTACGCCTCCGAGTACTGGAACGCCCTCACCTACGCCCTCGACCAGGCCATCACTCAGCAGGACGGCTCCTCCTTCCAGACGCTCTACGGCCCGACCACGACCGGCGTCAGCGCACCGACCTTCTACGCCGTCAACTGCCTCGACAACCCGGTTCAGGGCGACATGACCAGCTGGGAGAAGGAGTACCAGCAGATCCTTCAGAGCTCGCCGACCTTCGGTGTCTCCTTGAGCAACCAGGACGCGCGCTGCCAGGCCTGGGGGCACAACGGGACTCGCAAGCCCGCTCCCATCCACGCCAAGGGCGCCGCCCCGATCCTGGTCGTCGGCACCACCGGGGACCCGGCCACTCCGTACGCCTGGTCCAAGGCCCTGGCCGAGCAGCTCGACTCCGGCCAGCTGCTGACCTGGGAGGGCGACGGTCACACCGCCTACGGGCGCTCCGGTGCATGCGTCCGCAGAGCGATCGATGGTTACCTCATCGGCGGGACGATGCCCAAGCCGGGTGCGACCTGCAAGGGCAACGAGTGATACCTGCCCTCACGGTGGGCCGCAGGTGTGATGGGTACCTGTCCCCATTCCGCCCGCAGGAGGAGGAGTGGGTGACTCGTCATGCATAGGCTGCCCCCCGTGACTACCGAGACTACCCCCCGGCCACACGCCAAGCGCGTCGCCGCAGCGATCGCTGCGCTCTTGGTGTGCACCGGCCTGACCGCCTGCCAGGGCAACACGGATATCAAGGCCACCCCGGCCACGGCATCGGCCTCGGCTCCGGTCCCGGCCGGGCTGGAGAGCTTCTACACCCAGAAGGTCTCTTGGTACACCTGCGCCAAGAAGGGGACGGACCAGGCCGCGTCGGGTGAGGACACGGGCTTCACCTGCGCCAAGATCAAGGTGCCGCTCGACTATAACAACCCCGGTGGCGAGACGATTGAGATCGCGGTGAAGAAACGGGCCGCGAACGGGGACTCGATCGGGTCCCTGTTCGTGAATCCCGGCGGGCCGGGAGGATCTGGCACTGACCTGGTTGACAGCGTCGGCTCGTACTTCTCCAAGAACCTGTTGGGCTCCTACGACGTCGTCGGATTCGATCCCCGCGGCGTGGGCGCCTCAACCGCCATCGACTGTCTCACCGATGCCGAGCTCGATGCCGAGCGGGCCGGTGAGAATGACCCGGCGACGCCGTCGGCCACGGCCACCGTCGAGCGAGCGCGGAAGATGAACGGCTCCTGCGAGCAGAAGACCAGTACTCCGGGGCTTTTGGACCATATCGACACCATCAGCGCCGCTCGGGATCTCGACATCCTGCGTGCGGTCGACGGGCAGCAGGTGCTCACCTACCTGGGCTTCTCCTATGGCACCTACCTGGGCGCCACCTATGCCGAGCTCTTCCCGGGTAACACTGGTCGGTTGGTCCTCGACGGCGCCGTCGATCCCTCCCTGAGCGCGCAGGAACTGGCCCTGGGGCAGGCCAAGGGCTTTGAGGCCACGCTGAGGGCCTACGTGCAGGAGTGCCAGAGATCGAGGAAGGGCTGCCCGCTCAGCGGGGACGTCGACTCCGGCGTCTCCCAGATCCGGGAGTTCCTCGCGTCCACGAAGACCGAGCCGATCCCCACCTCCGATGACAAGCGGCCGCTGACCCACGACCTGGCCCTGAACGGGATCCTGGGGGCGATGTACCAGACCAGCCTGTGGACGTCCCTCAACCTGGCCCTGAACCAGGCGATGGGCAACTCGGGCGACCCGGACGGAAGTGCGCTGCTGACGATCGCCGACGCCATCTCCTACCGGCAGAGCGACGGAAGCTATTCCGGTAACGGCGCTGAGGCCCTGATGGCGGTCAACTGCCTGGACTACCCCGTTCAGGGGGACAACGCCTCCTGGGAGCAGGGCGCCACTGCCGTCAAGGAGGCCTCGCCCACCTTCAACTCCCAGCTGCTCTACCCTGACGCCTACTGCCAGGGCTGGGGTCACAAGTCGACTCGGAAGCGTGAGAAGATCGCGGCCTCCGGTGCGGCGCCGATCCTCGTGGTGGGGACCACCGGCGACCCGGCTACTCCCTACGCCTGGTCCGAGGCCCTGGCGGATCAGCTCGAGACCGGTCAGCTCCTCACCTGGAAGGGCAACGGGCACACCGCCTACGGACGCTCCAACAACTGCGTCAAGAACGCCGTGGACACCTACCTGCTCAACGGGACGATGCCCGACAAGGGGCTCACCTGCTGACCGATACGCGGGGGCCCGGCGAGCTGCTGCCGTAGCCCCCGGCGGATATAGGTGGATACGGGTGGATATGGACAGATACAACCTCGTCCCCGGACGGCATGACCAGCCGCCCGGGGCCGAGGTCTGTGGACCAGCGCTCGAATCCGGCCCTGGGGCGCTACTGAGTCAGCTCACCGGCGATGGAGCGACCCATCCACGCGGCCAGCTCCGGCCCCCGCAGACCCTGCGAGAGCAGGAACTGCACCTTGGCGTAGGCGGCCTCCAGAGTCATGTCCCGGCTTCCGACGGCACCGCTGCGGGCGAGCGCGTCCCCGGCCTCGTAGTGCCCTAGGAGCACCTCGGACTCGTGGCACTGGGAGGCGACGACCACGGCCGTCCCGGCGGCGATGGCCCGCTCGACGACGGCGGTCAGCCCCGGCTCCTGGGAGGGGACGTTGCCGACCCCGAACGCCCGCAGCACCACGGCCTCGGGCAGGGGCGTCAGCAGTGCCTCCAGGCGCGTCGCGGTGATGCCGGGGGCCAGGTCGACGACGACGACGTCGTGGCGGGCGTAAGGGGCGGCGTCCTTCCAGCCGGTTCCCGTCGGCGTCTGTGCGGCCCACTGCCACGGGGCGCCGGTGGTGGCCAGTGGGGCCGCATTGGGCGACTCGAAACCGGTGAAGGCCCATGACGAGGACTTTGTCGCCCGGTTTCCGGCTAGAAGCCGGTGCCCGAAGAACAGTGAGACCCCGTCGATGCGCCCGGAGGTGGCGGCCTTGAGCGCACCGGTGACGTTCGCTGCGGCGTCGGAGCCGAGCACCCCGAGCGGGAGCTGGGAGCCGGTGACGACGACGGGCGTGGACAGGTCGGTCAGTGCGTAGGACAGGGCGGCGCTGGTGTAGGCCATGGTGTCGGTGCCGTGCAGCACCACGAAGGCCGCCTCCGGGGTCTGATCGGCGTGGCTGCGCAGGTCGTCCACGATCGCCTGCCAGGACAGCGGTGTGGCGTTCGAGGAGTCGATAAGCGGGTCCAGCGAGGTCACCGACACCGAGCGCGCCAGGGGAGTGCCCTCCAGCAGGGATGTCAGCCAGCCCTCCAGATCGGCTCCGGGAACGAGGCCGTGGGGGGAATCCACCATCCCGATGGTGCCCCCGGTGTAGGTGATATGTACGTGCATGGAGCGGCCTCCTGCCGGTCAGGCGTCGTGCGTCGAGGCGGACCCGGACCCGTCCACCTCGTCGGCGAGGACCTCGTCGAGAAGGTCTCCTCGGATGCGGCCCCGCACCGCGTACCAGCCTGCCACCATCATGACAAGGACGACGGCGAATAGAGCCAGAGTCCAGCGCCCGGCCGGGTCGGTCAGGTTCGAGGCGACGACGACGGTGAAGAAGGCCAGGGCCGCGTAGTTGGTCCACGGGGCACCGGGCATCCGGTAGGCCGGGCGCACCTCCTTGCCGTCATCCACCTGTCGGAGGAAGGCGAGGTGGGTGACGAGGATGGCGCCCCAGGTTCCGGCGATGCCGATCCCGGCGAGGTTCATGACGATGTCGAAGGCGTCGCCGGGCAGATAGGCGTTGAGGACGACGCCGAGCAGTCCCAGGGCGGCGGTCATGATGATGCCCCCGGCGGGAACCTGGTGCTTGTTGAGTCCGGCCGCGACCCGCGGAGCCTCGCCGGCCACCGCCATGGAGCGCAGTGTGCGCCCGGTGGCGTACAGGCCGGCGTTGAGAGACGAGAGCGCGGCGGTGAGGACCACGACCTGGATGATGTCGCCGGCGTAGGGCACGCCGATGCCGGAGAAGAAGGTGACGAAGGGCGACTCGGTCTTGGAGTAGGACGTGTAAGGCAGGACGAGAGCCAGCAGCATGACCGAGCCGACGTAGAAGACGAAGATGCGCAGAATCATCGAGTTGATCGCCTTGGGGAGGATCTTCTCGGCGTCCTTCGCCTCACCGGCGGCCACACCCACCATCTCCGTACCTCCGAAAGCGAAGACGACGCCGAGGGTGAGGGCGAAGACGATCGGGAATCCCTCGGGGAAGAAGCCGCCATTGCCCACAATGTTGTGAGCGCTCGCGGTAATGGCCTCCCCGGTTGAGGTGGTACCGGTGTGCAGCCCGAGGACAATGGCGACGATAGCGGCCACCATGAAGGACACGATGGCGGCGACCTTGATGAGTGCGAACCAGAACTCGGCCTCTCCGAACATCTTGACGTTCAACATGTTGAGAATGAAGACCAGTACGAGCGCGATGAGTGCGAAGGCCCACTGCGGTATGACCTGCAGATTCTTCCAGTAGTGGAGGTAAAGGGCCACCGCTGTGATGTCGGCCATGACGGTCACCGACCAGTCCAGGAAGAAGAACCAACCAGTGATGTAGGCGCCCTTCTCCCCGAGGAACTCGCGGGCGTAGGAGACGAATGCGCCGGAGGACGGTCTGCGGATGGCGAGCTCGCCCAGCGCGCGAACCATGAGAAATGCGAAGATGCCGCAGATGGCGTAGGCGAACACCAGACCGGCTCCGCCTTCCTTCAACCGACCGCCGGCACCCATGAAAAGACCGGTACCGATGGATCCGCCAATGGCGATCATCTGGAGATGGCGATTCTTCAATGACTTGTTGTAGCCGGCGTCGCCGCGGTCCTGGACGAGATCGCCCTGGGGCGAGTCGGTGGAGGAGTGAGAGGAATTCGGTTGAGATGACGGAGGGGTGGGGGAGGGAGTGGACGGAGAGTCGGCCATGGGGGTCCTTACGAGATCGAGATCTGTTGAATGATGAGCGGAGAATACCGGGAGCCGGCGGGCGCGGCTGAGTCGGTGGCACCTACGACGAGTGCACTCATCTCCAGGGGGCGTGCTGTATCGGCGATGTTCCAGTGCGGATTGGGGGGATCCGCGGTGAGGGAGGGGATGTCGGGCTCCGATGTTCCGCTTGCCCGCAAGATGCTGTTCACTGTGTTGAGGAACACGGTCATCCTGGCGGCGCTGGATTGCGGTGGTGGCCGCAGGGCCGGTATGTTCGGCTCTGCTGCTTGTGCCAGCGCCGCCTTAGCTCAGTCGGCAGAGCGATTCACTCGTAATGAATAGGTCGTGGGTTCGATTCCCACAGGCGGCTCGATCAGTCCCGGGAGTGCATGTCTCCCGGGGCTTTCGTGTTCCCTGCGGGTGGATTCCGAAGCTCAGTTGTGGGTTCTGGCACACCCGCCATCCTCTCTGTGCGCGCCATGTATGCGCTGCAGGCGGCGGCTTTCCGGGGGTGCTGTGTCGCAGAAATGCCGGCAACGAGGTGGTTGCGTCAGGGACTCATGGGCGGGAGGAGGGATGATTTTCTCGGCCTCATGGGGCGGTGGAGTGAGCTTCCCAGTAGTAGTCACTCTTCTCGCTGAGAGAATCCTCGACCTGCGTCTGAGCATCCTCTGGAAGGTTCTTCGTTGCGGTTCAGTCGATCTTCGGATACCTCCAGTCGGTCGAGGGAGTGAGTTGGATGGGTGTGGTTTGTATGGTCGAGCCTTGTGGGGATCTCCAATGGAGACATCAGCGCTTTCACAGTTTTCATCCCTACCTGAAGGTTGCTTGGAGGGTGTGCTCCGATGATGTCTAGTTGCGGCATTAGGTTGCTGGGCGCGATCGGTAATGCGGGCGGCGAAAAGCTGTGTTGCATTGAGAGCAATGATTGTTTAATCTAACGTTGTCCGCAGCGGGATACATGCTTGAACCCGCTCCCCCGTCAGAATGAGGAATCATGGCACAGAAGACTCAGGTCATCCTCGTCGACGATGTCGACGGGTCCGAGGCCAACCAGACCGTTACTTTCGCCCTTGACGGCGTCACCTATGAGATCGACCTGAACGATGAGCACGCAGCCGCGCTCCGTGAATCCCTCGAGGAGTGGGTCGGAAAGGCTCGCCGTACCGGTGGCCGTCGTAGTTCTGGCCGTCGTCGTTCCAGCGGTCCTTCCGACACTCAGAAGATTCGTGAGTGGGCTCGCGAGCAGGGCCTGGAGGTTTCTGAGCGTGGTCGCGTCTCCGCTGAGGTGCGCAAGGCCTACTATGAGGCCAACCCCAACAACTGAGGGCAATGCGGGTGCCGGCTCGCGTGAGTCGTCACTCTGCAGTGAGTTAATCTCGAGCTGATTGCCACCTCGCACAATGGTCCTGGTTATGCGTTGAAGCGCATAACCAGGACTGTCGTGTTTTCAATACGTGAATATGCTCGTCATGTGGTTCCTGCGGAGGTGGCGTGCCCGGTTCTAGGACCTCCAGGACCTCGCGCCGTGCCTGCGATCCTGGCAGGATAGTCCCATGGCTTACACCCTCGTACTGCTCCGCCACGGCGAGAGCGAATGGAACGCGAAGAACCTCTTCACCGGCTGGGTCGATGTCCCGCTGTCAGACAAGGGCCGCGCCGAGGCCGTCCACGGTGGTGAGCTCCTCAAGGAGGCAGGTGTCCTCCCCGAGAAGCTCTTCACCTCGATGCTGCGTCGCGCCATCATGACCGCCAACCTGTCCCTGGACGCCGCGGACCGCCACTGGATCCCGGTGGAGCGCAGCTGGCGCCTCAACGAGCGCCACTACGGCGCCCTGCAGGGCAAGAACAAGAAGGAGATCCGTGACGAGTACGGAGAGGAGCAGTTCATGCAGTGGCGCCGCTCCTACGACGTGCCGCCGCCGCCCATCGAGGCCGGCTCGGAGTTCTCCCAGGATGCCGACCCCCGCTACGCCGGTGAGCCCATCCCCGCCACCGAGTGCCTCAAGGACGTTCTCGAGCGCCTCCTGCCCTACTGGGAGGGCACCGTCGTCCCCGAGATCAAGACCGGCAAGACCGTCATGATCGCCGCCCACGGCAACTCGCTGCGCGCCATCGTCAAGCACCTCGACGACATCTCCGACGACGACATCGCCGGCGTCAACATCCCCACCGGGATCCCGCTGGTCTACGAGCTCGACGAGGAGACCCTCAAGCCCCTCAAGAAGGGCGGTCGCTACCTCGACCCCGAGGCCGAGGCCAAGATCGCGGCGGTGGCCAACCAGGGCAAGTGAGCCCCGGCGGCCTGCCGCACCCTCCATGACGCGGGCGGCGCCGGACCTTCCTTGAGGAGACCTCGTTGGAAACGGGAATATCTTCACATAAAA
>ERZ772807.1081-NODE-1081-length-15501-cov-4.435712_pt1 | contig 15501 bp, 27 predicted proteins | sample MGYA00511472_ERZ772807 | MGnify/ENA primary metagenome ERZ772807 (study PRJEB29015, sample SAMEA2737947) | human oral metagenome | biome: human oral; feature: human-associated habitat; material: dental | place: China | collected 2039 ...
CATCGCGCAAAATCGATGCCACGATGTTGCGCATATCCTGCGCCAAGTCCGCCTCACGGTCGGAGCCGTTGACCGCGCCCGGGTCGGTATTGCTGTGGCCTGCGGTCAGCACAATAATCTTGCTCATAGATTCGTCCTGCTTAGTCTGTTATCGAGCCTTGATTATCCCGTCCGCTTATTTTGCACCGCGCCTGCCCCATGTCAGACAGGCAGCAAAAAGCCCGAGGGCTTTTGCTCTCGGGCTGGGTTTCAGACGGCCTATTTTACGTCCATCGGGCAGGTGTAGGTATCAAATTCTTCGTCTCCGGCCAATACCGGCAAACAATTATTCAACGGCAGCTTGATACCTTTACGCGCATACACTGTCGCTTGGGCGGTTGGCGGGGTGCGGATTTGCCCTTGGCAGGCAGCTATGTTGTCCGTGTATTGTTGACGGTAATTTTCGGTCAGCGCATCCTTTCTCTGCCGGGCGAAAAAATAATCGTAAGCCGCATTGGCTGCAGCGGTACATTGATAAAGCCCCGCCTTATCCGCAAGAAAAGGGCCGCCGAAAGATTCCTCGGCAGATTTTGCCACCGCCGCGAAAGCCGCATTGAATTCTTTAATTTTGGCTGCATCGCCGGGCAAAACCCATACACGGCTTTCCTTATCGGCCTGCGCCAATAAAGACAGCAGCTTTTGAGCGCGCTCTTTCAAATTGGCGTGCAGACGGATTTGTTCCAAATTGTTTTCTCCGATGAAATATTCTTCATCGGCCAAACGTGCGGCAATCTGTTTTTGCTGATTCTGATATTGCTGCGCCCGATTATCGGTTTGACTTTCGTCGGCAGCAGGCTTGTTTTCTTGTCCGCCGCAAGCCGCAAGCATTGCGGCCAACATCAGAACATAAAACGTCTTCATCTTGATTTCCCATAAAAAATGCCGTGTTATCCCCACGGCATTATAATTTAAAACAACCCGCCTTGCTCACACTCATTATCCGGCTTCTTCAGAATCCGCCAGATATGGCGGTCGGTCAGCGCGTGCGCCAAAGCCAAATCGTTCACTGCCTCATAAGCCGGTACGCCTTTACCCGTCTGCGCGTCGAAGCGGCGGCGGATATGGCGGTCGCGTAATTCCAGCAAAGCCTGTTCGCATTTCGGGATAAACAGATCGCAGGGGGCCAGTGCTTCCACCATTTTTTCCATTGCCGCACCGCCGACGATTTCCTCCAAATAAGCCAGCCGCGATTCGCTGCCTTTGGTGCGTCCCTGCCGCAACGGGTAGGTCGTGCCGCCTAAGTTTTTCACCAGCTCCACCGTTTCTGTCAGCCCGATGATCGTAATCAGTGCCAGCACACTTTCGGGCAGCAGGTGGCGCACCGCCTCAAAATCTTCTTCATCTACCCTGATCATTGCTCTGCCGCCTTTTTTGCCTGTTCCTTATTAGTATGGATTTGCAGTGCCTGCACCAGTTTGTATAGCTGCTCGGGTGTCAAAAATCGTACCAAATCCTTGCCAAACATTCTTTTGGCCATCCCGTCGGCGTATTGCCAGCTTTTATCGCCCACCGTCAACAGCGTTTCCAACTTGTTCAACAGCGCGGCACGGTCCTGTGTCAAATGCGGGCGGATACCTTTGCCCTTGGGTGCGGTCTGCTTAAAGCCCATCCGCTTCATTTCCGCCGCCACCGCCTGCAATTCGGCCAGATTCATCTGCGTGCAGGATGTTTTGCCGCACACGCGCGCCAGCATCGCACGGTAAACATCATCTTCCATCCCAAGCTGGCTTTGCGCGATTTTGATTTTCGCAATCAGCCCCTTGCGTTTGTACTGTTCGTTTGTGTTCATCATGGTTTTCCTCGTCGCTAAAACTTCAAACTGAAGCGGACTTTTCAAAAATCCGCTTGGATTTGGGGTTTCAGACGTTTAACCGTTTACCGCATCTTTCAACGCCTTGCCCGGGCGGAACTTGGGCGTTTTGCGCGCCGCGATGGTCAGCGGTTCGCCCGTTTTCGGATTGCGTCCCTGACGCTCGGCGGATTGGGCGGCGTGGAACGAGCCGAAGCCGACCAGCGTAACGTCTTTTCCGTCTTTCAGTTCTTGCGTTACCACGCTGACAAACGCATCGACAAACTCCGCCGCAGCGCGCTTGCTCAATTCCGCTTCGTCGGCGATGGCTTGGATTAATTCGGATTTATTCACTTTTTGACTCCTATTTAGATTTAAATGCGGCAGGCCGTGCCGCGCGGTTCAGAAATTATTTTCTAGCCTTTCTTCTTTCTTCTTGTTTCATTTGTATAAATTCCACAGTTTCTGCTATTTTTTGAAATAAAATAAACATCATCTGCGCATCAGTCATCGGATTGCTGTATGTATCCCCTGATGGTCTGATTTGAATGCTGCCGTTAGGCATATCTTCGATTTCTATAATGACTTTAGCCATTGTTTTTTCCCTCCAAAATTTTCAATATTTCTGCCCATTGATTCGGGCTGACACGATATTCAACATAACTTGAGTAACCACTATCTGCTTTTAAATGCAACGTTAACGTGGCATCTTTTGTATCTTGCATAAATTAGATCCTTTCTCCCTTTTCACACCTTCGCCACATCCAAATTCATCAGCTGATACTCCCCATCCTCGCCGCGCTGATACACCCGCACAAACGGTTTGCTGATATGCACCTGCAAACTGTCGGAGAGCGCATCCATCGCCCGTTGCCATTTTTCATCCGTGATTTGCAGGCGGCGCAGACCGAGGACGCGGGCGGTACTAATATTGCCTTCTTTGTCCACCTGAAACGCCGCGTTAATCAGTGTTTTCAATTCCGTGCGGCTGTTTTCCGTCCATTCGTTGATGCACTCGTCAATCAGGGCTTTGGCTGCCAGTAACCCTTCGTCGAATACCAGTGTGTCCTGCATGGCGAGGTTGACGCGGTACGCGCCGTCAAAGCTGTGCAGGCTGATATTGCCTTTCTTACCGCCGACATTCACGTCGTATCGGTCGGCACTCAACTGTACAAACGCCGCAATATCGTCCATAGCTTCGCGTTTGAAGGCGATTAAGTTATCCTGTACCGTGCGGGCTTTTGCAGCGATTTCCTGCACCAGCTCGTCGCGCAGCAGGTCAATTTCGCGGATATTGGCCAGCGGCACGAGATTGCCTTTAGCATCCTGTTTGTATTGGGTTTTATCAATGTTCATATTTTTTCCTTTAAAATTTTACTACCTTCAAATCGCCTTCTTGGGCTGCTCCGACACGATAAGACCATGTTCGTTCACGTTTTTCTTTAGGTCTAATATAGGCAACTTTAAATTCACTTATATCGACATACATAACTCCACCCCGCGCAGGTTCGTGAGTTATTGGCAAGTTTCCATGCTCTGCCTTCAATCTTTCCAATCGACTGATTAAGTCTGATATGCGCGGATTACTCGGCCAATATTCTGGTTCCATTTCTGATAATTTCATTTATCGTTTCCTTTCTTCTAGTCGCTGTAAAATTTTGTGTGCGATTGTTCCTCCGGACAAGCCGTATTTTCTAGCAATCTCTACAAAGTCATTCATATGGGTTTTCAAAAGTTCGGCCAATAGGACCTTTTCAAAATCAAATAGCATTTCAACTTCCTTTATTTATTAAAGCCTTTTTCAACTTGTCAACCTCCGCCCGCCCTTTAGAACGATCTACGACAGCATTTCCCAACATTGCCCGCGGAATCATCCTAGGATGCAGGTTACGGATTAAATCGATCACGTTTGGCCATTCGGAAACATCCCGCAGGGCTTTGAAGGCCGTATGGATACGCTGCCTGTCCATTTCCTCAATCAGTTTCACCTCTCCGCACGAAACAACGTGTTCCGTTAACCTCTGCTCCCACAATGTAGCCAAAATCGGTAAATCCTGTGCTGCTGGACGGCCTTTGAGGTTCTGCGAGGCCAGAAGAGAAAAACCTGACGCGATTTCCTGTCTTAGCCAGTCTTCTCCCGCCCACTGGGACAGGGCGTGCACGCCATGCCTCAACTTGGTATTGACCGCCGCCGGCGGCGCGGAATCAGACATCAGACAGGCAGGTACTGCCGCAGCGGTAGGCGGCTGCCATTTGCTGACGATTTCGTACAAATACCCATGCGATTTGAGCGGCGTTTTCAGACGGCCTGCATCGCGCGCGGCCAGCGTTTCGGTAAAGCCATGTATCCATGCTGCTGCAGGGGCGGGATATGACACCCCGTCGCGCTCGACGGATTCCGCTTTAATCGACGGCATCAACTCGTTCAACAGTTTCGCCGTCCGCGCCCAGCTCAACTGCGACTTGGCGGGGCGGAACAGCCCGATATAGCGGATGGCTGCCTTCCCGATTTCTGAATCCAACTCCAGTAAGCATCGCATTACATCCGCCGCGCCAGTATCGGCAATCAGGGCGTCCAAGCTGTTCACTGAGCCGCAGTTCGGGCATTTCACGTTCATGACATTACTCCCAACAGATACATACCCGAAACCAACATCACAGATACGCCAATAACGAATAATAAAATTCCAAACCACGAATCACGAATCAGCATTTTTATTACCCAAAACTCGATACATGCCGTACCGAACAGTGCGATTGCCAACCCCAACAATCCGCATAAACTCATATAAATCAACATTCCGACAGACATGAAATATCCTCCCATTTGGCCATTGCTTCATCAAGCGCAGCGCGGTAGCTGTCTCCAAAGCCATGAATATCTACTTCTTGGTCATATAAAAAACAACAATACTTACCGTCCAAGTTCTTGCTAAACTCAACCGTTTCAACCTTGAACAGAAAATCCAACCGTTCTGTGTCTGTATTCTGTTTCGCGTTCATCATCACATTTCCTCCCACGTTATAACCGCATGCTCCAGCGTTTCGGCTTCAGCCGTCTTCCAAATACCGTCCGCCGCACGAGCGGCAATCACAAACCCTTTGCCATCCTGTTTTGACAACATCATTTCTCCGCGCTCTTCAAGCCATTCGATTAATTGTTTTTGGTTCATTCCGCACCTCCTTTCAGCTTAGGATTCAACTCCAACGTATCCGAATCTTGGTTGATAATCCCCATCTCGGGCGACATCAGTGCTTGCAGTGCCGACAACATCCACTCAAGATTACATTCGTCAAATTTTTCGACAATGGCATCTAATACATCAGATTTGTCTTCATCCGCCAAATATTCGTATTCGCCGTCGGCATCAGTTTTCAGAGGGTTCAAATCATAAGCCGACAAATTAAGCATTCTGATAAATGCCCAGGCATCTTCAAAATCTTCCGCCTCAGGTTTGGCGATCGTCATTTTCAATTGATTCATTTCAACCACCCCATCACCCTTGCCACCGACACTGACACCACAAAAGCCGAACACATCACCCCCAACAGCCCAGTCAGCAGACCGTATAAAGATTCCGCGTAATAAGTCTCTTTGGCGGAACGGGCAAAACAGACCAGCCCCACCAACCAAAAATAAATTGTCAGTACCATATTCATCACATTTCCTTCCTTATCATTCCTGCCACCCGTCATCCGGTCGGCACGCCTTATCCAGCAGTTTCCCCAGCCGTTCCTTAACCCGTTGCTCGACCAATATCTCGACCAACACAGTCATTACCGCCGCCAGCAATATGGCAATAACCAACAAAGCCGCTACCGCATTCATTTCATTCATCATTTTCTTATTCCTTGTTTAATCAGTCTGTTTGTTGTCTGTTGAGGCAAGCCGTATCGCTTTCTCGCCCCACCGTGCCCGAATCTTCTCGACCGCCTGTTTCAGGGCGAACGCTTTAACCCGTTTCAATTCGTGTTTCGGCATCTTCCGTCGTGCCAACCGTTTACTCATGGTTAAAGTCCTTTTAATGGTCTTCTATAATCCGTTTTTGTAACGGTCCAGTATTTGTTTTTCATAAATTCAGGTTCTTCAGGAAATTCCATATGCGTTTTCCCTCCATTTATGCTGATGCCTTTAGAGATAATCTTTCTTTCCGCCATACTGTCTCGGACTGCCTTCAGTTCCTTTGCTCTGGCGTTTAAACACTCGTAACATACAGGCCTATACCCGCCTACATAGGCATCGTCTTTTTTGAAACGGAACAACGGCCTCTCTTCTCCGCATTTTTTGCAGATTTTCGTCTCAGTTTTCATAAACCACCCCTTTCATCCGCTCTTTATCGCTCATCCGTTCATAGGCTTTTTCTGCCTGCAATACCGCAAAGTCAGCCGCATTCTGTTTTTCCCGCATCAGCCGCTGCTGACTGGTCTCGTTCTGATACAGGCTCCACGCCGGCACCGGCTCGGTGCATCGGTTCGCACACGCCGTTACCGCAATCACAATCGCCGGTATGGCGAGCAGATGCCGCATTTTCAAATTTTCCATTTTTGGTTTTCCTTTAATTTCAATAACTTAACAAAATAACAAGGTAAAAAAATTATTGCCTTATCTGTCAAAGGTTTAGTGGATTAAATAGGTTTCCGCGTGTTCGATTACATCATCATCCAAATCAACATCAGGGTTAACCTGCAACAAATAGTCCACAATCAGCAGCAGCTTCGACAGTTTCCGCGCATTGCCTTTGGCCGTTTTCACCACCTTCTGCAATACCGCCTCATCGTTCGTCTTCAACACTGCCGCCGTAATCTGTTTTAAATCCGTTTCCGGCAGCATCTCGCCCAATTCCATCTTCACCGATACCCGCGAAAACAACTGCTTGAATTCACTGTTCGGCCCCTTCAGATTCAGCAGCAGCTTGGGCATCCCCACCAACGCCACCGCCACGCCCGATTTATCATGTATCCGCCGCAGGCTCTCCAGTGCGCGTGTCGGTAACTGTTCCGCCTCGTCAATCAGCAAAATACGGTGTGCATCACGCGGGCTGCGGCTCTTCTTATCACGCTTCAGGCAGTTGATAATCCGCTCCGTCAGCTCATGGATATTGCCTCTCTCGCTTAAATCCAGTGCATGGCAGATTTCCTGCAACAACACCTTTGCCGTATAGCCTGTATCCGGCTCAATCAACAAAGCCAGCGGGTTAGTGGCCGCATATTGTTTCAATACCGTGGTTTTACCCAAGCCCGCACCGCCATACACAATACCGAGCTGCCCCAGCCATGCCGCCAAACCCAGCCAACCTTTCATCTTCTTGGCCGTGCCCGTTTCAACATAGGGAATATCCAGCTTTTTCAATTCCGCCCGGTCGCCTTCCTGTTCAAGAAACAGCGCGGCTTTCTTATCCATCCCCGCAATATCGCCGTCGTATTTGCCGTTCAAATAGCCCGACAATGCACTTCTCGATACGCCCATGCGGTCGGCCGCCTTGTTTTGGCTCATGCCGCTGGTTTCCAGAAATTGTCTTAATTTCTCAATCATTTTTCGTTTTCCTTAAAAAGTGTCAAAGATGTGCCGTTTTACTAACCGGCGTCTTCCCATAAAAAATCGCGTAACTTCTTCTTGCCCCTGCCGCTTTCAGACGGCCTGTTTTCCACCTCTACCAACCCGCCGCTTTCCGTTTCCAGCTTCAAAAATTCGCCGAAATCAGGCTGCTGCTCGATAATCGGCGCGGCCGATTGGCGTTGTGCCTCGATTAAATCCATCTTGTCTTGCAGACGTTTGGCTTGGCCTTTGCGGCGGCGTTCGGCCAGTTGTTCCATCCGCGTTTCCGCAAATGCCGCCCGTTTGTTGCCGTTGAATACCGCTTTGCAAATCACTTTGCCCTGCATATCCTTCACAATCACATGGTCGGCATCGTGGATGTCGTAAGCCACCCGTACCTTCTGACCGCTGTAATCCAGCAATCCTTGGTGGAAGTAAGTATTGTTGTGCAGAGACACCACTCCGCGGTCGGGGATGCGTTCTTCCTCCGGACGGTACATAAAATCCAACTCCAGCGGGCTTAATACATCCGTTTTCACCCTCATGCCGTCCGTTTCCATCCGGTATTCGTAATATTTCATCGGCGTAAAATGCCGTCCCGTTTCCGGATTTTTCGGCAGGCTGCGGTGCTCGTGTTCAAAGTTGTATCGGCGTACCGCTTCTTCCAAATCCGCCATAAACTGCGCCCAAGTCGGTGCCGCCGCCAGCGCCGCTTCCTGCGCCTTGCTCAGTTCCTTACCCTTTTTCTGCACTTTCTGCGCACTCGCCAGCGCATTCGATACCTTTCTCAATGTTTCGGCATCCGCATCCTTGCCCTGATAAGTCGCATACTGCTTGGCCAAAGGAATCGTGATGGTCTGCCATAATCGTTCAATCTTGCCGCGCCCCTGCGGATTGCCCGGAATGCCCGTAAAATGCTCGATACCGATACGCGGCAAAATACCCGTCGTTTCCTTATCCAGCATATCGCCCGTTTCGCCCGAGCCGTTATCCGAGTAATAACCCAAAGGCGGCGGGAAATGCGTCATCCCGTGGCGCAAAGCGTCCGCCACCGCTACCGCCGTTTCCGACAGCGCCACACTCCACCCCACAACCGCACCGCTGCAACCGTCCACAATCATCGTCACTTCCGGCGTAAACAGATAGCCCATCGGATGCCGGATTTTTGCTTTAAAGCTGTGACCGTCGCCCACCCAGACGTCGTTCGGTTTCAACGCCGTCCAATCTCTATCAATGTAAGGCAGCAAAGCCTTATAAGCCGACCCCGTACGCCTGCCGCGCTCTTTCATATGTTCCGGCAACCGTTTCATCACTGTTTGAATCTGGTCATAGCTCGGCATCTGCTCGATTTTTCCCTGTTCCAGATACCATTGCGCCAGTTTCTTCGCCGCCGCCATCATCGTCGGCTTGTTCGGCCGCTGATAAAACATCAAGAAGTAAGGCAGCCAGTCAATCGCCAGCAGCGGCGTCTTTTCCCGTGTTTTCACCGGCGCAAGTGCCAAGAGGCGGCTCATGCTGTCCGGTGCCGCACGGTAAGCCCGCACCCATCGGTATAAAGTCGGTTCGCTTAAACTGCGTTCGCCGTTGTTCCGCGCATTCGCCAACGGAATCAGCTTGGCCACATCCTCCGGCAACCTGTCCGCTGCCGCTTCCGCCACCACAAACGCCACCGCCTTCTTAATCGGCATACCCGCCAATTCATGCAGCGGCAATACATAGGCGACAATCGCACAACGCGCGTGGGCCGTTTCCGTCTGCCTGTCGTCCAACCGCGCCAAACCTTCCTCGCACGGTATCGAACCCAACTGCCGCATCTTCTTATTTTGCCGAAGCGGTTTTTTTACTTCTGCCGGCAACATCGGCACCTTGGCTAACAATGTTGCCGCCTGTTTTTCCTGTATGGCCGCCTGAATCTCCGAAGGGAGGGCGGAAACCAAATATTTCTTAAGCTTGCCGCCTCGAGCCTGTCCTACAACCTCTTCAAACGGCCAATTATTCTTTTTGGCGTGGTACTCGATGCCTTGTCTACTGTTCGGCAGCTTTGGAAGTTGCAAGCCCGCCAACTCAACCGCTGAAATCAACATTTTGCTATTTCTTTCTTTTTGTGTTTTACTTAAATGCGTATAACCTTTAGCATTTAAGGAACTAAATCGAAAACCACTTATCCATTAACTACTCTTTTGGGGAAAACAGGTTTTAAATTCCGATCTGCATACCGTTCGGGCCAAATCTCTTCCGGTTCCACTCCGATTGCAGCGGCAATAATCCTTTCTCCCTTAAGATAAGGGGCTGCCAGTGCGCTTCTAAGCGTATTCGGCGATAACCCCGCTTCTATTGAAAGTGCTCGAAGCGACCAGCCTTTCTTTTTCAAAGCAGCAACAATATCCGCGCGGTGCCAGTTTTTCGGCGTTGCGTTTTTTTGCATAATTGACTTACTCCATTCAGTAATGTGATTTACTTCGTTAATTGATTAAGTGAGTGAATAATACTAAGCAAAAAAGGTTATTGCAACTCTTTTGCTTAGAAATATAACGCAAAAAAGCAAAATATTAGACATCTATTTGATTATTTGACGAATTAATTTTAAGCAAAAGAAGTGAATTTTTTGCTTAAATGCGAAATTCTAAGCAAAAGGACAATCATGGACTTTTTAGAGCGTTTGAAATCTTTGTGGCCGGACAATGCCAAACCCGCCGACTTCTACAATAAGATTGATATGTCTGCTTCCGGTTTTAGCCGCGTCTGGAAAGACGGTGCCATTCCAACAGCAGACTATCTGATTAAAATTCAAGAAGTAACCGGTTGCGATTTAAACTGGCTTCTTACCGGCCAAGGCTCGCCATACATGAATAAAGGCCAAGCGGTCGAAGTCCATACCCATACCGACGGTACGGCTACCGATACCCTCGGCAATCCCATCAACTTAGACGAGTTCGTCTTTATCCCGCGTTACGACGTCTACGCCGCCGCAGGGCACGGCTATCCCGCAGAAGACGACAAGCCCTTATTCTGCATGGCATTCAGGCGTTACTGGATAGAAAACTACGTTACCCGCCAGCTCGACAAACTGTCCGTCATCGCCGTAAAGGGCGATTCGATGGAGGGCGTACTCAACCACGGCGACAACATCCTAGTGAATCACGCCGAAACCACCCCGCGCGACGGACTGTACGTTATCCGCATCGATAATCACCTGTTTGTCAAACAAATCCAAAAACTACCCGGCAAGCTGCTCGTCAAATCAGCCAATCCGGTTTATGAGCCTTTCGAAATAGATTTAACCGACGACAACCAAAATGTAGCCATCATCGGACGCGTAGAATGGTATGGCCGTACCGTTAACTAAAAAAACGGCGTTTGGATATTCCAAACGCCGTTCAATTCAAATAAAACCAAAATCAACCCAAAACCTCATCAAAACCGTGCAAAAAAGGTATCAAAGTTATATCAATTTCTACCTACTTTGCACCTAAAGGTGTCAAAGCCGCTTTTTCCTAAATTTCTGTTCAAATTTTTGTTTCCTTTAAAATTTTCGCCTTCTTTTGCTTTCTTTCTAAAGGTGTCAAAATAATACCTACCCCATACGATATTCTGATTACGCAGTTCAAGTCGATTTTCACGCTGTCGGATTTTGTCTCGGCTTTCGTGCAGAGCGCGTTTTACGGCGGTTATTTCCTGATTGCGATTCCGGCCAGCCGCGTTATCCGCCGCTGGAGTTCAAGGTCGGCATTCTGATAGGGCTGGTGTGCTACATCGGCGGCTGTACGCTGTTTTTCCCTGCTTCACACATGGCGACTTACGGCGTGTTTTTGATGGCGCTGTTTGCGATTGCGGTGGGGCTGTCGTTTTTGGAAACGTCGTGCAACACCTATTCTTCGATGATCGGGCCGAAAGAGAGCTCCACGCTGCGTTTGAATATTTCGCAAACGTTCACGCCCGTGGGCTTTTTGAGCGGCATCCTGCTAGGCAAGTATCTGATTTTCACCGAAGGCGAAGCGCTGCACAGACAGATGGAAACGTTGGACGGCGCGGGCAAGCAGCAGTTGGCCGCCGAAATGCTGCAACGCACTTTGCAACCTTACCAGTTCATTATTATGGTGTTGGTGGTGCTGTTGGTGATAGTGGCGATTACCCAGTTTCCGCGCTGTAAGCCTTTGGATAAGGAGGAGCACGAAACCAAGGTGACCATCGGCGAAACGCTGCGTTATCTGGCGTGCAACTCGCGTTTCAGATTCGGAATTATGGCGCAGTTTTTCTATGTGGGCATGCAGACGGCGGTTTGGTCTTTCACCATACGGCTGGCCTTGCAAATGGATGCCGGCTTGAACGAGCGCGCCGCGGCCAATTATGTGATATACGCGTTGCAACTGGCGTTCTCGGTATCGCTGGTGAGCTTCGTGGTGGTGCTGCTGTATTTTTGGAACGAACACCGTCTAGAAACGGCGGAGAGTCGTTAAAACCGCTGCCACGTTTTCAGACGGCCTGTGCAAAATCTTGAGGCCGTCTGAAAAATCCCGTTGAAACGAAGAGCGAAAGGAGTAACGAAATGTACCGAATACCTTTATCCGAATCACTGTTCGGCAAAGAACCGCAGGTTGTGCTGCAATCCGACGAGTTTACCGTAACCGCCTTTGCGTATCCGCAAAACATCGCCGCTTTGAAAATCGCCAATTCGCGGGGCTTTGTGGAAGTTTTGCCGCTGATGGGGCAAATCATCTGGGATGCAGTGTTTGACGGCAAAAGCCTGCGGATGGACAACATGTTCCGAAAACCGCAGCGCGGCAGCGAAATCGTCGATACCTACGGCTGCTTAGCCTTCCATTCCGGGCTGCTGACCGGCGGCTGCCCCTCCCCTGAAGACACGCACCCGCTGCACGGCGAATTTCCGTGCGCGCCGATGGACAAAGCATGGCTGGAAGTCGATGAAAACAGCGTCCGCGTCGTCAGTGAATACGAATACGTGCGCGGCTTCGGCCACCACTATCTGGCTTCGCCGTCAGTAACGCTGACGGCGGGCAGCCCGCGTTTTGACATCGATATGCGGGTGGAAAACCTGTCCGCTTACCAGCCGATGCCGCTGCTGTATATGTGTCATATGAACTATGCCTATGCCGAGCAGGGGCAGATGCGGCAGAACCTGCCCGACAGCGCGTTCCAACTGCGCCGCACAGTGCCGCTGCACGTGCATCCGACGCCGCAGTGGCAGGAGTTCAACCGGGCCATCCTGAACGGGGAAGTGGACGGCAGCGTTTTGGACCGTCCCGACTGCTACGACCCCGAAATCGTATATTTCGCCGACAATCTGGCGCAATACGGCGACCATTTGGAATTCGAGATTTACCATCCGGTAACGCAGACTACGTTCAGCACGCGCTTTTCCAGCCAAGAATTCCCGCATGCCACCCGCTGGATTCTGAACAATCCCGACCAAAAAGTCGCCGCGTTCGTGCTGTGCCCGCCACCGCCCGCCCCGAAGGCTATCTGGCGGCGGAAAAAGCAGGCACGCTGCAATGGCTGCAACCGGGCGAGGCCAAATCGTTTACCGTCAACACGGGAATCAAAGACTAGAGCCGGGGTCAAACCCGGGTTATGACGGTATTTCCGCATCAAGGTAATTTATTTACCGTAGGATGAAACCCCCGCCGCCTGCCGTATCCGCCCGATTCGGGTATGGGGGCGTGCGGAATCTACAATTAAAAACAGGAGTAATAACTATGGACATCGCAGTTATCGGTTCCAACATGGTCGACCTGGTTACCTACATCAACCGTATGCCGGTCGAAGGAGAGACCGTCGAAGCGCCCGATTTCAAACTCGGCTGCGGCGGCAAAGGCGCGAACCAGGCGGTCGCCGCCGCGAAACTGGGTTCGGAAGTATTGATGCTTACCCGCGTGGGCAACGACATCTTTGCCGAAAACACCATCGAAAACTTCCGGCGCCACAACATCGACACGCGCTACATCCTGAAAAGCGACGCGTCCAGCGGCGTCGCACCCATTTTCGTTGACCCTGAATCGCGCAACTCCATCATCATCATCAAAGGCGCCAACAAACTGCTGACTTCCGCCGACATCGACGCGGCGGCGGAAGACATCAAAAAATGCAAGCTCATCGTTTTGCAGTTGGAAATCCCCACCGAAACCGTATATGCGGCGGTAAAATTCGGCGAAGAACACGACATCCCCGTGCTGTTCAACCCCGCGCCCGCGCAGCCCGATTTGGTATTGGATCAAGTCAAATCCTGCGAATTTATCGTGCCGAACGAAACCGAACTCTCGCTTTTGACCGGCATGCCGGTAGACAGTGAAGACGACATCCGCAAAGCGGCGGTCGCGCTGCATCAGGCCGGTGTGAAAAACGTCATCGTAACCCTCGGCAGCAAAGGCGTGCTGTGGCTCGACCAAGACGGCAAAGAGCGCATGTTCCCGTCGTTCAAAGTCAAAGCGCGCGACACCACCGGCGCGGGTGATGCGTTTATCGGCTGCTTTTCGCACGTTTACGTTAAAACGGGCGACATCGCCAAAGCGATTGAAACCGCCAACCGCTATGCGGCCGATTCGGTAACGCGGCTGGGCACGCAGACTTCCTACTGCGACCGCAGCAGCTTTATTGCCGACCATCCGGAACAGGCGCAGAATGTCTGAACCCTAAAAAGAAAAGGCCGTCTGAAAAACATTTTTCAGACGGCCTTTTTACTATAAAACCGTTTACCAGCCCGGAGGCAGCAAATCCAGTTTCGCCAATACCGCATAAACCGCGCTTGCACTGTAGAGCAGAAAAATCAGCGTGTAAATCGCGGGATGGGTCATCCAGGGGGCGCACGTCCATTCGGGTGTGCGGTTGCCCTTGCCGCGTGCGCCTTTGATAATCAGATACGGTACGATGCTCAATACCACGCCGCTGAACACGCCCGCAAAATAAAGCGCGTCAACGAAGCCGACCATGCCGCTGTAAGCCAGTACCAGCGGCGGCAGGGCGACCACGGCCACGGTCAGCGAACGGACTTTCAGGTTGTCATCGACTTTCAGACTGAAGCGGTCGGCAATATTGGTTAAGAAGCTGCCGCCGATGCCCCAATAGGAAGTCAGCATGGCGAACAATGCGAAGCCGTTTGCCATGAAAAACGCCCAACTTCCCAAGGCATTGCCCCAGTTTACCGTCGCCACCTGGCTGACGTTGTCCAAGCCGTTGAGCGAAATCACGGACAACGGCACGAGCGCAATCAGGGCAAAGGTGCAAAACATGCCGGTAACGATGGCTTTGGGCAGCTGTTTGGGCGTATGCGACAGGCCGCGCGCTATTTCCGGCACGATGTATTGCGCGCAGTAAATAAACACCACCAAGTTGAACACGGGCACCATATACAGCCAACTGCCGTCTAAAAGCCGTCTGAAATCAGTGGTCGGGAAAAACAGCGTCGCGCCGACCAGTACCAGCAGCATGAGCACCATCAGCGACGTAATCCATTTCTCGCTCCTGCCCAAGGCTTTCAGGCCCAGAGACAGAATCAGCGCGGCGGGGATGAAAAACAGGATGCTGCCGATGCGTTTGTCGATGCCGAACAAGGAATGCATCAAATCGCCGCTGCCGCTCATATACGCTATCAGCGCGCCCAGTGCATTGACCGTTACCGATGCGAACATCAGCCACGAACCGAACCCGCCGACATAGCGCTGCGCCAAACCGCTCAACTGCTCGTGCTGCCGTGTGCGCAACGTGGCTTCGGCCACATAAAGCATCGTAACGGTCGTAATCACACCGACCACCACCAGCCAAAACAGCAAAGGCATATAGCCTGCCTGCCGCGCGGCATACGACACGCCCAAAATCCCCGCACCGATATTGGTGCCGATAATCATGGTCACGCCTTCCCAAAAGGTAATTTTCTCCACTCTCAATACATCAGACATTTCAGCCTCCTATTGAAATTAAGTTTCTCCTTGTAAACCCGCAGATTTGTCAGATTTTGTTTATCTGCTTTCTATGTTTTTTGGAATCCCCGGTTTTTCAGGGAACAATCATCCCTGTGTGTCGTTTGAAACGGCATACAGGAGATTAAAAATAAGGGGGAAGCTAACAGAAGTTGCAGTTTTCAGACGGCCTGAGCGATGTGAGGCCGTCTGAAAACCGACGGCAG
>ERZ772807.1083-NODE-1083-length-15481-cov-11.016142_pt1 | contig 15481 bp, 16 predicted proteins | sample MGYA00511472_ERZ772807 | MGnify/ENA primary metagenome ERZ772807 (study PRJEB29015, sample SAMEA2737947) | human oral metagenome | biome: human oral; feature: human-associated habitat; material: dental | place: China | collected 2039 ...
GTGGGCGAGGGCGGTTTGGATAACGGGGGAGAGCATGGGGATTTCCTTTGGGTTGAGTTAGGAGATGGAGATGGTTTACGTAGTGAAACGGAAATGGAGGGAATGGGGTTTTCAGGCTGCCTTTTAATGGATGGCAGGGGCAGCCTGAAAACGGAATAATGGTTTGGGCTATGCCGAACTGCGTTTCAGGCTGCCGATTGAATGACGGCTATTTGTCGGCAAGCCGCCGACGCTCCATTTCATTTTCAGGCTGCCTTTAAATTGGATGCGAGAGGCAGCCTGAAAACGTTTTAACAACCCGTTTTCAGGCTGCCTTTGTCTACGACAACATCGCCCACAGCCCGCGCAGCAGCAAAAACACCGACAACGCCAGCGTAACCGCGTTATAGCGCAGCGAAAGGATATTGCTGCACAGCAAGGCAATCGCGGCAAACAGCAAAATCTGCATAAACGGCGCAAGCAATGCCCCGCCGCCCAGCAGCGCGGAAGCCAACATCGCCAGCGGTAACGCCACCAGCCATACGGGCAACTCGCGCCAGCTTTTCCATTTGCCAAAATGGCGGTTGTCTTGCGTTATCAGCGAGATAAAGCCCAGCAGCGCGTAATGCTGCGACAGCAAAAAAAGCAGCACATTCTTATCCGCAATCGCCCAAAAATACACAACGGGCGAGGCAATCGCCAGCAGCAACAGGGTAAAGCGCGGCGATTGCAAATGCAGCTTCCACGCCATAATCGCGCGCACCGCTAGGCTGGCAAACACCGCTGTGATAACGGATGAAATCAGCAGCGTAAACGGCGTGCTGAGAAGCATCGCCTTGGTAGATGGCGTGTGAATTATTGGAAAGTTGTCCGAATCGTACAAAAATATCTTGCCGAGCGCATAAGTGCTGTCCGACATAAACACACTCCACACCACAAACGCCAAAATCAGCTGAATCACCGCGCCCGAATATTGCCGATTGCCGCGCCCGAACTGCAACGCGTTGGCGAGCACCGCGCAAGCAAATGTCCACGCGGCAAAGGGCATCATCAGCAGCAAACATAGCGTTTGGGCAGGTGTTGCATTGCGTAAATTATCCAAAAAGTATGAGTAGCCTATCATCAGCCAGCTGATAACAAACCCCGCCCAAGCCACGGTGGGCGCGGCGATGATGCGCGAATACGCCATTTGCCAAGGCGACAGCGACGACATCCGCAGCTGGTCAAACGCGTTGGCGGCAATATCGTTTTTCAGGCTGCGTTCTATCAAGGCAAAGCCCGTGATGGCGGAAAACACCAAGCCCATCGCACCGATATAGAGCAAGTGGTCGCGCCAATCTCGGTATTCGCCTTTGGCAAAGGCAAACAGCGCGTAAATAATCGCCACGCCCGCTATCATGCCCCAGCTTAAATTGAGCCACAGCAGGCGTTGAAATTCGGCGTTCACCCAAATTTTGGGCGTTTTGATGTTTGGCGTGTTCATGATTTATCCCTTTGAATATTCAACGTGTTTTGATAACTTTCCAACAACGATGTGCGCACCGATTCCAGCGCACACACGGGCAATTCGCGCTGCACCAAATCGCGCAGCAAAGCCGCACGCGCCAAATCGCCCGCAGGCAAGACAACGTGCAAGGCATCGCCGATGGCTTCTGCCGATTGCACCGCCGCCAATTCGCGCACCGCCGCCGCCATTTCTGCCGCCGCGCGGTTGGCAAAACGCAGCCGCACCGTTTGCGTTTCAGGCTGCCCTTCGCCGTGCAGGGCTTGGAACGCCTGAATCCGCCCCTGCTTAATCACGAGCATGTGGCTGCAATATTCGTCCAGCTCCGACAAAATATGGCTGGACACCAAAATCGTCATGCCATCGCGTTGCAGTTGCAACAGCAAAAGCGACAGCTCATGCCGCGCTTCGGGGTCTAGCCCGCTGGCCGGCTCGTCCAGCAGCAAAAATTTGGGGCGATGGATAATCACTTGTCCAATGCCCACGCGCTGCTTTTGCCCGCGCGACAAATTGCTCACGCGGCTATACAGCTTGTCTGACAGCCCCAAAAGCTGCACCGTGCTGCCCAGCGCGTGCGCCAAATCGCCATCGGATACGCCGCGCGATTTTGCCGCATAGGTTAAGCATTGGATAACGGATAAGCCTTCGGGCAAGCCGAAAATGTCGGGCAGATAGCCTAGCTGGGCGAAGCTCGCGCGCGGGTTCGCCAAAATGGGCTTGCCGCCGAGCAACACTTCGCCGCTGCTGGGGCATTCCAGCCCCGCCATGCAGCGCATCAGCGTAGATTTGCCCGCACCATTGGGCCCGATTAAGCCCGTGATGCTGCCTGCGGGCAGTTCTACGTTGATGTTGTGCAGCACTTGGCGGCTGTCGTAATGGAAATTGAGATTTTGGGCGGTGAGCATTGGGGGGATTCCTTGTGAACAAGAGATGGGGCAGCATGAGAGTGAGTAAAGGCGCGATTTTAAAGCAAATAGAGGCAGCCTGAAACGTCAAATGGTAGGGTGGGCAGCTGGTTGCCCACCAAATGTTATGAACCAAGGTGGGCAAGCAAGTTGTCCACCCTACGGTTTACTGAGGCAGCCTGAAAACGAGCGAAGCGAATTTCTGCGAAGCAACAACAACCGCTAAATACGTTTTCAGGCTGCATCAATCATGGCAACAACAGGCAATCGCACCTATCCCCATTCCACACAAAAAGGCAGCCTGAAACGGATATTTCTATTTTCAGGCTGCCTATTTATTTCAGCAAATTCAACAAACTATTTCTTCAACTCCGCCAAAATCTCATCCACCGTGCCTTTGGCATCGCCAAAACACATCACGGTATTTTCATTGAAGAACAGCGGATTTTGCACGCCCGCGTAGCCCGTGTTCATGGAGCGCTTGAATACCACCACTTCTTTTGCTTTCCAAACTTCCAACACAGGCATGCCAGCGATGGGCGAATTGGGGTCGGTTTGCGCGGCGGGGTTCACCGTATCGTTCGCGCCGATGACCAGCACCACATCGGTTTCGGGGAAATCGTCGTTGATTTCGTCCATTTCCAGCACAATGTCGTAGGGCACTTTGGCTTCGGCGAGTAGCACGTTCATGTGCCCGGGCAAACGCCCAGCGACAGGGTGAATGCCGAAGCGCACGTTCACGCCCTGCTTGCGCAGCAAATCGGTAATCTCGGCAACAGGATATTGCGCTTGTGCCACCGCCATGCCGTAGCCAGGGGTGATGATGACACTGCCTGCGCCTTTGAGCATCGCCGCCACATCGGCAGGTTTCACTTCACGGTACTCGCCCACTTCTTCGCTGCCCGATGCAGCAGCCGCGCCGTCGGTGCCGAAGCCGCCTGCAATCACGGAAATAAACGAGCGGTTCATCGCTTGGCACATGATGTAAGACAAAATCGCGCCGCTAGAACCCACCAGCGCGCCGGTAACAATCAACAAATCGTTAGACAGCATAAAGCCCGCTGCCGCCGCTGCCCAGCCTGAATACGAGTTCAGCATAGACACCACCACGGGCATATCCGCACCGCCGATGGAAGCCACCAAATGCCAGCCGAACGCCAGCGCAATCGCGGTCATCACAATCAGGGCGAACCAGCTGCCGTTCGCGCTCACAAACACCAACATCAACACAAACGAAACCAGCAGCGCGGCAAGGTTCAGCTTGTGTTTGTGTGGCAATTTAAGCGGTTTGCTGCTGATTTTGCCGTTGAGTTTGCCAAATGCCACCAGCGAGCCAGTGAAGGTTACCGCGCCGATAAAGATGCCGAGGAACACTTCCACCAAGTGGATGGTGTGCATTTCTTCGGCAACGTTGCCCGCGTCAATAAAGCTGTTAAAGCCCACCAACACCGCTGCCAAGCCAACAAAGCTGTGCAACAGCGCAATCAGCTCGGGCATTTCGGTCATTTCCACTTTTTTGGCTTTGTAGATGCCCGCCGCCGCGCCAATCAGCATGGCGATGATAATCCAGCCCAAGCCTGAAACATTGTCGGCAAAAATGGTGGCAAACAGCGCAATCGCCATGCCCGCGATGCCTGAATAACAGCCTTGCTTGGCGGTTTCCTGCTTGGACAAGCCGGCCAGCGAGAAGATAAATAAGATGGCAGCGACAATATAAGCTGCGGTTACTAATCCTGTGGACATTGTTTGGTCTCCGAGATTTTAGATTTAATGGATGGAATAAATGGAGTTCTGTTTTCAGGCTGCCTTTGCTGGGGCAGAACCTTGTTCATGGCGTTGCGCCGCCATACCCACGCTTGCATTCGCGGGTTAAATCAGCCTTTGTGTTGTATTAGGCAGCCTGAAAACATTGTTGATGGCTTTTCAGGCTGCCTATACGCAGCCGTACTTACCCTTTTCTAAACATATTCAACATTCTGCGCGTAACAAAAAAGCCGCCAAAAATATTGATGCTCGCCAGCAACACGGCGATAAACGCCAACAACGACACCATGCCGCCCGCGCCAATTTGCAGCAGCGCGCCCACCACAATAATCCCCGAAATCGCGTTGGTAACCGCCATCAGGGGCGTGTGCAGCGAGTGGCTCACATTCCACACCACATAATAGCCAATCACACACGAGAGCACGAACACGATGAAATGCTGCAAGAAGGCTTCGGGAGCTACCGCGCCCACCCACAAAATCAACACCGCCGCAATCGCCGCAGGGGCAATGCGCTTCCATGCAGGCGTTGGCTCGGCTTCGGCTTTGGCGGCAACCGCTTTTTCAGGCTGCTTGGCTTGTTGTGGCGCGGCGGAAACTTGGATGGCTGGCGGTGGGAAGGTGATTTCGCCGTCGCGGGTAACGGTCATATTGCGGATGATGACGTCGTCAAAATTCAGCTCAATTTCACCGTCTTTGTTGGGCGAGAGCAGCTTGGTTAGGTTCACCAAGTTGGTCGCATAAAGCTGGGAGGATTGCCCCGCCAAGCGGTTTGCCATATCGGTGTAGCCGATGATTTTCACGCCATTGTCGGTAACGAACAATTCGCCCGGTTTGGTGAGCTCGCAGTTTCCGCCCGTTGCCGCCGCCAAGTCCACAATCACCGAACCCGCTTTCATGCTGGCGACCATTTCCGCCGTAATCAGCTTGGGCGCGGGTTTTCCGGGGATGGCGGCGGTGGTGATGATGATGTCCACTTCGCGCGCTTGCTCAGCAAACAGCTTCATTTCGGCGGCGATAAATTCTTCGCTCATCACTTTGGCATAGCCATCGCCCGAGCCGCCGCTCTCTTGCGGAAAGTCCAGTTTCAGGAATTTGCCGCCCATGGATTCGATTTGCTCGGCCACTTCCAAACGCGTGTCAAACGCGCGCACCACCGCGCCCAGCGAGTTTGCCGTGCCAATCGCCGCCAAGCCCGCCACGCCCGCGCCGATAATCAACACTTGCGCAGGCGGCACTTTGCCCGCAGCGGTAATCTGCCCCGTGAAAAAGCGACCAAAGGCATTGGCGGCTTCAATCACCGCGCGGTAGCCCGAAATGTTTGCCATAGACGAAAGCGCGTCCAACGCCTGCGCGCGCGAGATGCGCGGCACCATATCCATCGCCAACACATTGACTTTTTTATCGTTTAGCTTTTGCAGCAATTCTTCGTTTTGGCGCGGGTAGAGAAAGCTCACCAGCGTTTGCCCTTCGTGTAAACGGTTGATTTCTTTATCGTTGGGTGCGTTTACTTTATACACCAGCGGCGCAGACCAAGCCTCTTTGGCGTTCACCAACACCGCGCCTGCTTCTTCAAACGCCGCATCGGTTAAGCCAGCTGCCACGCCTGCGCCGCGTTCTACTGCCACTTCAAAGCCCAATTTTTGCAATTGGGCAACCGTGCTGGGCGTAGCCGCAACGCGGGTTTCGCCTTTTAGGGATTCTTTGGGGATGGCTATTCTCATAATGGATTCCTTAGATTGAAGTTGAAGTGAAGCGGCTGCGGCAGCCTGAAAAAAGGGTAGGGCGCTTAAATTCATCGCCCCTGTTTTCAGGCTGCCTATTTAAGTCAACAAAGCAGGGCAAAAGCAGCCTGAAAAAATAGCCTAAACAATACGCCAAACCCGCCCCGTTTACAAGGCTTAGTAAACAATAAACGAGATTTAACAAAAATAGGCAACCTGCGCAGCGACGCAAAGTTGCAAGGCTAAAACGGTTTGGCATTTGGCGGCATGGCTGATTGTGTGTTTTCAGGCTGCCGCAAACTAAATTGCAAACAAAATCGGTGGTGTCCTAAAAAGTATGCTGACATAAAACGTCAAGCCAATAACGACATTTCTATCGTACAAAATTTCCTGTTAAAACAGCGGAATTTGGCTAATTTAAATTACTAAAAAAACAAGCAGCATACTTTTTAGGACACCACCACAAAATCAGCTGCCGAATTGGCAAATGTCAACAAAACGATGTCCTTAGGGAGATGTGTAAAGGATGTTTGTGTTGCACAGGCCCACGGTAAGCCAAATTCGGTAAACAGTTGTTCAAACAAAGCGGTTACGGGTGCGCTTTGCGTACCGCTTAACGCCTGACACATGAACAGGTAACGACTGAAATGGTCGGTTACGGTTAAGGGATAGCAGAGTTTGCGATTACCTAGGGCAAACTGTCCTTTGAAGTCCACGCACCATGTGCTGTTGGCATGGGTGCATTCGTTAAAGGACTGGCTGTCTGCGCTGACTTTGCGGCGGCGTTTGCGTGGTTTAACTAAACCTGCGCGGGCTAGGATTAAATCTCCGGTGCTGTCTGCGGGTTTGTGTTGCTCGGGAAAGGTACGGGCGAATAGGTCTAGCAGCTTTTTGCGCCCCAGTCGGGACGTTTGAGCTTTTGGGCAATCAGCCATTCGCTAATCCATTGCGGTGTGGCATGGGGACTGTGCTGAGGTCGGCGAGATAACTCTGCTAGTCCGTCAAACCCCACCTGCTGATGGCGTTTAATCCATTTATCAGCCGTTGGACGACTGATGTTGAATTGCTTGCATAGCTCAACTTTGGTGTAACGCCCAGTGAGCCATGCTTGAATAAATTGGATGCGTTGTTGCATGATGTTTGTTTCTTTCCAAGGCATAGTGCGGCTTTCATCATTTTGTGGTGGTTGGAAATGATGAAATTTTGCCTATGGATGTAAACGATGTCTTTGGGTTGGGGGTAAAGGATGTTATCGGGTTGTACCGCGCGAGCAATGAAAACGGCAGCAGCGAAATCGGCACCGCGCACATGGTGGAACACATGGTGTTCCGCAGCAATCCGCAATTCCCCAACGGCGTGGGCGACACGCTGATTGCGAACGGCTGGCGACGCGGCGCCAACTTCAACACCGTAACCAACTACGAGCGCACGCTGTATATGTTCAGCCCCAACAAAGGCACGGCGCAGTTGGATGAAACGCTGAAAGCCCTCGCTTCCATGCTCACGCCACACCCCTTTTCCGCCGCCGACTGGGATAAAGAAAAACAAGTCATCCTTGCCGAATGGCGCAACGGCTTGGGCGTAAACGAGTGTATGAACCGCAAACGCACCGCCGTGATTCGCAGCGGCAGCCGCCAAGCGCGTTACGCCATCATCGGCACGCCCGAAAGCATCAACAACACGCCCGTGCAAGTGCTGCAAGATTTTCACGCGCGTTGGTATGTGCCCAACAACATGAAGCTCATCATCTCGGGCGACGTGCAACCCGTGCAAGCCCGCGTCCTGATAGAACACTACTTCGGCAGCCTGAAAAGCCAACCGCTGCCCGACCGCACAGGCGATTACTACGAACCCAAACTGCAAAACGGCTGGCACGTTAAGCAAATTCAAGACAAAGATTCAGGCGCAAGCCAAGTTGCCCTGATTTTCCGTTTAGACGACAGCACCAGCCGCAGCAACGGCGCGGAGGGCGGGCGCGAACGGCTGATTGACCGCTTTGCCGACAAAATTCTCACCCAACGCCTGCGCGCCCAGCAGCCCAATCTGCCCAAAAGCGTAACCAACATCATGCTGCGCAAAGCCGACATCGGGCGGCACACCGTGGGGTGGGCTTGTTTGCCAGCGTGTTGCCCGATGCCCATCAACAAGGCATCACCGCGCTGCTCAACGCCCGCGCCCAAATGCTGCAACATCCCGTTACCCAAGCCGAAGTGGATGCCTACTGCGCCACGCTGCAAAAAGTCATCGCCCAGCAAAAAACCAAAACCACGCTGTCCAAGCCGTTTGACGATGTGTTGCAAACCGTAAGCGACAATTTTTTCGCCGATAAGCCCATCCGCACGCCCGCCGATAAGCCCATCCGCACGCCCGCCGAAAACGCCCGCCGCGCCGAAGCCAACCTTGATCGCATCACCCTCGCGCAAGTAACCGCCCGCATTCAACAATGGCTCAACGCCCGCGATAAGCTGGTGCAAATGCAAGCCCCCTCGCTCACGCCCATCGCGCTGCCCAGCAACGACAGCATCGCCGCTGCCGCGCAACAAGCCGAGTGCACGCGCCAGTCCAAGCTGCTTACCGCCCGCGAGCAACACGGCAAAGGCGCGTTCACCGACCAGCCGCAAGCGCACAAAATCGCCAGCGAGCGCAGTCAAGCCTTTTCAGGCAGCCTGAAAAGCCAAGTTACTTATTGGACGCTGCCCAACGGCGATAACGTTGTTCTGCTGCAAAGCCCCGTTGCCAAAGACAAAATCTACTGGCAAGCCATAGTCAAAGCAGGCTTTATGCAGCCCGAGCAAAACCCGTGGCAAACCCAGTTAGCCAGCCAAATCATTTGGCAATCCGCCCCGCAAGGCTGGACAAGCGAGCAGCTTACCGCGTGGAAAAATCAACACAAAATCTCGCTTAACCAAAGCACCAAGGCGCAGCAAAGCAAAGTAACAGGCAACGCGCCGCAAAGCGAAGCGCAAAACCTGTTCCACCTATACCACGCCTACTACGCCACGCCGCAAATCAGCGAAGACTACCGCGACAGCATTGCCAACATGGCACGCCAAATCGCCATGAACAACCAATCCAGCCGCAGCATCAAAGAAAACGTCACCGTTAAACTGCGCTACGGCAAATCCACCTACGAAATGCCCAGCACGGTGGCGCTGGACGAAACCGAAGAGCCGCAACTGCTGGCGCAATGGCAACAGCTCAACCGCAGCCCCGTAACCCACTATATTCTCACCAGTCAAAGCCCCGCCCAGCTCAAACCGCTGGTAGAGCGCTATCTCACCGACTAGCCGCGCCAAGCATCATCCGCCGCCACGCCGCAATATCGCCAGCTTGCAGGCAGCGAAGTGAGCCGCCAAGCCATCAACAACGTGGATCGCAGCGATGTTTCCGTTTATGCCTACACCGAGCAGCCGTGGCAGCCTGAAACCGCCGCGCAAGTATCGCTGCTGCGCGATTTGGCGTATGAGCAACTCAAAGCCGAGCTGCGCGACAAACAACTGGGCGTATACAGCCTCAAATTTGAAACCAGCTTCAACCCCGACAGCAACCGCGTGGAAAGCGAACTGCGCTTTGCCACCACGCCAGATAAAGCCGAAATGCTGTGGCAACTGGGCGAGCGCGTGCTGCAAAACTTTCCCAACACGCTCACCGAGCAACAAGCCACCGCCCTGCGCGCCAAGCTCGCCGAGTAAGAAAGCAAACGCAAAACATCGCCCGAAACATGGCTCAACCGCCTGATACTCAGCCAAACCCACTTCGGCGATGCCCGCTACCTAAACAACATGGCAAACCTACCCAACAGCATCACGCTAGACAACCTGCGCCAAACCGCCCGCCTGCTGTGGAACAACCAAAACCGCCGCGTGTTGATTGCCGACCCCGATGGCGGCAAGCAGCAATAAGCAGCCTGAAACAGCATTTTCAAGCTGCCCCCAATGGAGTGGCGACGGCTCGTCGCCAAAATGCCTGAACCAATAAGCAGCCTGAAAACCCGACAGGGTAGGGTATGCAACTTGTTGCACACGCGGTTGGCATGGTTGGCAAAGGCAGCCTGCGTAGCGAAGCGGAGTTGCGAAGCTAAAACAAGTAAGCAGCCTGAAACGCCGTTTTCACGTTGTGATTACGCCAAACAACATTTCAGGCTGCCACCAATGGAGCGACGACGACTCGTCGCCAAAATGCCAAGCCCAATAGGCAGCCTGAAAACCCGACGGGGTAGGGTGTGCAACTTGTTCACACACCATTAAACATTCGCTAAATGGTGCGTGGCAAAGCCACACGCCCTTGTATTATGAAAAAGCCCCATAATGAGGCATCATTACAGGGCAGCGGGAGCGGAGTTGCACACACCCTAAGGCTTAAAAGCCCGAAACGTAGATAACAGCCCCTCCCGCATCCATCATCATTCCGAATGGTATCCCAGGCGCGGTCGCCACCGCAGCCCGTATAAACAAGGTTAGGAAATCAAATGGACAAAACATCTTACATCGGCATCGACATCGCCCGCAATAAATTTGATGCCGTCATTTATAAAAAAACGGGCAAACCCCGCCACAAGGTATTCGCCAACAACCTAGAAGGTTTCACTCAACTGCTCCAATGGGTCAATACACCAGCGAAAAACCTCCACATCGGTATGGAAGCCACCAATACCTACTGGGAAGACTTGGCATATTTTCTTAAAGACCAAGGTAGTTGTGTCAGCGTTATCAATCCAAAATGCCTTAAAAAGTATGGCGAAAGTCAAAATATGCGTTGCAAAACCGATAAAACCGATGCTGCGATTATTGCTCGTTATACTGCCAAAGAACAGCCCGAAGCATGGAAACCTCAGCGTCATGAAGAACGCACGTTGCTGTTGCAAATGCGCCAGTTGGAACACATGAAACAATGCGAACAAAAAGAGCGTGTGCGCATCAGTATGATGAAAGATGCCGCTTCTCGGGAAGTTGCTAAGCGCATTGCTGACTACATCCAAACTGAGATTGTGCAGTTGGAAAAACAGATTGCGGCACTCATCCATGCAGACAAAAAACTCAACAAAAGTGCTCAATTGCTTAAAACCGTACCGGGCATTGGTGCTAGAACCTTACCGTGGCTGGTGGCTTATCTGGGAGATGGTAGTCGGTTCAAAAACGGTAAAGCAGCAGCTACCTATGCTGGTCTGACACCAATCAAGCATGATTCGGGCGATACGGTAGCGGGTAAGACCAAGATTTCTAAAATCGGTCATAGCGAGATACGTAAGGCGATGTATATGCCCGCGATGATTTACGGCTGTGGTCGGATGAAGGACGGTGTGTTTCGTGCCTTTACGCAGCGACTGAGGGTAAATGGTAAATGCAGTATGGAAATCATTACTGCTCTGATGCGAAAGATGCTTTGTATTGCGCAGGCGGTACTTAAATCGGGGCAGCCATTTAATCCTGAATTACATGAAAAAAGTTTCAATAATGCTTGACTGCCTTAATGGTATCTACGCGTGCTAATTCGCAATTCACCCAACACCATTCATTCCCACCAAAAACGCTATAATCCGCCCCTTTTCGCCCCAACAAACACAACCCACAAACCATGAACCCACTCGCCACCGCCGCCCTAGCATTCAGTATGTCCGCCGACGCATTCGCCGCTGCCATTGCACGCGGCGCAAGCTGCGGCAAACTCCGCGCCGCCCAAATCGCCCAAATCGCGCTCACTTTCGGCATCGTAGAAACCATCACCCCGCTCATCAGCTACGGCGCGGGCAGCATCGCCGCCAGCTATATTGAAGCGTTTGACCATTGGATAGCATTTGGCTTGCTGCTGGTGTTGGGCGGCAAAATGGTGCGTGAAAGCCTGTTGCTCGCAAGCGAAGCCGATGGCGAAAACAACCGCAGCACGCCCAGCAACCCCGCCATGCCATCCAAATGGCTGCTGCTGATAACCGCCATCGCCGCCAGCATAGACTCCATGATAGTGGGCGTAACCCTTGCCTTTCTGGATGTCAATATCTGGCTCACCGCGCTCGCCATCGGCGCAGCCACCACGCTGATGGCAATCATCGGCATCAAGCTCGGCGGCGTGTTAGATGGCATGGTTGGCAAACGCGCCGAACTGTTTGGCGGCATCGTGTTGATGGGCATCGGCACGTTTATCCTGCTGGAACACCTTGGCGTGATTGCCTAACCCGTTTTAGCTTCGCAACTCCGCTTCGCTACGCAGGCTGTCTAACATAATCGTGCACAACATTATGCAGCCTGAAAAATAAGAAATGCCGTCATTCCCGCGCAGGCGCACTACTGTCCGGAATAAAAATCCCCACCCCCAAACAAAAAGGTTGCAGCCCAACGTTTTTACGGGTAAACCCCGGAGCGTCAACTCAAAAACATCAGGACTGCAACCATGTACGGCATAAGCCGACTCCAACAAATCATCAAGCCCGTCATGCACGGACGCTTCCGGCAACACATCCGCAAGCATCAGGCAGACAAATACAGCAAAGGCTTCGGCTGCCACAACCTGCCGGTGTCCATGATTTACGCCCACCTCAGCCACAGCAACAGCCTGCGCACCCTGGAACAATCCTTCAACGCCAACAGCAGCCACCACTACCACCTCAACGTCCGCAGCATCCGCCGCTCCACCCTCTCCGAAGCCCTCGCCAAGCGCGACACCCAGCCCTTTGCCGACATGCCCGCCGAACTGATGCGCACATGCAGCCGCACCTTACGCAAACCCACACAAGAAACCGCCGACTTACTCTACCTCATCGATTCCACCCCCATCGCCCTCAAAGGACGCGGCTTTGACCAATGGGTCAGCAGCAACGGACGCATCAGCGGCTTAAAAATTCATATACTGATGAACCATGCCAACGGCTGCCCCACCGCCCAAAGCATCACCGCAGCCGCCGTCAACGACATCGACCAACACCACCTCGTGCAGCCTGAAAAAGGCGCAACCTATGTTTTTGACAAAGGCTATTGCGATGACAACCGGTGGGCAGAACCGGATAAAGCAGGAGCCTGTTTCGTTACCCGTCTTAAAGCCAATGCCGCCGTTCAAGTGGTAGAACGCATAATGCCGTCTGAAAACCCAAACACTGACGAAAATACCCATAAAAACACCAATGCAACTGCAACCATCTTGGCAGACGAATACATCCGGTTCAAACACAAGAAAAACAGCAGCCGCCCCAACCATTACCACGGCAAAACCCTGCGCCGCATTACCGTCAAACGCGGAGACAAAGCCCCTTTGGTGCTAGTGAGCAATAACCTGGCCGCCCCCGCCCAAGAGATTGCCGATGCCTACAAACAACGCCGGCGATTGAACTGCTGTTCAAATGGCTCAAACAACATTTGCAACTCAAACGCTTTTTCGGACGCAGTGCCAATGCGGTGAAACTGCAACTGCTGTGCGCGATGATGGCGTATCTGCTGTTGAAGCTGTACCAGCAAAGCACACGAACCCACGACAGCCTGCATTTGCTGTACGCACGGATTGCGGGTTGTTTGTTTGAGCGACCGCAAACGCTGTATGCCTGCTATGCGCAGCGAAAGCGGGAGAGGGAGGTGTGGATGGAGGCGCAGGAAAGGTTGTTTTGATGTCAAGTGGGTAGGGGTTGATGTTTAAGGGAGATTTTATTCCGGACAGTAGTGCGCCTGAGCGGGAATGACGACTGTTTAACTATTCCTTGTTTCATTTTAGGTTTTGCCAAAGCAGCCCCAAAACCATCCCATCCACCCCACTCCCCAAACCCCACCCATGAAAACCCTAATCAAAAACTTCTACTACTTCATCCAAGACTACTGGTTCAACCGCAAAAATCCACTCGCGTGGGGCATCCTGATTGTGCTCGTGTCGCTCGGCTTTGGCGTGGTAAAAATCAACGTGCTCATCACCGAATGGAGCAAAGGCTTTTACGACACCCTGTTTTCCGCGCAATAAGCCCGCGTGATTTACGGGCTAATCAGCGAATATTTAATGTATGTCGGCATCTTTATCCTCGCCAGCGTTGCTCGCGCATGGCTGCGCAAACTGCTGATCATCAAATGGCGTAACCACCTTACCGAGCAATTCCTCGGCAACTGGTTTAGCAAACGCGCCTACTACCGCATTGCCCTCAAACAAAGCACTGATAACCCCGACCAACGCATCGCCGATGACATCAACATCTTCGTTTCGCGCACCATAGAACTGTTTATCTCGCTGCTCACCAACCTTGCCCAACTGTATTCGTTCTCGCAAATCCTATGGCGATTGAGCGGCACGCACACATTCAACCTATTTGGCGGCAGCTACACCATCACAGGCTATCTCGTGTGGGTGGTCGTTGCCTACGCCCTGTTTGGCACATTCTTCACCCAAATCATCGGACACAAGCTCCACGCGCTCAATTACGCCCAGCAAAAATTTGAAGCCGACTTTCGCGCCTCGCTGGTGCGCAAACACGACAACGCCGAGCAAATCGCCCTCTATCAAGGCGGAAAATGCGAAATAGGCAGTCTGAAAACCGAATTCGCCCGCATCATGCAAAACTGGCAAAAAATCATGAATGCCGAATTGCGGCTCGGCTTGTTCACCACAGGCTACGACCGCTTCTCGCTGATGCTGCCCGTGGTGGCCTCCGTGCCGCTGATTATCGCCAAAGCCTTAACGCTCGGCAGCCTGATGTAAATCCGCAACGCCTTTTCCGCCGTGTTCAATTCTATTAGCTGGTTTGTGTTCGCCTACACCATCTTGCCCGAATGGAGCGCGACCGTGCAGCGGTTAAGCCAATTCCGCCGCAATATTGAAGCCGAGCAAAACCGCGACCGCGCCGCGCCCACAGGCGAAGACTTGCAGCTTAATCAGCTCAACCTTTACACCTCGCAAGGCGAAGCCATCTTGCAAAACGTGCAAGCCCGCATCAGCGCAGGCAAATGGACGCAACTGGCAGGGCAAAGTGGCTTGGGCAAATCCACGCTGCTGCGCACCATCGGCGGCTTGTGGGTGGACTATGACGGCGACTGGCAACGCCCACACGGCAGCAGCCTCTTGTTGCCACAAAAAACCTACCTCGGCAAAGGCACGCTCGCCGAAATCATCAGCTACCCTGCGAAGCCCAGCTCCAAGCCGACTACGCCGCCTTGCTTACTGATGTTGGGCTAGAAAAATACATTCCCAAACTGCACACTCCCGATGTGAACTGGGCGCACACTCTATCCGCAGGCGAGCAGCAACGCATCGCCATCGCCCGCGCCCTGTTTGCCGCCCCCGATTATCTGTATCTGGACGAAAACACCAGCGCGTTGGATTTGCCCACCGCGTGCCGCTTGCTCGCGCTGCTGAAAACACGGCTGCCGCAAAGCACCGTTGTCGTAGTAAGCCATCAAAGCGAATTGGCGGATTTGTTTGATGAAGTGTTGAATTTGAGCGGGTTTAAGGCGCAAAAATAATCGCCCGATGCCTTGCAACGCAAAGGCAGCCTGAAAACGTGGCAAATACGTTTTCAGGCTGCCTTTATCTATTTCTAATCACTCTTCCGATCAATCCGCCGAATCAACTTCGCAATCTCTTCATGGCTGGGCGTTTCGCCCACCAGCCAGCGAATCACCGCCACGCCCGCCGCCTCCGTTGCCT
>ERZ772807.1087-NODE-1087-length-15457-cov-5.131671_pt1 | contig 15457 bp, 16 predicted proteins | sample MGYA00511472_ERZ772807 | MGnify/ENA primary metagenome ERZ772807 (study PRJEB29015, sample SAMEA2737947) | human oral metagenome | biome: human oral; feature: human-associated habitat; material: dental | place: China | collected 2039 ...
CTCCATGTAAGCTATGCTCATTGCCGCGATGAACTTAGAGTATCTCCTCATTGTTAGACAACAAAGAAATTTGATTTACATATTGTAATTACTTAACCCCTCCATGTAAGCTATGCTCATTAGCTGCATAAACTTAGAGTACTACCCATAACTATCTGCACTCCCCTCCTTTCGGAGGGGCTGGGGTGGGGCTTTAGGGCTTTGTGCTTCTTCTTACACCACGTTCTGTGGTTCCCCTGCTATAAACTTCTTAATATTCTCAACGCAGATAGCCATTAGGCGCTCACGTGCCTCACGTGTTGCCCACGCAATATGTGGAGTGATGAAGGCATTAGGCTGACGGAAGAGCGGATTGTCAGCACGAGGAGGTTCCTCAGTCGTTACATCGGCACAATAAGCACCGAGCTGACCACTCTCAAGGGCATCGGCAACAGCCTGATCGTCGACGAGTCCGCCACGTCCGGTATTGATAAGGATGGCACCACGACGTACGCCCTTCAGCGTCTCTGCATTGATCATACGCGTGTTCTCCGCCGTCAAAGGACAGTGCAAGGTGATAACGTCAGACGTACTGAGCAAGCCTTCAAGGGTTGTCTTACGAATACACTCTGGTAGGTCGCTACTGTTCTTACTGGTGCAAGCTGAGATGTCCATACCCAGAGCATGTGCTATCATTGCCACCTTCTGACCGATGTTGCCCAAGCCAACGATACCGAGTGTCTTACCAGCGAGTTCCACGAGTGGTGTGTCCCAGTAGCAGAAGTCCTGCTGCTTGCTCCACTCGCCACGGCGCACAGCCTCAGCATAATGGTCGACATGTGTGGTTGCGTTCAAGAGGAGGGCGAAGACATGCTGTGCAACGCTATCCGTACTATATGCAGGGATGTTGCATACGACGATGCCACGCTCGCGTGCAGCCTCAACATCGATATTGTTATATCCTGTTGCTAACTCACCGATATACTTCAATTGTGGCAATTGGTCGAGTACTTCACGGGTGATATTTATCTTATTGATAAGAATACCGTCCGCATCCTTTGCTCGTTCAACAACTTGTTCCTGACTTGTGCGCTCATAGATAACGCACTCTGCTATTTCCTTTATTGGTTCCCATGAAAGGTCACCAGGGTTGACTGCATGGCAGTCGAGAATTACTATTTTCATGCTTTTTGGGTGATAGGTGTTAAATGTTGGGTGATGGGTGTTAGGTGTTGATGATTACTTCCCTTGGGTCAGTGACCATTGGTTCGGAGGGACTGGGGCGATATTTAGCTATCTGCACTCCCCTCCCTTCGGAGGGGTTGGGGGAGACTTTCTCCCTCCCCCTTTACTTCCCTTCGGTCAGTGACCGTTGGTTCGGGGAGGGTTGGGGTGGGGCTAACTCATCCGGCATATACTGCTGCTCGACATAATGTCCGGGGTAATCATGTGGATACTTGTATCCATCGCTATAACCGAGGTCCTTCATTAGTTTTGTCGGTGCATTGCGAAGGTGGAGGGGAACAGGGAGGTTGCCTGTCTGGCGCACTAACTCTATCGCTTTATTGATGCCTACGTATGCAGAGTTATCTTTCTTCGACCGAGCTAAATAGACTACCGCCTCAGCCAATGGGATTCTACCTTCGGGCCAACCAATCTTCGTCACAGCGTCAAAGGCTGCATTCGCTAACAATAGGGCATTAGGATTGGCAAGTCCGATATCTTCTGCCGCACTGATTACGACACGACGCGCAATAAACTTTGGGTCTTCTCCACCTTCTATCATACGTGCCATCCAGTAGAGTGCGGCATCGGGGTCGGAACCACGAATCGACTTGATGAATGCCGAGATAATATCGTAGTGCATCTCGCCATCCTTGTCATACGCCAACGGATTCTCTTGCAGTCGTTCCTCCACCATCTTATCGGTAATCACGACATCGTTGCCCGATTCGGCTGAGATAATCAAGTCGAGGATATTCAGTAGCTTACGCGCATCACCCCCACTGTAACGCAGGAGCGCCCCCGTCTCACGCAGTTCGATATTACGCTTCTTCAGTTCCACATCCTCCGTAATGGCTCGATGCAACAGCTTCAGCAAATCGTCTTTCTCCAACGACTTCAGCGTATAGAGTTGACAACGAGAGAGCAACGGACGAATCACTTCGAACGATGGGTTCTCTGTTGTTGCACCAATAAGCGTCACCGTTCCCTTCTCTACCGCACCCAAGAGCGAATCTTGCTGCGACTTTGAGAAACGATGGATTTCGTCGATAAAGAGAATCGGTGAGACCGAATTGAAGAAACGACCACTCTGTGCTCTTTCAATGACATCGCGCACATCCTTCACACCACTCGTCACAGCAGAAAGCGTATAGAACGGTGTCTCTAAGCGATTAGCGATAATCTGTGCCAACGTAGTCTTGCCCACTCCCGGTGGTCCCCAAAGGATAAACGACGCAATGCGCCCCGAGTCAATCATACGTCGGAGCACAGCCCCCTCACCAACGAGGTGTTCCTGTCCGATATAATCGTCGAGCGTGCGTGGTCGCAATCGTTCTGCCAATGGTTCCATATCTCTTCCTCTTTTATTATTGTTACAAAAGTACTGAATTTATCTCATAATAACAAAGAATGAAAGAAAGTTCTTCTGAAATATGGAGCGATAAAATAAGCCTACTACATGATAATTAACATTACAAAAATACAAGCCATAAGTTTGTATTTTGATAACACTACTGCTTTAATGTCTTTCTTAAACCCAAATCTCTAAGTTTGCAAGATGAATTACAAACTTAGAGATTTGGGTTTAACTTTATAGATAATTTTAATAAAGAGAAAAGCAGATTAACGAATCTGCAATTCTTAGTACAGAAGGAAAGGAATCTGTATCTTTGTACACATAAAACCAAATGACTTTTTACAATGAAACTTCCCAAATCAAAGTTATTTATTGCGGTCGCATGTTTAGTCCTTCCACTTTTGTTTGCTTCATGTTCAAAAGATGAAGAAAGCGCAAACGACCACATGCCCTTTGTTCCTATCGAACAAAAATGATTTCACATCTGATATCCTGCAACCTAATATTAACTATTCAATTCCTATCCAAGGAGACGACCCTGACGATTTCTTTTTAAAGGCTGTAGGCACCTACGAGGGTACGCTAACCGTTTATGACCCTAAGACCAAATAGGTAATACCTTCTAATTTTGATAATCATGTAAGTGCCAAGTTCAAATTATACTTACATCAGTTTTACTTGACTCCTGTTCCCCTTCCTTTTCATTATATGCTTTAAAGAAGGATCAATATGCTTATGACATACTATACAAAATAATCAAAAATAAAATTTGGTGGAAGACTGGAGAGTTATATGATTACCGTACAATACTCATCGGGAGAAACAAGAAGAATCCTTCAGAAGTGGCATTCCAATTGTATAACCCATATTATTATTACTCATATATAAGCTCTCCCCATAAGAATCGTTATGACATGACTGAGTTGTATTTTAATATCTGTGGAACTTTCAACAATACAACGAAAGAAATGACGGTGTACATAAAGCCCGTGGGTGCCTTGTTTCATGACGGTATGGTTAAAAACAATAAAATAAAAGCCGAATTCAACGACGTTTATTTTATATGCAAATTAAAGAAGACAGCATAGGATAAACTGATTTTCCTTTTACGAAAAGAATAAACTATGATTAAAGAATAGATTATGAATAACAAGAATCAATACAACCTACTCGTCGCTCTTTTCCTACTGTTGATAGGCAGCTTTGCTGTTTCATGTACGAAAGATGATGAAAATACAACAGACAACACCTCTAATTTTGCACCTATCAGTAGAGAAGAAGCAGTTAAAATACAGAATTCTTTACCCGGTGAGTATAGAGGTAATGTGCATGTTTACGACCCTTCAACCAAGAAAAATTATTATTCCAATTCAAGGCTTGACCTCGACCCTCTAATCATATTCGATGACTACAGAGTTATCTATAGCCTTTTAACATTGCCACGCGACACGTATGAGCGGTTACACAATATTGACAAAACTGGGACAAACGATACACTACCAGGGATATTTACTAAACGAGACGAAAAGAATTATTTAGGACTTGAGGGAATTCGTTTCAGCAGTCACAACCAACAAGACAGTTGCATATATCGGTTTGAAGTATCACGAGGGATAGTTTCCTTTATAGACCGAGGTCACAAAACAAAAAAAGCAAGGTTACTTAAAACTTATTTTAACGGCTACGGATATTATAATGTAAAAACAAGTAAGCTTAAAATTTATCTTCTTCCTTACAATGCATACGCAATACCATATTATGATACCTTTCAAAGCGTAAGACTTCCACTCACAGGAAGATATCTGGTTTATGAACTCACAAAGGTTCAATAAGACGGACTGGTCCGTAAACTTTTGTTGGATAATTTCATAACCTAAAAATCAAAAGGGCGTTAATTCCATTCGAATTAACGCCCTTTTGGCTTGCTAAAGATGCCCTTTAAGAACCTTAATAACGCCCTTTAAGAACCTTAGTAAGCACCTTCAAAACTGCAACTTTACAACTAATTGATAATAAAACACTTACAAAGGTAACAAAAGAGCTGATTCTCGATTCCATTCCACACCTTTTCCTGACCCGAAATGTAAAATAAATTCGAACTTTGAACATTGAACTTTGAACTTTGAACTCCTTTACCTTTGAACTTTGAACATTGAACATTGAACTTTATGATATGTACCTTTTACCTTTGAACATTGAGGTTTGCAAGGATTCGCGTAATTCGCGTAATTCGTAGTTCAAATCATAAAGTTCAAAGTTCAAACCTCAAAGTTCAAAGTTTGCAAGGATTCGTGTAATTCGCGTAATTCGTAGTCTTAGAGGTTAAAGTTCAAAGTTTTATGGTCAAATCATAAAGTTCAAAGTTCAAACCTCAAAGTTCAAAGTTCAAAGTTCAAAGAACAAAGGACTAAAGTCCTTTGTTGCGTATTGGGTCATCATACTGCACCTGTAGCTGGAGGAGTTGTTTCTTAAGGTTCTTTGTGAGCTTCTCCGTACCAGGTTTACCATAGATATTATGCATCTGGTCAGGGTCTTTCTTTAGATCGTAGAGTTCCCAAGCATTGATATCATTGTAGAAGTGCATGAGCGAATAACGCTTCGTACGAATACCATAGTGACGGCAAACAGAGTGCTCGGCAGGGTATTCGTAGTAGTGATAGTAGAGCGACTGACGCCAGTTGGCAGGCTTCTTACCCTCAAGGAGTGGGAGGAAAGAACGGCCCTGAATGTCAGAAGGCACCTTTGCACCAGCTACATCGAGGAAGGTTGGGGCATAGTCGATGTTCTGTACCATCTCTTTGACAACCCCATGCTTACCGCCCGGATAGTAAACCAACAATGGTGTGCGGAATGACTCTTCATACATGAAACGCTTGTCGAACCATCCATGTTCGCCCATGTAGAAACCTTGATCAGAGGTATAGACAATCATTGTGTTGTCAAGAAGACCGTGCTGGCGCAGGTACTCGATGACACGACCGACGTTACGATCAACAGAGTGAATCACACGCATATAGTCGTGCATATAACGTTGATACTTCCATTCAGCGAGTGCCTTACCAGAGAGTTTGTCTTCCTTAAACTTCTTGATGATTGGGTCATAGTAGCTATCCCACTGCGCACGCTGCGAAGGTGTCATACGTTTGTAGTTGCCACGTCCCCACTGTTCAAGTCCTGTAGTGGTGTGAATCTCGTTCTCCTTATCTGCCATCTTATTGTCATAGACGAGGTCCATGTCCTTTATGATACTCATCTCCTGCTTCTGTGCAGCCAAACGACCAGCATAGTCATCATAGAAAGTCTTTGGCAATGGATAGGTCACATCGTCATAGAGGCGGAGGTCGCAGGTATCAGGATTCCACACACGGTGAGGCGCCTTGTTGTGCATCAACAGACAGAAAGGCTTGTTCTTGTCGCGTTTGTTCTCCATCCAGTCAATCGCCATGTCGGCAATGATGTTCGTCACATAGCCCGGACGGCGTATCTTCTTACCATTGCTGAGGAAGTCAGGGTTATAGTAGTCGCCCTGTCCGATAAGGATATCCCAGTAGTTGAAGCCTGTTGGCAGTGAGGTGAGGTGCCACTTACCAATCATTGCCGTCTGATAGCCCTGCTTCTGGAGCAACTTAGGGAAGGTCTGCTGACCGCCATCAAAGGTCTTAGAGTTGTCTGTGAAGCCATTGGCATGGCTATGCTTACCGGTCAGCATACAAGCACGTGACGGACCGCTGAGGGAGTTGGCAACGAAGCTCTCTTGGAACTTCACACCATTGTCAGCCAACCAGTCGATGTTAGGTGTGTTGATGAAACGCTTGTCGTAAGCGCTGATTGTCTGGTACGAATGGTCATCGCTCATGATGAAGACGATGTTCATCGGTTTCTTCTGCGCTTGGGCAGGAACGAATGCACCCATTGCAATCGCTCCTGTCAAGCCGTATAATACTTTTTTTTGCATATATAATAAATTGGTTTATCTCTACCTGTAGCAGTATAACGCACGCTTCCTTATACCCAGGAAGACAGTAGTAGATTTAGACATAATTACATTGATTTAGGTTTACAGGTGCAAATATAACACTTTTTTTTTATAAATCCATAATCCTTTATTAATTCACAATTCAGAATTCATAATTATGATTACCGATATTGAAAAAAGTTCCATTGAAAAACTCAAAGGTTAAAGACAAATCATAAAGTTCAAAGTTCAAACCTCAAAGTTCAAAGTTAAGAATTATAATTAGCGATGTTAGGAAAGATAAAATGAGTAAGACCCTATCAACACTCCTTATTCGAGCATTGATAGGGTCTTACTAAAATAACCGTAATCTATCATAAGTTTAAGATTGATATCTTAACTATATGACAGAACGAAATAATAACTATTCGTCTACAGAAGCCTCAGGCTCTATCACCTTATTATCCTCAAGCCAACGACGCTGATAACTACGGCGAGCAGCCCAAGCTATATCATTAATGAAAGAAGCATTGAGTGCAGCACCCACAGCTCCACCAATGAAAGGAATAGACTGAGAAGCCTTACGCTTAGTAAGGTTCAGACCGAATGGTAAGCATGACGCACGCTCACAATACTCTTAGCCAAAAGGTTGGCAGTTCCCATCTCTGCCAATTTCTTCCACGCATTTCTTTGTATCAACAAAGAAATCTGCTTGAGACCCAAGATAAAACTGGCTTTCTCACCTAATGTACTCGCATTTGCTGTAGCAAGAACGCCCAAGACAAAAGCCTTTTCTTCCTCCTCATTATTTGCATCAGCCACATAACCATAGCATACACCAATCTTATGGATTGTACGAAGTGCCAGTGTGGTAATGAACGGAATGTCAGCAGCAAGACCCGGCAAACCAACAAAACCACCCGCAACACCTTCTGCCGTAGCTATTCCGACAGCCCAGTTATGCACCGAATCTGCCATCTGGTCACAGAGTTTAAGATCCTTCGTACGCAGTTCTTCAATACTCTCTACATTTCCGTCACGCAGCACGTCGTCTGTGTCCGTAAGGTACTGTGCAGCAGCATTTGCAGCGTTTATTGCGCTCTCTATGACCTTTTCAGGCACTACCACAGAAATAAGTTTACCAACGGGACTTAAAAGCTTACCAAACGTTTTACTAACAACACCTGGCTCCTCATTCTCCCATGCTTTGATGAGAGCGTACTGTTGCATCAAGTAATCTGACTGTTTCATAATAGATTAAAATGCTCACCTGTTCCCAAAAGTTAAGCGGTTTATAATTTATTAGATAGAAAAAGCGTGGAAACTATTGCTTATTATTCCACTGAGGCTCTGGACTGCCCACCACTGTATAATAAAGCAATAGCCCACGCCTATAGATATATCATGCCCTGAGTATGGGGTATAATAATCCCAGCGTGAGCGTAATTGCTATTATCCACAGTGTATGAAATTGTCCAGATTTCAGATGGAGGATAATGTCAAACGCTCTTTAAATATATAGGACTCGTATAAAATACACCTTTGAAAAGATGTAAAATTTGGTCCGTGTGCAAAGGTATAGATTTTATATTAATTATAACAATTATTTAATAATAATGTTATATATAGCTCTAAAAAGATGGGAAAAGAATGTATACACATCGTTTATGACTATGTGACACATATAGAAAAGACACATCCGATTAGTAAATGAGCATTAACTGATTGTGAAATTTTACTACAAAATGTGCAGAGAAAAAGCAAAGAAAAGAACTAAAAATGGGAAATTAAGCCACCTCTATAAGTCTTTTGTTATCAGATAGTTGCAAAGGTTGGTTTCAATAGGTGCTTACTAAGGCTTCAAAAGGGCGTTAGTAAGGGGCTTAAAGGGCATCTTCTGCAAGCTAAAAGGGCGTTAATTCGAATGGAATTAACGCCCTCTTATTTTTCAAAGTCTGAATTTCCTTTACAATACAGAGGGACAAAAGAAGACAGAAGAATAAAAAACCAAAAATTATGTGTTTTATTGCAACAAGCAACTTATTAACTCGCCTACTCGTTCACTTGTCCACTCGTTCTTATGTTACTATGTCTTCCTCACAAGCAACTTGTTAACTTGTCTACTCGTCAACTACCCATATCATAAAGTTCAAAGTTCAATGCTCAAAGTTCAAAGTTAATAGTTCAAAGGAAAAAGCATCCCTCAGCAAACTGTTTCCAGCACTCCCCCTCTCTCTCGGAGAGGGGGTTGGGGGGTGAGGTTTTACCTCCTCCCTGCCATCTTCCTAAACATTTGACGGTGGAAGCGGCGTTCAGCCTCTAAGACCCGTAGCAGTTTGGTGGCAGAGATCGTCTTTAACATTTCCTTATGATAATGCTGTTCTATCTGCTTTAATTGTATCTCGTAGGCATCAGCCCGCTCAATCATGTTAAGCGCCTCACGTTCTGACGACGGTTTGGCACTATGGATGGCACGCAGTCTATCGAAATAAACACGCTGCTTACGCCTCATCTCGTCATAGATAGGGAAAAATCGTGCTGCCTCTTGCGCATTCAAGCCAGCCTCTTGCACCATAAAACGGTGTGCCTCTGCCTTTAACTTATTAAAGTCAACCTTCCCCTGTGCGTGCAAAAAAAGTGCACTGAAGCAAACACAGAGCAATAAGATTATTCTTTTGTTCTTCATTCCTTCTCCTACATTATTATTATTCACTCGCCAACGAAGCATACATATCGCCCTCATCAATCATAAAATAATCTGCTGCACGGTCGAAATCATCGCCTGATGAAGTCGACTGACTCCTGCTATGCTCCGCTACACCATTGCGCACATTGACATCTTTCCCCTTCGAAGCATCAAAGTTATGAAAGGTAAGAAAGGCTATCAGCACGATACCAATCGTCATCGCCGCAGCCACCAACGGACGCAGATAACGCAGCAAGGCGTGATGCGGCTTCATCGTTACAATCTTTTCGTTCTGCTCCTCTGCTGGTATCTGAGCCATCACACGGGAAGACAGTTCAGAGAAGTAATTCTCTGGAACTGTGAAAGGACGCTGAGTGCCATATTCCTTCTGTAAATGATTCATTGATTCCATAAAGTTTTTTCTTTGATATAACTTAGACCGCAGAAAGGTTGAATGGTTTAATTATCAATGTGAAATATTATTCATACCGCTTCACGTAGTCAGTAATCTTCTGAACGGCAATGTGATAAGAGGCTTTGAGCGCTCCTTCACTGGTCCCTAACACCTCGCTCATCTCCGAATACTTCATCTCATCATAATAACGAAGGGTAAACACCGTGCGCTGCACATCGGGCAAGCTCGCAATGGCTTCCTGCAACAACGCCTGACTCTTGTCACCATCGAAGTAGTCATCCGCCATCAACCGATTTGCCACTGAGAGGTCGGCATCGGCACTGGACAGCGTTGCCATCTTTTGATGACGAAGGAAGTCGAGAGACTCGTTGATAGCAATACGATAGAGCCAAGTGGATAGTTTCGCTTTCCCTTGAAAGGTCGGAAGACTCTTCCATGCCTTGAGGAACGTGTTTTGCAACACGTCATCGGCATCATCATGAGTAAGAACAATACTACGAATTTTCCAATACAACGACGGGCTGTATTGGTCAACGATCATGGGGAAAACCTTCTGTCTTCCTTTTGGACTCGCCAACTGGCGAATCACTTCAGCTTCATCAAGGGGAGTCACTACTCTTTAGAAAAGGCTTGACATATCAAGAGCAGAAAGCTCCTTAACGAATAGAAACCTTGCGAACCACATTACCCACCTTGACAATATAGCATCCCTTCGGTAAGTTAAGTGTATAGTGCCTATCGCTACCATCAACCTTCACGCTCATCACACGCACACCTGTCACATTATACACTGCCAACTGTTCGTCTTCAGCACCTACAACATGCAATGTGTTACCCACAACTGAAATTGAAATCGTCTGCGTATCAATGTCAATCAAATCAATTGCTACACGTGCCTGCACTGGAGTGGTGAAGCCTACTGATAGCAGTAATGTGAAAAGGAAAGGAGTAAATATATTTTTTATCATAGACTATACTTTTATGTTAGCTACAAAGATAACAAATTTAAGAACACAACTACTTATTTTATTGCCTTATACTATTAAGATTTAATATAAATTAATAGTTTAGTTAACAAGTCAACAGGTGGACAAGTTGCTTATAAGATGACACAAAGTGATATAAGAACAAGTGTATTATTTATCAAACGACTATAATCGTATTTCAAGCATTTGCCATTTTTTGCGTGAGTTATGAGATTACAAATTAGTCAATACACTTTTATCTATTCATGGGTTTATATTATGCTTAGGTGTTGATTTTTACTTCTATTTTTTCTAATAAAGAAAAAAAATATTAACTTTGTCAACCACATAAATTTATCATGATATACTTTATTAAGCGGTTTATAGTTTGGTTGAGACGTGTGCGCTACTCCAGAGGATTTGGCGTACAGTCGCCTTGGGCATATCGTTTTATTCGTTATGTGGTGAATGAGCATTATCCTTATTATAAGTATGAGCAACTTGATGATCAGGTGTATGGAATTGATAAGAAAACCCGTAAGCTGTGTAAACTTTATTTCCGATTAGCTAATTATCAGCAACCCCACACATTTGTTGATTGTCACCCGATGTCTTCGTGTAATAAAATTTATGTAGATGCTGGTTGCCAGAAGACCCTATATAATAAGGTAACAAAAGAGAGTACAGAAGAAGAACTACTTCAATTATTTAGCAATGTCGGTGAGCATAGTATTGTACGTGTACCGCTCATTGAGAATTATCGCTCACTCGTTGATAAGGCATTAGCACATCTTTCTTCATCATGTGTCTTAATTATAGAAAACATTAAACGTAATAAGGAAACAGAAACCTATTGGTCAGAACTTGTTTCAGATTCACGCACAGGGGTCAGCTTTGATTTATACTATTGTGGAATAGTATTCCTCAATAAAGAGATGGTGAAGCAATCTTACGTGGTGAATTTCTGAAAACAGAAGATTTTAATTTCCTAAATGTAATGCTATTATGAAGATATATACGAAAGCTGGTGACAATGGTATGACCTCCTTATGTGATGGAAGTCGCTTATCAAAAGACGACATGCGTATAGAAGCATACGGAACGTTAGATGAGTTGAATGCAAATATAGGTTTATTGCTTTCAATGTTACAAGCAGACTCCTCTAAAAATATCGTACCTCCTGTTGCTAAAGCTACAAATCTCTTAATTGAAATTCAAGAAAATTTATTTGTCATTGGTGGCGAACTTGCGCGTGCTGAGATAAAATCAGAAGACCTTATTAGTACTCAGAGCTTAACCAGAAAGATAGAAACTAATATTGATGACTTATCTTCTCAACTTCCATTACAACACCATTTTATTTTGCCAGGAGGTATTCTTTCTGCTGCGCAAAGCCATGTCTGTCGTACGATTTGTCGTCGTGCAGAACGTCGTGTAGTTACATTATCCCATGTGACAACTCTTTCTCCTGAAATCTTAGTTTTTGTCAACAGACTATCAGATTATTTCTTCATTTTGTCACGTTATTTGAATTATGATAGTGGTACGGGTGAAAAAACATGGAAAAATACTTGCAGATAAGAAAATAAATATTACTTTTGCACGCACTAAGAAACATGTAAAAAAATAAGAATATGTATTGGACACTTGAATTGGCCTCTAAGCTGGAAGATGCTCCATGGCCTGCAACAAAAGATGAGCTGATTGACTATGCAATGCGATCAGGTGCACCACTTGAGGTTCTTGAGAATCTTCAAGAAATTGAAGACGAAGGAGATGTCTATGATAGTATCGAGGATATTTGGCCTGACTATCCTTCAAAGGACGATTTCTTGTGGAATGAAGACGAATATTAAAGAATAGAAAAGAGGTTGTTTCGGTGGTGATACAACCTCTCTTTTATTTTATGTAATCCGCATTTAGGGTTATTTTTCTTGAAAACAAGTTATATAGTAAAAGTATAATATGCATAATCTGCTGCGGAAATTATTTTACAAAACAAGCAGCTATTTCACTTCTTTCTCATTCAGAAAACGTTATTTATAACGCATTTGTAACCATCCTATAATCAAGTGGTTACACAACCGCTTGAGAAAAGGTGCTTAATTGGACTTCAAAAGGGCGTTAGTTAGGCTCTTAAAGGGCATCTTTTGCAAGCTAATTAAGCCTTAATAAGAATCGAATTAAGCAACTATAGCTTTCTGGCAATGACTTTTTCATTACATATCTTGTAGAATGTAGTCCAAATAAAGTAATGAGGGCGTATCCAAACGAACTATTGCTTAACAGTCGTTTTGATACACCCCAGTTGTTGTTAGAGTGTTACCTCTTCAATATATTTAGCTTGCACGCATCATTAGTGCATCAAAGCAACGTGCAGGGAGCCAGCTGTGGAGCCATACCAGCGGTTTAGCCATAAAGCCTACAGTATAACGTGTCTTAGGACATCTACTGTTAACAGCGCGAGAAATAGCTTTGGCGATAACGATAGGATTAGACATCATGTTTCCTTCGTATTGCTTGCGCATACCATTTGCGGTTGCTGTAGCCTGTGCTTCATAAGCACCACCCTTTGCACTTTCTGCAAGGTGGTCAGCTGCGATGAATCCCCAAGGAGTCTTGATTCCGCCCGGTTCGATAATACTTACCTTAATACCAAATCCCTTTGTTTCCATACGAAGTGCATCGCTAAAGGCTTCAAGTGCATATTTTGTAGCGTGGTACCATGCGCCAAAATAGGTTGTGAGTCGACCACCAATAGAGGCAATATTGATAATAGTACCGCTGTGCTGATTACGCATATAAGGTAATACTTTCTTTGTGAGCATTGCTACACCAAAGATGTTAACGTCAAACTGCTTTCTTGCTTCTTCAATTGTAACATCCTCAATAGCTCCATAAGAACCATATCCAGCATTGTTAACTAAAACGTCGATACGTCCCTCAGCCTCTATGATAGACTCCACAGCTTTGTCAATGCTCTCCCGAACAGTCACGTCAAGTTGGATAGACTTTACTCCATATTCTTTTAATGGTTCCATTTTTTCAACTCGACGAGCAGCACCATATATAATGTGTCCCTGCTTAGCTAAAAACTCTGCTGTCTGATAACCGATACCGCTGCTTGCTCCAGTGAGGAGAATAACTTTCTTTTCCATATTCTTTGTTTTTAATTGTTTTATTTTTTGTTGACATTGCAAAGGTATAGGTTTCTTTTCAATGTTTAGTTATCTAAAATATAACAAAAGTAGTAGATTTGCGTTAGGATAGAAAATAGGAGAGTATTAAGCGGTTTTAGAACACTAAAATAAAGGGAAATATGGCGAACTTTGCAGATATGGAACACATTACATATAATTATGAGGATGAAAATATCCAGTTTATCACTACGTTTGAGAATCTGGCAGACCTCGATACCACATCTGTAGATGGATATATGATTCTTGCCTGTGATAAAGGCAGAATGGAAGTTGATGTTAATGGTATTCGACGAAGTTTGAATACTTACGAAGCGTTTATTCTTCCTCCGCATACTCGTTTAAGCAATCACATGGGAAGTCCAGATGTACGTTGTGACCTTGCAATTATTGCTGCAGATGTTGTTAAACGTTTGTTGGGCGCACATGTTGAAGAGTGGGATAGATGCTTATACATCTATAAGAATAATCATATTATAACTAATGAAGAAGATCGAGAGCAATTTGCAGGCTATGTAAGTCTTCTTGCTTTCAAACTTCAACAGCATGGGCGTCGTTATCATAAAGAGGTGGTAGAGTCGCTCTTACGTAGTATTCTCTTTGATTATCTTGAGATGATGATGGCTGCATTACCTCAGATGGAGGATAATGCGACGAAGGAAGGGCAGCAGAAGGTACTCTTTCATCGTTTTTTAGAGTTGCTCAGCAGTCGTCATGTTAAGCATCAGTTAGTCGATACCTACGCACAAGAACTTTGTGTGTCGCCGAACTATCTTACCAAAGTATGTCGTGAGGTTACTGGCAAGACGGCTTTGCAGTGGGTACGCGAATATACTGAGGCAGATGTTCGCTATTACCTATTAAATACTGAACGAAGTGTTAAGGAAATCTGCGATGACTTAGGTTTTCCTAACCTTTCTTTCTTTGGTAAGTTTTGCCGACGTGCTTTTGGAATGTCCCCCACAGAGTTTAGGAAGAAAATGAAGAGTTAATATTTATACAATAGAAAGCAATAATTCGCTTTTCGATGCGTTATAAGGTCGTGTTTAAACGTTTAATACTCATATTTTCACTCACTTGTCTGATAGGAAGTTCTGTCAAGGCACAGTATGATCCGTCTTATAGTCACTACTGGGCGATGGAGTCGTCGTTTAATCCAGCCACAGTAGGAAAGGACAATAAGCTGAATGTTGTGGGTGCTTACGCCCTCGACTTTGCAGGCTACGAACACAACCCGAATACTTTCTACGTAGGAGCAGATATGCCTGTCTATTTCATGAAGCAATATCATGGCGTGGGCGTTTCTATTCTTAATGATAAGTTAGGAGCCTTTGTTCATCAGCGTGTTGCAGGACAATATGCTTTTCGTAAAGACCTTTGGGGCGGAATGCTTTCTGCAGGTGTTCAGGTGGGTATGCTTTTTGAAAAATTAGATGGCTCTAAGTTAGACCCAGAGGAGGGGAGCGACCCTGCTTTAGCACAGGGAGAAGTTAATGGACACGGACTTGATTTAGGAACAGGTATCTATTATACACATAAGAATTGGTATGTTGGAGCATCCGTTCAGCACCTCAATGCGCCCTTAGTAGAGTTAGGTGAAACCAATGAGTTACAGGTAAATCGTACATATTATTTAACGGGTGGATACAATATTAAATTACGAAATCCGTTTCTTACTA
>ERZ772807.1088-NODE-1088-length-15456-cov-10.888189_pt1 | contig 15456 bp, 20 predicted proteins | sample MGYA00511472_ERZ772807 | MGnify/ENA primary metagenome ERZ772807 (study PRJEB29015, sample SAMEA2737947) | human oral metagenome | biome: human oral; feature: human-associated habitat; material: dental | place: China | collected 2039 ...
TTGTTGATTTTGTCTAGCAGGTTGCCGCCTGATGTGGCTGCGCCTGATGCGGTGGAGGCGGCGGGCTGTGGGGCGACGGCGGATGCGGCGGGGGCATCGCCACCTTTGCCACAAGCGGCGAGTACAACGGCGATGGAGAAGCCTAAGAGCGTGTGTTTAAACATGATTTTTCCTTGTGGGGTGTTGAAAGGGTGGGATTGTAATGGATGGGCGGGGGTGGGTTTAGAATTTTTGGCGCTATGGTTTAGAGAGTGGGGCAGCCTGAAAGTGAGGGATGGGTTTTCAGGCTGCTTTTGTGTATTTAAGGCAGCCTGAAAATCGGTTTGGCTTGTTTTTAACGTTTTCAGGCTGTTGGGTAATCGCGTTTGCCAAAAATCGCGCTGCCGATGCGTACCATGGTTGCGCCGCATGCTATGGCGAGGGTCATGTCGCCGCTCATGCCCATGGATAGGGTGTCGGCTTGGGGGGCGATGGTTTGCAGTTGGGCGAGCAGGCTGTGCATTTGGTTGAATTGTTGGCGCAGCTCGGTGGGGTTGGGCGTGTTGCTGGCGACGCACATCAGCCCGCGCAGGTTCAGGCGGGGCAGGGGGGCGATGGCTTGGGCAAGCGCGGGCAGCTCTTCGGGCGCGATGCCGTGTTTGGCTGGGTCGCCTGAAATGTTGATTTCTATCAGCACTTGCAAATCGGGCAGGTGGGTGGGGCGTTGGTTGCTGAGGCGGCGGGCGAGTTTTTCGCTGTCGAGCGTGTGCAGCCAGTGGGCGCGTTCGGCGACAAGGCGGCTTTTGTTGGATTGCACATTGCCGATGATGTGCCAGATGATGTGTGGGCAGTCGACGAGTTGGTGGGTTTTGTCGTGCCATTCTTGGATGTAGTTTTCGCCGAAGTGGCGTTGCCCGTGTTGATACAGTGTGCGGATGTTATCGGCGGGGAAGGTTTTGCTGACGGCGATGAGTTGCACGCTGTGGGCGGGGCGGTGGGTTTGGGCTTCGGCTTGGGCGATTTGGGCTTGGACGGCTTGGAGGTTGGGGATAAGGTGGGACATGGTGGTTTGGGTTGGGAGATGGTTGGAGGGTGGAGGCAGCCTGAAAGGGGGGCAACGATTTGCCATTCTATGGGCGCGGGGATGGGCGTTAGGCAGCCTGAAAGGGTTTGCGCGTGGGGTGCAGGGGTAGCGGGGCTATTTATATTGGGTATTGCGGTGGCTTTTGTGCCAGAAAACAGGCTCTGCTGCGTTGCCTATCCTCGCAAGGTGTTCAACCTTGCTGCGGTATGCGCCTTGCGTAGCCTGCTTTCTGACACAAAATCCGCTTCGCAAACTCAATATAAATAGCCCCTTTCCTGCTCGTGGTAGGCGGCGAAACGCCTGCGTTGGCAAAAATAAGGCGATGGTTGGGGGGAAGGGTTTTCAGGCTGCCTTTAATCAATATGTATTCATCGCGGTTAGCGAAACCATAGGCAGCCTGAAAAGGCGGAATAGGGCAGCGAGCCGCTGCCGCGCTATGTTTGTTTTATTCGTTTTAGCTTTGCAACTCCGCTTCGCTACGCAGGCTGCCTTTGGCTGATGGATTGAAGCTGTTGGGCTAGGCTTTCAACGGCTGGGATTTTGCTTTTGCTGTTGAACTCGCCGTTTAGGCTGGACCAGCGCGGGTGGGCGCGGGCTTTTTTGAGCGGGTCGGGCAGGTTTTCAGGCTGCCACGGTGGGGCGGCGGGGTGTTGTAGGGCGATGGGGCTTTGGCTGGCGTGCCCGCGCGTTTGCAGCAGGGCAAGCAGCGCGAGGGCGCGGGCGGCAATCAGCGTGAGCGTGGGGTTGTCAATATAGAGGGTGTCGGTGCCGTTAATTTTGTGGTACAGGCTTTGCCAGTTGGTGGCAATGCCGCCGATGATGCCGCCCACCGCGCTGCCCAGCCCCAGTGATGTGCCGAGGGTGAGCGCGTCTAGCCCCAGCCCGATGAGTGCGCCTGCGGCTGCGCCTTTGCCGGTGCGGATGCCGTAGGCTTTGAGTTGCTCGGCATCAAAGGGGTCTTGGCTGAATGCTTGGATGGCGGAGGGGGTGGGGCTTGCCCAGTCGCTTTGATAGAAGCGGTAGAGTTGGCTAAGGCGTTGTTGGGTGTGGTGTTCGTGTTGGCGAACGGTGTTTTGCATGGTGGCTTGGGCGGTTTCTAGGGCTTCGCTGTCGGGTTTGCTGTGGGCGTAGGCGGCGATGTTAATCAGGCTTTCGGCGATGATTTGGTGGGCGGTTTGGTTGAGCTGTTGCCATTCTTGTTGGCGATGGGCGATGAGTTGGTCGATGATTTGGCGGTTGGGGAGCATGGTGGCGAGGTTGTGCCAAAGCTGGATTTCGCCGTTGAAATCAAAGGCGATGGTGTCAAAGCTGCTGATAACGTGCAGATTGCGGCGGGCGAGGGTGGCTTGCCATGCGGTAAGGTCGTTGCCGAGTGTGAAGTTGAACACGGGCATAATGGGCTTGGCGCACCACGATAGGATGGTGAGTTCGTCTTTGTATTTGGGGAGGATGGGCTCGCGTGCGTCGATGACATATAACGCGGTGTCGCTGTTGATGAGCTGGCGCAGCACTTTGGCTTCTTGCGCGTAGTCGCTTTGGGCTGCGGGGCTGGCGAGAAATTGGTTGATGCGGTCGATGCCGTCTTGTTGGGCGGTGGTGTGGGCTTCCAGCCAGTCTAATACGCCGCCTGCGTCTTCCAAGCCGGGGGTGTCGTAGAGTTGGATTTGGGGTTGGTCTTGGATGTTGATGCTGGCGGTTTCAACGTGGCGCGTGGTGGCGGCGGCGTTTTGCACTTCGCCAAATTGGCTGTCGCGCAATAGGGTGCGCAGCAGGGAGGTTTTGCCTGTGTTGGTGTGCCCAACGATGGCGAGGTGGAGTGGGGGCATTTTCATGCTGCCTTCTAATGATGAAAAATCCTGTTTCGCGGGGAAACAGGATTGTGTGTATGGGGTGGCGAGCCTGACCCTCGGCACTGGTTTTTTTAAGTGGGCTGCTGGCTTCCGCCCCTGACCCGTTGCTCAAAATCACCATGCGAGGAGACCCGCCAATGAAGTCGCGCATTATAGCGGATATTGGGGATTTGGCAAGGGATAAGGCAGACTGAAAATGGGTAAAGTGGTTTTCAGGCTGCCTCTGCATTATGCGGTTTCACACCGCTTCAATTGCCACCGCTTCCCCCGCCGCTGCGCTTAACGCTTCGTTTAACACGGCGAAAAATTCGCGCCCATCGCGGGTGGCGAGCCATTGTCCGTTGCGCTCGGCAAAGTGGTAGCCGCCGCTTTTGGCTGCTATCCACAGCTCTTGGTTGGGCGTGTGGCGGTTGACGATGATTTGCGTGCCGTCGTCGGCTTCTATGGTGAGCACGTTGCCTGCGCGGGTGCAGTCAAAATCGTAGTCGTCCAAGCTGTCTTCGATGTGGGTGAACAGGGCTTCGCTGTGGGCGATGAATTCGGTTTCGGTCATGGGGGTTCCTTGTTTGTGAATGGGAGTAGTTTTCTACCTTGCGCGTTGCGCTGCGGACTACCCCTTTGTTTCCAAATCAAAGATTTGGACAAAGGGGCAAGGCTGCCTTTATGCTTTGTAAACAGGTAAGCATGAGGCAGCCTGAAAACTATTTTTTATGCTCAATTAGGTCGGGCTGATGTTTGTTTTCAGGCTGCCTTTGGGGTTTGCCGTCCCGCACCACAAAATCGCCTTCGATAATGTCGCCGTCATCGCCGCTGCCGCGTGTGAACGGGGATTGGGCGAACGGGTTGTGGCTGTTGAATGGGTTTTGCTGTTGGCTGTTTGGGCCGGGCGCGCCGCCCAATGGGAGCAGCAGGAGCAGGGCGATGAGGTCGGAGAAAAAGCCCGGCAGCATCAGCAAAAAGGCGGCGACGGGGATGCGGATGGGGTAGAGCATTTGGTAGAGCGAGATTTGCCCGCCTGTGCGCAAGATGCCGCCTGCGATAAGAAGCTGCGACAGCCCTGCGCTGCGTTTCATCAGAAACGAGCCAAGCATAAAGGCGAGTATCATCAAGCCGAGCGCGGCAAGCCCGCCGATGAGTTTGATGATGAAGAAGATGGAGAAGATTTCAGCGAAAATCAGGATAAGCAGGGCGATGCCAAGATATTGCATGATGGGCTTTCGGAGTGGTTGAACTGGGCGATAGGTAGGGGCAGGGCGGGATTATACAAGTTTTGCGTTTGTAAAACGCGGTTAAGCGTGGGAGCGGGCGGCGATGCTGCTATAATTCGCGGTTTCAGGCTGCCTGATGGATTGTGTTATGAAATGGATTATTCGTTTAGGGATGGCTTGCGGCGCGGCGATGCTGTTGGCGGCGTGTTCCAGCAGCGGCACGGCGCAGCACACACGCTGTCTCCATCCTGCCAAGGGCTTTTATTGCGTGAAAGCGGGGGATAATTTGTATCGCATTGGCTTGCGCTTTGGCGCGAGTGTGAACCAGTTGAAAAGTTGGAATAATTTGCGCGGCGATAAAGTGGTGGTGGGGCAGCAGTTGCGCGTGAGCCGTGGGGCTACGGCTTCGGCGGCAAATTATGCGCCTGCGCCTGCTGTGCCGCCGATTGCGTTGCAGATGCCTGCTGCCAACGGGCGGATTGTGCGCGAGTTTGGCGGCGGCAATCGCGGGGTGGATATTGCGGGCGAGGCGGGCGCGCCTGTGTTGGCGGCAGCTGCGGGGCAGGTGGTTTATATTGGCACGGAGGTGCGCGGTTATCCGAATTTAATTTTAATCCGCCATAATGCGGCTCTGATTACGGCGTATAGCAACAATGCGGGCGTTCTAGTAAGCAATAATGCGCGGGTGGCGGCGGGGCAGCAGATTGCAACGATGAGCAGCAGTTTTCAGTCTAACGAAGGCTTGCTGCATTTTGAAGTGCGTGAAAATGGCAAGGCGGTGAATCCGCGAAATTATTTGCGCTGAGGGCGTTCCGTTCCGCCCGAGCGCGCCAAGCCGTTTTCAGGCTGCCTTGGGGTTGGTTGGGGTTGGTTGGGCAGCCTGAAAACGCAACGGGGCAAAGCTAAAACGATTTTAGGAAAACAAAAATGGCACTAGCAAAACGAATCATCCCGTGTTTAGACGTGGACAACGGGCGCGTGGTGAAAGGCGTGAACTTTGTGGGCTTGCGCGATGCGGGCAACCCTGTGGACGTGGCGCAACGCTACAACGACGAGGGCGCGGACGAGCTTACCTTTTTGGACATCAACGCCAGCAGCAGCAACCGCGACACGATTTTAAATGTGATTGAAGACGTTGCCGGCCGCGTGTTTATCCCGCTTACGGTGGGCGGCGGCGTGCGCAGCGTGTCGGATATTCGCCGCTTGCTCAACGCGGGCGCGGACAAGGTGAGCATCAACACGGCGGCGGTTGCTAACCCCGATTTGGTGAGCGAGGCGGCGGCGTTTTTTGGTTCGCAGGCGATTGTGGTGGCGATTGATGCCAAGGCGGTAAACGAGGACAACAGCCGATGGCACGTGTTTACCCACGGCGGGCGCAACGATACGGGCTTGGATGCGCTGGATTGGGCGCGGGAAATGCAGCGGCGCGGCGCGGGCGAAATTTTGCTGACCAGCATGGATAGGGATGGCACGAAAATCGGCTTTAATCTGCCGCTCACGCGCGCGGTTTCCGATGCGGTAAACATTCCCGTGATTGCTTCGGGCGGTGTGGGCAAGGTGCAGCATTTGGTGGAGGGGGTGTTGCAGGGCAGGGCGGATGCGGTGCTGGCGGCGAGTATTTTTCACTTTGGCGAGGTAAGCATCCGCGAAGCCAAGCTGGCGATGCAGCGTGCGGGGATTGAAGTGCGGTTGTAGGTTTAGTTTTCGCTTTAAACGGGTAAACTTGTTTTCAGGCTGCTTCTGATGACGCGAAACATAAGGCAGCCTGAAAACGCATCGCCCGCTTTATCTAATCAATCCGCGCTGTTGGCAATGCTAAACTTGTTTTCAGGCTGCCTCTGATAGCGCAAACCCATAGGCAGCCTGAAAACATATCACCCGCCATCTCAACAAACCACGCCATTAGCAATGCTCAACCCATTTTCAGGCTGCCTCCCGACTACTTCCTGATAATGCACACCAATAGGCAGCCTGAAACGCCTATTTGTAAACCCATAATTTTGTAACCCCGTAAACAGCCCATCTCCCCATGCCCCGCCCATTCCTTATCCCGTTTCTGCTCACCCAAGCCGCCTGCACCTCCGTGCTCTGGAACGGCGGCATATACGATGCTGACCGCGCCATCCAAACTCAACGCCAAATCACCCGCACCCAAAGCGACACCATCCACGCCATCAGCCAAATCCCCCACCACGCCAACCCCCAGCTTTCAGGCAGCCTTATCCTGCAAGGCGAACACTATTGGTACGCCATCCACCCCCGCGTGTCGCAAGACCTCGCCGCCACCCTACGCGCCCCGCTGCCCCAGCCTTACCGCATCACCCAACCATACAGCGGCATCCCCCAGCCCAATCTACGCATCCTGATTACCGACCAAAACCACTTTATCAGCAACTTCTGTCTAGACTACATCGCCCAAAGCAACCCAACAGAGCCAAGCGAACAAACCACCCTAGCCCAACTCAAATTCCAACCCCAAACCACGCCCAACCACTACCGCAAATGCATCGCCACCACAGGCACCGTGTACCACACCCCGCCCAGCAACAGCACCAACCAAACCCTGCCCCAGCCCATTCCCGCCGAGCTCGTGTTTGAACAACAAAAAGTCAGCATCAGCCGCCGCAAGCTCACCCGCAACGTCCTGTTCACCCCGCTTGCCCTCGCCGCCGACATCACCAGCGGCATGGTGATGATGCCCGTGTTGCTGATTAGCGACCTGTTTTAACCCCATCAACCACTTTTCAGGCTGCCTCAACCCCATCCCCCAAAGGCAGCCTGAAACCACCACAAGGAACAACCCCATGCGCAAAATCATCCTGCTTACCACCCTAGCCCTGCTCACCGCCTGCGGCAAAAACACCGACAAAATCGGCGAAGCCTCCACCGTGTTCAACCTACTGGGCAAAAACGACCGCATAGAAATAGAAGCCTTCGACGACCCCGACGTGCGCGGCATCTCATGCTTCCTATCCTACGCCAAAAAAGGCGGCATCAAAGAAACCGTCAACCTAGAAGAAGACGCATCCGATGCCAGTGTCTCCTGCGTGCAAACCGCCCCCGTTATCGCATACAGCGAAAACGCCGTCAGCAAACCGCGCCAAGTGTTCAAACGCAACACCAGCTTCGCCTTCAAAAGCCTGCAAATCGTCCGCTATTACGACCCCAAACGCAAAGCCTTTGCCTACATGGTGTACAGCGACAAAATCATAGAAGGATCGCCCAAAAATTCCCTATCCGCCTTCTCGTGTTACAGCACCGCCCGCGCCACGCCACCCAGCGCCGCATCCAGTCCCGCCAACAACATTCAACACATTGGCGCATGCGAAATCAGCGCGTAAACAATAAACCTGCCAACGCCGCCACCTAAGGCAGCCTGAAAACGAGAAACACCATGCCACAAGCCATCCCCACCGCCATCCAAAACCTAAAATGGGACGAGCACAACCTAATCGTCGCCATCGCCCAAGATGCCCAAACAGGGCGCGTGCTCATGGTTGCCTACATGAACCCCGAAGCCCTGCAACAAACCATCCAAACAGGCTACGCCCACTATTACAGCCGCAGCCGCCAACAACAATGGAAAAAAGGCGAAACATCAGGGCACACCCAGCGCGTGCTCGCCATCCGCACCGACTGCGACGGCGATGCCATCCTGCTGCAAATCCAACAAAACGGCGGCATCGCCTGCCACACAGGGCGCAAAAGCTGCTTCTACCGCCAATGGCAAAACAACGACTGGCAAATCCAAGACCCCGTTATCAAAGACGAACAGCAAATCTACGGCAAAAACCCATAGGCAGCCTGAAACGCCGCTCAGCGTAGCCAAAAACCCCTTTTCAGGCTGCCCCATCATCCCCAACCCAAAGGAACTCCACCATGCCCCAATCCACCCTAGCCCAACTGCAAGCCACCATCAACGCACGCAAAACCGCCAGCCCCGAAACATCCTACACCGCCCAGCTATTGCACCAAGGGCAAGACAAAATCCTCAAAAAAATCATAGAAGAAGCAGGCGAAGTGCTGATGGCAAGCAAAGACGGCGAAGCCCAACACATCGTGTACGAAATCGCCGACCTCTGGTTTCACAGCATCATCCTGCTCGCCCACCACAACCTCAGCATCGACGACGTACTCGCCGAACTCGCCCGCCGCCAAGGGTTATCAGGATTAGCCGAAAAAGCATCTCGCCCAAAAGACTAAACTCTATTAAAATGCCACCCTTTCAGGCAGCCTGAAAACCATCAAGGACAAAACCATGACCGATTGCCTATTTTGCAAAATCGCCGCCAAACAAATCCCCAGCAGCATCGTGTATGAAGACGACGAAATGCTCTGCTTCAAAGACATCCACCCCGCCGCCCCCGTGCACCTGCTGCTGATTCCCAAAACCCATTTTGATTCGCTCGCACACGCCCAGCCCCAACACCAAGAACTGCTGGGCAAAATGATGCTGCGCGTGCCGCAAATCGCCCAGCAAGCAGGGTTAAGCCACGGCTTCAAAACCCAAATCAACACAGGCAAAGGCGGCGGGCAAGAAGTCTTCCATCTACACATCCACATCCTCGGCAATCCACAATAACAACAAGTAGCCTGAAACGAAGTTCAGCGTAGCTAAAACCTCTTTTCCACCTACAAAGGAGCAGCAAAATGGCAACGCAAGAGAAATACATCCAGTTCATCAAAGAAGAACTCAGCGGCTGGAAGCCCTTTGAAGTCATCTGGCTGCTCGCCTTTATCGCCGCCCAAGTGTTTGCCTATGTGCAAAACCCCGCCAGCGTATTAGAAATGATTTCAGGCATCGCAGGCATTATCTGCGTGGTGCTGGTGAGCAAAGGCAAAATCAGCAACTATTTTTTCGGCTTGATTTTCGCCTACACCTATTTCTATGTGGCATGGCGCGCCAACTTTATCGGCGAAATGAATTCCGTGCTGTATATCTATCTGCCCTCGCAATTTATCGGCTATTTTATGTGGAAAAGCCACACCACCCACGATACGGACGGCGAAACCGTCGTCGCCAAAGCGCTCACCCCCCAAGGCTGGGCAATCATGCTCGCCATTATCGGCATCGGCACATTTGGCTTTATCCAAACCCTGCGCGCCGCAGGCGGCAGCTCAACAGGGCTAGACGGCGCAACCACCGTGATTACCTTCGTTGCCCAAGCCATGATGATTTTGCGCTACCGCGAACAATGGCTGCTGTGGATTGCGCTCAACATCCTCTCCATCGTATTGTGGGCAGAAACCCCCGCCATGTATCTGATGTACGGCGCCTACCTGTGCAACTCGCTCTACGGCTATTACAACTGGACCAAGCTCATCAAGCGCGAGCCTCATCAGGCAGCCTGAAAACCAAATACCCGCGCAGCCGCTTTTCAGGCTGCCTAACCCTTTTCACCAACCCCAAACTTTCACAAGGAACTCAATCATGGGATTAACCTCAATCTGGCATTGGCTTATCGTATTAGCGATTGTCGTACTCGTATTTGGCACCAAAAAACTGCGCAACGTTGGCAAAGACCTCGGCGGCGCAGTGCACGACTTTAAAGAAGGCTTAGAAAAAGGCAGCAGCGAAGCCGAAGCCGCCAGCAAAAAAGAAGAAGCGATTGAACAAAAAACCGATAAACAAGCCTAACCATGTTTGATTTTAGCTTCACCGAAATGCTGTTATCAGGCGTGGTTGCCCTAGTGGTATTAGGGCCAGAACGCCTGCCCAAAGTGGCGCGCAAAGCAGGCGAATGGGTAGGCAAAATTCAACGCTTGGCAGCAGGTGTCAAACAAGAATTGGCAGCCAACGGCGAATACGCCGAATTAAGCAAAGTGAAGCAAGATTTCACCAGCACCGTTGCCGATTTAAAACAAGAATTGCACGATTTTGGCAAACAGGTTGAGCAAGAAACGCAAACCATCGCCCAGCACACGCAAGAAATCGCCGCGCAAGTGCAAGAAGACACCCGCCCCGCATGGGAGCGATTGCCCGAGCAGAAAACCCCTGCCGATTTTGGCATAACAGAACCCGCCGCCCCCGCGTTTGATTACACGCCGCAGCCACAGCCCATTGCCGCGTTCAACGCCAAATCCTTGCGTAAACAAGCGATGGCACGTAAGCGCGATATGCGCCCCCGCCACCGCGCCACGCCCAAATTAAGGAGCCGCCGATGAGCCAAGCTACCGAGCCAGTTGGCGGGCAAGCGCAGCCATTGGTGGAGCATTTGCTGGAATTGCGCCGCCGCTTGGTGTGGGCATTATTGGGCATTGCGCTGTGTTTCTTTGCGATTGTGCCGTTTGCGCAGCCCTTGTATGCGTTTGTTGCCAAGCCTTTGATGGCGGTGCTGCCCGCCACCACCAGCATGATTGCCACCGATGTCATCGCGCCTTTTTTTGTGCCGATTAAAGTGGCGCTGATGGCGGCATTTTTGGTTTCGCTGCCCAATACGCTGTATCAAATTTGGGCGTTTGTTGCCCCCGCGCTGTATCAACACGAAAAACGGCTGATTGTGCCGCTGATTTTGTCTAGCCTGATTTTATTTGCCGCAGGCATGGCGTTTTGCTACTTTCTGGTGTTCCCCGTGGTGTTCAAATTCTTCGCAGGCATGACACCCACGGGCGTTTCTATGGCAACCGATATTGATAAATATCTGTCGTTTGTGTTGGGGATGTTTGTTGCCTTTGGCATGACGTTTGAAATCCCCGTGGTGGTGGTGCTGCTTTACCGCATGGGCGTGATTACCTTTGCGCAACTGAAAGCCGCGCGCCCTTATCTGATTGTGGCGTCGTTTATCATTGCCGCCGTGCTCACGCCGCCTGATGTGTTGTCGCAAATTATGTTAGCCATTCCGATGATTTTGCTGTATGAAGGCGGATTGTTGGTGTGCCGCATGATTAGACCGCGCACGCGCGAGGATGCCGACAGCGATAATACAGACCACGCCGAAGATAAGGCAGCCTGAAAAGGCAGTCTGAAAAGGCAGTCTGAAAAATTTTTATTAACAAGGATGAATAATCTTTATGAAAAAATCTTTGCTACTCATCGCCCTAGCCGTTGCCCTAACAGGCTGCTCGGCTAAAAACAAAGTGAAAAAAGTGAAACTGGATAGCGATACTGTCGCGGCGCAAAATTGGTCCAACGACCAGCTTTACAACGAAGCCCGCAGCGAACTCAACGCCAAAAACTACGACCGCGCCAACAAGCTCTATGAGCTGCTGCGCGCGCGCCAAGCCCCAGGGCGATACACCGAGCAATCGCTGTTGGATTCTGCTTATGCGCATTACAAAAACGAAGAGCCTGCCAAAGCCCTAGCCCTGCTCACGCGCTTTGAGCACAACTACCCCGCCAGCATTGACATGGACTACGCCTTGTATCTGCGCGGCTTGGTATTGTTTGATGAAGACCAATCATTTTTGCGCAAGCTGGCATCGCAAGATTGGTCGGACCGCGACCCGCAAGCCAATCGCCGCGCCTATCGCGTGTTCAACGAATTGGTTACCCGCTATCCCGACAGCAAATACGCCGAAGACGCGCGCAAACGCATGGCACAGCTAGTGGACGCGCTGGGCGGGCATCAAATCGCCATCGCCAAATACTACGCCAAACGCGGCGCATATCTCGCCGCCAACAATCGTGCGCAGGAAGTCATCAAGCAGTTCCAAAACACGCGCTTTGTGGAAGAAGCGCTTGCTATTATGGCTTACACCTACGGCAAAATGGGCAACGAGCAATCCGCCAACGACACCAAGCGCGTATTGCAACAAAACTTCCCGCAAAGCCCCTATTTGCAACAAGAATGGAAGCCTGATGATATGCCGTGGTGGCGTTATTGGAAGTAATCCGTTGCCCGATGCAATAGGCAGCCTGAAACAGAAACAGTTGGGTGCGATGCCCGACTGTTTTGTTGTTCCGAATAAAGGTTTTCAGGCCGCCTTTGATGAGGCGCATCAATACAGCCCAAAGGCAGCCTGAAACCTTTGTATCGCAGCCTTGCAGTATGCGGAACAGCTATAAACTTACCGCCGATAAGGCATCAAAGGCTTGCCGATATTGTTCCAACCCAAAGCCCTGCTGAACACAGCATTTGGCGACGAGCCGTCGCCGCTCCATTTTAAGTTTCAGGCTGCCTCTGGTGGCGCATCAATACACCCCAAAGGCAGCCTGAAAACCATCCATCCTGATTCAAAGACAGTAAACAGCCATGAAAAAATCCCTATTCCTCGCCCTGATGCTATCCGCCGCATTCGCCCACGCCGCGCCTGCCGATGATGATAACGCCGCGCCCGCTGGCAACGCCCAATACGCCCAAACCATGAGCCAAGCCAGCGCTGATTTGCAAGAAGGCCGCGCCGAAGCCGCGTTCGCCAAAGTGAAACCGCTTGCCGAACAAGGCTACCCCGAAGCGCAATACATACTCGGCACGATGTATCACGACGGCGAGGGCGTTGCCCCCAGCAGCATCAAAGCCGCCGAGTGGTATCGCAAAGCCGCCGCGCAAACCAGCAATGAAGCCGTATCGCGCTTGGCGCAAGAAGCGTTGGACGATTTAACCCGCCCCAGCGAAAACGTAAATGAAGAGTAAACAGCGTTTCAGGCTGCCTTTGTTGCCCGCTTGGCGGTTTGCAACGGCAGCCTGAAACCCCAAGCGCACGCAAAATCGTTTACAATACGCCATTATATCTTAACCCGAATTCACATCATGCCCATCGCTCCCGATATTGCCGACTGCATCCATCAGAACCTCGCCCAATACTTCCGCGACCTAAACGGCGAAACCCCTTGCGGCGTATACGATATGGTATTGGTGCAAGTGGAAAAACCGCTGCTGGCGTATGTGATGCACGAATGCGGCGGCAACCAATCCAAAGCTGCCGAAATGCTCGGCTTAAATCGCAACACGCTACGCAAAAAGCTGTTGCAACACCAGTTGATTAACTAACCCTAAGGCAGCCTGAAAACGCCCTGTGTAGATTTTCAGGCTGCCTTTTATATCGTCTAAACATGAATAAAATCATCATTCTAACGCTGATTGCCTTGCTCGCTGCCTGTTCGGTTTTGGAAACAGGCATCAAAACCGAAACAGGCGAAAAACTGCGCCTGCAAGCGTATCGTGCGCGGTAAGGCAGCCTGAAAATGGAATTATTTGCTTACGCCCTTGTTTTTATTGTTTTGCTGTTTGCAACTATCCAAGCCATCAGCAGCGAAGATGCGCCTAAACATACGACCCAACGCCGCAAGCGTAAACAACAGCGGCTAGCCAACAAAAGGCAGCCTGAAAATACGGTTACGCACCAAAAACCTCAACCATTGGCGGTAAACAAGAAACCGTTTGATAGCACCCATATCAATGTTAAAAAAGGCGCAGTAGGCGAGCAAATCATTAAAGTGGAAGCATTGAATAAGCTAGACCGCAGCCAGTACCACTATTTTCACAATCTCATCATTCCGCACAACGGCGCAACCACGCAAATTGACAACATTATCGTGTCGCCGTTTGGCGTGTTTGTGATAGAAGCGAAATATTATGAAGGCTGGATTTTTGGTGGCGCACAACAAAAAACATGGTGGCATACCAAATCCCGTCATGAAAAATATCCGTTTACCAATCCTTTGCACCAAAATTACGCCCACATTAAAGCATTGGAGCAACTGGTTAGGCAGCCTGAAAACCGATTTCACTCTGTTGTTGTGTTCACGCACCGTGATTGCCAACTGCGCACCGAGCTGCCCGCCAATGTTTGCTTAACCAAGCAATTTATCCCTTATGTTCAACAGTTTACCAAACCCATTATCGCGCCCGATCAAATCCAGCGTATTTGCAAAATCCTATCCCAGCCCGAATGGGAAGCGACACCCGAGCGATTAGCGCAACACATCCAATCGCTCAACCAACGCCCATAACCCCTTTCGGCAGCCTGAAAACTCTCTTTCCCCAACCCCTCATGTAAAGGAATCCCCCCATGCCCCGCATCCAACGCGCCCTTATCAGCCTGTCCGACAAAACAGGCATCGTCCCCTTTGCCCAAGCCCTGCACGAAATGGGCGTGGAAATCCTGTCCACCGGCGGCACGGCGAAGCTGCTTGCCGATGTGGGCATCCCTGTGGTTGAAGTCGCCGACTACACAGGCTTCCCCGAAATGTTAGATGGGCGCGTCAAAACCCTGCACCCCAAAATCCACGGTGGCATACTCGGGCGGCGCGATTTAAGCGACCACACCGCGCAAATGGCGGCGCACGGCATCGGCAATATTGACCTTGTGTGCGTCAATCTCTACCCCTTTGCCGCCACCATCGCCAAGCCAGGCTGCACGCTGGAAGACGCGATTGAAAACATCGACATCGGGGGCCCGACCATGGTGCGCTCCGCCGCCAAAAACTGGAAGCACGTCGCCATCGTTACCGACAACGCCGATTTTGACAGCGTCATCAACGAATTAAAACTTTCAGGCTGCCTATCCGACAAAACCCGATTCAACCTCGCCCGCAAAGCATTCAGCCACACCGCGCAATACGACGGTATGATTTCCAACTATTTAACCAGCGTGTCGGACGAAAAACTATCAGGCGAGCCCGAAATCAGCACCTTCCCCGCCCAGTTCAACCAAAGCTGGCTCAAAGTGCAAGAAATGCGCTACGGCGAAAACCCGCACCAGCAAGCCGCGTTCTACCGCGACGTTTACCCGTTTTCAGGTTGCCTTTCCAACTACACCCAGTTGCAAGGCAAAGAGCTGTCCTACAACAACATCGCCGATGCCGATGCCGCGTGGGAAGCCGTCAAATCGTTTGACACGCCCGCCTGCGTGATTGTGAAACACGCTAACCCCTGCGGCGTTGCCGTTGCCGATAACCCGCTCGCCGCCTACCGCCTTGCCTACGCCACCGACACCACCAGCGCATTCGGCGGCATCATCGCCTTCAACCGCGAAGTGGACGGCGCAACCGCCAAACAAATCACCGACAACCAATTTATGGAAGTCATCATGTCGCCAGCGTTCACGGCGGACGCGCTGGAAGTTTTGGCTGCCAAGAAAAACGTGCGCGTGCTGCAAATCCCGCTGCTGGCGGGCGCAAACCGCTTTGAATTGAAGCGCGTGGGCGGCGGCTTGCTGGTGCAAACGCCTGATATTCATCAGATTGCCCGCGCCGATTTGAAAGTCGTCTCCAAACGCCAACCCACCGAACAAGAATGGGCGGACTTACTGTTTGTGTGGAACGTGGCGAAATTTGTGAAATCCAACGCCATCGTGTTTGGCAAAGGCGGGCAAACCTACGGCATCGGCGCAGGGCAAATGAGCCGCGTGGACAGCACCCGCATCGCCGCCCGCAAAGCGCAAGACGCAGGCT
>ERZ772807.1089-NODE-1089-length-15446-cov-11.864726_pt1 | contig 15446 bp, 14 predicted proteins | sample MGYA00511472_ERZ772807 | MGnify/ENA primary metagenome ERZ772807 (study PRJEB29015, sample SAMEA2737947) | human oral metagenome | biome: human oral; feature: human-associated habitat; material: dental | place: China | collected 2039 ...
CCCTCATGGCCGGCACCACCAACGCCCCCAGCGCCTACGACCCCGTCACCCAGCCGGAGCTGGCCAAGAACCGCATGAACTGGGTGCTCTCCAAGATGCTGGAGGAGAAGTTCATCACCAAGCAGCAGTACGACGAGGCCGTCGCCACCCCGATCGCGAGCATGCTGCACGTCTCGGAATCCCCGGCCGGATGCGGTGCTGCGGGAAGCGCCGCCTACTTCTGCACCTACGTGGTCAACGAGATCCTCGGGTCGGAGAACTTCGGGCCTGATATCGCCTCCCGCCGTCAGCTTCTGACACGCGGAGGCCTGAAGATCACCACCACCTTGGACCTCCAGCGTCAGAGCGCCGCGGACAGCGTCATCCAGTCCAATGTCCCCACCGGCGACCCTTCGGGAACCGACACGACCATCGTCTCGATCGAGCCCGGCACGGGCCGGATCCAGGCGCTGGCCCAGAACAGCAACTACGGCGCCGGCGGCCCGGACAGCACCGACACCCAGCTCGTCTATGCCGCGGACGCCAAGCACGGCGGCATTGAGCTCAGTGACGGAACCGTCGGCTTCCAGCCAGGGTCCACCTTCAAGGCCCTCATCCTGGCCGACTGGTTCAAGAACGGGAACTCCGCCAGCGCCAGGCTCAGCGCCGTCCCCAGAACCTTCCACTGGGACATCCCCTGCGCCCCGGAGAACAACGACCCGAACTGGGCCCCGAAGAACGTTGACCCCTCCCTCAACCGCGCCACCAACGTCACCGAGGCCACGAAGCTGTCCATCAACGTCGCCTACGCCGAGATGCTCAGCCGCCTCAACGTCTGCGACGTCACCAGCTTCGCCGCCTCCATCGGAGTGACGAAGGCCGACGGGACCCAGCTGGACCCCCGCCCCTCCATCGTGCTGGGCTCACAGAACGTGCCGCCCCTGAGCATGGCCAACGCCTACGCGACCTTCGCCGCCGGCGGCAAGTACTGCAAGCCCATCGCCATCGACCAGATCCTGGACGCCAGCGGCACCTCGATGGCCGTACCCAGCGCTGACTGCACCCAGGCCATGGACCAGGGTGCCGCGGACGAGACCGCAAAAACGCTCCGGGCCACATCCGAGCCAGGAGGTACCGCTAAGGACGCCGTCTTCGGCCGACCGATCGCGGGCAAGACCGGAACCACGGATGAGGCTGAGAACACCTGGTTCGTGGGATTCACCCCGCAGCTGTCCACCGCGGTCTGGATCGGTGACGCCACGGAGAGCGGCAGGAGCCTTGTCGGCAGGACGATCGGAGGGGTGTACTTCCCGAAGATTTACGGTAGTGACCTGGCCGTGCCGATGTGGCGCGACTACATGTCCCAGGCCGTGGCGAACGATCCTGCCCTGCCCATTCCCTCCCACGGGTGAGCGACTCTCCCCGCGAGAACGACAACTGCACAGAACAGGACCCGACTCCCCATGACGCCCTGCCCTGCCGGCCGCGCCGCCCTGTCCGTCATCGGCACCACCGCTGCCCTGGGGGCGGCCACGCTGGCCTACAGCCTCATTGAGGCCAGGTGCCCCGTGCTGCGGCGCATCGACGTGCCGGTACTCGCCGCCGACGAGGAGCCCCTCACGGTGCTGCACCTGGCCGACCTTCACCTGACGGGCCGCACCGAGGCGCGGGTCGCCTGGGTGCGCCAGCTGGCGCAGCTGCAGCCCGACGTCGTCGTCAACACCGGCGACAACCTCTCCCTGGCATCCGGGCTGGAGCCGCTGCGGCGGGCACTCGAACCGCTGACGGGTCTGCCCGGGGCCTTCGTCATGGGCGACCACGACTACCGCTCCACCGTCTTCCGCCTGCCGACGCGATACCTGCACCGGGACCCGCGCAAGGCCTCCAGCCTCGTGCGCGACGAGGACATCGAGGCCCTGCCCTGGGAGGAGGTCCGTGACCTGCAGGCCGCAGGCGGCTGGGTGGACCTGACCAACCGGCGCGGCTGGCTGACCGTGCGCGGGCGGCGCATCGACCTGGTCGGCGTCGACGACCCGCACGCCAACCGCGACGTCCTGCCCGTCCCCGAGGCAGCCGGCTCAGCGGAGTCGGCCACCTCCCTGCCGGCGATCCGCGACCACGAGGGCCGGGCTCTGCGGCTGGGGCTCACCCACGCCCCCTACCGGCGGGTCCTGGAGGCGATGTCGGCCGACGACGTCGACCTGGTCCTGGCCGGGCACACCCACGGCGGGCAGCTGTGCGTGCCCGGGGTGGGGGCGCTGGTGACCAACTGCGACCTGGACCGGGGGCGCGCCTCGGGCCTGTCGCAGTGGCCCGGCCGACTCGGGGACCCGCGGGCCGCCGACCACATGTACCTGCACGTCTCCGCCGGACTCGGCACGAGCCCCTACACGCCCGTGCGCCTGGCCTGCCGGCCCGAGGCCACGCTGCTGCGCCTGCTGCCGGCCTGAGACGGCGCACCCCCAGCGCTCTGCCACGGCACTTCAGTGCCCCGCTAACACTTCGACAGAATCTTCAAAATCGACGCTGAGCCGCGTCTTCTATGAAGTTTCGGTCGAAGTGTGTGGGGGTCCGCGGGGTGCACGCAGTGGGCCGGGAGCGCACAGAGCGCACGCAGTGAACCGCGCACGCAGTGGGCCGGGGCATGCAGAGCGCACAGGTACACCGGCGCCTGTGCGCGGCTGTCAGCGGCGCCAGCGGGCGAAGCCGCCCTCGGAGTTGATGACCTGCCCGGTGATCCAGCGGGCCTCGTCGGTGAGCAACCAGGTGATGAGGCGGGCGGCGTCGTCGGGCTCGCCCCAGCGCCCCTGGGGGAACATGACGGCGGTCGCCTCGCGGTCCACCTCGGTGACGTAGCCGGTGTCGACGGGGCCGGGGTTGACCGTGTTGACGGTGATGCCGACGTCGATGAGCTCCTCGGAGATGGTCGGGGTGAGGCCGGCGATGGCGGCCTTGGCGGCGGCGTAGGCGATCTCCCCGGGCAGGGGGCCCAGGCCCTGGCCCGAGGTGAGGAAGACGATGGCGCCGCGGCGCGCCGAACCGGACGGGGCGGGCGAGGCGAAGCCCTCCTGGGCGGCGAAGGCCTGCGCCAGGAGGATGGAGGCGCGGGCGTCGACGGCCCAGTGGGCGTCCAGGACGGCCTCGGTCATCTCGCTGAGCGCCCCGTCGGGGCTGCTCATGGCCTGGTTGCACACGAGGGCGTCGAGGTGACCGGCGGCGGCAGCAGCCTGCTCGACGACGCGGGCCGGCTCCCCGGGGGCGGCCAAGTCGGCGGGGATGTCGATGAGCCGGGCCGGACCCACCAGGTGGGTGCGGATGGAGGCCATGACGGCGTCGATGTCGTCGGCGCCCCAAGGTTGGGAGGCGTCGTGCGGGCGGTAGTGGTGGGCGACGATGCTCGCCCCGTAGTCGGCGGCGCGGCAGGCGATGGCGTGGCCGATGCCGATGCGGCGGCTGACCCCCGTCACCAGGACGGTGCGCCCCGCCAAGGGCAGGGGGTCGCGTCCGGCGGGACCGATAGGTCCGGTGGTGCCGGTGGGGCCGCCGGAGTCGCCCAGAGTGGTGGAGGGGTGTCCGTGATGAGCGTCGGTGGTCATGCAGGCGAGTGTAGGAGGACGGTCCTCACGTACGGGGAGTTTTTCTTCCGGGCGGGTGCCGTCGCCTCCGGGCGGGGGCAGTCCGCGCGTCCGGGGACAGGGTTCCAGTCCCCCGCCGCGTCAGGCGTCCCTGGCCGTCCTGGGTAGTCCCCGGCAGCGTCGATTGTCCCCGTCAGTTCGAGGAGAGGGGATGGGAAGACGGTACAGAGGAGAGGGCAGAGGGAAGACCCGGGCGGCCCGGCCGCCTCAGGCCTCGGTGCGCGCGAGCTCGCGGGCGAAGGCCTCGTGGTTGACTGGCGAGGACAGGACGAAGCGGATGAGTTTCAGGCTGCCGACGGCGTCGGGATCGGTGTGGGCGAGCTGTTCGACGGCGCGGGCCGCAGCCACGGCGATCTCGGCGACCTGGGCGATGGGCCATCCGTAGACACCGGCGGAGACGGCCGGCAGGGCGATGCCGGCGCAGCCGAGCTGGATGGCGAGCTCCAGGGAGCTATCGAAGCAGGCACGCAGGAGGGCGGGGTCGTCCTCGCCGGCGTGGAGGTCGGGGCCCACGGTGTGGATGACCCAGGCGGCGGGCAGGTCGAAGCCGGGGGTGGCCACGGCTCGGCCGACCGGCAGTCCGTCGGGCAGCTCGGTGTCACGCACCTTCTGGCAGGCGTCGAGCAGGCGGGGGCCGGCGGCGCGATGGATGGCTCCGTCGACTCCCCCTCCGCCCAGGAGGGTGCTGTTGGCGGCGTTGACGATGGCGTCGACCTTCTCGGTGGTGATGTCGCCGACGACGGCCTCAATGCGCATGGGAACTCCTTGTCTGCGGCGGGTGTCCTCCGTCTTGTCAGCCCTTGCGCCTCACGGGCGGGATGGGGCCCGAGGATGACGGTGCCCGGGCCGCTCAGGGTGCTCCGGGGTGCGGGCCAGCAGGCGGACCGGCCGTAAGCAGCCTGGCACGGTGGGCGTCTCGGGCCAACCAGGTTCCGACAGGGAGCGAACATTGACGTGACAGAGGACTCAGCCGATCCGATTTCCTCCCCGCGGTGGGTGGAGGCTATGCTGTCGCCTGCTGCACACGGGGTGTGGCGCAGTTTGGTAGCGCGCTTCGTTCGGGACGAAGAGGTCGTGGGTTCAAATCCCGCCACCCCGACCATTGAGTCAACACTCAAACCCACGTCATGGAAGCCCCATGACGTGGGTTTTTGCTTGTTTTTGCTGGGTTTTGGGGCAGGAAGGCCATCATCTGGCAGACCGTGCAAGCCTGGCCCTTCTGATGCCGAGACGACGATGTCACTTGGCTGGCTCAATGTGACTTCGTCGTCTCCAGAGGCTTCCAGGTTGTCGCCATCTCCTACCTCCACACCCTCCTTGCTCAGGCACGGCTCTCCTCCTCTCACCCCCAGCACCCCATCAAACGGTGGCTGGTAGCGCACCATCGCAGTAAGCAGCCCAGTCTCGTCGTCTGGTGTGATGTACACCTTGTCGAAGAGCACCTGGTTGAGCATGCGCCGGATGTGCTCAGGAGCCTGCCGGTAGGCGGTGGCCATGTGCTGGGCAATATCTAACGCTTGCCCGACCAAGGCCTGTCGCTCTGTCATCTCACCCTCCAGTCCTGTCAGCTGCCGCTCCACGCCGCGCAGCTCACGGCTTATCCGGCTTTGCTCACGCTTGAGGACGTCAAGCGGAATGGCGTCGGCGTAGTGAGCTTGGAGGAGCTTGTCTCGCTCCCGTTCGAGCCGTCGCCGCACGGTCTTCGCTTCCGTCAGCCGCTGAGTCGACTCTGCTACCAGCATGGCCAGCTGCCGCTGCAAGGCAGTTTCGAGGACAGCTCGCTGCCCAGGCCGCAACGCCACTCGGTCATAGAGCCGGACGATCTCATCCTCAATCTGCTCCGCCAGCGTTGCCCGAAACGAGCACTGCGGCTGCTTCTTGGAGTGCCGCCCCAAGCAGACGAAGTACTCATACACCACACCGCGGGGCTTCACATTCGTCACGATGAGACGGGAACCACAGATCCCGCAGTAGATCGTCGACTTCAGGTAGTGCGCATGCTTGACCGTCCGCTCACCGTTGACGCGGGTGGCCAGCAGCGTCTGCACTGTCTCGTACGTCGCTCGATCCGCCAAGGGCTCGTGGCTCCCGGCATAGTGCATCCCTTGGTAGACCACCTCACCGACGTAGAAGGGGTTGTGCAGCACCTTGCTGAGTAGCTGCACCGTCACCGGCTTCTCCGGCAGCGAGGCGGTCGGCACGGTGGTCAGGCCGCGCAGCGTCAGCTCTTCGGCCAAGCGCCTGAGTGTCCACTCCCCACTGGCATAGGCCTCGAAGGCCCAGGCCACCAGCGGCCCACGCACCTCATCCACCACCACGATGCGCGCCTCCTGGCCATTCTTCGTCGTGATGACGTTGCGGTAACCCAGCGGTGCCCGGCCGATGCAGCCACCACCCCGCACTTTCTCGGCCATACCTTTCTTCACCTCATTGGAGAGGTTCTTGGAGTAGAACTCGGCAATACTGGCCATAATGCCGTGCACCAGCAGCCCACCGGGCGTCTGATCGATATTCTCGCTCGTCGACACCAGCCGAACGCCGAGCTCATCGAAGCGCTTACCCAAGGTGGTGTCGTCGTAGCGGTTGCGCACCAGGCGGTCGAGCTTGTGGACGATGACGTAGTCGACCGGCCGCCCCGCCCGCGCCTCCTCCTCTAGGTAGCGCAGCATCGCCTGAAGAGCCGGCCGCCGCGTGGTAGTGGCGCTGACCCCGCCCTCGGTGAACTCCTTGCCGATGATGGCGCCGATGCTCATCGCCTTGCGCTTGTTGGCCGCCCGCTGGGCCGGGATGGAGAAGCCCTCCTCGCGGCCGCCGCGCCGCGCCTGCTCACGGGTAGAGACACGCAGGTAGGACACGGCGCGCCGGGGAGTCAGCTCCTGGGCCAGCTGCTCGGCCGAGTTTTGGATGGTGGGAGAAGGTGATACTTGCATACTTCTATTACCGCTCCGATCGCCGAAATTGTCCAGCACATCACCCACAATTGGTTCAGACCTATGCTCGCCACCCCCGATAGACCCTTCAGTCGAATGGGACACCATTTTTTCGTCAGCATCGTTCTTGTTCATCACACAGCACCTCCGTATTTCGTAACTCGTATTCTATTGAGCCGTTGCAGCCCCTTTGCATTCATCACGCCGCTGCCCCATTCCGTATCGTCTCCCCGATCTGTTGGTTGGTGATGACGGCGAAAAGCGCTGCGGGTAGGCGTTGGTCGCTGGCGATGACGCGGCGCAGCTGCTGGCAGCGCGTGGCGCTCGGCACCACCCACAGCACGAGTGGGAAGACGCCGCAGGCTCGCTGTTCGGCCCCACTGGCGTAGTAGGCGGCGTAACGCTGGCAGGCGGCCAGAACACGGGCGGGGTTCTCGGTGTCGCGGTCGACCTCGATGAAGTAGTGGTCGTCGTAGCGCGGGCTGGCGACGACGGCGTGCAGGTCGGGCCGCAGGGTGAGCTGCTGCCCAGCTGGCCCCAGGTAGGAGCGCCAGCAGCCTGGCTCGGTGGTGATGGTGGCGCTGGCGTCCGTCATGGAGCGAGCGGTCTCGGTGATCTGTACACTGGTCTCGGTGATCGCCAGCAGATGAGCCAAGAAGCTGGTGGACAGGCTGCGCGGGCGCTGCCGGCTACGACTGCCGGTTTGCATGCGACGCCCACGAGTCGTGAGCGTCCAGATGGAGACGGTGGAGCCGCCCTGCCAGCCGCCAACCCGTCGCTCCAGACGGGTGACCAGGTCGTGCTCCTGCAGCCGCGCTAGGTGGCGCAGCGTCTGGCGGATAGCGGAGGACAGCGAGCCATAAGCCTCAACCGTCAGGCGGGCTAGCTGGGTCGTCGTCGCGAAGCGGTAGGTGGCCAGCAGCGCCAGGAGCCGATGCGCCGCGGGGTGGTCGAAGGCATGGGGAAGATGCTGTCTCATGGTGTCCTCCTCCATGGTTCGCCCTTCTCCCCCACGGGCCAGTGGTGACGCCGCATAGTGGGGTCAGTCACCGCCACTGTTCGGCCGTATTGCGCGCTATGACGGGCATTGGTGGCTCGGCTCATGAATCGCCCCGGGTTTGATGGAGGCAGTGATGACACGGAAGGATCACTGTCATGGGACAGAAGAAGTACCCCGATGAGCTGCGCGAGCGAGCCACGAGGATGACATTGGACGCGTTGGCTGACCCAGCGCGGGCCAAGGGCGCGATCCGCAGGATCGCCGACGAGCTTGGCGTTCACCCCGAGGCTCTGCGCACCTGGGTCAAGAAGGCCCAGGTCGATGGTGGTCTGAGGCCGGGAACCACCACCGACGAGGCGCAGCGGATCAAGGAACTAGAGAAAGAGGTCCGAGAACTGCGAAGAGCCAACGCGATCCTGAAGAGTGCGTCGGCTTTCTTCGCGGCGGAGCTCGACCGCCCATCCCGTTGATCTGCCAGTACATCGACTCCCGCAAGGAGGAGTTCGGGGTCGAGCCGATCTGCAAGGTGCTCACTGGCGCCGGAGTCAAGATCGCCCCGAGTACCTACTACGCCCGCCGTAGCCGTTCTCCTAGCGCCAGGAGCCTGCGCGATGAGATCCTCAAGGCGGAGATATCCAAGGTCTACAAGGACAACTACTCGGTGCTGGGGACCCGCAAGATGCATGTAATGCTCAACCGACCCGAGGCCGCCGAGCGTCACGGTGCCGGTCACGTGGCCCGGTGCACCGTCGAACGCCTCATGGGCGACCTGGGCCTACGCGGCGTCAGGTGCGCCAGGTCCCCGCGCACCACGCGCAGCGCGCCGCGAGAGCAGTGCCCGGCCGACCTCGTCAAAAGGCATTTCAGCGCGTTCAGGCCGAACGAGCTGTGGGTCGCCGACATCACCTACGTGCGTACGTTCTCCGGGTGGGTCTACGTCGCCTTCGTCACCGATGTCTTCTCGCGGCGAATCGTGGGCTGGCAGACCTCCACCAGCTTGTACACCGACCTGGCCCTGGACGCCCTTCAGATGGCCGTCTGGCAGCGGAAACGAGCCGGTGCTGACCTGACGGGCCTGGTGCACCACTCCGACCGTGGGGTGCAGTACCGGTCCATTCGCTATGGGCAGGCTCTGGCCGACTGCGAGGCAGTCGCCTCTGTAGGCTCTAAGGGGGATTCCTACGACAATGCTCTGGCCGAGGCGCTCAACTCGCTGTATAAGGCCGAGCTGATCCGTAACCAGGGCCCTTGGGAGGACATCGACGCCGTCGAGGTCGCCACCGCCGAGTGGGTCCACTGGTTCAACACCACCCGGCCACACTCCGCCATCGGGATGCGAACCCCCGCCGAGCACGAAGCCGCCTGGGCGCCCGACACCCACCGCCAGGAACAATCACAACCGGCAACCACCGGCACCAGATAAACCAGCCTCCACAAAACCCGGGGCTTGACACTGCCTCAACGCTGGCTTTGGCCCGAGCTCCTTCCTCGGGGCTGCCTACTGCACGAGGGTGGAGGTGCACTGGCCAAGGGGTGTGCGTACTGCACGAGAGCCCCACCCCTATTGAGTATACCCGAACCCGGCCCAGTAGCCCCCGACCCTCGTGCATTGCGCCCAGACGACGCCAGGAGCCACCTGTTTGACCGCGCCCGCCTCCTGCCGGCTGGGTGAGTGACGATAATCAAGCTCGATCCACCCGCCGCACCGGTGCCTTGAGATGTCAAGGCATCCGAAACTCTCAGAAGTCATGAGACAACACACTGCTGTGGCAGGCCCTGCGCGGAGCCTATGTCCACCTAGGCTGGGGGAGGCTATTGGTGATGATTGGGCTTGTGAGCGTATGATTACCGCTCGTGTGATTGAGTCGGCCGATTCGCGGACTGTGCGCGTTCCCTGGCGAGACCTGCTTCCACTTCGTTTAATGAGGCGTACATCAATTCCCTGACGCGTTCCAGGCCGTGCTGCTGAGTGAGTTCGTCACGAAGTTCAGGATGATTGTTGTAGAACACCAAAAGTTTATGTAGCTGCTCACACCCGAGAGGTAAGCCGCCTATTGAGAAGTAGATAGTCTCGCTACTCGTTGCCAGCAAGACACGGGGAACCCCTCTTATCGTTCTGTATTTCAGGAACGTAGGTGAAGAGTCCCAGGAGACGAATTTGTGACGAATCCCTGCTGGCCGCAGAAAAAGGCCGTGAGGAGATACCTCGAAGGAGGGAGCTCCGGGGCGATACAAGGGAGTGGCTGTCCATGCTGATGCACAGAAGGCTGTCATCAGGAGTGAGAGCCAGAACGCTCTGGTATCACCCGGCTCATCCAGACCAGAGAATACCGCAAGGCACAGAGACAACAGTGACGACAAAGCCATCATTGAGTTAACAAGAATCTCGCCAGTCTCGCACAGCCAAGACGGAACGAATTTGACACGAGTTCCATCACAGCGCCAACGTCGTTCTGCGTGGCGTATTTGTGCATAGATAATGCATCTATGGAGTCCATAAGCAATGCAGGAGCAACCTACGAGCATCATCCATGCGATGAATGCAATGGATGAGCAATAGGCAAATGACAGGAGCACCAGACCGATCCCGGCCATCAGCATTATAAACGCCTCCAGGCCCCTAACCTGGTCTGCACGTCCACAATCTTGCGCTGTGGACGTGTCTCCATCCATAGGGGAGAGCTTTTGAAATAGAGTCATTCAAACATGCTTCCCCTTGAGCCGGCGTGATGGTCTCTCACAGTCAGCCGGTTCAAGTCGACCGAACATGGGCATGGTCGCTACATCCAGTTCGTGTGTCGTCCTACGTACCCCGAAGCGAAATGCCACGCATCAGCCACCCCATCCTTCACGGAGTCCGCGGTATCCTGTGCCCAGTTCGTCGCGCCGTCCACTGCCTTCGACGCTCCATCTTTCGCTTCTTCCCAAGGGTGGTTGATCTGTTCGCGATACTTCAGTGGAACCATGTGGTTGTAGGCCCAACCGGCACCTACAGCCGCAACAGTGCCTACGGTGATCACTGCCGCGGCAGCGGCCTCCTCTGGAAGCATGGCAACTGCGCCGATACCCGCGACGGTCGACACCGCCACTTCTGCGGCGGGAGTTCCCATAGCCAAATCGGCTATCGGGCCACCTACGGCCACAGTCTTTCCAATAAATTTTTTTACCCCACTTCCGGCAGATTCGATATCCTCCGCGGCTCGCTCCATCGCCGAAGCCTTCGACCTTTTCAAGGCCTTCTCGATGTCTTTCTGGCTTGGTGGTTTACTGCGGGTCGCGGCAGAGCTGGCGGCGCTCCGGCTATTAGCAAGGTTGGCGGCCGTGGTGCGAAGATCCGAAGCGGCGTTGCGATATACGTTCTCATAGGCGCCACCATCGGCCACTGCGGCACCTAAAGTGTTTTCGGTGAAAGTTTTGATGACGTTCCCGTAGAGGCTCTTAAGTGCGGCTTCCTTAGCGGCAACAAGATTGTTCACGATCCAGTCGTTCAACTCCTGGAAAGTGGCTTGAACTCTCCCTCGAATTTTCTTGAAATCTCGCAATTTCCTGACGTACTCGTCATACGCCGCATCCTTCGCATTCCACTCGGTTTGCGCTTCCCATGTTCCTCGCCAGGGAAAGTCGCCAGGCTGCTCAACCTCGGAGGGGCACTTGATGATGTTTCCATCTACTTTCAGGCCATCGCTTCGAGCCGTTTCGAGATGCTCCTTCATGTCCTCTTTGCGCCACTTGAGTTGTTTTGCGAAGCTATGCATGACGTCCGCCGAGTCCCTTGCTCGTTGGTAGACGTCGTGGCTGGCGTCCCTAAGCGGGGCACTATATGAGGCGAGGGCCTTAGCGATCTCTCCGCCGGTGGCGTCGCTAACAAAGATTTTGTTATGCAGCTCACTGGCGGTGTTTGCGTCATCTCGAAGCCTATCCATCCACTGTGCTGCAGTTTCGACGGATCCTGAGTTCCCGGGGATTGTGACGTCGATATCTCCATCAGTGCTCATTGCATCTCCTCTGCCATGCTTTGAAAGGTTTGAGCAACGCTCTCATCTACGCCCCTCACTTTATCTATCGCAGCACCCAACTTATCGCCGCCCAATCCTGACGCAGTAGCTATGTCGCCCGCCTCTTCGGCAATTGTAGTAAGCATCGCAACGATATAGTCATTACCTTCCCCGCCGTCGACATCGTCGGGAAAGTCGTTTTTATTCCCTTCCAAGTCACTTTCAGCAGCGTAGAATTTTTTCTTCAGGTCCTCCGCTTCGTCATAGTTCATTTTAGTTTCTTTAGCCATCACTATCTCCTTTCCTCTTGGCGCCAGAGTTCTTGTGGGACGCGCTGGTCCAGCATGATGACGTCGAAGGGCTGTTTCTCGGCGAGGTCGTTGAGGTTCTCCGTGAGGAACAGCGCCCATGGCTGGTTCGGTCCCATGCACTTCACCAGGCGGTCAACGGCCGTGTAGGCCAGCAGCGCCATCCGGCCGTCCCTCAAGCGCCGCAGCTCGATCTCCGTACCCTGCGCGTTGGGTACTCCAGTCGAGGGCAGGTACAAGGCAGGAGGCACGAACGGGTGGTCAGGATCAGGGCCGAGCGAGCCCTCATCGTCCAGAGGCGGAGCAGTCTCAGGCTGCTCTGGAGGGGTCAGCAACATGAAGTCACGTGCGGATTTCATGCTTTGACGCTATCGAGCATGCTGCCTGCGAGATAGAAGTTTCTACCATGTGGACGGTGCTGCTGGTCACAGTGGGGTTGCAACGAGGTCGGTCTCAGCCGAGGGGTCTTATTAACCAGCCGGTTAGCATAGGGTGTGAAGTGAGTCTCATACGTGTGTGCCGATGGCGGTGCCGCCATGAGACGTCGTCGCAAGGGTCGATCGGTACCCGCCGGTCGACAGGGCATCGGGGCGGACGGGCTATCCGTCCCGCACCTCTTGTCACCATCTCCGACAGATCCCCGTCACCGTGGACAACCCCAAGGACATGCCATGCTTCTCAGTTCCAAGACAGCGCAGACCAACGTGCAGAACCACCTCCGGCCCGGTCGGCAGGCCGATCGCCGGATCAACCGGCGCGCCCTGCTCAAGGGCGTGGGTGGGCTCGCCGCCGCTTCCTTCGTAGGGGGTGGTGCCGTCATCGCCGGATCGGCCCCGGCACAGGCCGCCCTCAATGTGGCCCAGCACGAGGACGGCGGCCGCATGCAGTACTACAAGCTGGTGACGCCGTCGATCGGCTGGCTGCCCCGCGTCAACGTGCTGCTGCCCGACGGCTACGACGCCACGCGCCGCTACCCGGTGCTCTACCTGCTGCACGGCGGCGGCGAGGACTACTCGACCTTCGACACAAAGTACGACATCCGCAACCACACCGCGGGACGCGACCTCATCGTCGTCATGCCCGACGGCGGGGCGGCCGGCTGGTACTGCGACCCCGAGTCCTCCAACGTGGGGCCGCGCAACTGGGAGACCTTCCACGTGGACGAGCTCATCCCCTGGGTGGACGCCACCTTCAGCACCATCGCGCAGCCTGCCGGGCGCGCCGTCTCCGGCTTCTCCATGGGCGGCTTCGGGGCCCTGAAGTACGCCGCGAAGCATCCCGAGCTCTTCGGGTCCGTCTCCTGCCACTCGGGACCGGCCGACCTGCGCATCCAGGACGGCGCGGTGGTCCACTGGGCGAACTTCACCGCCGGTGCCACCGATCTCAAGGGCGGCACGATCTACGGGATCCCGTGGGATCAGGCACGCGTGAGCGCCGACAACCCGGTCGAGCACGTGGAGAGCTACCGCGGCAAGCGCGTCTTCCTGGTGTCCGGCACTGAGAGCGATCGCTACGAGAGCGTCGTCCTGCCCAGCCAGCGGAGCTTCGAGAAGGCGCTCGACGGCGCCGGCATCGGCTATGAGCGCTACGAGGACACCGGCACCCACATCGTGCGCTGGGGCCGCATGCAGCAGGACATCGACTCCATGCTCAACTTCCTGACCAAGGCCGGGTGAGGACTGGGCGGTCGCCCTGTGGGCCGCTTCGGAGAAACGTCGTTGGCGACTGCGTTTTTCATCGGGAACGTACGTTTCCCGCAGATGACTGAGAGCAGACCTCAGTCATCTGCGGGAAAACGCAGTTTTCGCGGGAAATGTACGTCCCCAACGGCGCTGGGCGGGTGCACTGGGCCGATCTGCTAGCGCGCGCCGCCGGTGCGGCGGGAGACGAGGGCCAGCAGGCCCCACAGGACGGCACCTGTGACTGTAATAGCGACCATGATGGGGAGAAAACTGCTGAGAGTCAGGTCGCCCGCATAGTCTAGGGCTGAGGATCCCAGCATGAGAGTGCGGTTGAGGATCCCCTGGGGGACCGCGTAGCTCACGATGCTCTGCCGCAGCATCAGGCCGAAAGCGATGACGCAGCCGACGAAGGCCAGGGCTACCGGCGCGGCGAAGGATCGCATGAGCATGCTCAGCAGCGATTGCAAAGCGACCAGTGGCAGTGCCCCCAGGATGGCGAGCAGACTGGAGGCGACGAAGGCTATCGGTATTGCAGGCCCCAGGCCCGCGATGATGGCGCCCGCTAGCCAGGTCAGTGCCAGCAGCACGACTTGCATGGCCAGGACCGGGACGAGGATGACCAGGGTTTTGGCCAGTGCCACAGCCGTCGGAGAGTGCGGGGTGGTGCGCATCGCGTTCCAGCTCGTGCCCCGGTGCTCCACGCGCCACACGGTCGAGGCCAGCAGGGCAATCCCTAGGGAACAGAACATCATCGAGTAGAAAAGAGTGATCTGCGAGCTGAGCGAGATCCACCCTTCGAATGACTCGCGATTTATCATGAAGTTCGCCGTGCCGGTGATGACCGCAAGCAGTGGCAGCATGACGGCGACCACCCATACTGACGACCGCTTGAGTTTGATGATCTCGGCGGCCAGTAGAGGGCCGAAACCACTGCGGTTAGCGTTGTGGGGGATGGCGGGAGCGTTTGCGGGGGTACTCATGAGGATCACCTCTCGATCCGGTCGAGCCGGTGGGTAGCGAAAGCGAAGGCAAGTGTGGTCAGGATCAAGAATCCCGTGATCCAGGCCGATGGCGGACTGATGTACTCGTAACCGGTCTTGTCTCCGGACGTGACGAACCTGGCGGGGATGACAACGGCGTAGTAGCCCCAGGGGAGGAGACGGGCCACTGAGGCCGGGGCCAACAGCATGAAGGCACCGGTGAAACCGCCCAGCAGTCCTGCGCTCACGACGACCAGCTGGTTCTCCACCACGGCGGCGAGCCACAGGTGGAAGGCGCACATGGTCAGGTCCACGGCGATGAGCAGGATCGTATAGGTGACCCAAGGGCCGACGTCGAGCGGGACACTGATGCCCATCATGCGGGCGAAGACGATGAGAACTGCGTTCTGGATGACGACGGCCGGGACGATGACAACCGTCAGCGCCGCGAGCTTGGCCCGGCACAGGGAACCGGGCGTCAGGCCCGACGTCGACGCCAGGTTCCACCCGGCCCCACTGTGCTCGATATCGGTCTGCCGGCTGGCGAGGACTGCGGCGAAGACTGCCCCGGTCATTGCGTTGAAGAAGGCGGTGCCCAGCAACAGCATCGCCCACGGCTTGGCGGCTGGGTTGTCGAAGGACTTGATCGTCGACTGGCTGAACAGATTGATGCTGCTCAGTGCTACCGAGGCGATGACGAGCAGTGCGGTCACCAGCAGCACCCGCAGGCGGTGCATCTTGAGGATCTCGACGCGCACGGACGTGAGGAAGCCGGGTGTTGTCCGGGTACTGCGGGAGCCGCGTGCTGACGGCGCAGGTCTCGCTGAGCCGGCGGTCCCGGCTGCGGCGGGGGGCTGGGAGGGGGCGGGTGCTGACGAGAGTGCGGCGCTGGTCATCACAGCACACCTCCCCGGCCGGTGAGGTCCATGAAGACGTC
>ERZ772807.1090-NODE-1090-length-15441-cov-3.950539_pt1 | contig 15441 bp, 16 predicted proteins | sample MGYA00511472_ERZ772807 | MGnify/ENA primary metagenome ERZ772807 (study PRJEB29015, sample SAMEA2737947) | human oral metagenome | biome: human oral; feature: human-associated habitat; material: dental | place: China | collected 2039 ...
TGTATAATTTCCTTTAATGTTTTCATGATATATAAGTTTAAAAATTTCTATTTCAGAAGTTCTTGAAACATGAAATCCTGCACAGGCACAGATATCAATATTTCCAATTTTTATAAATCTTATATCACCTTTTATTTTATCTTTAATAGCTTTTCTAAGATTTTCAATTTTATGTGCTTCTTCATTTGTATATATTTCTTCTTCAATGACAATATCTGCCTTTATATCCTTATTCACTAATTCTTCTAATTTGTCTATAATTTCTTTTGAAATATCTTTTTGATCTAAATCAACAGTTGTATATTCTTCAGCCATTCTGAAACCAACAGTATTTAAGCCAAAATTATTATAAGCCTCAGCTGAAAAAATATGTTGTGCTGTATGTTGTTGTCTTATATCTTCTCTTCTTTTTTCATCAATAAAATATGTATATTCTCCATCTTCTAAATTTTTATCCAAGATAACTAAATTTTCTTTTACTTCAACAATATTTGCATCAGAAATTGTTCCTCTATCTCCTAATTGCCCACCTTTACCATCAACATAAAAAGGAGAATTTAAAATTTCATAAGTCTTATCAGAAATTTTTTTTATATTTACTTTTATATTTTCCATAAAATTTCACCCTCTTTTTAGAAAATATTTACTCTTCTTATTTTATCATTAAATTTGAAAAATAAAAACTAGAAATTAAAAATAAATAAAAAAGACTGTTACAAATTTTATTAATTTTTAACAGTCCAATTAATATAAAAAGATAATTTATATTTTTATTTTGCACCAAGTGCAGCCATAGTAATATAATTATATGGTTTATTGAAATGAGGTAGGAATAAAATATCTAATAATTTGAACTTATCAATAGTTACCCCCTCTTGTATAGCTAATGAAAATACATGCATTGCCATAGAAATATCATATTTAGATGCCATTTGAGCACCAATTATTTTTCTATTATCTTTTCTATACACAATTCTTATATCTACTTCTTCATTGTTATGTTCCATAAATTCAGGTTTTTGTAAATCATGAAAAGTTGTTTCTAAAACATCTATTCCTAATTTTTGAGCTTTTTCATAAGTAAGTCCAGTTGAAACCATATTTAGTCCAAAAATAGAAATTCCATTAGAACCTTGTACACCTATACTTTCTAATTTTGTTCCACAAACATTATGAGCAGCAATTATTCCTGATCTAACTGCATTAGTTGCAAGAGCAATATAGTTTATATCTCCAATAGAGTTATCAAATACTGTTGCACAATCTCCTATTGCATAAACATCATCTAAACTTGTTTTTTGAGTTCTATCAACTATATATGCACCATTTTTAAATAATTCTATTTTCCCTTTTCCTAAATCTGTGTTGGGCTTAAATCCAGCACATAAAACCACCATATCAACAGGAAATTCTCCTTTATTAGTGATTATTTTTTCAACTTTTCCATTTCCTTTAATTTCTTTTACTAATTGCTCATATTCAAGTTTAATTCCATGTTCCTTTAATTGAGTGTTCATCTTATCTCTAAATAATTTATCATAATAAGTACACAAGCAGCAATCTGCAGCATCAACTAAATATACTTCTTTCCCCCAACGCTTAAATGCTTCTGCAAGTTCAACTCCAATATATCCTGCTCCAACAACAGCAACTTTTTCTATTGTTTTGTTAGCCTCTAACTTATTGATAACCTCTTGTGCATTTTGGAATAATTTTACATATTGTACATTTTCTAAATCTTTTCCAATAATTGGTAAATCTATTGGTAAAGAACCAGTAGATAAAATTAGTTTATCATAACTTTCTTCATATTTCTTACCATCTTTTCCAGAAGCATACACAATTTTTTTATCAAAATCTATATTTGTTACACCTGTCTCCATATAAATTTTAGCACCTTTTGCTTCTAACTTATCTTTTGAAGAATAAAATAAGCCATCAGAACCTGCTATTTGTCCACCTATCCAAAGAGCCATTCCACATCCAAGGAAACTAATATTTGAATTACTATCAAATACAACAACTTCATTTCCTTTATAATTATCCAACATTGTGTTAATACAAGCTGTTCCTGCATGATTTGCACCTACTACTACAATTTTCATTCTTTTATCTTCCCCTTTTTACTTTGTTAGTATATCCTATTGATATAATTTATATTAAAATACATTCGGTATATATAATACAACTTTTTTCAAAAAAATAAAAGAATTTTTTTAATTTATTTTTCAATTGATAAATCAAACTTTTTATGAAACGAATTTTTTAAAATACTCTTTTTTATTTTTTAAAAGAATTGTTTAAATTTTAAAAAAAAATAAAAAAAATAGTATACATTTTAAATTTTTTATAGTATAATAGCTTTGAAAATGAGATGTAACTTTATTACTATGAATTATTCTTTAGTATTGTGGTAAATGATTCTTTTAAGTTCCATTTTCTAATATTAAATTTCTATATGCTTTTATAGATATATTCATTTATGTTAGTTAGTTACTTCATCATTCAATAATTTTATTTATGGAGGTATTACAGATGAAAGGTACTGTAAAATGGTTTAACAAAGAAAAAGGATTTGGATTTATCACAGGAGAAGATGGAAAAGATGTTTTTGCACACTTCTCTCAAATTCAAAAAGAAGGATTTAAAGAATTATTCGAAGGACAAGAAGTAGAATTTGAAATTACTGAAGGACAAAAAGGACCTCAAGCTTCAAATATTGTTGTTATTAAATAGTAATTACTTTAAAGAAACAAAAGCCCTCTTTTATTTAAGAGGGTTATTTTTTTAAGCAAATAAAATTTTAATTATAATTGGATAAACTCCAACAATAAATATAGCTCTTAAAAATTGCATAGAAGCAACCTGTGGACCATTTGCACCTAAATCTTCTGCCATTAGTGAAATATCTGACATTCCACCAGGGGAAGCAGAAAGTAAAGCAGTAGACAAAGAAAACTTAGTTGTCTTATACAAAAAGAAACCTACCAAAACATTCATCAAGCAAAAACCAATAATTATTAAAATAATAGGTAAAACTAAATCTTTTAAAGCAATCACATCAGTTAATGTAACCTTAGCTCCAATTAAAGCCCCTCCAAAAGATTGAATAATTTTTCTAAGTGTTAAAGGCATATATGCTCTATGAGTTTTTACATTAAAATATGCTACCAAAGCCATAGAACAACTCATAGTTCCAGCTGGTAAACGAGTAAAATAGCCTATTACTCCTCCAATTATTCCAATAATAAAAGTGAAAAGTAAAGATCTTTCACCTCTATTTTCAAATTTTTCTTCTTCTTTAATTTCTTTTTTTATTTCTTGTTCAAAACTAATATTTTTTTTATTACTTCTTTCATAACATTTTTTTGTAAAAAATGGAACAAAAGCAATGACTGAAATCAATCTAATAAGTTGCAATAGTGCAACCTGTGAAGTATTTGCCTTAAAATCATAGGCAATAAGAGAAATATCCATAATTCCACCGGGAGCAGTTGCAAAAAAGGAAGTAAGATTATCTATTCCTAAAAAGGTTGACATTAAATATGAAAGTAAAAAACTAAAAGTTATCATCAATACAACCATAGTTATTCCAGGAATAATAACTTTTTTTAACATTTTTACATCTTCTGAACGAAATTTAGAACCTATAAATGTCCCAGTTGCAATTTGAGTTATAAATTTAAAATAAGTTGGAAAAAATGCTCTGTTAAAGAGTATATTAAAGATAGCAACTAAAAATAATGCTCCCAGCATATATGCAGCAGGAACTTTCTTTTTATCAGCTAAATATCCACCTAAAATTGCTATAATTATTGTCAGCATTAAATTAATTATATCCATAATATTACCTCAATAAAAAATTAGAATATCCCAAGAATTTTTTGTAATCCTATACTAACTAAACTTACAGCAAGCCAACAACAAAAACCAAGTGTCAAAGGTTTTGCACCAGAAAATATAAGTTTTTTAATATTGGTGTTTAGTCCAATAGCAACCATTGCCATGATAATAAAAAATTTACTTAAATGTTTTAAGAAAGAAAAAACATTATTTATTATCATAGAAATATTTTCAGTAATAATTCCAACTTCTATAAAATAATTACAAATTGTTGTGATAATTGAAGCTAAAATAAAATATACTATAAACATTGGAAAGATTTTTTTCAATGAAAAATTTTTAGTATTTGAATTTTTTTTAGAATTATAAACTGCTAAAAACAAAGTGATTGGTATTATAGCAAGTGTTCTTGTAAGTTTTACTATTGTAGCAGAATCTAAAACTTGTGTTCCTGTATTGTGTATACTATCCCAAGCTGAAGCTGCTGCTGTAACTGATGATGTATCATTCACAGCAGTACCTGCAAAAAGTGCAAAGCCTTTATTAGAAAAATTTAATATATCTCCAAGAGTTGGAAAAATTAATGCTGCAATTACATTAAATAAAAAAATTACAGATATAGCCTGAGCAATTTCATCATCATGTGCATCTATAACTGGTGCAGTTGCTGCAATAGCAGAACCTCCACATATAGAAGAACCAACACCTATAAGAGTTGCAATCTTAGTGGGGATATTTATAAATTTTGCTAAAATATAGGCAACTATCAATGATATACTAATGGTAGAAATGATTATTGGTAAAGAGCTGCTACCTACTGAAATAACTGTTTGTAAATTTAAGCCAAAACCTAAAAGAATAACAGCATATTGTAAAACTTTTTTAGAAACAAAACTTATTCCTATATCAAATTTAGCTCTATTTTTTAATATAAGAGCAATAATAACTCCGATAATAATTCCAAATACTGGTCCACCAACAACTGGAAATTCTTTACCTAACTTCCAAGCAGGTAAAGCAAGTATCAAACATATAATAATTCCATTTAATTTACTATTCATATAAACCACCTTTTATTAAAAATTTCACCTTATAAAATCATAACTATTTTAAATTATAGCACAAAAAACAAAAGTTTATATCAATCAAAATTAATTTTTTATTGACATTTTTTTAATAAAGCTATAACCTATTACTAAATAAATAAGTGAGGCAATAAAATGAAAAAGATTAAATTTTTATTAGTATTTTTACCTCTGCTTTTAGGAGTTATAATATATCTTCTATATAGAAGTAAAAATCTTTTTTACTACAACTTTATACATTTTTTAAATATAAATGGTTATGTTCTTTTTGCAAGGGAAGTAGCTACTCTATATAGAAAATTATTTCCAACTTGGGTAATATATTCACTTCCAGATGGATTATGGCTTTTTTCAACAGGAGCAGTTTTTTTAGTTGCTAGAAAAAAATATCTTCTTCATTTTTTTTGGTTTTTATTTATATATCTTTTTGTTGTAGGTGGAGAATTTATCCAAAAATATTATGGAGGGCATGGTACACCAATAGGAACCTACGATAAAACGGATATTATTGCTTTTACTTATGCCTACATAAGTATAAATATTATTGCTATTATTTTAAGAATATTTGATAATAAGTATAAGTACAAAGATAAAATTTCTAAGGAAGTAATACAAAATATAAAATACACATTGATATTTTCAGTTTTAGGTTTATTACCAAATATGTTTTAATTTGCTTTTATTTTTTTAGTCAGTTATAATCTAAACATAAAATTGTATTAAGTGGAGGGAATAGATGAGAAAGAAAAATGTTACAGTTTACTGTGGTGCTTCTTTTGGAAATGATGAAAGATATCAAAAAGTAACTAAAAAACTTGGAGAATGGATAGGAAAAAATAACTATAATCTTGTATATGGTGGAGGAAAATCAGGTTTAATGGGACTAATTGCTGATTCTGTTCTTGAAAATGGAGGAAAAGTTACAGGAATTATAACTCATTTCTTATCAGAAAGAGAAGTTGCTCATGAAGGAATAACAAAACTTATAAAAGTGGATACTATGTCTGAAAGAAAAAAGAAAATGGCAGATTTGGCTGATATTTTTATAGCTCTACCAGGGGGTCCTGGAACTTTGGAAGAGATAACAGAGGTTGTTTCTTGGGCAGTTCTTGCACTACATCCTTGCCCTTGTATATTTTTTAATTTTGACAATTATTATAATCATATCAGAGATTTTTATGATTTAATGGTTGAAAAAGGATATATGAAAAAAGAAGCAAGAGATAAAATTTTATTTACTGATTCATTTGAAGAAATAGAAAAATTTATTGCAAACTATAAGCCACCTAAGGCAAGAGAATACCATGGAGAATAACTAAAAAATAAGAGAGTAGTTAAACTACTCTCTTAATGCTAATGGCATTAATATATAGATATATTCATCATTATCTTTCTCATATACTTTTACAGCTGAATTAGAATACATAAACTCTAAAACTAATTCTTTTTCCTTAGGGATATTTTGAATAAATTCTAATAAATATTTAGAATTTAAAGATATTTTTAAATCCTCTCCTTCAAAATTTACATCTAATTCTTCATTTATTCTAGCAAGTTCATTTAAAGCAGAAATGGCCATTTTATCATTATCTTTTTCATTATATTTAAATTCATAAGTTGATGAATATTTAGATTCTGAATTACTTCTTGAAAAAATTAAAATTCTTTTCAATAGATTAGTTAATTTTTCATTATTTATATATAATTTCTTATCATAAGATATATTTGATAGTATTTCAGCATAATTAGGAAATCTTAATTCTATTAACTTTGTTATTATCATAGTGTCTTTATATTGGAAATATAAATGAGCTTCTTCTTTATATACCTTTATTACTTCATTATCCAAACCTTTTATGATTTTAATAATTGATGAAATTGTATCAGCTGGGACACTAACTGAAAAATCTAAAATATCTTTATTTATGTTCTTTTTTAAAAAAGTTAAACGATAAGTGTTAGTTGATACAAAATGTAAATGTTTTAAAATACTTTCAATTCTAATACAATTCATAGCTATATTATCAGGTGTATCAGCTGAGAATAAAACTTTTTCAAATATATTTACTAACTCTTGGCTAGGCATTTCAAATTTAAAATTACTGTCATTTAGGTTGACATTTTCAAAAGTATTAGGGTAATCCTCTGCACTGTGTACATCATATTCTGTTGTAGAGTCTTCTGTTTCAATAAATAAAATATTGCCGTTTTCAACTCTTAAAACAACAAATTCATCTTTTATTTCTTTTAAATATTCATCTATTATAGAATAAGAAAAGGCTATTTCTCCTTCTCTTATAACTTCATTTACATCAATAGAAGTTTTTATAGTTGTATCTAAATTTGTACCTGTAAAATATATTTTATTCCCTTTAACTTTTGCATAAATACAGGAAAGGATTGGCTTTATTTTATTTTCCTTTACTGATTTTTCAACTGTTCTAATTGCTGATAAAAAATTTTGTCTATTGACTCTAATATGCATTTTATTCCTCCAATATATTAAAATTTGAATTTATTTTCTGTTCCACTAAGTAATCTTGAAATATTTGTTTTATGTCTATATATAACAAAGATTGCTATTATAACTGATAAAGCAAATAAATATGAATCTCTATGAGTGAAAAAAGTAAAAATTGGTAATAAAAAAGCTGCTGTTATAGATGCCAATGAAATATATCTAGTAAAATAAGCAACTAAGATAAAAATTACTAATAATATTAAAGTTATAACTGGTATTAAAAATAAAAATACCCCTAAGCTTGTTGCTACTCCTTTTCCACCTTTAAATGATATAAAACAAGAGAATGTATGAGCTAAAATCGCAACTAAACCTAAAATAACTAAATCATTGTACATTAGGTTAAAGTGACTAGCAATATAAAGAGGTATAAAACCTTTTAAGACATCCATTATTAAAACAACTACACCTAATTTTGCTCCTAAAACTCTATATGAATTTGTAGCACCACTATTTTTACTTCCATAATCTCTTACATCAATACCTTTAAAAGCTTTTCCTATCCATACTCCACTTGGAATAGCTCCTATAAAATATGTAAGTACTATTAAACAAAAAAAAGCCATATTCCCTCCTTGTTAAAACATAGAAATTTTATTTATTATATAATTTTTTTTATATATAAATCAAGTTTATTTATTATTTATTGAAAAAAGATGTTTAACATGTTATAATTTTTCTGTTAAATAAAAATCTAAAAGGAGGAGCTATGTCAACATTATTAAATGTCTTATTATTTTTATCAGCTTTTGTATTAATAGTTTTAGTTTTAATACAACCTGATAGGAGTCATGGAATGACAGCAAGTATGGGATTAGGAGCTTCGAATACTATATTTGGAATAAATAAAGATGGAGGACCTTTGGCAAAAGCAACAGAAGTGGTTGCTACATTATTTATAATTTGTTCTCTATTACTTTACTTAACTCGTTAGTCTAAATTTGAATAGTAAAATTGTTAAAAAGTGTAAAACAGTATTTAACTGAATTACACTTTTTTATATTTTTTATTTTTCAAAAATATCTTTAATCTTATGTTTAATCTCCACTGCCTTTTTAGGATTACCATTAGCAGAGATTGCAATTTGTATATCATCTTTTTCATAGATACTAGCAAATCTAACATTCATATCATCTTTTGAAGTAATATTATTGACTAAAATATTTTTTGACATACATAGTTGAGAAATATTTTTATTCAGTACTTCGTCATCAGTTGCAGCTATAACTAAAAAAATATTTTCTAAAAATTTTTCTTCAAATTCTTGATATTTTAAAATTTTTATTTTATCATCTTTTTCTAAATCAAAAAATTTTTCTTCTAAAACTTCTTTTGTTATAACAGTAATGTTGCAATTATATTTTAATAATGTTTCAATTTTTCTTAGAGATATTTTTCCTGCTCCAATAACTAAAATATTTTTATCATTCAAATCTATTGAAACAGGAAAGAATTTATTTGCCACTTTTTTCACCTATCTTCTTAAATGCCATTTCTATAACTTCAAGAGTTCTATTCAGCTCCTTTTTAGTATGAGCCATTGATAAGAAATGGGCTTCAAATTGTGATGGAGGAACAATTATACCATTTTCTAACATAGTATTAAAATAAATAGAAAAATTTTCAGTGTTAGATTTTAAAGAATCTTCAAGATTTTCAACTTTATCTATATCAACAAAGAAAATAGTAAAAAGAGAACCCATAGAATTTACACAGATATTAACAGAATATTTTTTAGCTAAGATTTCAATATTATCAATTAAATAATTAGTTTTTTCTTCCAATTCTTTATAAATATTTGGATTTTCTTTTAAATAGCTTATAGTTGCAAAGCCTGCTTTTGATGCTACTGGATTTCCTGATAATGTTCCAGCATGGTAAACTCTACCAACAGGAGCAACCAAATCCATTATTTCTTTTTTTCCTCCAAAGGCTCCAACAGGATAACCTCCACCAATTATTTTTCCAAGAGTTGTTAAATCTGGTGCTATTCCAAAAAATTCTTGAGCTCCACCAAGTGCTAATCTAAATCCAGATATAACCTCATCAAAAATTAAAATAGTTCCAGTTTCTTCTGTAATTTTTCTCAATTCTTGTAAGAATTTTTTATGAGTTTCAATAACTCCCATATTAGCAGGAATAGGCTCAATAATTACACAGGCTACATCTTTATTTTTTAAAACTTCTTTTACTTTTTCAATATCTCCAAAAGGTAAAGTTAAAGTATCCTTTAAAACACCATCTGTTATCCCATTACTGTCTTGATAACCTTCTGTTAATAGACCAGAACCCGATTTAACAAGTAAGGCATCTGAATGTCCATGATAACAACCTTCAAATTTTAAAATTTTATTTCTTTGAGTATAGGCTCTTGCAAGTCTTACAGCTGACATAGTTGCTTCTGTTCCAGAAGTAGTAAGTCTAACTTTTTCAATTGAAGTAACGATATTAACAATCAATTCTGCTAAATCAACTTCATATTTCGTTGGTAAACCATAAGAACTTCCATTTTCAATAATTTTTTTAACTTCTTCTATAACTTTTGGGTGGTTATGTCCAAGTATTAATGGTCCCCATGAACAAATATAATCAATATATTCATTATCATCCTCATCCCAAATTTTTGCTCCTTGACCTTTTTTTACAAAAATAGGAGCTTCTCTATTTACTGACTTAAATGCTCTCACTGGACTATTAACTCCACCTGGAATTAATTCAACTGCTTTTTTGTATAAATCAATAGAATTTTTAAAAACCATAATACAATCTTCCTTTCAAATTTTATTTCTACTAACAATATACACTTTTTTAATTTAAAAAACAAGTTTGGGGGAAAAATATAAGTTGAAAGATAAGTCTAATTCACAATTATAATGAAATATGATATAATTAACCATAACATTGTTGAAAGGAAAAATAAAATGATGATATTTATTCTAATAATATTTGCATTGACTATATTACCTATTCTTTTTAATAAAAGAGCAGTACCAGTTTTTCTATATCATCAAGTGAATCCTATTTCTTCAAATGTAAGTCCTGAAATATTTGAGGAACATTTAAAGATTATAAAAAAATATAATATGGAAACTATAACAATTTCAGAATATTACAATAAAAATATAAATAAAAATTCTATGCTTTTAACTTTTGATGATGGATATTATGATAATTTTAAATATGTATTTCCATTGTTAAAAAAATATAATATGAAAGCAACTATCTTTTTAAATACTTTATACATTATGGATAAAAGAGAAAATGAACCTGAAATAAAAGATAATAACACTGTAAATTTAGAAGCTATAAAAAGATATATCCAAAATGGTAATGCAAACATTAATCAATATATGTCTTGGGAAGAAATAAAAGAAATGTATGACAGTGGTTTAATTGATTTTCAAGCACATTCTCATAAACATATGGCAATATTTACAAATACTAAAATAGAAGGACTTACAAAAAAAGATAGGATGGAAGCACCTGAACTATATTTATATGGAGAGCTTGAAGATGATTATCCAATTTTTGCTAAAAGAGGAGAATATTCAGGAAAAGCTAAGATAATAAAAAAGGAATTTTTTAATATTTTTAAAAATTTTTATAAAGAAAACATTGAAAATAAAATTATAGATAAAAATGAAATTTTAAAAAAATGTCAAGAATTTATTGATAAGAACACTGAATATTTTTCTGATGAAAGTGAAATAGAGTACAAGAAAAGAATAGAAGAAGATTTTTTAGAAAATAAAAAATTGATAGAAAAGAATTTAGGAAATCAAGTTAAATTTTTCTGTTGGCCTTGGGGACACAGAAGCAAAGAAACTATTAAGATTTTAAAAGAATTAGGAGTTGTTGGTTTTATTTCAACTAAAAAAGGAACTAACTCTATGAAAGCAAATTGGGATATGATAAGAAGAATTGAGCTCAGAAGATATACTCCTGAAAAATTTAAGATTAATTTATTGATTGCTAGAAATTTAATTTTAGGTAAAATATATGGTTGGATATCGTAGTTAAAATTGGAGGTGGATATGACTTTAACTGTTGCAATGATAACATTAAATGAGGAAAAGAACTTAGAAAGAACCCTAAAATCTGTACAAGATTTTGCAGATGAAATTGTAATTGTAGATAGTGGTTCAACTGATAGAACAGAGGAAATAGCTAAAAAATTTGGAGCAAAATTTGTATATCAACAATGGCTTGGTTATGGTCCACAGAGAAATAGGGCTATTGAGTTATCAACTTCTGATTGGATATTAAATATTGATGCTGATGAAGAAATTTCACCAGAACTTGCAAATAAAATAAAAGCAATTAAAGAAAATAGCCGTTATAAAGTCTATAAAATAAATTTTATGTCTGTATGTTTTAATAAAAAAATAAAGCATGGTGGTTGGAGTAATACATATAGAATAAGGCTTTTTAGAAAAAATTCAGGAAGTTATAATGAAAATAGTGTTCATGAAGAATTTGCAACAAGCCAAGAAATAGCAAAACTTCATAGTTATATTTATCATCATAGTTATTCAGATTTAGCTGATTATTTTGAAAAATTTAATAAATATACAACTTTAGGAGCTATTGAATATTATAAAAAGGGCAAGAAAGCTCATCTTATTTCAATAGTATTAAGTCCAATATATAAATTTTTAAGAATGTATATAATAAGGCTTGGCTTTTTAGATGGGCTTGAAGGTTTTTTATTAGCTACAACAAGTTCACTTTACACTATGGTTAAATACTATAAATTAAGAGAAATATATAAGAATGGATCCTATATTGAAGGGGAAGAAAAAAATGGAAATTAAAAGAATTTTAGTTTCAAGAACGGATAAAATTGGAGATTTAATTCTATCAATACCAAGTTTTTTTATGCTGAAAAAAATGTATCCTAATACAGAACTTGTAGTTATTGTTAGAAAGTATAATGTAGATATAGTAAAAAATCTTCCATATATTGACAGGATTGTTATAATTGATGAATATACTAAGACAGAACTTATAAAAAAAATTGTTTATTTTAAGGCAGATGTATTTATAGCACTGTATAATGATAGATATGTTGCCTCCCTTGCAAGAGCAAGTAAAGCTAAAATTAGAATAGGACCTATTTCTAAATTAAATTCATTTTTTACATATAATAGAGGTGTTTTACAAAAAAGATCTTTATCAATAAAAAATGAAGGACAGTATAATTTAGACTTAGTTTCAAAACTTGATAGAAAAAGATTTGCAATATTATATGAATTAAATACTAAATTGATACTTACTGATGAAAATAAAAAAGTAGCTGATATATATTTTAAAGAAAATTCTATTCAAGGAAAATGCCTTATTGTAAATCCTTTTATAGGAGGTTCTGCTAAAAATATAACTGATGAGCAATATGTAAGTATACTAAAAAAAGTTAAAGATAGAATGCCATACCTAAATATTATCATAACAAGTTATATATCAGATGAAGAAAGAAATGAAAAACTTTGTAAAGATATTGGAAAGGACAAAATTTTTTCTTTTTCTAATGGAGCAAGCATTTTAAATACTGCCTCAATCATAGACAGAGCAGATGCATATTTTGGAGCTTCAACAGGACCAACTCATATTGCAGGAGCATTAGGGAAAAAGATTGTAGCTATTTACCCTCATAAAAAAACTCAAAGTCCAACTAGATGGGGAATTTTAGGAAATAGCAATGTTAAATATATAATTCCTGATGAAAATAATCCAAATGAAGATTACAAAAATCCATACTTTGATAATTTTACAGAAGAAATGGAAGATAGAGTTGTTAAAGCAATATTAGAGGCATTAAAATGAATATTTTAATAATACATACAGCCTTTATTGGAGATATCGTTCTATCTACTGCTTTGGTATCAAAGATAAAAGAAAAATATCCTGATTCAGATATTTATTATTTAACAACACCTTTGGGAAAAGAAATATTAAAAAATAATCCTAAAATTAAAGAAATTATTGTCTATGATAAAAGAGGAAAGGATAAGGGATTTAGAGCATTTATTTCTTTTGTGAGAAAAATTAGAAAATTGAAAATAGATGTCTGCTTAACACTACATAGATATTTAAGAAGTAGTATTTTATCTTTTTTGAGTGGAGCAAAAATAAGGATAGGCTATGATATTGCAAGTTTGTCTTTTGTATTTAATAAGAAAATTAAATATGATAGAACAAAACATGAAGTTGAAAAGCTGCTGTCTTTTATAGATGATAGTCCCAACAGATATGAGCTTGAAATGTATCCAAGTGAAAAAGATAAAATTAGAATTGATACTTTACTTAAAAATTTATCAGAGAATAAAAAAATAATCCTTATAGCACCTGGAAGCAAATGGTTTACTAAAAGATGGCCAGAGGAATATTTTAGAATATTAATTCAAAACCTAGTTAAAAGAGATGATTTATTGATAGTTATAACAGGTGGAAAAGAAGAAAGAGAAATAGAGTTAAATCTTGATTCAAAAGTTTTAGATTTAAGAGGAGAGATTAGTTTGTTGGAGTTGGCAGAACTCACTAAAAGAGCTATTTTAGTTGTATCAAATGATTCAGCACCTATACATATAACATCTGCTTTTCCTAATACAAGAATAGTTGGAATTTTTGGTCCAACAGTTAAAGAATTTGGATTTTTTCCTTGGTCTAAAAATAGCAAAGTTTTTGAGATAAATGGTTTATACTGCCGTCCCTGTGCAATACATGGTGGAAACTTTTGTCCTGAAAAACATTTTAGATGTATGAGAGAAATTACTCCTGATTTAGTAGAAAATGAAATCTATAATTATATTACTGGTATTGATAGTAAAAAGGTGAAATCCAATGGATAAAATTGATATTTCAAAAATTATAAAAGTTTTAAAAGATGACCATAGAAGTTATGTCTGTGTTTTTAAAGTAGATGGAGATAATAAAGAATATGTATGTAAAGAACCAAGAGAAAAAAATACAAGAAAATGGCAAAAATTTTTAAATTTTTTTAGAGGTTCTGAAAGTAAAAGAGAGTATTACCAAATGAAAAGAATAAACTCTTTGGGACTTAAAACAGCTAAACCTATTTTTTTTGATAAAGATTATCTTGTCTATGAATATATTGAAGGAAATAAACCAACAATAAATGATATTGATTTAGTAGTGAAAGAGCTTCAAAAAATTCATTCTATGGGATATTTACATGGAGATTCACATATAGATAATTTTTTAATAACACCTAATAAAGAAATATATATAATAGATTCAAAATTTCAAAAAAATAAATATGGAAAATTTGGACAAATCTTTGAAATGATGTATTTAGAAGATAGTGTAGGAATAGAAATTAACTATGATAAAAAAAGTTTTTACTATAAGGGAGCAATCTTACTTAGGAAATATTTAACTTTTTTTTCAAAATTAAAAAATATAATTAGAGGAAAATAAATTGGAAAATCGAAAAAGAATATTAGTTATAAGGTTAAGTTCAATAGGAGATGTAATACTCACAACTCCAGTGTTAAAAGCATTTAAAGAAAAATATCCTGAAAGTATAATTGATTTCTTAGTGATAGACAAATTTAAAGATGCAATAAGTTTATCGCCTTATGTAGATAATCTTCTGCTCTTTAATAAAGAAAAAAATGATGGTTTATCAAATTTAATAAAGTTTGCTAAAGAACTTTCAAAAAATGAATATGACTATGTATTTGATTTACATTCTAAGTTTCGTTCAAAAATAATTACATTTATTTTGAGTAAATTCTATAAGGTAAAATCATACACCTATAAAAAAAGAGCTTTTTGGAAGTCTATATTGGTCAATCTGAAACTTATTAAATATGAAGTTGACAATACTATAGTTAAAAATTATTTTTCAGCTTTTAAAGATTTTGAGTTAAAATATCAGGGAGAAGATTTAAATTTTTCATTTGAACCTGAGTTAAAAAATAAATTTGAAGAATATAAGAATGCTATAGTTTTTGCTGTAGGAGCTTCAAA
>ERZ772807.1096-NODE-1096-length-15408-cov-7.790595_pt1 | contig 15408 bp, 13 predicted proteins | sample MGYA00511472_ERZ772807 | MGnify/ENA primary metagenome ERZ772807 (study PRJEB29015, sample SAMEA2737947) | human oral metagenome | biome: human oral; feature: human-associated habitat; material: dental | place: China | collected 2039 ...
GAATATTCAGTAGTTTGGAATTTTTGTTTTTATATAGGAGTTAGACAGCAAATGGTAGATTATTTACTAGAAATTTAATCCTTTTAAGGCGTCTAATAGTATTTCTACTCTTTGTTTGCAACTCTCGAAGAAAGCTTCACTTTTTACAATATCTCTCTCCCAAAGCTCTACTGTTAAGTTGCTGATGTTTTCATAAAAAGGATACCATTCTGTTTCACGAATAGGAATTCCTTTTTCTTGCAAACGTTGGTGCAAGGTTGTTTTATTTTCTTCTGAAATTTGATACTTTTCGGGGTCATTATATACTCCGTAGTAATAACCTCCTTCTTCAAAATCGAAGCTTATATTTACTTTATCTTCCCATTCTTTACAACTAAGATAAAAACTTATATGTGATTCGTGAGCTTCCTCGTAATGGTATTCTAATTTTCTGTCCTTAGCAAAAAAGTCCATTTTAGGGTTCAAATGTGTTTGGGCTAAGTAATCGAATACTTTGGGATAGTTTAGAAAAATGCTTTGTACGGCTTCTAAGTTGCCAAAATCACCTAAAGTTTTTACTATTTCTTCTTGATTTTTGGTGTTCATATCTTGATTTGTGAGTGTTTTTAAATGGTTACTGTACTGAATGAGGGTTTCACGTACTATGGGCAATCGAGCTGATAGGGTGATACATTGGTCTAACCACTTGATAATAGTATCGGAATAAGAAATGGGTAGGTAGTTTACCCCTTCACCGCTTTGCTCTGAAGCCTTATCTCCCAAGAGTGTAAGATAATAAATCTTATACGCCCTATACTGTTTTTGAGCGTATTGGTTGTAGCGTTTTAGTTGTTCGCGTTGGTCAGGTGCGTAGATTTTATTTTCTATGATAAGAGCATTCTTTTGGTCGTCTTCTATGAGGATATCTATACGTCCGTTATCGGTAGTATATTCGGTGTAAGCAGTTGCTGTTGAGAGATTGAATGTAGTGGGTATAGAATCTTTGTCGATTAGGTTTAAAAAGGCTTCCAGGAAGGCTGATTTTAGTGAATGAGAGCCCTTGGGGTTTAGCAATTCGGCAATAATGGCAGAATGAGTATTTTCATAATGATTTACCCCACAGATGCGAAACATATTAAAGCGCCCTCCCGTAGCGTCCAAAAGTTCGTTGTTCTTTTGGGTGATAGTAGCGACTTGCTGTAATAGATTTTTTAGTTCTTTCATCATTATTCTTTTGGGATACAAAATTAGGAAATTAAAGTCAAAATATTGTTTTTTGCTGAAAAAAATGTATATTTGTGCGTTTTCTTTCTAAAAAGAATTATTATGCAACAACTTTGACAATAATACAGAATACCAACCCTGATTACTCTTTGGGGCATTTGATGAATATAAGGCTCAATGATAACTATCGCATTAGCTTAGAAACTATTAGCGGATAATAATACTGAACATACCAATATGAATATACGTCCTGTTATCACAACTGATATAGCCTTATTGCAGGCTATTGGCAAACAAACTTTCTACGAAACCTTTGCTGAGACTAATACTTCAAAGGATATGGAGCAATATCTCACTACGAGTTTTGGAACAGCCAAAATACAGCAAGAACTATCAAATCCAGATTCTCTTTTCTTCTTTGCCGAAGAAGAAAATGAGGTGATAGGTTATTTGAAGCTCAATTTTGCCTCTGCTCAAACAGAACCACAAGACCCTAATGCAATGGAAATAGAACGTATCTATGTGTTAAAAGAATTTCACGGCAGTGGGGTAGGTCAAGCGCTTTATCAAAAAGCTATTGAAGTAGCTAAAGAGCGAAGAGTACCCTATGTATGGCTGGGGGTATGGGAGAAGAACAAAAGAGCCTTACGTTTTTACCAAAAAAATGGATTTGTAGCTTTTGATACCCACACCTTCGTCTTAGGTTCTGATGCTCAAACCGATATTTTAATGAAACTGTCGATGTTTTAAGATATGAAAATGTTATATGCAAAAAGAACATACAAGGTTAAGATAAGGATCGGCAATACAACTCTCTTTGAGTTGATTTTGAAAGGATGAAATCAATAAAAATATTTAAAATGATACGTAACAAAACACTTATTTTCTTTTTACTCATATTATCTGCTTGTGGCAAACAAGCAGGAGAAGATGAACAGCAGAAGCATCGTAGGTAAACTGTAAAAGGATAACAAACATTTAAATAAAAACCGACTATGAAAAAGTTCATAACATTAGTAGCAGCATTTGCCCTTGTGGCTTGCGGAAAGGACAGCAACGGAGGCGGCGGAGAGGATCCGATCGACCCCAGCGTAGTGTACAAAACTTCGGGCGACCTTTTCGGAAAGAACTATGTGGCAAAGGGGACCGTTTTTACGCGAAGGGTAGACAAAGAGATGCCTCTCGCGCCCAATTCAGCAGCGATTGCAGCCAAAATGAAATCGCTGTCGACCAATCCTTGGGGAGTGATCACTACCATTACACGTCAGCACTATAATTACACCATAATTATAGTAGATAGTAATGATAAGAACCAGCATTATGCTAATTTTATCCCCGAAGGACACCGTGAGCGAGACGATGCTGACCTCTATAAATACACGGGAGGGCGTCAGCCTATCGTGCACGATGCCAAGCCTGCCGCTGGGAACGATGCGCATATGGCGGTGTACGACGTGGCAACGGGAGTGATGCGTCAGTACTTCGGAGTAACGTATGTGAACAGCGGTGAGTACAAGTTTAAAGGCTCGGGCTACTTCATTGCAAAGCCAGGCCTGCGAGGGCTCGCTAAGGACAACTATTGGATGCGCCTTACCAAAGGCGGTAGCTCGGTAGTAGGAATGCTCAATCCGCTGTCGCAGATCGGTATCGAGGAAGTGAGGGCAGGGGAGATCAATCACGCCCTATCGTTCACCATAGCACAAGCCCGTAAAGGCTATTCGTGGCCTGCGAGGGCTGGCGATGGCAATCTGGACGATGCCGACGCCCCAATGGAAGGGCAATGGTGCCGTATCGACCCGAAAGTGGACTTGGATAAACTCGGTTTGAGTCCTATGACCCTGATGATTGCCAAGGCGGTACAGAAATATGGGGCTTATGCCGCAGATAAGAACCTATTCTGCCACACTTTCACCACCGAGCACGGCATTTATGAGCTTGCGATCCACGGGTTAGACCCTTGGGAACACGATGGAGAGTTCGAGAAGAAGTACGGCAAGTTCGATAACATCAACGACTTCCCTTGGGAGCTCACACAATGGGCACCTGTTGACTGGGGGAAAAAATAAACGTAGGAATCTTTTGGAGCAAATCTTATTAGCCTACAAAGCGGAAGATACCCAAGTATTGGCTGAAAAGTTTGATATTTCGGGAGAGTTTTTAGAAGAAATCTATGAAATGTTCGATTTTGTAGAAGATAAAAGCATATTGCACCTTTTCCCAATAGAAGAAATGGATAAAAAAGAAGGTCGTAGCACGACGGGCGGAGAAAAATTAGCAAATGGGGAAAGGTTGAGGAGTTCGGAATGAAACGGAGAATTTCGGAAGAGGAGAGGAAGGGTTTTTGATGAAAAAAGGCTGTAAGTAGGGTGTGGTTAGCTTATAGAGAGCTTATAGGAAGCTTATACGAATCTTGGACGATTGGTATAGGAAGGGTATATAAGTAATTGATTCATACTGTAATACAACAATGCAAAAAATGGTAAAAAGAGGGTTTCGAGGCGAAAGAAAAGGAATCCTCACCCCGTCCCTCTCCCAAGGAGAGGGGGAAGGTAGTGACGGGAAAAATAATAAAACCTCTCTCTTTACACATACCCAGCTGTCGCTGGCTACCTCCAAAGGGGGAATGTAGTGACGGAAAGAGAATGGGCGGGTTGGGAAATTAGAGAATTAGAAAATTTGGAAATTAGCAAATGGAGTGGAAGGTTCTAGCTCTTAGGGCATAGGCAGTAGGGGGAAGATAGCGACGGATAAGGGAAGAAATGATGAGTGACCAGGGACGAATGATGAAGGTAATACATAGAAGATTTGAACTTTGAGAAAGGGCGTAGCACGACAAGCAAATTAGAAACTTTGGCAAAGGCTGTAGCAGGACAGGCGAGTAGAAACTTTGAAAGTGTAAAAGTTTGAGACTTTGAGAAAGTTTATGCTACTAACTATCAACCTCTTAAAATATTCTTCTAAAAATATTGCGAAAAAATAATTGCTATTTTAAAAAATAGTTGTACTTTTGCACGATATTTTGTAAATAGGCTTTGTGGGGAGACCTCTATAAAGCCTGATAAATTTATTATATTCACCATAAATAATATGGCAAGAGAAAAAAATACAGCTGTTCCTAAATTTGATAAGATTTCGATTGGTTTGGCCTCTCCTGAATCTATCTTAGCCGTTTCACGCGGTGAGGTTACTAAACCTGAAACTATCAACTATCGTACTCACAAACCTGAACGCGACGGGTTGTTTTGTGAGCGTATTTTTGGTCCTGTAAAGGACTATGAATGTGCTTGTGGTAAATACAAACGCATTCGTTATAAAGGCATCGTCTGCGACCGTTGTGGCGTGGAAGTAACCGAGAAAAAAGTACGCCGCGAAAGAGTAGGACATATCAATCTTGTGGTGCCTATCGCTCACATTTGGTATTTCCGCTCATTACCTAACAAAATAGGTTATTTGTTAGGGCTTCCTTCGAAAAAGTTGGATATGATTATCTACTACGAGCGCTATGTAGTTATCCAACCGGGTATTGCCAAAGGACCAGAAGGTGAAGATTTACAATACTTAGACTTCCTTTCAGAAGAAGAATATCTCGCTATTACCGAGAGTCTTCCTGCTGATAACCAATATTTAGAAGATACTGACCCTAATAAGTTCATTGCTAAAATGGGGGCTGAGTGTCTTCTCGAACTCTTAGAACGTTTGGATTTAGACGCACTTTCTTACGACTTGCGTCACAAAGCTAATAACGAAAGTTCTAAACAACGCAAAACTGAAGCTCTTAAACGCTTACAAGTGGTAGAGGCGTTCCGCGAATCTCAAAGAAACCGCGAGAACAAGCCTGAATGGATGATAATGAAGGTGATTCCTGTGATTCCGCCTGAATTGCGCCCGTTGGTACCGCTCGATGGGGGACGTTTTGCGACTTCCGACCTTAACGATCTTTACAGACGTGTGATTATTCGTAATAACCGTCTAAAACGCTTGATGGAAATCAAAGCGCCTGATGTGATTTTGCGCAATGAGAAACGTATGCTTCAAGAGTCGGTAGATTCACTTTTCGACAACACACGTAAATCATCAGCTGTAAAAACAGAGTCTAATCGTCCGCTTAAATCACTTTCTGACTCATTGAAAGGTAAGCAAGGGCGCTTCCGTCAGAACCTCCTCGGTAAACGTGTAGACTATTCAGCACGTTCGGTAATTGTGGTAGGTCCTGAACTCAAAATGTACGAATGTGGTTTGCCAAAGAATATGGCAGCCGAACTCTATAAGCCGTTTGTAATACGTAAGCTCATCGAGCGCGGTATTGTGAAAACGGTGAAATCAGCTAAGAAAATCATTGACAAGAAAGAGCCCGTAGTATGGGATATCTTGGAGAATGTGATCAAAGGTCACCCTGTACTACTGAACCGTGCTCCTACTTTGCACCGTTTGGGTATTCAGGCATTCCAACCTAAGCTCATCGAAGGGAAAGCAATACAGTTGCACCCGCTTGTATGTACAGCGTTCAATGCCGACTTCGACGGTGACCAAATGGCGGTGCACTTGCCATTAGGTCCTGAGGCGATCTTAGAGGCACAACTTTTGATGTTGGCTTCACACAATATCCTCAACCCTGCGAATGGTTCGCCTATTACTGTACCTTCACAAGATATGGTCTTGGGGCTTTACTACATCACCAAAGGTCGTAAGTCTACCCCTGAATATCCTATTAAAGGGGAGGGTTCAGCTTTTTATTCAGCAGAAGAAGTGAATATCGCTTATAACGAAGGAAAGCTCAGCTTAAACGCTTTTATTAAAGTGAAAGTGCGTGACCTCGACGAAAATGGCAATGTGTATTACCCCGTAGTAGAAACAACCACTGGACGTGTGCTCTTCAATGAGCTTGTGCCTTTGGAAGTAGGCTACATCAACGAGGTACTTACCAAAAAATCATTGCGTGATATCATTGGTCGTATCCTCAAAGCTACTAGCATTCCTGTAACGGGAGACTTCCTTGACAAAATCAAGAATATGGGATACCGTTTTGCCTTTAAAGGCGGATTGTCGTTCAGTTTAGGGGATATCATCATTCCGCAAGAAAAAGCTGATATGATAGCCGAAGCTAACGGACTCGTAGATGGTATTATGATGAACTATAATATGGGTCTCATCACCAACAACGAGCGTTATAATCAGGTAATTGACGTGTGGACATCAACCAATGCACAACTTACTGAATTGGCGATGAAACGCATCAGTACAGACCAGCAAGGGTTCAACTCAGTGTATATGATGCTCGACTCGGGAGCGCGTGGTTCTAAGGAGCAAATTCGTCAGCTTACCGGTATGCGTGGTTTGATGGCAAAACCTAAGAAATCGAGCGTAGGGGGTGGTGAAATTATCGAGAACCCTATCTTGTCAAACTTTAAAGAAGGACTATCTATCCTCGAATACTTCATCTCTACCCACGGTGCCCGTAAAGGTCTTGCCGATACTGCTTTGAAAACAGCCGACGCAGGTTACTTAACTCGTCGTTTGGTAGACGTATCGCAAGACGTGATTATTAATACAGAAGACTGTGGTACCTTGCGTGGGGTGGAAGTGCGTGCCCTCAAAAAGAACGAGGAAGTAGTAGAAACCCTCGGTGAACGCGTTTTAGGACGTGTGTCGCTACACGATGTCTACAATCCTCTCACCGAAGAACTTATTGTGGGTGCTGGTGAAGAAATTACTGAAAAAATAGTAGATAAAATAGAAGCCGCTCCTATCGATATGATAGAAGTACGCTCGGCACTTACCTGTGAAGCAAAACACGGTATTTGTGCAAAATGTTACGGTCGCAACCTTTCTACCGGACGTATGGTACAGAAAGGGGAAGCCGTAGGAGTAGTAGCTGCCCAGTCTATCGGTGAACCAGGTACCCAGCTTACCTTGCGTACCTTCCACGCAGGTGGGGTTGCGGGTAACGTATCAGAAGAAAATAAAACTGAAGCCCGTTTTGACGGTGTATTAGAGATAGAAGACTTACGCGTAGTTCGTGGTAAAGACAACGAGCAAAACCCTGTGGACGTAGTAGTACGTTCATCTGAGCTCCGCGTGCTTGACCCTACTACCAAAATGGTACTTCAAACACACGATATTCCTTATGGAGCACACATCTTTGTAAAAGACAAAGAAGAGGTGAAAAAAGGAACTTTACTCTTCCAATGGGATCCCTATAATGCGGTAATCATCTCGGAATACTCTGGTAAAATCGCTTATGAAGATATTGAACAGGGCGTTACTTACCAAGTGGAAATAGACGAGCAAACAGGCTTCCAAGAAAAAGTGATTGTAGAATCGCGTAACAAGAAGCTGATTCCTACCTTGCTCATCACTGATAAGAATGGCGAAACGCTCCGCTCTTACAACTTACCTGTGGGTGCTCACATTATGGTGGACAACAACAGCAAGATTGAAGAAGGTAAGGTGCTTGTGAAAATACCGCGTAGCTCTGCCAAAGCTGGGGATATTACAGGAGGTCTTCCTCGTGTTACCGAGCTCTTCGAAGCACGTAACCCATCGAACCCTGCCATCGTATCCGAAATAGACGGGGTAGTATCGTTCGGTAAAATTAAACGTGGTAATAAAGAGGTAATCGTTACCTCACGCTCGGGCGAAGAACGCAAATATTTGGTGAAATTATCGAGCCAAATCTTGGTACAAGAAAACGACTTTGTACGTGCAGGTAAACCACTTTCCGACGGCTCTGTAACACCTGATGATATCTTGCGTATTAAAGGTCCATCAGCAGTACAACAGTATTTAGTAAACGAAGTACAAGAAGTATACCGCTTGCAAGGGGTGAAAATTAACGATAAACACTTTGAGGTTATCGTTCGCCAGATGATGCGTAAAGTGGAAATCCAAGACCCAGGGGATACTCTTTACCTCGAAGGCCAGTTAGTTCACAAAGACGATTTTATCGAGGAAAACGACCGCTTGTTTGGTAAGAAAGTAGTAGAAGACGCCGGAGACTCCGAAAACTTAAAAGCCGGACAAATAGTGAGCCTGCGTGAATTGCGCGATGAGAACTCTCTACTCAAACGCTCCGATAAGAACTTGGTAATCGCTCGCGATGTGATTCCTGCTACTGCTATGCCAGTGCTACAAGGTATCACTCGTGCATCGTTGCAAACCAAATCGTTTATCTCAGCAGCTTCTTTCCAAGAAACTACGAAGGTATTAAATGAAGCAGCGGTAAGTGGTAAAGTAGACTTCCTCGACGGCTTGAAAGAAAATGTAATCGTAGGTCACCGTATCCCTGCAGGTACCGGACTCAAAGAATACGAGAAAATCATCGTAGGTTCTAAAGCCGATTTAGAACCCGTGGTAGAAAAGAAAAAATCGAGATAGACAATGGACGAAGTAGAAGAAAAAGAAGGACAGTTGAGCATTGAGCTCGACGACAAGATTGCCAAGGGAGTATACTCTAACTTAGCAATTATCAACCACTCGTCTACCGAGTTTGTAGTCGATTTTGTAAGCGTAATGCCAGGGATGCCCAAAGGGAAGGTGCGCAGTCGCATTATCCTTACCCCTGAGCACGCCAAACGCCTGCTATTCGCCTTAGATGATAATATCCAGAAGTTTGAACAAGCCAATGGCACTATTACCAATAGCGACGACCGTCACGCCATACCTCTCTTTGGTGTAACCGGACAAGCTTAATTTAATTACAAATAATCATAACTTTGCCAAAGATGTTAACCGCCTGTGTGGTTCACACCTTTGGCATTTTTTTATTACACTTCCTTCAAAAACCAATTCCTTTTTTAGCTTTTTACCTTTTATCCCCCTACTAAACTTACTTTTAATGTCGTTTTTCTTCGCCCTCTATTCCTCTCATACATAGTGCATTATACACCCTTCCTATACCAATCGTCCAAGATTCGTATAAGCTTCCTATAAGCTCTCTATAAGCTAACCATACCCAAAATACCTCTCTACCACCAAAAAAATATATCTTTTTTTACCTTTTCTTTCTATCAATAAATCAGTGACTTAAGTACTTCTAATACAAAAATATTGATTATTTCTGGTACTATGTATTGCATAATACTTATTTTTGTCGTATCTTTGCCCCGAATTTAAAAACATCAAAACTATGGAAGAATTTAATGTCGAAAAAACAAGAACACAAATGCGTAAAGGCATCTTAGAAATGTGTATTCTTTCCATTATTGACAAAAACAAAGAAGCTTATGTTTCCGACCTGATTGAGGCGCTCAAAACAGCCGATATGATAGTGGTCGAAGGAACGTTATACCCTTTGCTTACCCGATTGAAAAACAGCGGGCTACTTACCTATCAATGGAAAGAATCTACTTCAGGGCCTCCTCGTAAATACTACATACTAACCGAATCAGGCAGACGCTTCCTAAACGAAACCGTAAAAGCCTGGCGTGATTTACAAACAATGATTGATAAAATTATTTAAATTATGGACAAAATAAAAAACATCAGTTTGGGTGGTTTTTCTTTTATCATCGAAGAAACCGCCTACAATGCCCTCAATAACTATCTCAATGAGGTGCGTAATCATTTGAACCAAAATACCGATAGAGAAGAAATTCTCTACGATGTAGAGCAACGTATGGCTGAACTACTGAAAGTTCGTCTTAAAGAGCGCGAAGTAGTAATCGGTCAAGACGTGCAATATCTTATAGAAGTATTAGGTCGTCCCGAACAATACGTTGAGAGTGAAGAAACCTCTTCTGCTGAAACCAAATTTACTTTTTCTTCTTTGAAAGGGCGAAAGCTATACCGCGATATCGACGATAAGAAAATCGGTGGCGTACTCTCAGGCATAGCCCATTACCTTCAATACGACGTTACTTGGGTACGCATCTTCTTTCTATTAGTCTTACTGGTGAATATCTTCATTCTTCACTTTTTTACCTCTGCTCTGTTACTCTTGTATATTGCGTTTTGGGCTGTGGTACCTCCCGCACGCACAGCCGCTCAGAAGTTAGAAATGAAAGGTGAAGCCGTAACCATCGATACCCTTTCCAACTTTTCTTTTACGAGCAAAGAAACCCTAAAACCTCAAAGGAATGGCTTCCCTGTCTTACTGAAAGTAATACTCTACTTTATTGCGATTCTATTACTATTGCCATTGCTTATATCCTTAATAGCCGTAGTGCTCTCCTTATTTGGTATAACCGTATTCGGAAGCATTAGTCTGCTTGCCCTTAACGATTTTCTTCCCTTTATAGTGACGGCAACTTGGCAACACACTTTGTTGTACCTTTCAGCAGTATTATTACTCTTGTTTCCTGTTTCAGTTATTTTACTGCTTTGCTTCAAACTTTTTGTAAAGGATTTTCATACACCCAAAAGCTGGATAGTATTCAATGTATTGAGCTTAACCGTAGGTATCATAGGAGGTTTCACAGTCTTAGGAACTGTTTTAAGAGACTTTACCTCCGAAACCGTTATACAAGAAAAAATACCCGTTGTTACCACTTCCGATACTTTGGTAGTACACCGTAACTATACTCACAAAACGAGTCTTATGGGTATCAAAAACGATAGTCTTGTGGTTGCCGATTGTAATTTCAATGTTAATGAATTACCCGAAGGCGCACAGCCCTATATTGAAGTCTCTACCCATTCAAGAGGCAGAAACATAGGTCAAGCCGAACAATATACTAAAAATATTCATTATACTTTACAAGTGAAAGATAACCAAATCACTATCCCTGAAACCTATCAAATAGCAAAAGGAGATTTCTATCGCGCACAACGCCTGCAAATCACTTTATTTGTACCCAAAGGTAAGGAAGTAAAAAGAGATTAATGTAATTTTTTTGTCATTCGTAATTTGTAATTCGCAATTATTTCGTACTTTTGCACGGTTTTCGTTATAAGATGAAAATCTATAGAATTTAAATACGTAATTAACTAATAGAATGAAAAAATCATTTATCTGGGTTGCCTTAGCAACTTTCCTATTTGTGGGCTGTCGGGCTACTAAAGTTAGTGCCGATATGGACAAAGCTCCCGCAACACCTTTAGCTCAGAAAACTTACAATGATGCTACCCTCAAAGGTTGGCCTCACGAAGGTTTTAAACAAAACTTTCCTGGACTGAACTTGCAAGAAGCCTATGCCCTACTCAAAGGTCTTACCCCTAAAAAAGTAATCGTAGGAGTGGTAGATTCCGGTGTGGATATCAACCACGAAGACCTTAAAAACGTAGTGTGGGTAAACACTAAAGAAATTCCTGACAACGGAATTGACGACGACAAAAACGGTTATGTAGACGACGTACACGGCTGGAACTTCCTCGGTAATATCGCTCAAGAAAATACCGAGATGACTCGTATTTACAAAACTAAGGATAAGAAAAATCCTGATTATGCCAATGCTAAAAAAGAATTCGATAAAGAAACTGCCGAAACTAAAAAACGCAAAGGCTATTATGAGCAACTTATCCAAATAACTGAATTTGCCGATAACAACTTGCGTAAAATCACAGGTAAAGAAGTGTATACTGCCAAAGACATCGATGCTGCTACCAAAGGCAAAACTTTCGATGCCCCTACTACCGAGATGATTCAGTTTATGAAACAGCTATTAGCAGATGTCTCTAATTCTGGTGATATCAAAAAAGAACTCAACGACGCTATTGAGTATTTCGATACAAAATTGAAATATCACCTCAACCCTGATTTTTCACCTCGTAAAACTATCTTAAAAGATAATGAAAACGACTTTACCAAAAAGTATTACGGCAATAATAACGTAATAGGTCCGAATACCAAAGATGCCTTACACGGCACACACGTGGCAGGTATCATTGGTGCTGAACGCAATAACGGAATCGGTATGAATGGGGTTGCTGATAATGTACTCATTATGGCAGTACGCGCTGTCCCCGATGGTGATGAGTACGACAAAGATGTCGCTCTTGCTTTGCGCTATGCAGTAGATAACGGAGCCAAAGTGATAAACACCAGCTTTGGTAAAGCTTTCTCTCCTCACAAAGAATGGGTGTATGACGCTATCAAATATGCAGCTTCTAAAGATGTTCTTATCGTAAACGCTGCGGGTAACGACTCTCAAGATATCGACGTGAAAGATACTTATCCTAACGACGAAGTAAACAAGAAAGAAATCTCCGATAACTTCCTTACCGTAGGGGCTTTGAACTATGAATATAACAAGAATTTAGTAGCCTCTTTCTCAAACTATGGTAAACGCAATGTCGATGTATTTGCCCCTGGGGTAAAAATCTATTCTACTACTCCTGAGAATAAATACGAGTTCTTGCAAGGAACCTCAATGGCTTCTCCCGAAGTAGCCGGAGTTGCAGCCTTGTTGCGCTCTTACTTCCCAAGTCTCAGTGCAGCCGAAGTGAAGAAAATCATTATGGAGTCTGGTGTAAAAGTAGATATGAAAGTACTCGTAGGTGAAGATGATGATGAAGGTAAAAAACGCAAAGAAATGAACTTCGCCGATCTTTCTACTACAGGTACTATTGTAAATGCTAAAAATGCAGTAATCTTAGCCGCCAAAATTACTAAAACAAAACTTAGCAAATAGAAATTTATATAATACAATGAAAAGCCGTATGAGAAATTCTCACACGGCTTTTTTCATATTTGCTTGTTATTCATTAAATCATTAGCATTTTAAATGCCTGTCGTGCTACGACTGCTACGACTTATTTGTGAGTACTATAAAGTTCTGCAACTTTCGCCCAATTAATCACGTTAAAAAATGCCTCAATATAATCAGGACGACGGTTCTGATAGTGCAAGTAATAAGCGTGTTCCCACACATCTAATCCCAAGATAGGAAAACCTCCGCAACCAGTGTTAGGCATTAGCGGGTTATCTTGGTTTGCAGTAGAGCAAATCTCAAGTTTACCTCCTTTGTGTACACAAAGCCACGCCCAACCAGAGCCAAAACGAGTAGCCGCAGCCTTGCTAAAAACTTCTTTGAAAGCTTCAAAACTTCCAAAAGCCTCTTCAATTGCCTTAGCCAATTCTCCCGTAGGTTTACCTCCGCCATTAGGACTCATCACTTCCCAGAAAAGATTGTGATTGTAAAAACCGCCAGCGTTATTGCGAAGAGCAGCATTGTTCATATCAAGTGAGGTAAGAATTTCCTCAATAGTTTTGCCTTCTACCCCTGCTGGAGCCAAAGCCGTATTCAGGTTCGTGGTATAAGCGTTGTGGTGCTTAGTATAGTGTATTTCCATTGTACGCGCATCGATGTAAGGTTCAAGCGCATTGTAAGCATACGGTAATTTAGGTAATGTAAACATAGTATTTTCTTTTTAAATTTTTAGCAAAAGTACTATAAAAGTTAATTGGTTGAGATACTTTAATGATAGATTTTCCTTATATAGGTATAATTATATTTGGAAAGTATAATTATTTTCATACCTTTGCAAGGTATTTTTCTTTTACAAAAACCCACTACCCTATAATTATGAAACATTGTATCTTTTTTCTCCTTTATAGCTTTATTTTCGCTACTTATGCTCAAAAACCTAACGTCATCATCATTGTAGCCGATGATTTAGGCTATGGCGACCTAAGTTGCTATGGCGAAAAGACAATTCATACCCCGCAGGTAGCCTCACTCGCCAAACAAGGAATGGTCTTTACGAACGTACATTCCACCGCTGCCACTTGCACACCTTCGCGCTATTCACTCTTCACGGGCTTGTACAATTGGCGACGCAATGATACTGGTATTGCTCCTGGTGATGCTGCTATGGTCATTCGTCCTGAGCAAACCACCATTGCCGATGTGTTCAAAGCAGCAGGCTATACTACTGGCGCTATTGGCAAATGGCACTTAGGCTTAGGAGGCGAACGCGGTAAACAGGATTGGAACGGCTTTATCACCCCTGGACCTTCCGATATAGGCTTCGAATATTCCTGCCTAATGGCTGCCACAGCCGACCGTGTACCTTGCGTGTGGATAGAAAACCAACGCGTAGCCAATTACGACCCCTCAGCACCCATCGAAGTGAGTTATAGCCTGCCTTTTGAAGGTGAACCTACGGGTAAGAACAACCCCGAACTGCTCACTAAGCTCAAACCTTCCTTACACCACGGTCACGACCAAGCCATAGTGAACGGCATTTCGCGTATCGGCTATATGAAAGGGGGTGGCAAAGCACTCTGGACGGACGAATATCTCGCCGATACCATTGTAGCCAAAACGGTAAAATACATCGAAAATCACAAGTCTCAACCTTTCTTTCTCTATGTGGGTACTAATGATATACACGTACCTCGCTACCCCAATCCGCGTTTTGTAGGCAAAAGTGGTATGGGTTATCGCGGTGATGCAATTTTCCAATTCGACTGGACTGTGGGTGAAATCGTAAAAGCCCTCAAAGCTAATAAGCTATACGATAATACGCTCATCATTATCACCAGCGACAACGGTCCTGTGATAGACGATGGTTATCAAGATCAAGCCGAAGAGCTCTTAGGCAGACATCGTCCGTGGGGAGCTTTTCACAACCACGGAGGCAAATACAGCAATTACGAAGCGGGTACGCGTGTGCCGTTTATCGTACGCTATCCTAAGATAGTGAAAAAAGGTACTTCCGACGCTTTGCTTTCACATATCGACCTCTTTGCCTCTTTGAGTAAATTTATTGATGCTGAGGTACCCGCAGGAGCAGCCACCGATAGCGAAGATTACCTCAAAGCCTTCTTAGGCAAGGACAAGAAAGGTCGCCCTTATGTAATAGCCTCTGGGGGAGCGCTCTCCATCACCGATGGTCGTTGGAAATATGTAGTCCCCAGCGATAACTCTTCTTATCAACCCCTCACTCGCACACATCTGGGCAACTATCCTGAGCCCCGATTGTACGACCTCAAAGAAGACATAATGGAGCTCTACAATGTAGCAAAAGACCATCCCGAAGAGCTCACCAGACTCAGAACAACGCTCGACAATATTAAAAACAGAAAATAGTGCTTTAACAATCAATAATAAAATTCGCTCCAAAAAAGGTAGATACTTTTTTGGAGCGATGTAATATCAATCTTTTTCTTTTATTCTCCCTTCTATTTCCGCTTTTCTTTCGTTTATTCTTCATCTGCCCGTGTAGCTCGCTCCGTCTTTTGTTCGTTCTTTAGTCATTGTAGAGCCATTGTAGACCCACTGTAGACCCACTGTAGACCCACTGTAGAGCCACTGTAGAGCCACT
>ERZ772807.1107-NODE-1107-length-15258-cov-11.440900_pt1 | contig 15258 bp, 14 predicted proteins | sample MGYA00511472_ERZ772807 | MGnify/ENA primary metagenome ERZ772807 (study PRJEB29015, sample SAMEA2737947) | human oral metagenome | biome: human oral; feature: human-associated habitat; material: dental | place: China | collected 2039 ...
GCACCTGACTTGTAATCAGGGGGTCGCGAGTTCGATTCCTGCCGCCGGCACCAATAAAAAAGCAGCTAAAATTTAGCTGCTTTTTTTCATTTGTCGCACAAATAAAACGCTTTTCCCCAAAAAACTTTACATTTGATAAGATAAAGCAACACTCTAAGCGAGATTTGGTATAATTGCCCAAGAAATTTTACAGTTTAATGCGTAAGGCAGCCCGAGGTTTTCAGGCTGCCTAATCAAGCATAAAGAATAAACAGGAAGCAGTATGAGTATTGGTTTGTTGCGTATTTTGGTACAGCAAAAACTTGTTCCACAAGAGAATATTGAAAAATATCAAGCAGTCGTTAAAGCAGAAAAACCCGTGATGCCCCTGCTTTTTAGCGACAAAGTTATTACGCCAGAATCGTTGGCAGAATTATGCGCCCGCTTGTTCAATTACCCTGTTTTGGATTTGAATTACTATCCGCGCAGCCGCGTAATTAAAGACGTGATGACATCGGAACAAATGAAAGAATTTCGTTGCATCCCATTGTTGAAGCGCGGACGTTCTTTGTATGTGGGCGTTTCCGACCCCACACAAATCCAAAATGTGCAAAAACTGGCGTTTGCATCAGGCTTGCAAGTTGAGCTGGTGGTGGTGCGCGATGACCAATTAACCAATGTATTGGACTGGTTTGGTCAAAGCAACAACGAATTGCTAAAAGAAATGGACGTTGCCGCTACGCAGCTAGAAAGCGGGCAAGCCCCCGCCATGATTGTGGATGGTGTAGAAGAAGAAGATGGACCTGTTGCGCGTTTCATTCAAAAAATTCTGTCCGATGCGGTTCAATCGGGCGCATCCGATATTCACTTTGAATTTTATGAATTTATGGCACGCGTTCGCTTCCGTACCGATGGTCAGTTGCGTGAAGTGGTGCAACCCCCGCTTTCTGTGCGCAACCAGTTGGCATCGCGGATTAAGGTGATGGCAAAAATGGATATTTCCGAAAAGCGTGTTCCGCAAGATGGTCGTATCCAGTTGCAATTTTCCAAAAACGCCAAAGCCATTGACTTTCGTGTGAACACCATGCCTTGTTTGTTTGGCGAAAAAGTGGTGATGCGTATTTTGAATTCAGACGCAGCCAGCTTGAATATTGACCAACTAGGCTTTGAAGATTTCCAAAAAGAACTGATTTTGGAAGCCATTAACCGTCCATACGGCATGGTGTTGGTAACAGGACCAACAGGTTCAGGTAAAACGGTATCGCTTTATACCTGCTTGAATATTCTCAATACCGAAGACATCAATATTTCCACCGCAGAAGACCCTGCAGAGATTAACTTACCGGGGATTAACCAAGTAAACGTAAACGATAAGCAAGGTTTAACATTTGAAGCGGCACTAAAAGCATTCCTGCGGCAAGACCCGGACGTTATCATGATTGGTGAGATTCGTGATTTGGGAACTGCTGATATTGCCATTAAAGCAGCGCAAACAGGGCACATGGTGTTCTCAACCTTGCATACCAATAATGCACCTGCAACACTATCTCGTATGCTCAACATGGGGGTAGCACCTTTCAATATTGCCAGTGCGGTAAACTTAATTATGGCGCAACGCTTAGCACGACGTTTATGCGTGGCGTGTAAGCAACCAGTGGAACGTCCACCCAAAGAAGCATTGTTGGATGTAGGGTTCACAGAAGAAGATTTGGCAAAAGAATGGACGATGTATCGCCCTGTTGGGTGTGATGCCTGCAAAGGCAAGGGATATAAAGGGCGTGCTGGCTTGTATGAAGTGATGCCCATGACCGAAAAAATGAAAGCGGTCATCATGAAAGGCGGTACGGAAGTGGACATTGCTAATATTGCTTACGAAGAAGGATTGGTGGATTTGCGCCGTTCTGGGTTATTGAAAGTTATGCAAGGCATTACTTCGTTGGAGGAAGTAATTGCAACAACAAATGAATAATTAACTAAATTAAAGGAATCATTATGGCATCCTTAGCAAAACCTGCTAGAAAAGCAGCCCCAAAAAAAGTAGTGGCAAAAAAGTCTGCTGCAAATGTTAAGAAGGTAGAAAAAGGCAATCGCTATCAATTTGAAGGCAAAAGCCTGCAAAGTGATTCGATTGTGCGCGGTGAAGTAGTTGCAAAAACAGAAGATGAAGCACGTCAGAAGTTAGCACGTCGCCAAATCAAAATCATTCAACTGACAAAAATGAAAAAACAACGGCAGAAAAAAATTACTTCTGCGGATATTACGGTGTTCACACGTCAGTTATCTACCATGATGAAAGCGGGTTTGCCGCTGATGCAGGCATTTGATATTGTGGCGAAAGGTCATTCTAATGCTGCAATGACTAACTTGTTGTTGGATGTAAAAAACAGCGTTGAACAAGGTAATTCCTTGGCAAGCTCGTTTTCTCAACATCCTAAGTATTTTGATAAATTTTATTGTAACTTGGTTGCCGCTGGTGAAGCGGGTGGCGTATTGGAAGGTTTGCTAGATAAGCTGGCAACCTATATGGAAAAAACACAGGCTATTAAGAAAAAAGTAAAAAGTGCGCTTACTTATCCGATTGCTGTGATTGTGGTGGCGATTGTGCTCATCATTGTTATGATGATGTTTGTATTGCCATCATTTAAGAAAATCTATGATGGTCTGGGTGCAGAATTACCAGGTTTGACGCAATGGATGATGAATTTGTCTGATTTTTTTGTAACTCAAGGATGGATAATTATTCCAATATTGATTGGTGCGATAGTTGGCTTAGTTCAATTTCATAAACGTTCTCCTGCATTCCAAAAACGAGTAGATGGATGGTTATTAAAAATGCCGATTTTTGGTGAAATTGTGCGTAAAGCAACAGTTGCACGTTGGGCGCGTACAACGGCAACTCTGTTTACTGCGGGTGTGCCGTTGGTGGAAGTGTTGGATTCTGTTGCAGGCGCATCAGGTAATATTATCTATGAAGAAGCTACTTACGAAATTCGCAGCAAAGTAAATCAAGGTATCTCGCTTACATCTAGCATGCAAGCATCAGGTATATTTCCTAACATGGTAGTGCAAATGACATCTATTGGTGAGGAATCAGGTGCGCTGGATGATATGCTAAATAAAGTGGCTGAATTCTATGAAGATGAAGTAGATGCGGCAGTAGCAACACTTTCATCCTTGATGGAACCTATCATTATGGTTGTATTGGGTAGTATCGTAGGTGTGATTTTGGTTGCGATGTATCTACCATTATTCAACATGGGCGATGCAATCGGTTAAGGAATAAACATTGGATATTATTATTGTTTTTGCTGTTATCTTTGGTCTAGCAGTTGGCAGTTTTCTCAATGTAGTCATTTATCGCTTGCCCGTGTGGCTGAATAATACGTGGACGCGGGCAGCGAGAGAACATTTAGAATTAGAAGCCATTGAGCAGCCAACTTTCAACTTAATCACACCGCGATCGCGCTGCGGGAATTGTGGAGCAAGTGTTAAACCTTGGCAGAATATTCCTGTGATTAGTTGGTTGATTTTGCGTGGTAAATGCTATTCTTGTCATACGCCGATTAGTATGCGTTATCCCTTGGTGGAATTGTTAACGGGTGCGTTATTTGGGTTGATGGCATGGCAATATGGCTATTCGCTAGAAACCATTGGTGCGTGTGTGTTTACAGCATATGTGATTGCGATGACGTTTATTGATGCGGATACGCAATTATTGCCTGACGAGCTGACCTTGCCATTGATATGGTTCGGTTTGCTGTTTAACTTGAAAACAGGTTTTGTGCCATTGGAACAAGCAGTTATCGGTGCAATGGTGGGCTATATGAGCCTGTGGACGTTGTACTGGGTATTTAAGCTACTCACAGGCAAAGAGGGCATGGGCTATGGCGATTTCAAATTGCTGGCGGCGATTGGTGCGTGGTTGGGTGTTGCCGTTATACCTATTACCTTGCTGGTTGCTTCGTTTGTGGGTATTGCGGCGTTTTTGGTCAAACACATTGCGCGAAACACGCCGATGGCATTTGGTCCATGCTTGGCGATTGCGGGCTGGTTGGTGTTTTTATTTCACGGTTCGGTGGGCGATTTCGTGCGCTGGTGGCTGATGAAATCAGGCTTTTAAAATGACTGTTTGGATTGGACTAACAGGTGGAATCGGTAGTGGCAAGAGTCAAGTCGCTGCCGATTTTTCTGCTTTGGGCGTGCCGCGAATTGATGCGGATGCGATTTCGCAGCAGCTGACGCAAACGGCGGGTAGCAGGGCATTGCAGCAGATTCGGCAGCAGTTTGGAGATGGGGCGCTTACCGTTTCAGGCTGCCTCAATCGTGCGTATATGCGCGAGATGGTGTTTGCGGATGGGCAGGCAAAAGCGCAGTTGGAGGCGATTTTGCATCCGCTGATTTTTGCGGAAATTGAATGGCAGCAACAGGATTTTCAGGCTGCCTATGGTGTGGTGGAAATTCCGACTTTGGTGGAACATCCTATTTTTCAATCGCTTGTGAAACGGATTTTGCTGGTTACTTGTCCTGAACCGATTCGCGTGCAGCGGGTGATGGCGCGCAATGGTTTGACAGAAGCGGCTGTTCGCGCCATTATGGCTACCCAAGCGAGTGATGGGGCGCGTTTGCGTGTTGCGGATGATGTAATTGCCAATGTAGGCAGTTTGCAGGATTTGCAACAAGCAGTTGAACGGCAGCATCGCGCGTATTTAGCGTTGTTTCAGGCAGCCTGAAACGATGTTTTGCCAGTGAAACACAAGGAAAATCATATAGATGTTGAATTTTGACCACCCATTGACCGAGCGCATTCGCAGCTTGATTCGCATTGAGCATTTGTTCAACCGCTTCAACCATGCCACCTCTGGCGATGATAAATGGTCGCACCATATTGCGTTGAGCACGTTGTTTGAGATTATGGAAAGCTCGTCGCGTGCGGAATTGAAATTGGATATTTTGCAGGAGCTGGAACGCCAGCGGCAAAGTGAAAAATATCAAAATGATGCGCTGATGTTGGAGCGGTTGAACCAAACGGCGCAAAACTTGCAGGAAGTGCAGCAAAAATTTGGGCAGCATATTCGCGAAAATGAATGGCTGATGGCGGTAAAGCAGCGGATGTTGGTGGCGGGGGGGACAACGCCTGTTGAGCTGCCGAGTTATTATTTTTGGCAAAAGGTGGATGCGCAAAAGCGCAGGCAGGATTTGCAGCGTTGGAGCGAATTTATGATGCCAACGTATCACGCGGTGCATTTGCTGCTGGAAATTTTGCGCAGCAATCAAATTGTTGTGCAATGCCATGCGCAGGCGGGGCATTATGAGCACAGCAAAATGGAGCAAAATATTCATTTGCTGACGATTGAAATTCCGCAGAGTTTGGGGGCGTTGCCCGAGGTGTCGGCGAATAAATATTTCACGCATATTCGTTTTGTGCAGGCGAGCCAAGAAGAGATGCGGGGCGAGGTTATCCCGCATGATATTGATTTTAAAATGATTGTGTGCAGTTTTGATGGTGATTCTGCCATACGGCAGGCAGCCTGAAAACGGCGTTGTGAACCGAGAACATCATGACACGACTTGAATACATCGCATCTGAATTGATTGCGCGTAAACAAAAAGTTACCTGTGCCGAATCGTGCACAGGCGGGCTGCTGGCGGCGGAATTGACCAGCATCGCGGGCAGCTCGGCGTTTTTTGAGCGCGCGTATATCACTTATTCCAACCAAGCCAAGGAGCAGTTGGTGAATGTGAACAGCGATACGCTGCGGCATTATGGTGCGGTGAGCGAGGAGGTGGTGCGCGAGATGGCGTTGGGTGCGTTGATTGCGGCGAAAAGCGATTATGCGTTGAGCATTTCGGGCATTGCGGGCCCTGATGGCGGCACGGCGGATAAGCCTGTGGGCACGGTGTGGTTTGGCTTTGCTACCAAGCAGCGCATTTGGGCGAAGCAGTATTATTTTAAGGGCGACCGCAAAATGGTGCGCGAACAGGCGGTGCAGTATGCGCTGGCGATTTTGGAACATTATTTGAAAACAACGAAATAGTGTTTAGGATAATTTTCAGGCTGCCTCTGGAGTAGGCAGCCTGAAAACATTTTTTTAAGGAATAAGCCATGTCTCAATTTTTTGCGATTCATCCCGAAAACCCGCAAGAGCGGTTGATTAAACAGGCGGTGGAGATTGTGCGCCAGGGCGGGGTGATTGTGTATCCCACCGATTCGTGTTACGCGCTGGGCTGCGCGCTGGGTAATAAGACGGCGATGGAGCGGATTTTGACGATTCGCAAGATTGATTTGAAGCATCATTTAACGCTGATGTGCGCGGATTTGAGCGATTTGGGCACTTATGCCAAGGTGGACAACAGCCAGTTTCGCCAACTGAAAGCGGCGACCCCCGGTAGTTATACGTTTATTTTGCAGGCGACCAAGGAAGTACCCAATCGCACTTTGCATCCAAAGCGCAAAACGATTGGGCTGCGCGTGCCTGATAATGTGATTGCGCTGGCGTTGTTGAAAGAATTGGGCGAGCCGATGTTGAGCAGCACGCTGATGCTGCCTGAGGATGATGAGCCGCTGACCGACCCATATGAAATCCGCGACCGTTTGGAACACGCGGTGGATGCGGTGATTGATGGCGGCTGGTGCGGCACAGAGCCGACCACGGTGATTGATATGACGGATGGGGTGGAATTGGTGCGGCAGGGCAAGGGGGATGCGGGGATGTTTGGCTTGTGATGGGCGAAACTGAACGATAGGAGGCAGCCTGCGTAGCGAAGCGGAGTTGCGAAGCTAAAACGGGTTTAACCGTTTTCAGGCTGCCTTTTATAGACGGACTACTGCGCAGGCGTAAATTTTATTTGCACGCCATTTTTGCCGCGCAAAATCAGCGTTTGCCCGTTGATTTCATAGCGCGACACGCGCTTCATGGCGGTGGTAAACGCGTCTTCTAGCTGATTGTTTTCGCACAGCATGACGGTGGAAGTCATTTCGCCCAGTTTCAGGCTGCCTGAGGCGGCTTGCGCGTGGAAGTTCATGTGATTGCAGCCCATGTAGGCATAGGCGTTGGGCAGCTTTGTCCAATCCATTTTGGCGTTGGCGGGGATGTCGCCTTTGAAGCCGCTCAATTCGGTTAAACGCCATGCTTGGCGGATGGGCACGGGCGCAGCCGATTGGGCGGTAGGCGCGGATTGCGGTTGCGCCACGCTGTTGCACGCGGCGAGCAGCAAGGTTGCGCTGAATAATGGCATGGTTTTGGTTAGCATGATGTTTCTCCTTGTTGGTTGATGCTTTCAGGCAGCCTGAAAGCGGTGGGTTAAAATTTTTTACATCACTTTTTTCAATTGTTCTATTAAGCCAGTTAGCGTAACGAAGGTGAGTTGATACATACTGCTTAGTGATTTGGCTTGCGCTTCATTTATGTTGGTAACCAACAGAATAAAATTGTCAGCAGGGATATTCAAGCGTTTTCTTAAATTCAAATATTTATCTAAATTTTGACGGTATTCCCCTGTTTTGCATTCAATCACAATGAGTTGTTTATTTTTGGGCAAAAATAACACGTCCAATTCGTGCAAATCTTCGTTGGTAAAGCGAATTTTCGCGCTACGGGCGCAAGAGAAGTTGTAATTTTTACCATATTGTTTAGCTAGGGTAAGTATTTCGTTGAGTGCAAACCATTCTAGCCATGTGCCGTTAAAAAATTGACGAATGGGTGTTGCGGCTTGCAGTTTTAGGTGTATCAACTTGTCTTGTTTTTGGTAGGTATAACGAGAAAATAATGTATGGCTATAAAATTCACGACAGATATTGTTGATTTGTTGCGCTTCTTTTTGACTGTATTTTTTTAAGTCTAGGTTTAAGCCACTATGGTTGTTGTGATAGCTCCAAATGATTTTACCGAGAATGTCTTGGAATATGGCGAAGTTTTTGCCAATCTTTGCAGCAGCTTCGTTAAAATAACCACTCATATCTATGGCAGCGCAATCAAATTCAGGAGTAATTTGTTTATTTTTAAACCAATCGGTTAGTGGCTGGTGCTGCTCAATATTAGCAAGAATATTGGTGTCGGATAGTTTTACATTGTCCAAAGGGTTGCTTTGATTGTGTTCCTGCGCTTGTTGCTGTTCGGCTGGTTCTTTATCTTGATTTTTTAAGGCATTGAGTTCACGCACAGCGCTTGCCCAACGGTCAATAATGTGTTGGATAAATGGCGCAGTCTCGTACACCGTTACATCTTGCCCGCAATTGGCACATTTTGTTGGTGGCATACTGCGATGAATAATGTGTTCACTAATGAATTTGCAATGGTTACAACGATATACACCCATTTGGTATTTCCTTTTTAGTTGGGAAATTAGCGTGGTTGAAGTTTGAACATCATAAGGTTAAACCCATTTTCAGGCTGCCTCTGTTTTACAGCCGCTCAAACGCTTCTTTAAACACCTGCGCCCGATGGGCATAGCCTTGGAACATATCGTAGCTGGCGCAGGCCGGGGAAAGCAGCACGATGTCACCTGCTTGTGCAGCGGCATGGGCGGCGGCAACGGCTTGCGGCAGGGTGTCGCAAAATTGGTGCGGCACGTTGTGCGCGGTGAGTTCGGCGGCGATTTTGGGCGCGTCCACACCGATTAGGAACACGGCGCGGGCTTTATTTTGCAACACGGCGGCGAGCGGGGCGAAGTCTTGTCCTTTGCCTTGCCCGCCTGCGATGAGCACGATTTTTTGCGGTAGCCCTGCGATGGCGGCAACGGTTGCGCCTACGTTGGTGCCTTTGCTGTCGTCAATGTAAACCACGCCGTCTTTTGCGCCGATTTTTTCTACGCGGTGGGGCAAGCCGTGGAAGGTTTGGATGTGTTGCACCAGTTCACTGCGCGGGATGCCGATGGCTTCGCATAGGGCGAGTGCGGCGAGTGCGTTGGCGGTGTTGTGGCTGCCTTGTAGCGGGATTTGGCTTTGCGCCATCAAGTCGGCATCCTGCTGTTTCAGGCTGGCTGAAACGGGGTCCAGCCAATAATCGGCGGCTTGCGCGAGCGAGAAATAACGGGTTTGCTGCGCAGGGCGGTGCATGGCGCGACAGAAGGGGTCGTCGGCGTTGAGCACTTGCACGCGGCAGCCGTTGAAGATTTGGTCTTTGCTGCGGGCGTAGTCCAGCAAGTCGTCGTAGCGGTCTAGATGGTCTTCGGAGATGTTGAGACAGGCAGCGGCAGCGGCTTGCAGATGGGGCGTGGTTTCCAGTTGGAAGCTGGATAGTTCCAGCACCCACACATCGGCGCTTTTGCCTTGCCGTTGCAGCCATGCGTCGAGTACGGGCGTGCCGATGTTGCCCGCGATAACGGTATCCAAGCCGCTTTGTTGGCAAAGATGCCCGACCAGGCTGGTGGTGGTGGTTTTGCCGTTGCTGCCGGTGATGGCGAGAATGCGGTCGCGTTGATGGCGCAGCAGGTCAGCAAGGATGGCAACGTCGCCTGTTACCACGCCGCCGCGTTGTTCAAATTCGCGGATTTCAGGCTGCCTACGGCTCACACCGGGGCTTAATATCAGCATGGTTTTATCTGCCAGCGCGGTTTTCAGGCTGCTTGAAAGGATGGGGAATTGCGGGAACAGCGCGGCAAGGTCGGCTTGGCGTTCGGCGGTAAGCTGTTCATCGTAGGCGGCGACTTGGCTTGCGCCGATATGGGCAAGATAGCGCAGGATGGAAAGCCCTGTGCTGCCCAGCCCTGCCACGAGAATGTTTTGCTGCTTCATTTATTTGGTGCCTTCTTTGTGTTCGTAGGAAATGATGCCTGTTTCGCCTGTGGGCATTTCTTCCATGCCCAGCTCTTCTTTGATGCTGCGCGGTTTTTCGCGCTTGGCGGCGGGGGCGGGCGATTCGGCTTCTTGGGGCGCGAGTTCTTGTTCATCGGGGGCGATGCGCGGCTCGTTAGCTTCGTTTTCAGGCTGCATCGGTGGCGGCTGGGTGTTGGCGGGGGCTTTGGCTGCGGCGTTATCTTCGGGGCTGGGCACTTGGGTGAGCCATTTGCCCGCGCTGCTTTGCGAGTAGGCGATGTCGCTTTGCGCTTCGTCGCTCACGCCGACCACTTGGGCGAGGATTTTGCGCGTTTTGGCAGCCTGAACCGCCTCGCTGCGCCATGTTACGCCATCGGCGGGCACGCCTAGCACAACGGTGCCGCCCACTTCCAGCGGGGTGTCTAGCATGATGGGGATGCTTTTGCTTTCGGCAACGGCGTGTTTGCCATCGTTGATGTAGAGCGAGAGATTGATGTAAACGGTGGAAACGGTGAAGTTGCCTTTGTTGGTGAGCGATACGCGGATGTTGGGTTCGCCTGCGGTGTAGGAAAAATCGCCCGCTTGGATGACCACGTCTTCGCCTGTGCTCACGGAATCGTTTGCATCGCTGGCGGGCACGGGCAGCAGCGGGGCGGAGGCTTCTAAGTTGATTTCGGGCAGGGCAACGGGTGAGGCGGTGTTTTGGATGCCTGCCGCGCCCTCGCTCACGGCTTGGATGAAGCGGTAGCCGCCGTAGCCCATTGCGCCGAACAGCACAACGGCGATAGCGGCGACGACTTTGGTGTAAACGGATTTTTCTGCCATGTTGGACTCGCTTTCAGGCTGCGTGGGAAAAGGGGATTTTAACAAACGCAAAGGCAGCCCGAAACCCGATTTCTGGGTTTTCAGGCTGCCTATTTGTTTGCAGGATGCTGCCGGTTATACCACCCCTTGCGCCAGCATGGCATCGGCGACTTTGCGGAAGCCCGCGATGTTCGCGCCGTTTACATAGTTCACATAGCCGTCGGCGGCGGCGCCGTTTTCCACGCAGTTTTCGTGGATGTTCGCCATGATGTCAAACAGGCGTTTGTCCACTTCTTCCGCGCTCCACGAGAGGCGGATGGCGTTTTGGCTCATTTCCAAGCCCGATGTCGCCACGCCGCCCGCGTTGGAGGCTTTGCCTGGGGCGTAAAGGATTTTGGCTTGGGTAAACGCTTCCACCGCACCCAAAGTGGAGGGCATGTTCGCGCCTTCGGCAACGCATTGCACGCCGTTTGCCAGCAGGGTTTTGGCGGCAGCTTCGTCCAATTCGTTTTGGGTGGCGCAAGGCAAGGCGATGTCGCAAGGCACGTCCCATGGTTTTTGCTCGGCGAAATATGCCAAGCCTTGTTCTTTGGCATACACCGACAGGCGTTCGCGGCGTTCGTTTTTCAGTTCCAGCAGCGCGGCAACGTGCGCTTCGGTCATGCCGCTGTCGGGGAATTTCACAAAGCCGTTGGAATCGGACACGGTGAGCACTTTTGCCCCCAGTTGGATGGCTTTTTCGCAGGCGTATTGGGCAACATTGCCACTGCCTGAAATCACCACGCGCTTGCCAGTAAACTGCTCGCCGCGCGTGTGCAGCATGGATTGGGCGAAATACACGCAGCCGTAGCCCGTGGCTTCGGGGCGAATCAGGCTGCCGCCGTATGTCAAGCCTTTGCCTGTTAACACGGAGGCGAATTCGTTGCGCACGCGTTTGTATTGCCCAAATAGATAGCCGATTTCGCGCCCACCCACGCCAATATCGCCTGCGGGCACATCTAAATCCGCGCCAATGTGGCGGGAAAGCTCGGTCATAAACGCTTGGCAAAAGCGCATCACTTCGGCATCGGATTTGCCTTTGGGGTCAAAATCGGAACCGCCTTTGCCGCCGCCCATGGGCAGGGTGGTGAGCGCGTTTTTGAAGACTTGTTCAAAAGCGAGAAATTTCAATACGCCTAAATCAACGGTGGGGTGAAAGCGCAAGCCGCCTTTGTAGGGCCCGATGGCGGAATTCATTTGAATGCGGTAGCCACGGTTTACTTGCACATTGCCCTTGTCGTCCACCCAAGACACGCGAAACATAATTACGCGCTCGGGCTCAACCAAGCGTTCCAGCAAGCCATGCTGCAAGTATTTAGGATTTTTTTCCAAAAATAGTTTCAAGCTGCCAAACACTTCTTCAACGGCCTGATGAAACACGGCTTGATTAGGGTCGCGTTGTTTAATTGTTTGAAATAGCGTATTTAAATCGCTCATTTAAGTCTCCTTACTAACAGGTTGGAAAGCGGCTACTATACTAATGTTTAAAATCGTTTGCAAATCTTAACAATAGCTTTGCACCGCTTGCCACTGCAATATTAGGCAGCCTGAAAAGGCTAGGGCGAGCGGATAATGATTTTCGCGGCGGATTATGTGTTAGAAAATAACAAATATAGGGCAAAATTTGCGTGTTTATGCTTTTTGTAAAATAACATGTTTACCGCGATGGGCGTTTTCAGGCTGCCGCTCTCTTGCCATCGCCGCGTGGGGCGTAATGTTAAAATAGTGCGATTGTTTATCCAAAGGCAGCCTGAAAACCATGTCTGATTTATTCTCCCAAGCCCCCGCCGCCCCCCTTGCCGAACGCCTGCGCCCGCAAAGCCTAGCCGAAGTGCTGGGGCAGGAACATTTAACCGCCGCAGGCAAACCGCTTGCCGTTGCGCTGGCGAGTGGTGAGCCGCATTCCATGATTTTGTGGGGCAGCGCAGGCATCGGCAAAACCACGCTGGCGCGGATTGTGGCGCAGGGCTTTGACGCGCAGTTTTTGCCGATTTCCGCCGTGTTTTCGGGCGTGAAAGAAATCCGCGAAGCCATCAGCCAAGCCGAAATGGCATGGCAGCGTGGCAAGCGCACGATTTTGTTTGTCGATGAAGTGCACCGCTTCAACAAAGCCCAGCAGGATGCCTTTTTGCCGCACGTTGAAAGCGGGCTGATTACCTTTATCGGCGCCACCACCGAAAACCCATCGTTTGAAGTGAACGCCGCGCTGCTATCGCGCGCCCAAGTCTATACGCTCAAACCGCTCAACCCCGAAGCACTCGCCCAGCTGTGCGACAAGGTTTTCAGGCTGCCTGAAAATGCCGACACCCGCATCACGCCCGAAGCACAACAGCTGATTATCCAACACGCAGACGGCGACGCGCGGCGGCTGTTGAACACGCTGGAACAAATCATTCGCGCCGCGCAAACGCAAAACATCGCCGAAATCAACAGCGAATTGATGGCGCAAACCTTGGGCAGCCAGCTGCGGCGCTTTGATAAAGGCGGCGAAGCGTTTTACAACCAGATTTCCGCGTTGCACAAATCCGTGCGCGGCTCGCATCCCAACGCCGCGCTGTATTGGTTCTGCCGAATGCTGGACGGCGGCGCAGACCCGCGCTACCTCGCCCGCCGCATCGTGCGCATGGCATGGGAAGACATCGGGCTTGCCGACCCCCGCGCCATGCAAATCGCCAACGACGCAGCCGCCACCTACGATCGGCTGGGCAGTCCCGAGGGCGAACTGGCACTGGCGCAGGCGGTGCTGTATCTGGCGGCGGCGGCAAAGTCCAACGCAGGCTATACCGCGTTTAACCAAATGCGCCAATTTGTGCGCGAACATGGCAGCGCAGCCGTGCCCGTACACCTGTGCAATGCGCCCACCAAGCTGATGAAGGAACTGGGCTACGGGCGCGACTACCGCTACGCCCACGACGAACCCCATGCCTACGCCGCAGGCGAAAGCTATATGCCCGACGGCATGGACGAGCCTGATTTTTACCAGCCAACCGATCGGGGCTTGGAGATTAAGATTGGCGAGAAACTGGCGTGGCTGCACCAGTTGGATGAAGCGGCGCAGGGCGATGAATAAATATTTTCAGGCTGCCTCTGTTGATTTGAGGCAGCCTGAAACCTTTGTCCCCCTAAACCCCGTAAATTCCCCCACACCCCAAACTCATCCCCACCCCACCATGACCAGCTTCTTCTACCAAACCGCCCAAAGCCTCATCAACCAATATCCCGACCGCTTCCCCCTACTCAAAATCACCCACCTACTAGACTGGCAAGCCATTGAAGTCAAGTTACAAAAAAATCGCCCCCACTCAGACAACAACGGCAGACCTGTCTATGCCCTACTGCCCATGTTCCGCGCCACATTACTCGGACAATGGCACAGCCTATCCGACCCCGAACGAGAACACAGTTTAGTTACCCCGTCCGTATGACAATCCGCCCCCAAATCTTATCCACAAAACCTGTGTATAAATCCCCCGCTCATCGCAGGCGAAAAGCAAAAAACCTTGTGAAATCATGGCTTCTGTTAAGATTGCTGAAAAAATAAGCAAAACAACAAAAATCAATAATAATCAAAAAGTTAAAATAAAAAATTAACTGTCAAGTTGTGGGCAAAAATATTTTTCTTTACAAAAAACGCGCAATAATATTTCCCCAAAGCGCAAAAAAACGAGCCACAAAGCTCGCTTATTGCCCAACCCATTTAGCCCATCAGGCAGCCTGAAAATCCAACAGCCCCACAAACTCATCAAAATGCCCGCGCACATGGTTATACACCTTCGGAAAAATCTCCTCGCACTCCATAAAATACCACTCATCCACCACCGCAAACTGCGGAAACGCCTCGCGCACCGTTGCCACATCGCCATGCTGCCCAATCGCCGCCCCCAGTTCACGATACAAGCCTCGTGCCTGCAACACCATATCAGGCAACATCGGCACGCCCCATGCCGCAAGCTGTTCTGCCAACTGCCCGCACAACAATTCCTCGCCATAGCCCAGCGCGATTAATGTTGCAAAACCTTCGTCCTCCGCAATCTTGTCCAAACGCAAATACGCCAGCAACGCATTTTGCGCGTCCGACAAACGCGGCGAAGTGGTCGCAGCGTGTTGTTCCAATTGCTCCAAACAATGCGTAAACAAACGATTCACCCGCGCCGCCGCAATTTTGTGTTCCATAGCCAATCCCATTAAAAAACAACGATTTTACTTTTTAGGCAGCCTGAAAACAATATGGCACAGCGACGGCTGGCTGCCGAATAGCGTATTGAGTTGATGGGCTGCACCCAAATTTCAGGCTGCCTCACTATAAGGCAGCCTGAAAACAAAAAACAGCCGGCTGTAAAAACAACCGGCTGTTATCCATCTATTCACATTAAAAGATTACAACACCACGCGGCGGAAATCTTTCAACAAGTTTGCCAAGAACACAGTGAAGCGCATGCCGGCTGCACCGTCGATTACACGGTGGTCAAATGACAAGCTCAGCGGGCACATCAAGCGGGGCGCAAATTCTTTACCATTCCAAACAGGTTTGATTTGAGATTTGCACACGCCCAAAATAGCCACCTCAGGCGCATTCACGATAGGCGTAAAGCCGGTACCGCCGATGCCACCCAAGCTAGAAATGGTGAAGCACGCGCCTTGCATTTCTTGTGGTTTCAATTTGCCTTCGCGGGCTTTTTTGC
>ERZ772807.1109-NODE-1109-length-15233-cov-2.663921_pt1 | contig 15233 bp, 6 predicted proteins | sample MGYA00511472_ERZ772807 | MGnify/ENA primary metagenome ERZ772807 (study PRJEB29015, sample SAMEA2737947) | human oral metagenome | biome: human oral; feature: human-associated habitat; material: dental | place: China | collected 2039 ...
CTTATGTTCCTCACTTTCTTCTCCGAAAACCCTGATTTTGACGAAGTTTTCTTAGAAAACTACCTCAGTATCAACGTAATTCCTGGTCTAAAGCGTATTACAGGGGTAGGTGATGCCGAAGAGTTTGGGGGCAAAAACTATTCTATGCGTATATGGCTCGACCCTCAAAAACTGCAAGCCTATAAGCTCAACCCTACTGAGGTAACCGCTGCCATCTCTTCTCAAAGTTTGGAGGCTGCAGCAGGTACTTTGGGGCAAAACAGCGGTAGTTCTTACGAATATACTATCAAGTACAAAGGAAAATACAACAAAGTATCAGAATACGAAAATATCGTACTCAAAGCCCTCGAAGGGGGACGTATACTCCGCCTAAAAGATGTGGCTAAAGTAGAACTCGATGCGCTTGGCTATACCAGCTTCTCCGAAAGCAAAGGCCGTGCTGCTATTGCAATGGGTATTTCGCAAACCCCTGGGGCTAACGCTCACGCGGTGGTACAAAACATTGATAAGTACCTCAAATCTATTGAAAAAGACCTTCCCGAAGGAGTAACCTACTCTATCAACTTCAATGTAAATACTTTCTTAGATGCAGCTATTTCTAAAGTGGTTTCTACCCTTTTAGAGGCGTTCTTGTTGGTGTTCTTGGTAGTGTATATCTTCTTGCAAGATTTCCGTTCTACCCTTATCCCTGCTATTGCGGTGCCGGTTTCTATCGTGGGTACTTTCTTCTTCCTAAACCTATTGGGCTACTCTATCAATATGCTTACCCTATTTGCTTTGGTGCTTGCCATAGGTATAGTGGTCGATGATGCGATAGTGGTGGTCGAGGCGGTGCACGCCAAGATGGAGCAGACGCACGAAAAAGCTAAGCCTGCTACCATTTCAGCTATGAACGAAATCACAGGAGCAATTATCTCTATCACTCTGGTGATGGCAGCTGTGTTTGTGCCAGTTACCTTTATCGAGGGGACAACTGGGGTATTCTACAAACAGTTTGGGGTTACCCTTATCATAGCCATTGCTATTTCAGCAGTAAACGCTCTTACCCTCAGCCCTGTGCTATGCTCGCTTTTCTTAAAACCTCACGGCGATAAGGAGTATGAAGAGAAATCAGCCATAGGCAAATTCTTCCACAAATTCAATATTGCCTTCAATGCAGCAACATTGAAGTACGGACAGACTTTTACCTTCTTCTTGCGCCACAAATGGGTTACCTTAGTGCTTTTTGCTATTGCAGGGGGTGGTATTTACTTTGCCAATAAAAATATACAAACAGGGTTCGTACCTAACGAAGACCAAGGCTTCATCTTAATGGATCTTTCTATGATACCTGGTGCCTCTATGGAGCGTGTAGCCAACGAGATGCGCGAAGTGAGCAAAGACCTCAATAATATCCCTGGTGTAAAAGACTTTACTTTCGTTACCGGAAATGGTATGTTGTCAGGCTCTGGTAGCAATAATGGTATGGGCTTCTTCACCCTAAAACCTTTTGAAGAACGCTCTAAAGACCCTCGCCAAAGTATAGATGCTATTATAGGGCAGGCTTTTGCAGCTGCTTCTAAGATAAAAGATGCACAAATATTGTTCTTCCAGCCACCAGCTGTATCAGGCTTTGGTATGGGGGCAGGGGTATCATTTGCCTTACTGAATAAATCGGGTGCCGATGTTACAGAAATCAATCAAACAGCCCAAGAGTTTATGGCGGCTCTCAATGCTCGCCCCGAAGTGAAGTATGCCCAAACCTCTTTCAATACCAATTACCCTCAATACCAAATGGACATCAATGTCGAGCGCGCTATGCAGTCGGGTATATCTGTAAGCGAAATCCTTTCTGCTCTACAAAACTATATTGGGGGCTATTATGCTACTGACTTTACCCTCTACGGTAAGCAATTCCGCGTAATGGTACAAGCTTTACCTGAAGATCGTAAAGATGTAAACAGCCTCAATGGTATGTTCATACGTACAGGTAGTGGCGAGATGGCGCCGCTTTCAGAATATGTTACTATGCAAAGGGTATTTGGTCCTCAGGCGATAAGCCGTTATAACCTCTATACTTCAGTAGATATTTCGGCAGCTAATAATGAGGGGTATAGTACCGGTGATGTAGTAAAAGCTGTTGAAGAAGTAGCGGCTCAAACCCTTAACGCTAACTATGGCATTGATTATACAGGGCTTACCCGCGAAGAGCAAAACGCAGGCTCACAGACTATCATCATCTTTATTCTCAGCTTGGTGTTTACCTACTTTATCCTTTCGGCACAATACGAAAGCTACCTATTGCCGCTATCAGTGCTAATGTCGTTACCATTTGGTATTTTTGGGGCATATCTGGGGCAATGGCTCTTTGGTTTGGAAAACAACATTTACTTCCAAATCTCACTAATTATGCTAATGGGTCTTTTGGCTAAAAATGCTATCCTGATAGTAGAGTTCGCGGTACAACGCCGACGTATGGGCGAGAGCCTCTCTAAGGCAGCAATCAATGCCGCTATGGCGCGTTTGCGTCCAATCCTAATGACTTCATTCGCCTTTATCGTAGGACTTTTGCCATTAGTGTTTGCTACAGGTGTAGGAGCTGCTGGTAACCGTTCAGTAGCTACCGGAGCCGCTGTTGGTCAGCTTATTGGTACTTTCTTCGGATTGGTAGTAATCCCTGTGCTTTTTGTTATCTTCCAAGACTTACAAGAGCGCGTAAGTGGTCGCCGCCACAAAACCGATGAAATATTCGCTACCCCTACAGAAGAATACTAAAATAAAGATAAAAGACAAAAAACTAAAAAGGTTATTACAGCAAATACTGTAATAACCTTTTTTATTACCAAACTAACGACTAACGACTAAAAACTAACCACTAAAAATTGCTAATTGACAAATTATTCGTACCTTTGCCGTACCGCTAAAAGATATAATACGATGAGCGAATTAAGTGTCAATCACCTTTTAGGTATTAAGTATATCACCGAAAAAGATATACAACTGATTTTCGAAACGGCTGACCACTTCAAAGAGGTTATCAACCGCCCTATTAAGAAAGTGCCTTCATTACGCGATATTACCATCGCCAACCTTTTCTTTGAGAACAGCACTCGCACTCGCCTCTCTTTTGAGCTGGCTGAAAAGCGCCTCTCTGCCGATGTGATTAACTTCTCTGCTTCGCAATCATCGGTTACTAAGGGCGAAACATTAGTCGATACGGTCAATAATATCCTTTCAATGAAAGTAGATATGGTAGTGATGCGCCACCCCAACCCTGGGGCTGGAGTCTTCTTATCGCAGCACGTCAAAGCCGCTATCGTAAATGCCGGCGATGGAGCGCACGAGCACCCTACCCAAGCCCTTTTAGACTCTTACTCTATACGCGAACGATTAGGCGATGTTGCAGGCAAAAAAGTAGTAATAGTAGGCGACATACTCCACTCTCGAGTAGCCCTTTCTAATATATTTGCACTACATAAACAAGGTGCTGAAGTAATGGTTTGCGGGCCTAAAACACTTATTCCTAAATACATACACGAGCTTGGCGTAAAAGTAGAAACTAATTTGCGCAAAGCCTTAAACTGGTGCGATGTAGCCAATATGCTGCGCATACAAAACGAACGCTTAGACATCAGTTACTTCCCCTCTACACGCGAGTATGTACAGCAATACGGACTTACCAAAGAGCTCTTAGCCTCTCTCGATAAAGAAATAGTGATTATGCACCCAGGCCCTATCAACCGAGGGGTAGAAATTACTAGCGAGGTAGCCGATAGCCCTCAGTCTATTATCTTACAACAAGTAGAAAACGGAGTAGCGATACGTATGGCAGTGATATACTTATTAGCATCTGTCAGCAAGTAGCCAAATAGCTAATCTCTTCTAATTCTAATAGTAATAAACGCAAACGCCAAAGTAGTAAAGAAAGAAAACATAGCATACACAAGGGCGGGTTTGGTCATAGGGGCATTGTGCATCAGGGTGCCTGCTACAAATATTGCCAAAACTGTGTTTTGCAACCCTACCTCTATACTAATAGTAGTAGATTGTATACCCGATAGTTTAAAGAGTTTAAGGGCTATAAAATAGCTAAGTATCATCGAACTAAGGTGCATCAGTAAGGTAGTAGGCAATAAGCGTATAATTTCATCTACTGATATACCGCTCCCCCCAGACTCTTCCCCTGCAAAAAACTTGATAAGGAATACTACCCCCAATAAGAGAGTATTAATTACTTTTAGCGGAAACTTAATCCGATGAGCTATATTAGGAAAATAGCGATTGAAGAGCAATCCCAAAGTAGCTGGGATAATAACTATTTTAGTCACCTCCCACACAGTATTAAGAATCGGCAGCGATACTTCAGTATGCCCACCCATAAAGGCAGCCACCGCCCAATTCGATAATACAGGTATAGAGACTAATATTAACAGACTATTGATAGAAGTAAGAGCTACTGCCAGAGCGGTATCCGCTTTGATGAGATAGCTTATAAAGTTAGAGGTAGTACCCCCTGGGCAAATAGCCACAATAATAAGTCCTACTTTTTCAGCAGGCGAAAGGTCAGCTACCGCAGCAATAATAAAAGCACAAATAGGCAAAAACACCATTTGCAAGAAAAGCCCCAAATAAAGGGGCTTTGATTTTCTAAATATATTTTCGAAGTCAGCAAAGCGCAATGAACTGCCTATCGCAAAGGTGATAAGCATCAACACTGCTGAGAGTAGGTAATCAATAAAACTCATATTCTATATCTTTTTCATTGTTTTGAGTGGCAAAGATACGAAACTATTAATAATTAACAAATTAATAATTGACTACCTGATGTATAAAAATCCTTTTTTCTCTTCTAATGTATTATTTTTGTAGTATCGCAGTATATAGAAGTAGGTTCCAGCCAACTCCTTCTTGCCTATTACGTTTTTCACATTAGCATAACCTCTAAACACTTCAGGCTTACCATAATTAGGGTTTTCATACACTTTCAGTCCCATTTCATCAAAAATAATCACATAGATAGGTCTGTTTTCATCTGTATTCTCTACTTTGAAATAGTTATGAGAATTATGAGTTGAAACCCCATTATAAATAATTACCTCCGAAACCTCAGGGCTTATTTCTGTTGGTGTGCTTACTGTTGGTGTACTCACAGTCGGTGTGCTTACCGTTGGAGTAGTTACTGTAGGCGTAGTTACAGTTGGTGTACTCACAGTTGGTGTGCTTACAGTCGGGGTAACAACTGTAGGCGTAGTTATAGCAGGATTAATAGTAATTACCTGTACATAACGGTTTTCATTATGAGCATTATCCTCTACAAACCATACATAGGTTACCTCTTTCTTTTTACCTTTGTCATCATATTTACTACTTTCACTTGATACTATAGGTAATACCCCATCGCAGTTATCAGTAGCTGTAAGGTTTTCTTTGAAAGGCACTTCATCCTCACTCTTCACTATCATACTCTTAGGGTAAGCCGAAAGCTCTGGTCTCTTGGTATCTCTTAGCAAAATTTGCTGAGTATGCCGAATAGGCAATGCATTATCAGCATATGCTATCCAAGAACGAGTCAGTTTATAAGCTTTTTTATCCCCTTCAGTCATTTCTTCTTCATAATCTATACGGATATTATCAGCTCCTTCAGCCTTTACCGTTGCTTTTTCGGGTATTTCCCCTTTACATTGTATGTGCATATCTTTAGGCAAGTCTCCTACAAAATGCAAACTATTAATAGGTGCTTCTTTTTCGTAATAGATAAATTGCTGAGCTGTTACCTTATCACCGCAACCATTAGTAGCTATCCATTGACGCAACAGATAGGTATCGTGAGGTTCTTCCGATAGAACTATATTGATACGTCCTCTTTTACAATAGCTTTCAGCTGTAACATTCGGAGCAGCAGGTATAGCATTTTTCTTCACTGTTATAGTAGGCTCTGGCAAATTCTTAAAGGTAATATCAGGACTGTGCATATCCAAATAGGCAGGGGTATCACTACTCACAGCATAGGCTATATGATTAAGCACTTCTATTTTGAAAAGTCCTTCTACAAAAAGATCACCCCCATTCCAACCTTTAGCCTGTGTCGGGAAAATAACAGTAGCTTTACCATTGTTAGGAATTCCATCAGCTAACACATATTTATAGCTCTTTCCATAATCGTCTGAAAAGAGAATGCGCACCTTGCTATCTTCGCCAAAGATATTTTTATCAACTCCCCAAGTGAGGGTAACGTCTTTTCCTCGTTTGTATTTTCCTGCACTACTTTTGCTTACATTAATTATTCTAAAAGGCGTACCTCCTACTATATTCACTTTGGTTTCATATACATCGTAAAGAGGCACGTGGGGTTTGCCATTTTTGTAAGCCCCTACTTTGCCATCACATACTCCCAACCAAAAAGTAAACTCTCCTGTTTCATTTTCTCCAGTAAACTTGAAAGGTACTTTTTCCCATTCATTATATCTATTCTTTCTATAAGGCTGATAGAACTCTATACGGTTGCTCTCTGTAGGTCTGTTAGAAGGGAAACGTGCTTTTCCAAATATCTTAAAGTCAGCTTGGTGTGCCATATAAAGTAGCGGGTCGCCATCGGGGTCGGTGGCTTCTATATCAAACTGAAAGTAAGTATTAGGTGGCAAGGTATAACTCTTTTTCAATTTGGCACGATGTATCACTGGGGCACGATTGTCCGATACTTCTCCGTAGGGTATATTCGCTTGTGGCAGTCCTACCAATTGGGTACGTGCTTTATCACTATAGTAAGCATCGTGTAGGTTAGTACGATTGCGAATGGTATAGATAGAGGGCAACGAAAAGTAAGTCCCATAAGGGTCATTAATGTAACTCATTATCGAGTTTCCCCTATCAGGCTCTGTAAATGACGAAGCCGTTTGTCCTCCGATAGTAAAGGTATGTGCCGAACCCAATAGGTGTCCGAACTCGTGAAGAATGATATAAAACTCGTGGTTAGCAATACAACCTCCTTTTAGTTTCCCTGTGATTTCGCCCAGATGCGCCAATCCACGATTGTCTTTATATACCGAAAATACTATACCTGCATCGTAATTTTCTTCACCTATCAAGCTGTTAAAATCGCCTGTAGCTCTCTCAACTACTGTTCTTACTGAGGGACGGTCATACACTTCCTTTTCTTTAGTAGTGATGATAAGGCGAGGGTCGTTTACCAATTCAAACTGACAACCTATCTCTCTGCCACACACCTCATTAAGTCCTGCTTGTACTTCTGTCATAAAGGCTTTTACCTTGTTCATATCACTGCGGCAATGTCCTTTGTAAAAACTATAATCTATAAGCATTGCCAAGCGGTACGTTCTCATTACATTAGTGTTGTATAGCACTCGTTTGTCTTCCGATGGCAAAGCTACTTCAGCAAGGGCTACACCACGGGCTGTAGCACTTGTTTTTGGGGTAGTAGTGGTACCCATATCAGTATTACAATGCCCATCAGCACAAGTACCACAACTAAACTGACTTTTTTCGGTACTAATCTTTAGTATGCCTTTTTCGGTACTTAGGAAATAAGCCTTTCCTTCGTGCCACACTTCACCCAATATGGTAGAAGGAGCTACAGAAATACTCCCTGCAAAAGCCCCTTGGTGGTAGGCTACAAAGGTGCGAAATCCTTCTTGAGCAAGAGAGTTATGGCGCTCATACCACATAAGGGGTATGTTTTTCCCTTTTACGGGTAAATGCCATTCTACAGCCTTGTTTTGCTGAAATAAGCGTATTACAGCAGCTGCATTTTGTTGTGCGTTTATGGTTCCTATAAATAAAAACCATATTAATAGTCGTAATATTTTCATTTTGCTAAATATTAATTGTCAATTATTTATCTGACATATAAGTATCCTTTTCTGCTTTCTAATTGTCCGTTTTTATAATAAGTAATGATATAGAAATACGTACCTGCCAAGGCTTTTCGCCCACCTATTATCGTGCCGACATTAGCCATACCTCTAAACACTTCAGTCTTTCCATAATTATTATTCTCATAGACTTTTAGTCCCATTTCATCAAAAATAACTACTGAAATTGGTTGGTCAGTATCTGTATTTTCTATTCTAAAGTAATTAGTAGGGTCGGTTGTCGAAACTCCGTTATAGATAATAATCTCTTGGGTTGGACTACTAACAGTAGGTGTCGTCACTGTTGGGGTGCTGACCGTAGGAGTACTTACTGTCGGTGTTGCTATTTGTGGCTTAGGATTTATAGAAATAGTTTGTGTATGCACTATACTATTACCACAACTATCTGTAGCTTTCCACAAGTATACCACCTTATTATTCGCTTTACTTACCAAAGGCGTTACTTGCAATTCTCCTGCACAATTATCTTTAGCGGTAAGCACTTTAGCTTCAGGCAGAGCAGCCCCTTCTTCTATACTCACATCACTAGGCAAAAGCCCTACAAAAACAGGAGCTTTATCATCTTTCACTGTGATGAATTGTTCAAAACTTACGGTTGTATTACATTCATCACTAAAAGAGTAAGTACGTTTTAGGGTATAGTAGTTATCACATTTCTTATTAGTTTCTTCTTGTGCAATAGCCTGAGTAACTCTACCGCAGCCGCCTTGCGTCTCTATCTTAGCAGTAGCTGGTATTGCATTAGCACAAGCCACTGTAATGTGTTGAGCAGGTAGACTACTTGCTACTACGGCAAGCGGCGTAGGGGCATTTTTGTTCTTATCAATCATAAAACCACCTACGTGATAAGGTTTAGTGCACGAAAGAGCAAAAGCCAAACCATCTATCACTTCTATTTTGATGACTCCTTTCCCTCTTTGTTTGCCAAAATGTCCGTGAGTAGTACCTATATTGATGTTGGGGAGTATCACATCGCACGTTCCATTATTATCAGCGGTCTCTTTCAATATGTATTTATAAGTCTTCCCCGAGTCGTCCGATAGCAATATCCTCACTTTACTATCTTTGCCAAAAATATTTTCATCTACTTGCCAATGTAGGGTGAGTAACTGCCCTCCTTTGTAAGTACGGTTTCGCTCCCAAGTACCATTGTCAAAATCTTGTATTTGAAAAGGTTTCCCTTCAGCTATTTTCACTTTTACTTCCTCGACATCATATTTCACCACGTGGTTACGGTCAGCTCTGTTATGGTCAGCAGCAGCCAACCAAAAAGTAAAAGTACCAGGGGTATAGTTTAAGGGCGAAGTAGCAGCTATAGGTACAAAAGTATTGCGTTCTTTCTCAAACCACGTAGTCTCAAAGCGTATATTACCATTGGTTTTCCCCTTGTAAGTCATAAAGCGGGCATTCGATTTAGTAGAGTGAAAACGCCTATCTGCTTGGTGAGCTATATAGGTAATGGTATCATTTTCAGCATCCGTACCTGTTAGGTAAAACTGAAAGTAGGTATCTTTCGGAATTACATATTCTTTCTTTAAGTGCGAACGGTCAAGTACAGGGGGCTGGTTATTACTCTTCACCCCATACACAAGGTTAGAGCCGGTACCTTCCACGCGTTTTCCTGCCTCTTGGGTGCGTGCCTCATCAGCATAATAGGCCATCGAGTTACCTAAAAATCTGCGTATAGTTTCCAAACTTATCAATGAGAAGAAATCACGAGGGTACTCGTGCCCATAACTCATAATCGACTGACCTGAGCCTATTTCTGTTTTACTAGAATACTGCCCTCCGTTAGAAAAAGTATGGTCTGCCCCAAACATATGTCCGATCTCGTGAGCTATAGTCGAAGGTTTTACAGGGCGTGCCGTAGCATTTGCCTTATTATGTTGTTCATAAGCCGAATAAACAGCTGCCATACCATTATATTTCTCCCTATAATCAGTCAGAATAACTGCCAAATCATACTTTTTAGAGTCATAATGTTTGTTAAGGGTAATCGTACCATCATTTACCACATCATTAGCCCGACTACCTCTGCGAAATAGCTGATTTTTTTCTGTAGTAAAAATAAGGGCTTCATCATCTACCAAAGTAAAATCTACCCCTACATCATTGCGGTATAACTCATTCACAAAGGCAATAGTGGCATACCAAAATGCCTTAACCTTATTTATATCTTTATAAAAAAATGTCGAATTGTAAATGCTGTAATCTACCGGAAGTGCCAATCGGTAGTGCCTAAATACTCCATCGGTGTGAATAAGAGCATCAGGGTAAAGCGAATTGTATATTTCTGGTTTCTCAATGGGAGGGTCATTCTTATCTTCATTGCCTTCAAAGTATTGTCTGCGTGTAAGACTTTGTTTTTCAGAAGAATTTTGTACGCCACAGGCTTTTGAAGATTGGTCTTTTTTTATGCTAACTACTCCTTTTTCTGAAGTCTCTAACAGATACGAATTGCCTTGATAGAAGATTTCGCCAGTAGCATACTCCTTGCTAAGGGTTATTACTCCTACGAAATGGTCTTGATAATAACCTACAAAACTACGGAACTCTCGAGGTTGAGAAGTAACTTTTCGCTCTTGCCATTTGATAGGTAACGACGGTGCGTTAGGAAGAGAAACTGCCCAGCTAATAGGTCGAGATTGTGAAAAATAATTGAAGAGTTCTTGAGTTTTTTGTTGCGCATTGGCGGCTTGCAAACCTATAACCAATGCGCAACAATAATATAATATTGCTTTCATTACTGATATTAGTTTGACGGTGCAAAGGTACGAACTAAAAATCAATTAGCAAGCTAATTATTATAATTTTTGTTAATAATATTATTTTATTTAATAATTCTCAGGTCTTTAGAGTAAGACTACCTGACGTACAAAAATCCTTTTGCGGACTCTTGTTTGCCATTTTTGTAGTATTTAACTATATAGAAATAAGTACCAGCTAAGGCTTTATTACTACCTATTACGCTTTTTACATTCGGATAGCCTCTAAATACCTCACCTCTTTCCTGATAACGGTCGCTTTCATACACTTTAAGTCCCATTTCATCAAAAATAATCACCGAGATAGGACTTTTAGGGTCTGTATTCGCTATACGGAAGTAATTATTAGCGTCATCAGTAGATACTCCATTATAAATAACCACTTCAGCAGTATCATTAGATGCAGGAGGTACTACTTTTTTAGGAGTAATTGAAATGGTCTGAATGTGTACTGCCTCATTACCGCATACATCACGAGCTACCCATTGATAGATAATTTTAACACGTTTACCTTCTTCGTTGAGTTCTTCTCTCTCTGAACGTTTAACCGTTGGCGCACCAGCACAAGTATCTTCTGCCGAAATACTTTTTTGTAGAGGAATAGGCTCTCCCTCTTCTATAGTAATATCCTGCGGCAGAGTTCCTACGAAAGTAGGCGGTATGTTGTCAGTTACTTTTATGGTTTGAGTATGCGTTAGCGTAGTGCAACCATCAGTTGCGGTAAAGATACGGAATAAGGTAAAACGATTATCGCACAACACAGCAGTTTTCTTCTCTTCCATACGATAACTTACACTCGCACAGCCCCCTGTTGTGGTAGGCATTACCGCTGTAGGTACTTCCTTAGTACAAGTAAGATTAAGGTCTTGAGGCAAAGTAGTAGCTACAAATGCCAAAGGCTCAGAAGCAAGATTATTGTCTTTTTCAATAGTAAAACCTCCCGTTTGCGGATGATAATCTGTAAGCGCAAACGCCACCCCCTCTATTACCTCTACTTTCAGCACTGCCTTTGAAGTATTGATATTAGGCAAAGTAACCTCTTCAGCACCATCATTAGCCGTTTCAGCCAAAACAATATGCTTAAACGTTTTCCCTAAATCATCTGACAACAGCACACGCACCTTTGTGCCTGCAAAAATAGCGGCATCAACCTTCCATTGTAGCGATATTTTCTCACCACCTTTGTATTTGTTTTTAGGGGTAGTAGTAATTTCAAAAGGAGTCCCCTCTTTTACAGTAACCTTTGTTTCTGCCAAATCATATTGCACTATATAATCGGCAGCCTGCTGAGGTTGTGCATCACTTACCCCCAACCAAAAGGTAAAAGTACCCGTTGTCTGATGAGCTAAACCACTATTAGCCACTACATTTCCAGAATTTTCGTGATACTCTGTTTTAATAGTAACAGGGTTAGCGGTAGTAGGTTTATAAATAGCGTACTGCGTTATAGGGGTTTCGTCACCATTGCGTACATCGTGCTGATTTACAGCATATAGCAGTTGCTCGCTATCAGAGTCAGTAGCGGGAATATAAAACTGAAAGAAAGTACCTTTCGGAATCGTATAATGATTTTTGACCTTGCTATGGTCTATACGCGGAGCTTGGGTAGCAAAAGTCTTATCTTTGGCTTTCACGGGTACTTGTGTCAATCGCTGGCGTATGCGCTCTATGCTCGATAACGAAAAGAAATCACGCGGACTCCCATAGCTCATCACCGAAGTACCGCTACCGAGTTCTGTTTTTTCGCTATCGTAGGCACTCGAACCTTTATGACTGCCAAAAGTGTGCCTACCGCCAAATAAGTGTCCTATTTCGTGAGCTATGACTTCTTTGGTAAGTACTGCTACGGCATCAGCTTTGGTATTAGGCTGATAAACTCCTTCAAGATAGGCTAGTCCCCTGATACCAGCCTCTTTTTGAGAAGAAGTATACACGAGAGAGATGCCCACATCATAGCTATTCTCTCCTATAAGATTATTGATAACGATTGTAGAATTATCCTTTACGTAACTAGCATTGCGAGTGCTAGCAAAGGTTTCTTTTGTTGCATCTTTGATAATAAGGCGTTCATCATTCACCACCTCAAAGCGTACCCCTAAATCGCGCAGATACATTTCGTTAAGAAAAGCTTCAGTATCCGCCCAAAAAGTTTTTACTTTTTCTATCTTACTATCAAAATAGTATCTACTGAATGTGCTATAAGGAATATGCATTGCTAATCGGTATACCCTTAGCACTTGGGTATTGGCAATCTTCGGTTGGGCTTCTTCAGCGGCTAAAACTGGTCTTGCGTGAGCGCTATGCCTATGAGGTTCTTTATCCTGATTGCCACAGATACCTTCTTCATTTTTATAAAATACCAATTGTCCTTTACTATCGGAAATTTCGTATGAAGTCCCTTGATAACTAAAACTCCCCGAAACAGATTTTCCTACTGAAAGAGAAGCCACAAAGTCCCCTTTATAGTAACCTACAAAACTCTTTATTCCTTCTTTTGCCAACGAAGTAGGGCGTTCTTGCCACTCAATAGCAATTCCCTGCTGTGCCGACACCGCTTTCAGCCATTTGCTCGCCTCATTCTGTGCTTTCCCCAAGAAAACACACCCTATTAATAATCCTATTGTAATAATATTCCTCATAATTCTTATTTTTTGCCCACTCCATTCATTTCTTTTATTAACGGACTATAATAATGTACTACTTTATCCATAACAGAAAGTCGTGCCATATCATCAGTACCATATAACATTTTTTCCTCTTTCAAATACATTTTTATTTTTTGGTCAAGAGCTTCTTTTTCTATTGAGTCAGTTAAAGTAGATTTTTCTTTTATTGTTCTTACTTTTAATGACCCTACAATTTGCAGAGCTGTATCTAAACTAATGGGTTCTTTCATAGTTCATCTTCTTTTTAATTATTTATTCATCACTATAATAAAACTAGTCTTCCCTCCTATTTCCAAAGTATCACCTAAAACAATCTCTTTCCCCGATACCACATCTGTACCCCTCAAAAATCCCGCCAAACTCTCAGCAAAGCGTTTCAGCTGAAGCGTTTGCGGCTTTTCGCTATTGTTAAGCACTACCATTACCGACTCGGTATCATTGTAGCGAAAATAGACATACACTTCATTTTCAGGCAAATATTGCTTAGTTTTACCATAGTGAATCACAGCCTTATCCTTACGCCAGTTAAAGAGCTTAGCGGTGAAATCATAATACTCATTTTGGATAGCCGTACGCCCAGCAGCAGTAAAAGCGTTTTGCACATCGCCTTCCCAACCACCAGGGAAATCCTGCCGTATATGGCCATCACCTTTGCTCTTATCACCTGCCATACCTATCTCGCTACCGTAGTATAGCTGCGGAATACCGCGTGCCGTAGCCAACATACTAATGATAAGCTTGTAATCAGCTATCTTAGGATATACGTGATTAAGGCGTGCCGTATCGTGGTTTTCAGCAAAGATAAGCAAGTTATTAATATCTTTATACAGAAAATCATTCGCCAAATTGTCATATAGCTGTATCATACCCTTATCCCACGACGGAGCAGCGCGAAACGCCTCACCTATCGCATTAAAAAGCGGAAAATCCATCACCGTAGGCAGATAAGTATTATAGCTCTGTATGGCACTTATCGGACTGTCCTTTTGCCAATACGACACCTGAGCGCTTTGGTTGAGCCATACCTCACCCATAATATTAAAGTGCGGATACTCATCCATAATCGCTTTCGTCCATTTAGCAATGCCTTCTTTGTCGTTGTATGAATACGTATCTACGCGTAGCCCATCAAGGTCAGCGTACTCTATCCACCAGATAGCATTCTGCGTCAGGTAGTTAAGCACCAACGGATTAGCTTGGTTTAGGTCAGGCATAGAGGGAGCAAACCACCCCTTCTCACAATATTTTTTATCCCATTCCGAAGCATTGCTATCCATTTGGGTACTCATCCTAAAAGTACTCTGTCCGTACCCTGGGAACTGATGCAACCAATCATAGCAAGGCAAGTCTTTCACTATCCAGTGCTGACTGCCCCAGTGGTTAGTCACATAGTCTTTGATGAGCTTCATACCCCGCTTGTGCAGAGCCTTAGACAGCTGTATATATTCCTCATTTGTACCATAGCGAGGGTCTATTTTATAGACATCAGTTTGGGCATAAGTATGATACGAATGCTGCGGTTCATTATCCTCGCATAAGGGCGTATGCCATATAGCGGTAGCCCCTACAGATTGTATATAGTCCAGATGGTCTATAATCCCCTGAATATCACCCCCGTGCCTACCGTCAGAAGCCTCTCGGTTCAGCTTGTCAGTAAGAGCCGAATGCGAATTGTTGTTGGGATTGCCATTAGCAAAACGGTCAGACATCAGCAAGTAAATCACATCCGAGCTATCAAAGCCTTTTCTAAGAGCGGAGCCCTCGCGCCTATGCTTTAGTTCGTAAGCCACACTACCTACTTTTTTATTCTTTTGTAGGAGGGAAATCGAGTAATTACCTGCTTTTTTACCTTTAGTATCTATGGTAACGAACAGATAGTTAGGGTTTTCCGTTTTCAGCACATTAGTGATAGGTAAATCGCTTTCCACGCGATA
>ERZ772807.1111-NODE-1111-length-15229-cov-7.535719_pt1 | contig 15229 bp, 18 predicted proteins | sample MGYA00511472_ERZ772807 | MGnify/ENA primary metagenome ERZ772807 (study PRJEB29015, sample SAMEA2737947) | human oral metagenome | biome: human oral; feature: human-associated habitat; material: dental | place: China | collected 2039 ...
CCATGGCGACGGTCGTCCCCATGCCGCAGGCGAAGGCCAGCAGCGCGAAGTAGTACTGGGTCTCGGGCTCGACGGGAGAGGGAGTCACCGAGAGCGAGCGGGTGAAGGACTGATCGGTCTCAAGGGCGGCCAGCCGTTCGGGTGCCGTTCCCGCTTTGACCAAGGCCTTGTACTCGGCACGTCTCTGGGTGTAGGAGTCCATGACCACCCGCAGCACCCGGGTCGTCTCGGTCTCGTTGCCCTTCTGGGTCACGTGCAGCACGGGTTCGCCGTCCTCGACGGCGAGGTAGCCGTCGGTCTCTCCCCGCTTCGCGGCGGCCTCGGCCTCGGAGGCAGAGGGGTAGGTGGTCCTGGTGATGAGGCGGGGGTCGGCATCGTCGGCCGAGATGCGCTCGACGAGAGCGTCCAGTCCGGGATCGGCCCGGTAGGCCTCGTCCTGGACGACGCCGAAGCTCATGGGGGTGGCCTCGTAGGCCTTCTCCAGGTTGGAGAACTGCGCCATGAAAATGAGGGCCAGGACGATCGGGAAGCCGAGCGTCCACACGAGCAGGACGCGGTCGCGCAGGAGCCTGAGCACCTGGTAGGAGAAGACGGTCAGCATGTCAGGCCGCCTCGTCGCGCAGGGCCCGCCCGGTGATCTCCAGGAAGACGTCGTTGAGGGTCGGGGGCTCGGAGGTCACCCGGCCGCAGGTCGCCCCGGCCTCATCCAGCGTCCTCATGACGTCGGAGAGGTTGTGGGCCCCGGGGGAGCACTCGACGAGCACCTCGCCGTCCTGGTAGGCGGCGGTGCGCACGTGCTCCAGGCGGCGCAGGGACTCCAGGATCTCCTCGCTCAAGGGGAGAGGATCGACGACCTCCACCCGGATGCGTTCGCCGGTGCCGATCATGGCCTTGAGCTCGTCGGAGGTGCCGGAGGCGACCTGCCGGCCGCGGTCCATGATGACGATCCGGTCGCACAGCCGCTCCACCTCCTCCATGTAGTGGCTCGTGTAGATGACGGTGGCGCCGCGCTCGTTGAGCCGCTTGATGCCGTCGAGGATGGCGCCCCGGCTCTGCGGGTCGACGGCGACCGTGGGCTCATCCAGGATGATGAGGTCGGGGCCGTGGGCGATGCCGCAGGCAATGTTGAGACGGCGCAGCAGGCCGCCGGAGAGCTTCTTGGGCTTGAACTTCACGAACTTCTCCAGGCCGACGAAGGCGATCGCCTCGGCCACCAGGCGGCGCCGCTCGGTGCGATCGCGAACGTAGAGGGCGCAGAAGGCGTTGACGTTCTCTGCCACCGTGAGCTCGTCGAAGACGGCGATGTCCTGAGGCACCACGCCGATGCGGCGCTTGAGCTCGTAGGCGGTGGGCGTCATCGGCTCGCCGAAGACGCGGATCGAGCCCTTGTCGTAGGCGAGCAGCTGGAGGATGCAGTTGATCGTCGTCGTCTTGCCCGATCCGTTGGGGCCGAGCAGGCCCAGCACCTGGCCGCGCGGGATCTTGAGGGACAGGCCGTCGACCGCGACCAGCTCCCCGTAGCGCTTGATCAGGGAGCCGACCTCCACAGCCGGGCCCGCCTCGTGGGACTCGTCCTTGACGTCCATCCTGGTTCCTTCCCTCTTTCGCCGGCGATCCCCGGCTTCTGACATCGATGCTCCCGTGCGCGCGGTGGCGGCCGGAAGTGCCTGCTGTCATGAGTGGGGCCGGCAGCCATGACTTCTGTCATGAGACTTGCGAACAAGACCTTCACAGCGGCATGCCGAGCCTGCAGGTGCGGGCCATCGATCGATAATCGAGGTGTGAAGGTACTGGTCGACAAGGGCGTGCTGCTGTGCGGCTGTGTCCTGCTGGCCCTGCTCACCATGGAGACGGACGCGGTCGCCATGGTCTGGCTGCTCGGTGCCCTTGCTGTCAGCGGGATGGGCACGTTTGCCGACCGGAGCCGCTGGGTGATCGTGATGCCCGTTGCCTACCTCCTGCTCGGAACCCTCACGACGGCATCCGTGGTCGGGGCTCCGTTGGCCGCCTACGATCTGGGCCGCTTCGCCGCGTCCGGCAATCGTCAGGAGCGGGTGACGGCTGCGATCAGTGGCCTTCCGTTCGCGGTCGTCGTGGCCAGACAAGTGCCGAGGACGCCGGTCCTGGCTCTTGCTCTGGCGATCTGCGCGCTCGCGGCTCTCCTTGCGCTGCGCACCCTCCAGGAGGAGACGGTGCGGATGAGCCTGCACGCGGTGCGAGACGATCTGCGCGAGAAGGTCCTCACCCTGCAGGACACGAATGCCCGGCTGCTTCAGGCCCAGGACCACGAGCTGCGCGCCGCCGCCCTGTCCGAGCGCACCCGGATCGCCCGCGAGATCCACGACGGCGTCGGCCACCTCCTCACCCGCCTCCTGCTGCAGGTCAAGGCCCTCCGGGTCATCCACCAGGACGCGCCGGGCGTCGTCGCCGACCTCGCCACCCTGGACGACGGTCTCGACGAGGCCCTGGACTCCATGCGCCGCTCCGTCCACGCCCTGTCCGACGAGGGTGAGGAGCTGGCCACCTCCCTCAACCTCCTGGGGTCGCGCTGCGGCATCGCCGCCGTGAGCGTGGACTGCTCGACCGATACCGAGCCGCCGGTGGCGGTGGCGCGCTGCGTCGTCGCCGTCGTACGCGAGGCCCTGACCAACGCCGCCCGCCACGGTAGCGCCCACTCGGCCCGCGTGGCGGTCACCGACTACCCTGCGTTCTGGCAGGTCACGGTCGACAATGACGGTGTCGTGCCCGACGAGGACGAGTCGGCCGTGGACGGCCATGGGGGCTCGGGACTGGGGCTGCGCTCCATGACTGAGCGGGTCGAGGCCCTGGGTGGTCGGGTGCGCATCACCCCGCGACCGCGGTTCACGGTCTTCGCCACGATCCCCAAGGACGGACAAGGGAAAGAAGGAGCGTCATGAGGGTCCTTATCGTCGACGACGACGCGCTCGTCGCCCAGTCCCTGTCCACGATCCTGTCGGTCGAGGACGACGTCGACGTCGTCGGCCTGGGCGGCTCGGGTCCCGAGGCCATCGAGCGCTACCGAGAGCTGGCCCCGGACGTCCTTCTCATGGACATCCAGATGCCCGGCGGGGACGGACTCAGCGCGGCTGAGCGCATCCTGGCCGAGGACGCAGGAGCGCGCATCGTCTTCCTGACCACCTTCTCCGACGACGAGTACATCGTGCGTGCCCTCAAGATGGGCTCGCGCGGCTACCTCATCAAGCAGGACGTCGCTCAGGTCGCCCCGGCGCTGCGGTCCGTCATGGCCGGAGTGTGCGTCCTGGAGGGGGAGGTGCTCGGGCGCAGCGCCACCATGGGATTCAGCGCTGGGCCGCAGGCGAGCGGGGCGGATCGGGGCCGGGGGCGTCAGGACCCGCGGAGCACGGCCTTCGCGGCCTTGACCGACCGTGAGTACGAGGTGGTCGAGGCCGTGGCCGAGGGACTGGACAACGCCGAGGCCGCGGCGCGGCTGTTCATGAGTGAGGGCACGGTGCGCAACCACATCAGTGCGATCCTGGCCAAGCTCGGCCTGCGCAACCGCACCCAGGTCGCGGTTATGTACTACCGCTCCGCGCAGACCGGGTGAGCCGAGCTCGGCCACAGACCTCCTCACCGGCCTCGCGGACCTCGCGGGCGGCTCTCAGTGAGACACCGAGTTTCTTTCGCGGTCATTCTTAATGACGATTGTCGATAGTTTGCCGTCCCGTCGTGCCCGGCGTAAAATTGTCACGTCTTCCCGAGTTCGAGGGTCTCAACACTGCCTTCTTATCGCTCACCGTTTGGAAGCACAGTCGCTTCAGTTCTCCCTGCCCGATTACTTTGGTGCAAAACTCGTCACGACATTGCTGTGAAGGAGGGGATTTCCATGGTGATCCGCACGCAGGCCGTCAACACCTTCGAACCGCCAACGACCGCTGAGGGCATGCGCTACGCGTCCAGCGGGGGCTCCTGCTCGTGCTCCTGTGCCTAGATGTCTCTGGTGCGCCCTATGGGAGGGACAACACGAGGCGCGCCGCCACATTCCCCTTTGAAAGGTCCTGCTTCATGCTTGTTATCAGTGATCTCTCGGTCCGCTACGGGAAGGTCCTGGCGTTGGATCTTCCGGGAACGATTACCTACCCAGACCACGCGGTGGTCGCCGTGCTGGGCGGCAACGGAGCAGGAAAGACGACGTTCATCAACGCGGTCCTCGGCGAGGTCCCTCATGCCGGGAGCGTTAGTGGTATTGATCCGAGCTGCACCGGCGTGCAGTTTCAGACGAACTCATTTAATCCCCTCATGCGGGTCGGAGAACTCTGCCGGCTTGTCGGAGTCGCTACAGGCGGCGACCTGGGCCAGACACTGAGCATTCCCCCGCTCCTGAGCCGGAGGATGAGCTCACTGTCCGGTGGTGAGAGACAGAGAGTGACGCTGTTCCTCGTCCTGTCCCGCTCCGAGGAGAGCTACATCTTCGACGAGGTGACCACGGGGCTTGACTTTCAGACCCGCGAGCTCATGATGGAGATCGTCCGCGAGCGTACCCGAGGGACGACGGTTCTCATCACCACGCACTACTTCGAGGAGGTCGAGGACTGGGCCACCCACTGCCTCGTCCTGGATCGTGCGGAGCCCCTGTTCGCCGGCCTGGTCGAGGACTTTGTCACCGCGTCACCGCACCATTCGCTCATCAAGGTCCGGGCAGGCGGCGGTCACCTGCCTGACCGGCTGCGGGACCGGGCGCGGCGATTCCCGTGGAAGTCGTCCGACCGCTTCCTCATTGCGCGCTCGAGTGAGGAGCAGCTGGCAATAGGAGAGGACCTCACCCGCAGCAGGCTGGTCTTCGAGGTTCAGCCCCGCGGGCTCTACAGCGCGTACACGATCGCGATGTCGGCCCGCCTCAGTGGTCGAGAGGAGTCAGTCCGTTGAAGACTCTGCTTCGCGACCTGGTTACCGATATCCGAATGCTCTTCCGCGTGCCCGTGTCGGCGTTCTTCACTGTCGTCTTCCCCTCGCTCATGCTGATCATCATGATGGCGAGTTATGGCAACCCGGACATCGGCAGCGGGATACGGCTGAGCGACAAGTACGTTCTTATCGCCTCGGGGATGGGGCTCGTTCCCCTCTCTCTCTCATCACCTTCCCCTCGTGGATCTGTTCCAGCGTGGAGAGCTCCTACCTCCTGCGCCTGAAGTACTTCCACGTCTCGCTGGCTCGTGTCGCCACGAGCAATGCGCTCGCCCACATGGTCATCGCCCTGTGCGGAACGGCTGCGACCTTGGCCGTCGGCGTCCTCTTCTACGACACGAGGATCCCCGGCCTCCCCACCCTGATCTCCTACTTGCTCCAGCTCATCGTCGTCACCGCCTCGCTCATGCTCTTCGGGGCGGCTCTTGCCTTCATCGTCCGACAGACGGCGGTGGCGATCGCCGTCGGCCTCGTCCTCATGTTCGTCGTTTACATGCTCTGCGGCGTCTTCGGTGATTTTTCCGCCATGCCCGCCAACCTCCAAGCCGCCGGGAACCTCATCCCCCTCAAGTACCTCATGAATGACGGATTCGACGTCTGGACCTCGACCAGGCTCATGATCCCGCGGCTCTGGGCGACCAGTGCCGCGTGGGCCGGCGCCTCCGCCGTCGTTGCCGTCATCGCCGCGCGTCGTCGTCTCCGGCGGTAGAGAAGAACCTTGCAAACAAAGGAATCCTGATATGAAGAATACGCGCAACGGACTGATGTCACAGCAGGTGAATCGCCTATCCGTCGCAATCATCGTCGGCATCATCATCATGGGCGTCACACTTTGCGCCGTCATGATCTCGTTCGGGTATCACCACGCCTACAGCGCGCTTCCCGCATCTTACGATGTCCGGCTCCTTGGCCTGCCCCTTTATCATTTCACCAGGGTCGGCGAGACCTATACGGGAGTCCCGGTGCCCCGGAACATGATGTTCGTGGGCATCCTGTGCTCCCTTGTTCTTGCAGTCCTTGTGGAGGCCTGGTGGCGCCGTAAGGAGAGCAGTCATGGGGACCGTTGAGGATCTCACCGAGCTGCGTGCCTACGTCAACCGCCACTCCGTCAGGTCCGCCGCGGTCCCGAACGTGGTCAACAGTACGAATGACGCCTGCGAGTGACACGAGTCGCTGCGTCCTGATTCCCCCTGCAGGTGGTGCTCCCCTACTGGAGCGAGCTCTTCGCCGACGAGCCGCGCATCCTGCCCTCCGCCGTCTCGACCGGAACGGCCTGCCACGAGACCTTCGAGCATGCGCTGGAGAACTGCCTCATCGTTCCCGCCTTCGTGCTGGGGCATGTAGTCGTTGATGACCTTGCTGGGCTGCGCAAGATCTTCCTCGCCGTTGTCGCGTACGGAGCATTCGTCCTGGCCGGTCTTCCCGGGGCAGTCCTTCTGCACGTGCTGTTCAATCTTCTGGTTTTCTTGCGCAAGTTCGCGGATGCCGCCGATCTCTCAGCCCGTCGTCTCATGTGAGCCGCTCGGAGGGGAGGAGCAACGTGACGGTGTTGTGCCGCGATGGTCCCGTTGTCCTGGTGGGTGACGATGGTGGACGAGCCTGATCCGTCCATGAAGGTCGCGAGTCGCGTGGGAGGTGAGCGACCTTGGTGCAACAACCTGTTTCTCGACGTCGGAGCGGGGGCGTGGTTCTCTGATGTGCGTGGCCATGCGGAGTGCGGCCGAAGAGAAAGGGACCAGCATGAGTATCGGAGAGGTCATTAGCGCAGCCCGAGAGGCTCAGGGGATGACTCAGAGTGACCTGGCGGGCAAGGTCCTTGTCACCCGCCAAGCCGTCTCGAGGTGGGAGACCGGGGTGACGACCCCGGGTGTCGATATGTGCAAGCTCCTCGCCGGCGCGCTCGATGTTCCGGTCACACGGCTTCTGGAGATGCCCCCGGAGCCCTGCTGCCAGAGCTGCGGTCTCCCCCTGGGTAATGAAACGGACTACGGTACCGAGTCCGACGGCACAAAGTCGGAGGAGTACTGCACCTGGTGCTATCCGGACGGGACCTTCTCCGGAGAGGAATCGCTCGATGCCTTCATCGAGCACAATGCTTCCTATGTGGCCGAGGGCGTTGGCATTTCTCGGGACGAGGCCATCTCTTATCTGGCTGTCGTTCTGCCGACTCTCAAACGGTGGGCTCCCCGGTGACCAGGCGAACGAGGTCGCGCCGTGCCCGATGCCCCTCCGGGGTGGGGAACATCGGGTAGACGTGGTTGAGGCCCTCGCCGACGTGCAGCGTCGAGTCGACCCCGGCCTCCAGGAGCTTGGCGTGGAAGAGCGCATTGTCCGGTAGGAAGATCTCCCGGGTCCCCACGAAGGTCGTCACCTTTTTCAGGCCCGACAAATCGTCGTAGATGGGGGAGAGGTGCCAGTCGGTTGGCGGGGTGTTGCCCGCCCAGGAGCGACCGATCTCGGCGAGGGGCTCGGGCGCCATGAGCGGGTCGGCGTCGACGTAGTCGGCGATCTCCGGGTTGGTGTTGGTGATGTCGACCCAGGGCGAGATGAGTGCGAGCTCGTCGGGTTGGGCGTCGCCGGCCTCGGCCAGGGACAGGGCGATGACTGCCGCCAGGCCTCCGCCCGAGCTATCACCCATGAGGACGATCCGCTTACCCGGGTTCTCGGCGACCGTGCGCCGGTAGAGGTCCAGCACCAGGCGGTGGGCCTCCTGCCAGGTGTGGTGCGGCGCCAATGGGTAGAGCGGCATGATGAAACCGGCCCCCGTCCTGCGGGCCAGATGATCGACCAACCAGGCGTGTGCCGAGACCGCCGTCGAGATGTAGCCGCCTCCGTGGAGGTAGATGACGGTCGTGTTCGACGGCGTCCGTGGGTGGAGGTAGTAGACGGGCATGCCCTCGTCCTCGCGCCGCTCCAGGTCGTAGAAGAAGCGCCCCCAGGTGGGGAAGGCGACGGCTCGGCGAGGCTCGGGACGGCTGGCCAGGCGGGCGATCCGGTTGGTGATCGACATGTGGGCGTGCGCCATCTTGACCGGCCGGGTGCTGTACTCTGCCAGGCTCGCTGCGGCCGAGCGCCTGTAGCGCTTACGGGAGTAGAGGCTGAAGGCGCCCACCGTCAGACCGACGCTGGCCATGCCGACGGCGATCCTGCTCCTGCTGACTGCCCTGAACATCCTCATGACTCCTCCGCTTCGCAGGGCACAGAACGCTGTCCGAAGACATCTCCGGATCCGGTGCCCGTGCCGTCTATCGTAGGTATAGGTATCAGAGCGCTGAGGTGATGGGGTGAACCCATCTCGTTCACTCAGTGCGGAGGCGTGTAGGCGGTGTGTACGTGGCACTGCCGTCGGTATGACAAAGGGGAAATGAGATATGGAGACCTACGAGATCGACCACCTCAACGCCGTCCGTGCCCTGGCCCCCGAGTGCATGGTGCTGCTTCGCTCCGACGGTGCCTTTCCCCTGGCTGAGCCAGGCGAGATCGCCCTGTTCGGCTCTGGTGCTCGCGGCACCGTCAAGGGCGGGACCGGCAGTGGCGACGTCAACTCCCGCCATGTCATCACCATCGAGGAGGGCCTGGAGGCGGCCGGCTTCACCGTCGTCACCCGGCCCTGGCTGGAGGCCTACGACCGCGTCCGCGACCAGGCCCATCAGGACTTCATCGCCGATATCAGGACCGAGGCCGCTGAGCGGGGCGTCCCCGTCATCATGATCGGCATGGGCTCGGTCATGCCCGAGCCGGAGTACTCGATCCCTCTCGACGTCGACGCTGGCACCGACCCAGGTGCGGCCGTCTACGTCCTGGCCCGAACCTCCGGTGAGGGCAGCGACCGCGCCCCCGAGGCCGGGGACCTCAGTCTCACCGATACCGAGGTCCGCGACATCCTCACCCTGAACGACCGCTTCGAGAAGTTCCTCCTCGTCCTCAACGTGGGCGGTGTCGTCGACCTCAGTCCGCTGGGGAACGTCGGCAACATCCTCCTGCTCTCCCAGCTCGGCGCGACCATCGGCGACGCCTTCACCGACGTTCTCCTGGGACGGGCCTACCCCTCCGGCAAGCTCGCCACCACCTGGGCCGCCTGGGACGAGGACGACCAGATCGGCGACTTCGGCGATCCTGATGACACCCAGTACCGCGAGGGCATCTACGTCGGCTACCGCTTCTACGACTCGGTCGGCAAGGAACCGCTCTTCCCCTTCGGATTCGGGCTGGGCTATACGACCTTCGACATCCAGACCCGCCAGGTGAGCCTTGACGGGGCGCGCGTGAGCATCGACGTCGATGTCACCAATACTGGTGAGCGCCCAGGCAAGGAGACCGTCCAGGCCTACGTCAGTGTCCCGGCCGGCCGCCTCGACCAGCCACTCCAGGCACTGGCCGGTTTCACCAAGACCGACGAGATCGCTCCCGGCGCCACGGCGCACATCACCATCGACATCAACCTGACCGACCTGGCCTCCTACGACGCGGCCGCCCGTGCCACGGTCTTGGAGGCCGGTCGCTACCTGCTGCGGGTGGGAGCCTCCAGCCGGCACCTGGGACCCGTCGCCGTCGTCGATCTCGCCCAGGACGCGACCGTTCGATGCCTGACCGGCGACCTGGGGGCCCCTGGCTTCACCGACTGGAGGCCCGAGGCTCCGGCGTCCCTCGACGTCCCGGCCGACCTGCCGGTGCTCGCCGTCGACCCGGCCCACCTGCGCCGGCCGGACGTCGCCGAGCCCACTGAGCAGGCCGCTCCGGAGGGCTTCAGTGAGGCCCTCGCCCTGGCCCGAGGGCTCTCCGACGACGAGCTCATCTATACCGTCCTGGGGGACTACCGCCGCGGCGAGGAGTCCGGCTCCGTCATCGGGGCCGCCTCCACCACCGTCATCGGTGCGGCGGGCCAGACCACTACCCGGATCCCCGGCCTGCCCAGCATCATCATGGCCGACGGACCCGCTGGCCTGCGCCTGGCCCCCACCTACGGCGTCGACGCCGAGGGCCCCTTCTCCCTGGGCGACTCCAGCCTGCCCGCCACCTTCCTCGAGCTCATGGACGACGCCGGACGTGAGGCCCTCGGCATCGCCGACGAGCCAGAACCCCGCGAACCCGCCGAGATCCGCGAGCAGTACACCACCGCCATCCCCATCGGCACCGCGCTCGCCCAGTCCTGGAACCCGGGGCTGGCGCAGCGCCTCGGCGACGTCGTCGGAGCCGAGATGGAGCACTTCGGCATCCACCTCTGGCTCGCCCCCGCCTTCAACCTGCACCGCTGCGTCCTGTGCGGACGCAACTTCGAGTACCTCTCCGAGGACCCGCTGCTGGCCGGACGCATCGCCGCCGCCATCACCCACGGTGTCCAGTCCCACCCGGGGCGGGGCGTGACCATCAAGCACCTGGCCTGTAACAACCAGGAGACCAACCGCCTCAACTCCAACAGCAGTGTGAGTCCCCGAGCCCTGCGCGACCTCTACCTGCGCGCCTTCGAGATCTGCGTGCGCCGGGCCCGGCCCGCCGCCGTCATGACCTCCTACAACCTCATCAACGGCGTCCATACCTCGGAGTCGGTCGAGCTGCTCGAGGTCATTCTGCGCCAGGAGTGGGGCTTCGACGGCCTGGTCATGACCGACTGGGTCGTCGACGGCATGACCCGCAGCGACATGAAGCACCCGCGCGCCACCGCAGCCGCCACCATCAAGGCCGGCAACGAGCTCTTCATGCCCGGAGGCGAACCGGACCGGGAGAACCTCCTGGCCGCGCTCGGACGAGGGAGCGACGCTCGGCTATCGGCCGCGCAGGCCGAGTCGGACGATGACGGCGTGAGCCTGACGCGCGCCGAGCTCGAGAATCAGGCTGCCCGCGTCATCCGCATGGCCCGGAGGCTTGCTGGTTCCGGACGGTGACTGTTCACGGATGTTCACGCCCGTGAGGCGCTGCGGCTCCAGTCGAGCAGAAGATCCAGGAAGGTTCTTGGTCCCTTGCGATGCCCCGACAGCCCCGGCATGGTTCATAGCAGCCACGCAGTCCGCTTCGACGACGCCACCTGAGGTGCGCCGGAGGGTGCAAGGAGGAACCACCATGACCAGTATGTTCGACCTCAGTGGGAAGGTGGCAGTCGTGTCCGGGGCAAGCTCGGGCCTCGGTGCGGACGCCGCCCGTGCCTACGCCGAGTACGGTGCCGACGTCGCCCTACTCGCCCGGCGGCTTGAGCGTTTGGAGACTCTGGGTGAGGAGATCCGGGCGACCGGACGCCGTGCGCTCGCCATCCGCTGTGACGTCACCAGCGAGGAGAGCTGCCGTAACGCCGTCGAGAAGGTGGTGAAGGCCTATGGGCACATCGACATCCTTCTCAACAATGCGGGGGTCGCCGTGCGCGGCGGTGTCGACACCCTCTCGGAAACCGACTGGGACCGTTCCTTCGCCACCAACGTCAAGGGCATGTTCCACGTCAGCAAGTACGTCGTGCCCCTCATGCGTGAGCGCGGATACGGCAAGATCGTCAATATCGCCTCGGTCAACGCCGTCATCGCCGACAAGCAGGACGTGTTCATCCGCCACGCCTACAACGCCTCCAAGGCTGCGGTCCTGGGGCTCACCAAGGGAATGGCCTGCTCCTACGCCCGTTACGGGATTACCGTGAACGCCGTCGGACCGGGGCTGTTCGCCTCCGAGATGACCGAGAGCACCCTGTTCAGGAGCGAGGAGTTCCTGACGGCCTATAACACGCTGAACCCCGCCGGCCGCCCTGGAGGCAAGGACGAGCTCAACGGGACGATCCTCTACCTCTCCTCCGATGCCTCCAGCTATGTCCAGGGGCAGCTCATCCTCGTCGACGGCGGCATGGCACTGGTCTGAGAGGTCGCCCCGTCGCGAATCCGGCGACGGGGCGTAGCGAACCCATCGCCGGGGCGTAGCGAACCCATCGCCGGGGCGGCCGACGTGACATGCTCGGGTCGAGCCGCCCGCGAATCGTAAGGAGCCCTCCATGGCGCTGACACCACAGGCCCGTGAGACCTTCACCCGACTCTTTGGTGTGGAGCCGCAGCCGCATCCCACGGATCCAGAGCTCTTCGACATCCTCCAGAACGAGATCTTCGACGAGGCCTTCTCCACAGGAGTCCTCACCGACGTCGAGCGAGAGCTGCTCACCGTCTCCGTCCTGACCGCAATGCAGACCCTCCCGCAGCTCAAGGCCCATGCGGGTGCCGCCCTCAACATCGGCGCCACTCCGCTCCAGCTGCGAGAGACCATCTACCAGTGCGCCCCCTACATTGGCTTCCCCAAGACGCTCAACGCTATTGGCATCGCCAACGAGGTCTTCGAGGCGCACGGCATCTCCCTGCCCTTGGAGAGTGCCGGCACCGTCGACGCCACCGACCCCAGCGCCCGCGAACAGGCCGGCGCCGCAATTCAGACCCCGCTGTACGGCAATGAGATCAGGGAGGTCTTCTCCGCCCTGCCCGAGCCCTTCGACAAGTTCGTGCCCCACCTGCTGACCTCCTCGGCCTTTGGTGATTTCGCCACCCGCGGCGGGCTCGACGTTGCCCAGCGCGAGCTCGTCAGCCTCGTGGCCATCGCCGCCATCGGCGCCTCCACCCAGCTGCGCCCGCACCTGGCCGGAGCCATCAGGGCCGGCTCCTCACGTCAGAAGGTGGCCGCCGCCCTGGTCCAGGTCATGCCCTACATCGGCGGCCCCTACGCCCTGTCCGGCCTGGTCCTCGTGGCCCGCTACGACGAGAGCGCCTCCGCAGAGGTCTACCGCTGAGAAGAAGGTCCATGCGAGTCGACATCCTTCATGGTTGCTGCGGTTGTGCGGTGAGTGTCAATCAGCGAGATGAGCCTCGCGCAGGACGGCGATACGCCTGACGAGGTCGTCGGGATCCGTGCCGATCCTGGGGGCGTTGGGGGCGGTTGACGGGTCGATGCGTGCGCCGAGACGACCGAGCTCGATCAGCAGTGGGACCGTCGCCAGGCCCTGCTCGGTCAGCGAGTACCTCCCCTGCTTGCCGCGGGCGACCTCATTCTTCGTGAGGAAACCCGCCTCCACCAGGTCGGCCAGTCGGCGGGACAGGACAGGGGCGCTGATGCCCTCCTCGCTGCCGGTGAGCAGCTCGCGGAAGGAGCGTCGGTCATGCAGGACGATGTCTCGCAGGATCAGCAGGCTCCATCGGTCGCCGAGCATCTCGAGGCTGCGGTTGATCGGGCAGGCGGAGCGGGGCCGGGGGATCATCGCGCCCTCCTTCCGAGGTAGTTGCATTCTGTTACTGGGAAGCATATCGTCTTCCTCGAGTGGTAACACAATGCAACTAGAAGTCTGGTGCTGCGGCACAGGAAGGACACCACGTGAAGGCCTTCGTCCTGAAGAAGTACGGCCACCCTCTGAGTGCCGTCGACATGCCCGTTCCCGAGCCCGGACCCCATCAGGTCCTGGTGCGGATGGTCGCCTCCGGCGTCAATCACGCCGATGAGCGCACCCGCACCGGTGAGTTCAAGGCCGTCTTCCGGCTCGACCTGCCCAAGGTGATGGGAGGGGAGCTGAGCGGTGAGGTGGTCGCCGTCGGCTCTCAGGTCACAGGGCTCGCCGTCGGCGATCAGGTCTACGGCTACACCGGCGTGGTGGCGATGGGGACCTGGGCCGAGTTCGTCGTAATCGATGCCGACGCCCTCGCCCCCGCACCCAGGAGTATCTCTCTGGCTCAGGCGGCCTCCCTGCCGGTCGTCGCCTTGACCGCGTGGCAGTCGCTGGTGACGATCGGCCGCCTCCAGCCGGGCCAGACGGTCCTGGTTCACGGCGGCGCAGGCGGAGTGGGGTCGGCCGTCATCCAGCTCGCCAAGCACCTGGGAGCCACTGTCGCCACCACGGCCTCGGCCTCCAGCGCCGAGACCGTCAGGCAGCTCGGCGCGGACATCATCATCGACTACCGCAGTGAGGACTTCGTCCAGCGCCTGGCGGAGACCCCGGTGGACATCGTCGTCGACACCCAGGGCGGCGAGATCACCTCACGATCCTTCCAGGTCCTGCGTCCGGGCGGGATCGTGGTGGGTATCGCCGGCACCCCCGACCCGTCACTGGCCGATCAGGCCGGCGCCGGGCCGCTGGTCAAGGTCGCGCTGTCCGCCCTCAGCCTCAAGGTGCGCCGCCAGGCCCGCAAGCTCGGCGTGCGCTACCGCTTCCTGTTCATCGAACCCGACGGAGAGGCCCTGCGCACCATCGCCGGACTCGTGGACGACGGCGTCATCCAGCCCGTCGTCGACCGGATCCTGCCCTTCGAGCAGACCCTCGCCGCACTCGACCAGCTGCTGGCCGGCGGAACCCGCGGCAAGGTCCTCGTGGCCACCAGCGAGCAGGAGGTCACCGCTCATGCCTGAGACCGACGGCACCACCATGATCGATGGGCTCATCACCCGGTGGACCTCCGCTCCCACTCGGCACCTGCTGGTGAGAGGAGAGTCCTTCGCCTACCGGGACCTCGGGGGCGACTCTGGAAGGCCGCCCATCGTCCTGCTCGCCCACCTCGGGGCCACCCTCGACGAGTGGGACCCCCGCGTCGTCGAGGCGCTCGCCGAGGGCCGCCGCGTCATTGCGGTCGACCTGCCGGGCATCGGCTCCTCCACCGGGAACGTCCCACGAACCATCAAAGGGATGGCCGCTGCCGGACGGGCCTTCATCTCCGAGCTTGGTCTGACCCGGATCGACCTCATGGGCTTCTCTCTGGGAGGCTTCGTGGCCCAGCAGGTCACTCTCGACGCCCCGAGCCTGGTCCGACGGCTCGTCCTGGCCGGAACCGGTCCCGCAGGGGGCGAGGGGATCGACCGGCCCACCGGAGCCGCCTACGTCTACCTCGACATGCTGCGCGGAGTGCTCGCCCGCACTGACGCCAAGGAGTTCCTCTTCTTCCCGCGCACCCCTGACGGCAAGGCTGCAGCGCGCGACTACCTCGCCCGGATTCACGAACGAGTCATGGATCGGGACTCCCCGATCACCTTGAAAGCCTTCCGCACTCAGATCGCCGCCATCAAGGCCTGGGGGCGCCAGCAGCCACAGGACCTGTCCAGGATCACGGCCCCCACGCTGATTGCCAACGGGGACCACGACCGCATGGTCCCCACCCCGTTGTCGGAGGACATGCACCGGCGAATCCCCGGCAGCACCCTGGTCATCTACCCTGGGGCGGGCCACGGCGGTGTCTTCCAGTACTACCGGGAGTTCATCCCCACGCTGCTGGACCACCTCGACTCCTGAGGTCAGAGAACCCGATTCGGCAGTGAGGCCCGGCGGCCCGTCTACGATGGCCGCCGGGCCGGT
>ERZ772807.1114-NODE-1114-length-15217-cov-3.577364_pt1 | contig 15217 bp, 11 predicted proteins | sample MGYA00511472_ERZ772807 | MGnify/ENA primary metagenome ERZ772807 (study PRJEB29015, sample SAMEA2737947) | human oral metagenome | biome: human oral; feature: human-associated habitat; material: dental | place: China | collected 2039 ...
TTGGGCCGGTGCACAAGATACTCGGTTCAAGGTTGTCATATCAAATTGCTCAGGTTGTGGCGGAGCTGCGCTTTCCAAGAGAGTTTTCGGCGAGAACGTTGCCCGGATTACGACTACCTTCCCGCATTGGTTCTGCCCGGCATTCAATCAATATGCAGGAAACGAGGCAAGCATGCCATTCGACCAACACGAGTTATTGGCTTTAATCGCCCCGCGTCACTTGTATGTTGCCAGTGCAGAAGAGGACATGTGGGCCGACCAAAAGGGCGAGTATCTCGGAGCTTATTACACAAAAGACGTGTATAAACTGTATGGAATGCATGGCTTGGACAGCCCCATACCACCAGCAATTGAACAACCTATTCACAATGATGTAGGCTATCATATCCGCAGGGGCATTCATGATGTCACCAATTTTGATTGGACGCAATACTTGAATTATTGTGATAAATACATGAAATGAACCCCATCATGTTGAGATCTCTGTAAAATCCTCTTCGAGACTTTTGCAGAGGTCTCTTTTTTATACGAATACCGGCCGTCGATGAGGCCGATACCGGGCAACGTTGCACCAAGTGGCACGTACTTTTCTTTCTGTCTTTTCAGCCACAATCGTTTTTTTTACGTTTTATTTGCCTTATTGTCAAAATAAAACCGTATTTTTGCAACGACCAGTTCTCAATACAATGAAAAAATACTTCATGTTTATATTCCTGCCATGGGCACTTGCCTGCGGAGCGCACTCGGCCACACAGGGAAATTTAATCCGCAATATTCCGGTTTCTACCGCCCTCGGTTATGCCGCCGGCAATGCTTTGTCGGTGCACAAGGTGGGTAGCACGGTCGGCGAGATAGCCTACATACAGTCGCCTCATCAAGACTGGACGGTTTATCTTCTGCTCGTTTTGCTGACATTCTACAGCATTCGGCGCAACTATCTGGGCCGAATTGAAAGGCGACTTTTCATGCGCAGACTGCAATTCTTCGCAAACACGGCGCACGACATGCGGACACAGCTAACCTTGATTGTCAATCCGTTAAGCGATTTGGACGACGAAAACGGCTTGTCGCTTGAAGAACGTCGGAAACTTTCGCCCGCTTTAGTCGGTGCCCGCAACCTTTATCAACTCACCACCGAACTGCTTGACTTCCAAAAGATAGACTTTCGCACATCAGGCAGCAGGAAAAAGCGTACGGGGCACTGTGACCTGAAAGTCCGTCTGAGCGAAATCGTCGCACATTGCGCCCCACTCTTCCATGAAAAAGACATACATCAGCGGCTGATCCTGCCGAAAGAAGAAGTGACGGTGGGGATGAACCGTAATGAAATAGACCACGTATTATATAATGTGATTTCAAACGCCGTGAAATATAACCGTCAAGGCGGGAAAGTCACCATCGAATTGCAACAGGACAAACATCATACAACCGTTGCCGTCAGCGACACGGGCATCGGAATTCCGCAGAAATCGCAGAAAAGAGTATTCACCTTGTTTTACAGGGCAGCCAATGCAACCGGCGACAATCCCGGCGGCAACGGACTGGGGTTGGCTTTTGCGCGCGAAATCATGCGAATGCACCAAGGCGACATCACGTTCAACAGCACCGAAGGTAAGGGAACGACGTTCTTCATCACCTTTTCCCGCAAGCAACGGCATTGGAAACTGCTGCGACTGTTATCGCCGTTGCGCGCCCATATCAGGCATCAAAGGCCACGAATGGCCGGCCCCATTGCTCATCAGCTGCAGCTTCAAACAACTCAGCCGACTGTCCGGCAAAACGAAATCGGCTTGGAAGATACGCCGCATCGGAAACGTTTGATGATTATTGAGGATAACGACGCACTTCGTTCCTACCTGCATGATGTTTTTAAAGACGATTATCAGGTTGTTGCCATGCCCGATGGTGACACGGCACTGGCCGCTTTGAAGCAGAACACGGTAGACTTCATCATCAGTGATGTGCTGATGCCGGGCATCAAAGGCGACACCTTGTGCCGCAAAATCAAGACTTCTGTCGAGACATCGCATATCCCCGTCATTCTGCTGACGGCCAGATCGGGAAGAGCGGAGGCCATGAAAGGCTTCGATTGTGGGGCCGACGACTATATTCCGAAGCCGTTCGACTCGGCAAAACTCAAGGCGAAGGTGCGCAACATGCTCAATGCACAGGCCCGATTGCGCGAGAAAGCCGTGCAACAATACGACTTCAAGCACGAAACGGAAGCCACAGACCGGACCACGGACACGGAAAACAAACCCGAACTGAATGAAACCGACCACCGTTTTCTTGACCATTGTCTTTCATACGTCATGGAAAATATGAACAAAACAGACTTCTCCATCAAATCGCTATGCAGGGAAATCGCGGTGAGCCGCACCATTTTATATGAAAAGCTGAAAGCCCTGACCGGGAAATCGCCCGGAGAATTCATCACGATCCTGCGCATGCGAAAGGCTGCCGAACTGTTGCAGAGGGGCGAACAAGTGCAGGAAGTGGCCGTGGAAATAGGGCTCTCGGATGCTAAATATTTCAGTACGGCCTTCAAAAAGTACTACGGTATCTCGCCGAGCAAATTCAAAAAAGGGGCCTGAAACGGTTTTTCATTTCCCTTTATCAACCAATCTATAATATTCAATCATCAAAATCTAACCATCATGACAGCTAAACAGCGCAACTTTATTGGTCTTTTATTTTTCAGTCTGAGCGTTCTTCCGTGCCGGGTCGAGGCACAACAGTTCGCACCCCCCATCATGGGCTGGAGTTCTTGGAACACTTTCCATGTCAACATCAGCGATTCACTGATACGAACACAAGCCGACGCAATGGTCAGGTTGGGCTTGAAAGACGTGGGCTACACCTATATCAACATCGACGACGGCTTCTTTGGCTGGCGAGATGCATCGGGCGAGATGCATCCTCACCCGCAACGTTTCCCGAATGGGCTGAAAGTGGTGGCCGACTACATACATTCGAAAGGCTTGATGGCTGGAATCTACTCCGATGCGGGTGCAAACACGTGCGGTTCTAAGTATGATGCCGACGACCATGGCTTCGGTGCCGGTCTTTATGGGCACGAAGAGCAGGATGCCCGACTGTATTTCCGCGATTGGGGCTTTGATTTCATCAAGATAGACTACTGCGGTGCCGGCACATGGCTCGACCTTGAGGAGCAGAAACGATACACAGCTGTCTGCGAAGCCATCAAGAGAGAGGCCGGACATCCGGTTTCTATCAATATTTGCAGATGGGCTTTCCCCGGTGTTTGGGCAAAAAACATCGCCACTTCTTGGCGCATCAGCCGCGACATTCTGCCCAATTGGAGCTCCATCAAGTATATCATAGAGAAAAACATGTATCTTTCGGCCTTTGCAGGTGACGGCCATTACAACGACATGGATATGCTTGAGATTGGTCGTGGCCTGAAACCAAGCGAGGAAGAAGTGCATGTCGGCATGTGGTGCATGATGAGTTCGCCGATGCTTATCGGCTGCGATCTCAACAAACTCAATGAAAGTTCGCTAGCATTATTGAAGAACCGGGAGCTGTTGGCCATCAACCAAGACCGATTGGGACTGCAAGCCTATGTCGCTTTACGCCAAGGTCCCGGTTATGTCTTCGTGAAAGACATCAAAGAACGGCGTGGATTGACAAGAGCCGTAGCGCTCTACAACCCTGCCGACACGGCATTGAGCTTCGAAGTCCCGCTGTCTGAGTTGGAATTGGCAGGAAAAGCGAAGGCGAAAGACGTCATTTCGCATACGGAAGTAAAGATAGAAACCGTGAAAAGCCCTGTCATGAACGGCAATGTGCTGAAGGCTACGGTGCCGGCCCATGGAATCAAGGTAATGACCATAGAGGCCAAGCAACGCATAGCGCCCACGCGTTATGAGGCAGAGTGGGCTTATCTGCCGGCTTACAACGATTTGGGCAAGCGCAAGTTGCCTGTAAGTTTCACCAAAGTGAAAGGTTCCAGCGGCGGGATATGCGTTTCGAACGTGGGCGGCGACATGGACAACACGCTCGTTTGGAAGCATGTGTGGAGCGAGCAAGGCGGAACCTACAAGCTACGCATCAGATATGTCGATGCACAACGGCTCACCATGAAAGTGATGGTGAACGGAAAAGAGGCCTATACGCTCCAAACCTCCCAACAAGCCATAGCCAAAAACCAAATTGATTTCAAGGAGGCTGCATTCGAAATCAACTTGAAGCCGGGCGACAACGAAGTGAAACTCTACAGTCCCTTGACCTTGATTCCCGCCGTCGATTGCCTTTATGTGGATAAAACCGTCACGGGGAAATAGGGCTCAGTAGAGATTTAATGGGTTACGCGCCATTTGTTTCTCCCCCATTAGCCCAAATCGGTCATTAAAAGGCTTGCGCTCGGAGCGCAGTTAACATCTGTTTAGCTTTGAAGCTTGCGCCCTAGGGCGCAGTTAAGACATGTTTACATTTGAGACTTGCGCCCTAGAGCGGTGTTAAGATATGTTTACATTTAAAGCTTGCGCCCTAGGGCGACGTTAAGACATGTTTACATTTGAAGCTTGCGCCCTGGGGCGAAAGTCATTTTCCTTTCCATTTGATGCTTGCGCATACGGAGCAAAGTAATGACCGAATTGGGAGGAATAAAATCTCTGTCGAGCCAAAAAGCAACCGAGAAAGGGTGCAGTTCTCATCGACCGACAAGCGAAAAGCGCCAAGATGCATGCTTCGATGCTTCTTGGCGCTCGCTGTTTGTTTCAGAAATGCATGACTTCGGCCCTTGAACAGGCCAGAAGACGTGTGCTTACTTCTTCACCGGCTTTGCTTTCTTGTTGCACTCACCCTTCTTGGCAGCGTCTTTCTTGCAGCAAGGTTTCTTATCGCACTCTTTCTTGCTGCATTTTTTGTCGTCTTTCTTGCCGTCTTTGCACTCGTGCTTGTCGGCGTCGCACTTCTTGTCTTTGGCACATTGTTCGGTGTGATTACACTTCTTGTCTGCCGGTTTCGCGTTCTGTGCATTGACAAAACTAAACGAAGCAACCATCAGGGCTGCACATAACATCATTTTTTTCATATCGTTTTATTTTTAATTGAACACTGCAAATATAGCACGAAGTATCAAAATATAGAAAAAAAATTATCTGAAAATAACATTTTTCACTTATTTTCGTAAAACACTTCGCATGGCAAACCACGCATGAAAGGCTAAGGTAGTGAGCAAACCATAGTGACGTTGCATCACTCGGAAACGTTCTTTCAGCGATGCCCTGTGGTGCTTTACGCTCATTCCGCCATCGAGATAGTCAACGATAACGGCGTTAACAGGTCGCAAAGATAGGCCGTGTTGCGCTGCATCTTTCATGACACGGATACACCAATCCACATCAGCCGAGAACCTGAAATGCAGATTATAGGGATTACGTTTGGCTATATCCGTGCGGCAATAAAAGGCTTGATGGCACACCACCATACCGTGACGGAACGACTTCCACGTGAGATTTTTGGGGGGACAGAGGCGGCGATGACGCACGAAACGGCCGTCATTGTCGACGATATCCGTGTCACCATAGAGCACGCCGGGGAGCGTTTCGCCCTCTCCAACGCAGGCGGCAATGTGGTCAAGTGTGTCTGAGGGTAGAACATCGCCCGCATTGATAAACACAAGATAGTCGCCTGTGGCCTTATTGATGCCTTTATTCATGGCATCATAGAGTCCGTTATCGCGTTCCGAGGTGAAGATGATGTCGTGAATGCAGTCTTCTTGAGCTTCGTTTTCTTCCATGTAGTGTTTCACCATGCTGACAGTGTCATCGGTTGAAGCCCCATCAAGAATGATATGTTCAAGGTGGGGATAACTCTGATGAAGTACGCTGTCGAGGGTTCGCTGCAGTACTGAGGCGGCCTGATAAGTGCAGGTGATGATTGAAAAGCGAATCATAAGTGATAATTTTTAAGGGCCAGCGCCTGGTTGTACACCTCTATATATTTCATGGCAACGGCATGTTGTGAGTAGTTCGCAGCCACTTTGTGTACGGCTTCACGGCTCAAAGCCTCGTGATCAGCCTCACAAAGCACCCAGTGCAGACCTCGGGCAAGGTCGTCGGCATCACGATATTCGGCCACATAGCCATTCTTCTTATGGTCGATTTCTTCGGGAATACCACCCACTTTGAAGCCCACACAGGGTACGCCGCAGGCCATTGCTTCCATGATAGTGTTGGGAAGATTCTCGGAAAGTGAAGGCAGAACGAACACGTCGGCGGCGTTATAGATGTCTACAATCTGTTGAGTGTCATTCACATATCCTAATTTACCCGTGCAGAAATCAAAGACATCACCTATGTTCCCCCTACCTCCTCCGAGCACGGCAACAAAGGTGTTATGCACCATCTCTGGGTGTTCAGCCGCCATTTTGTGGCAGGCATCAATAAGATAAAATATGCCTTTGTTCTCGTTTGCTATACGTTGGGCGACAAAGAGAATGACTTTCATGTCTAAAGGTAAGTTGGCACGCAGTCGCGCTTGCTTTTTATCGTGTGGTCGGAAGATGCGGGTGTCGATGGGATTGGGGATGGTCTGTATCTGTTGATTGGTCAGGAGAGCACTCTTGCGGACTTCTTTTTCGAGCCATTTACTGCAAGTGACGAATGAAATATCATGGCCCTCGAGCATCGCTTTCTTGCGTTTGAACACCTTATAAGATAGATCACGCAGTGAACCGCCGTTGGGGAGAAGTCGGCAGTTGCCGCAGGAGGATTGAAAACGCTGGCAGTTAAGCGTGATGTGGCAGATGCCGGTGGCAGGCCAGATGTCGTGCATTGTCCACACAACAGGCTTACCACTGTTGAGTATCTTGCGGATACCTTTCAGTGAAAGCATGCCTTGATTGATCCACGAAAGGTGGATGATATCGGCTTCCTTGAATTCTGACAGGCGCGTAATGTCGGCACCTGTGTTGGCGATATCTATTTCGAAGAGGTGTTTGCGCTTGAAATGAAGGTGCCAGAAGATGCACCAACGTTCCCAAAGAAAACGCAAATGGTTGCGCAGGGTATGGGAGAGGGGCACAACGGTGATGTCGTCTGTGAGCTTGTCGCGCACCAACATTTTGGCCTTGACACCGTTATTATTGAGCGCGTCCATCAGTCGGTTGGCAGCTAAGGCAGCTCCTCCCGTGCGCTCACTTGTATTTACAATTAGAACTCTCATTGTCTTTTTGACTATCTTTCTGCAAAGATAAGGAAAAAGTAAGGAAGTGAAAAAGGATAAGCATAAAAAGTAGTTGCAGCTCTATGAGGTTGCTTTGAAAACATAAAATAACAATAGGAAAAGGACTTGATGATGTATTTTAGGGACTGTTATGGCTTGTTTGGCCTGTTCCTTTATAGTAGATTAAAGGCTGTTTTGGCATTGTGTGCGGGCACAATTTGTTGATTTAGGTCAAGAAAAACGGCTTTTCTGCATGAAAAACATGTATTTTGTTGTAGATGTTAGGATAAGGATATACCTTTGCATCATCAAAAGGTTAATAGATTGTTTAGGTTAGTAGTAATAGATTTTAGGTTTTAGTTATTAGGTTTAAGGTAATTTTTAACAGATTGTTTCGTAGATAACAATGGAGACCGTGAGGTTACCATTTGTTTTGAAAGGTTTTTAGTTAAAAATAGATGAAGTCGGAACTCGTGAATGAGTTTCGACTTCTTCGTTTTCTACTCCTTTGAGTTGATGATCTCTTTCGGTAGGAAGTTATAGCACAGCAGATATTTAGTAGAGATAAACATATTGTTTAACAAGCCTAAAAAAGAGAGGTTTTTATCCACAACCTCCCTCAAGTTAGCTCTCAAGTACGTTGCAATTGTATTTACTGAAGTGTACAATCTTGGAACTATTAACGACATGCGCCGTGGCATTATGGGTGCACTTCATGCCATATCTTTAAGTAAAGAAGCAAAAAAACGCTTTGAGTTGTGAAAGAACTTTACGGCTTCAGCACCTTTTTAAGTCTTACAGAACCAACAGAATTTTATGAAGTTCCTTTAATGTGCTTTGATGACAAGGAGTAAGAAATAAGGGGTAACGTTGAGACTATCCTTTTTATTAATATAATCTCACAATAAAAAAACGGAACTCTTTACGGAACACTTAGCACATAACTTATTGGTAAAACCAATGCTTTTTGTTGTCCCAGGCGGATTCGAACCACCACTGACAGAACCAAAAACTGTAGTGCTACCATTACACCATAGGACAATCTGGGCGCAAAGGTAATGTTTTTTTCGACGATTACCAAACTTTTATCTATTTTTTTACGCTTTATGTGGTACAGAATCAACCAGCAAATACAAAATCAATATCCCTGGATAGGAATCCCTATATGTACAAGTATAACATTCGTTGACAGTACGATGATTCTGTATATCACAATATAAGACGGTATCTCAATAAGGTCTTTATCGGTCTTGTCAAGAGTGGAAAGGGTATATGGGCTGGCATCATGAAATCAAGCTACACTTACTTTGCAATGATTTGGGTGAAGTGGTAACATTCTGTCGTACAGAAACAAACGTGGATAACAGGGGTAGTAGAGTATAGACTTATTTGCTTATGTTCTTTCCTTACTGCATACGGGTTCTTTGAGAACAAGCCCGAGACATTGCCGGTGTATGTGTAAAATCAAAGCATTTATAGTTTTTCTCTATGCAAAACTCTCAATAAGCAACCATATATTCAGCAGAGTAACGATGCCGGCCAATGAATAAAGGAAGATAGCATTAGGCAGACTGTTGGCATACTTGCCCATGACGCGGCGTGAAGAAGTGAGACCTACTTGCAGAAATACCGTGAAAGGCAATTGAACTGATAGGAACATCTGTGAGATAATCAGTCCTTTGAAAGGGTCACCAATAAAGAAAATCGAAAGCAGAGCTATGCCGAGCGACAGCACGATGCCTAAAATGGAGTGAGTATCTTTGGCATTATACGACTCACCGAAAAGGCCCGAGAAGATGCTTCCGGCTGCCATTCCACTTGTGATTGTGCTTGAAATGCCCGCCAACAGTAAGGCTATGGCAAAGATGTTGGCTGCATTGTTGCCTAAAAGTGGCTGAAGCATGGCCTGCGCTTGTGACAGTTCGTCAACGTGTTGCCCGTGAGCAAAGAACGTAGTTGCCGCTAACAATATCATCGCTGAATTGATAGCCCAGCCCACAATCATGGAGAACAGCGTGTCTACAAATTCATATTTCAGCATATGTTGAATGCGTTCATCGCCTTTCAGATGTATTTCCCGACTCTGAACAATCTCTGAATGCAGGAACAGATTATGTGGCATGACCACTGCACCGAGCACACTCATGATGATCAACAGCGACCCTTGAGGCACTGAAGGCACAAAAGCGCCTTGCAAAGCCTGCGGCCAATGGATGTCGACAAGAAAGAGTTCATAGATAAACGAAAGGCCAATCATCGACACAAAGCCTATGATAGCGCGTTCCATCTTCTTGTAACTGTTAGTGAAGAGCATGATGAGTGTGGCCGCCGTTGTCAGTATTGCACCTGTCGGGATGCTGATACCAAAGAGCATTTGCAACGCGATGGCACCCCCTAATATCTCGGCTAATGAGGTTGAGATGCTGGCTAAAATAGCACTCACTACTATCGGTCGTCCCACCCATTTGGGTGCATATTTCACGGCGGCCTCACTCAGACAGAGGCCCGTTACTATGCCTAAGTGAGCCACGTTGTGCTGTAAGGCAATGAGCATAATGGTGGAAAGTGTCACAACCCATAGCAAAGCATAGCCGTATTCAGAGCCCGCGGCGAAGTTACTTGCCCAGTTTCCCGGATCAATAAAGCCCACGGTGACGAGTAATCCCGGCCCAATATACTTGAAAATATCCAATCCTCCCAGCACATGTGGGTGGTCCTTGCGTTTCAATTCCTTAATGAAATTCTTCATTTCTCCTAATCTTTTTGTGACAAAGTGTTATGGCAAAGATAATATAAGATATGGAAAACGAGGATACATCAGGTCTGAAAATTTCGTTTTCCATTTATAAATCACTTGTTTTTATGATTGAAAACGGCTATAGTTCTACCCGAAAAAGCATTCTTGTTGTTATATATACCTAAATGATTGCATTGCTCATGGGCGTGAAAGCAAATAAAAATGGTTTGCGCCCACTGTTGTTGTGACTGCGCAAACCATTCTTCTATGCTTGTAGTATCAGGGCTTTCAGCCCGGTAAGTCAGGTCTTTCTACTTGCGGACGCGGTTCTTTCCGCCTTTGATAAGATTGGGAGAAGCAAGGATTTCCTTATATTTCGCAGGATTATCAAGCAGTTTTTGAGCCGCTTTAATCTGCTTGTCATGTTTCAATGTGTACTCAATTGTGCCACGCTGATAATAGTAAATGCTGACAATAGTGCTTGCCAAAGCCTGCATGATGCGGTCGCGATTGTAGTCAAGGTCCTTGGCTACGTTGTGCTTCAACTTGTTTTCAATGGCGTCAAACTCTGGCTTTGCATCGTTGTAATAGCCCTCGAATTTCGCTGTTTTCACAAGTTCTTTCAATATCTTCTCACTCACACCGTCGTATTTGAAACCACTTTTGAGCACGTGTTGCTTAAAGGCTTCATAGTCCTCATCGGTGAGTTCAAATGCCGAAGGGTTTGCTATCGTCGGGTGTTTTGCCACATAGCTGACGATGTAATCAAGCACAGTCTCCGTGGAATCGATAACCGACATGAGATAGGTCTGGATGTTTGATGCCGTGTCGGGCGCTACTTCAAGGTCGGGTTTGATGCCGCCGCCATCGCGAACCTCACGGCCATGCAGGGTGTGGAATACCTTACTGAGCGAGTCGGGCACATGTTCTGTGCTGCCACCACGGTCATGTCGGTAGTTGACAGCCTGAATACAGCGACCGCTTGGAATGTAATATTTGTGCGTGGTGAGCTTCATCTTGCCGTTGTAAGGCAGGTCAACCGTGGTCTGTACGAGGCCTTTCCCATAGGTACGTGTGCCCATAATGACAGCGCGGTCGAGGTCTTGAAGCGCACCGGCTGTAATCTCACTGGAGCTTGCAGTGTTGTTGTTGACCAGCACAACGATAGGAATGACGGTGTCGATAGGTTCGGCGGTCGTCTTATAGTCGCGGTCAAGACGCTTCACTTTACCATGGTTTGAAACGATGGTCACGTCTTTCGGCACGAAGAGATTAACGATATTGACGGCTTCACTCTCTAATCCGCCACCGTTATTACGCAGGTCAACGATGAGTTTATGCATGCCGTTTTTCTTCATTTCAACAAAAGCGCGGCGGAAATCCTTAGAGCAATCCTCGGTGAATTGATTGAGATTGATATATCCGATGCCGTTGTCAAGCAGTCCATAATAAGGCACAGCAGGCATTTTGATAGCGCCACGCGTAATCTTCAGTTTCATGATTTTACCTGTCGACGGACGGCGAATTTTAATCATGAATGTCGTGCCGGCATCTCCCCGAAGATGGTCACTGACAAACTGAGTCGTCTTTCCTTCCATCGAAAGATCATCTATGGAGAGGATTAAATCGCCTTTACGTAGGCCGGCATTTGCAGCCGGCATGTTCTCATAAGGCTCATCAATGAAGACATTCTTATACTTCGGACTGTAGCGTATCAAAGCTCCGACACCGGCATATTTTCCTGTCATCAGCATCTTGAGGTCTTTGCCCTTGGCCTGCGGATAGTATTCCGTGTAGGGGTCGAGCGACTCAAGCATGGCATCAACTGCATTACCGATAACCGTGTCGGCAGGCAGTTTGTCGACATAAAGCAAGTCAAGGTTCTTGTAAATGGCATTGAACACTTCGAGGTTCTTGGCCACGGTGAAGTTATGGTCTTTATCACTTTGCGCGGCAACCGGTAGTGAGAGCAGCGCAAAAATATATATCAACAACTTTCTCATAATACGTACAAAAGTAATATATATGAATGTAATAACCACCATTGTAAAGGCTAAAATTGATAAAAAGAGGCGTGAAATGATTTTTTTCTCGAAAATGTTTGGCGTTTAAAAAAGAATATCTTACCTTTGCAAACGCAATTCAGTAATGCTGTTTGCATCATGCTTCAATAGCTCAGTTGGTTAGAGCACCTGACTGTTAATCAGGGGGTCGTTGGTTCAAGCCCATCTTGAAGCGCACGAAAAGGAATTACGAAAGTGATTCCTTTTTTGTTTGTTGCAGCTCCTATAGATAGAAGTTGTTTCACAGTTATTTGCAATGCACTCCCCCATTTTGGTTTGGTCGGAATGTAACAAAGTTCATGTTTTTGTTCCTTTTGGGTTATTTTTCTATACAAAAAGCCTTTGAATGTAAGATATTTTATCTATCTTTGTGGCAGAACAAATCGGATATACGTGTGTGAAACATGTGCTTACGGGCGACGATATACGCCTTATATCTTGTCATTTTGTGGCTATAGCCGTGATGAAAAACATGTAATAACAACGATATTAGAATTTTCTTAACTTTTAGAATTATTAATTATGGAAATTACAGAAGCAGTAAAAACATGCCTTTCCAAGTCATTTAAATTAGACGGGAGAGCTTCAAGAAGTGAGTATTGGTATTTCGTGCTGTTCCAGATCTGCTTGTATTTTGTTGGAATAGTCATCATGAGCTTAAGCGCGGCATTTCAATCCGATAGCGGACTTGGCATTATTGGTGGCTTGTTTTTACTCGTTGGTGGTTTATTTTTGCTTGCAACCTTAGCTTGTGTTCCTGCAAGTATCTGTGCCCAGATAAGGAGATTGCACGATGTTGGCAAGCCAAGTGTCTATTGGTTCATTAACCTTGTTCCGTTCGGTGGCTTGGTATTGCTTTATTTCTGCGTTCTTCCGAGCGTTGCTGACAACGAATTCGGCGAGTGCCCTTGCAAATAACAAGCAGGTAAGCAGGTGCTCATCATTGGGCACCTGAATAGCTTTTTATATATTGTTCTTTTGCTTTACCACTGCTTTCTGACTTCGCCGGGTGTCTATCCTGTCATATTTCATCAGTTGTGCAGACTTTTACGCGTCTTCATGAAGATAGCAGACAGACTGGCTGAAAGGAGAGAAAACAGTGGTAAATCATTTCAGCGCTTACTTCAAACCGTGCAAGTAAGTCTGCAATATGCGTCATATCAGCGTGTAATCTCAGTCACTTTACAACGCAATATGGGTCACTTTACGCGGTAAAGTGACCCATATTAGAAACTATCTTGAATGTGCTTGTAAATCAAGAACTTATCAATCGTTGGTTTGTTGCTTGTAAATGCGTTCGTAAGGTCAACTCCTACATTTTTTCATAAGGAGGAAGCTGGCTTCTGAACAGCATGCTTTATGCAAAACTGATGACCGATTGTACAGGCTCGTCTCCGCCCTTTTCATCGTTCTTGGCTACGTGCGCACCTGATGCTAAATTGCGAATTTCCTCCAACATCTGGCGAGTACGCTTGTAAGTTGGAGTGTTTTCAACTGCAAGAATGACGTCTTCGTTGTCGAGATCTTCAGGTCGGAACAAGAAGATATGAGGCCTACGCTTATACTGATGGTTCTTTCCTATGTTGCCATAATAGTGGCCTCGGCGTTCATCCCGCTCTGCACGGCGTTCCTCTTCCTGTGCAATGCGGTCGGCTTCTTCCTGAGTATGCTTCTTCAGATGCCCGTCCATACCGTCTACATCCTCAATACCGAAGCCCGTTGCAAGGATAGTAACTTTCACTTTCTGTCCCAATTCGGGATCAATGGTGAAGCCCCATTTGGTTTCATAGTCGTTGTCAAACCTCGCCATGAAGTCCGTAACCTCGGTCATTTCCTCCATCATGAGGGCTGAATTTTCATTCTTTTCATTGCTGAAACCAAGGCTCAGCAGAATTTTCTTGGCATTGAAGATGTCGTTGTCATTCAGCAATGGCGAGTTCAGGGCATTGTCGATAGCCTTCTTCACACGGCCTTCGCCTTCGCCATAACCCGTGCTCATAATGGCCACTCCACCGTTTTTGAGAATCGTCATGACATCATTGAAGTCGAGATTCATATAGCCATTGTAGGTGATTATCTCTGCAATGCTCTTCGCTGCGATGCTCAATGTGTCGTCGGCCTTGCCGAATGCATCGAGAAGAGTAAGGTCGGGATAAATCTCCCGCAGGCGTTCGTTGTTGACAACCAATAGGGCATCAACGTGCTTTGACATCTCTTCAACGCCGTCGAGCGCCTGGTCTATCTTGCGTGCACCCTCAAAACGGAAGGGAATTGTCACGATACCAACTGTCAGAATGCCCAATTCCTTGGATACACGGGCTATGACAGGAGCTGCTCCCGTACCTGTTCCACCACCCATTCCGGCAGTGATGAATGCCATCTTTGTGCCATCACTCAACGCATATTTAATGTCGTCGAGCGTTTCTTCGGCTGCTTGACGCGCCTTTTCTGGCTTATTTCCTGCGCCAAGTCCCTCTTTTCCAAGTTGTAAGTGCACGGGTACAGGCGAGTCGTTTAGCGCCTGATTGTCCGTATTACAGAGTACAAACGTGACGTCATGTATGCCTTCTCGATACATGTGGTTAACGGCGTTACCGCCTCCTCCGCCTACACCAATGACCTTGATGATGCTATCTGCCTTATCGGGTTCACCGAAATCTAAGATCGAAGTTTTATGATTATTGTCAGCCATATTGTCTATTTATGATGTCAGAATTATGTATTTATGCTGTTATTCGTCTTCAGAAATCATCTTACCAAAGAAGCTTTTCAACTCCTTGAATAGCTTATGAGACGTACTATTCTCTTTCTTCTCTTTGGCAAGTCGCTCTTCTTCCTGACGTTTTGCCTCGAGTTCAGCCTGCAACTCGGCTTCCTTACGACGGCGTTCTTTCTCTTCAGCCTTTTGCTTTTCAGCCTCTGTACGCACTACTCCACTACCTGTTGTCTCATTGAGTGTACGTGGTTTCTGGTGTAAATCCACTGTTGTTGTCGTGGTTTTAGCGTCAGGTGTTGTTCCAAAGAGATCGCTCTTGATTTCTGGTCCAGCACAGTTCATGTCACCTTTTGCCAGGATACCCAAAATGGTATTCATCATTCCATCGTGTGCATTGATACTTTCGTTGGTAGAATTTATCGTTTGTGAGACGAACTTTGCAGTACGAATCTTGTCAATATGTGTATGATTTCGGAAAGCCGTTTCAATGTTTCTAAGGTTAGAACC
>ERZ772807.1116-NODE-1116-length-15200-cov-3.295015_pt1 | contig 15200 bp, 15 predicted proteins | sample MGYA00511472_ERZ772807 | MGnify/ENA primary metagenome ERZ772807 (study PRJEB29015, sample SAMEA2737947) | human oral metagenome | biome: human oral; feature: human-associated habitat; material: dental | place: China | collected 2039 ...
ATATTCTCAGGCTTTTGCCGTCCGATGCTGACATTGAAATGTGCAAGGTTGATTTCCATGGTACCGCTCCAAATCACTGCCATAGTGTTGACTTCTCCATTATATATCAAAGTGCAGTTTTTCTGAATATATTTATCAAATATTTTGCAGAGACGCCGCAATTTGTCTGCGGCTTCATGCTATAATGAAGGATATGCAGAAAGTAGGATGAAGCAGCTATGAGAATTGACCTTGTGACGCTTTTTCCCGCGATGTTTGCGGGCGTATTTGGCAGCAGCATCATCGGACGCGCAGTGCAGCGCGGGCTCATCGACATCCACTATACAGATTTTCGCGACTACGCGGCGGATAAGCATCATCATGTGGATGATACGCCGTGCGGCGGCGGGGCAGGCATGGTGCTGAAGCCTGAGCCTCTGTACGCCGCCGTGCGCGACGTGTACGGGAGGACTGCTGCGTATGCGGAGCACCGCTGTACGATCATCTTCGATCCCGCAGGGGAGGTGTTTACCCAGCGTGCAGCAAAGGAACTCGCATCGTATGAGCAGCTGGTGCTCATCTGCGGACACTATGAGGGCTTTGACGCGCGAATCTATGATCTCGCAGATCGACTGATCTCCGTCGGAGATTTTGTCCTGACGGGCGGGGAGATTCCTGCCATGCTGACCGTGGACGCTACGGCGCGGATGCTGCCGGGCGTGCTCGGTGATGCCGCATCCGCCGCAACAGACTCCTTCTTCGATGGGCTGCTCGGCTATCCGCAGTACACACGCCCACGTGACTTCGAGGGCAAGGCTGTCCCCGACGTCCTCCTCTCGGGCAATCATGCAGAGATCGCCCGCTGGCGGCGCGAACAGGCACTTCTCACGACGATGCGGCATCGCCCTGAGCTCCTCGCACGCGTCACGCTGTCACAGGCAGATCGTGATTTTTTAGAGCAGCAGACGAAAACAAAAGAAAATAAAGAATTTTTGCGTGAATCTCCAGAAAATGCTATAATGGATTCGATTTGATCTGTCTTGTTTCTATGCCCGATAGGGGGAACGCGCTGTGACACAGTTTGATAAACGAAATCTATCCATGATGATGGATTTCTACGAAATGACCATGTCCTATGGATATTTTCATCAGCCGAACCGCGATGTTCGCGTGGCGTTCGATCTCTTTTTCCGTTCCGTCCCCGACAAGGGGGGCTACGCCATCTTTGCGGGGCTTCAGCACGTCATCGAGTTCGTGGAGAATCTCTCCTTCTCCGATGCGGACATTGCCTATTTCCGCAAACAGAACCTCTTCTCCGAGGAATTCCTGGACTTCTTGCGCGGTTTCCGCTTCCGCGGCGACATCTACGCCATGCCTGAGGGAACGATCATCTATCCGAATGAGCCGCTCCTGACGATTGTTGCACCGATCATCGACGCACAGCTTGTGGAGACGGCGATCCTCGCGCAGATCAACCATCAGTCCCTCGTCGCGACAAAGGCGTCGCGCATCGTGCGTGCCGCCGAGGGGCGCAAAGTTGCGGACTTCGGTGCGCGGCGCGCGCATAATATGGACGCGGCAACCTATGGGGCACGCGCGGCGTACATCGGCGGCATCGACATGACGGCGACGGTCTCGGCAGGGCAGCAGTTTAATATTCCCATCTCGGGCACTATGGCGCACAGCTGGGTCATGTTCTTCAAGGATGAGTACACGGCGTTCAAACAATATGCAGAGATCTACCCACAGGCCACCGTCCTCCTCGTCGACACCTACGATGTGCTTCACTCGGGTATCCCAAACGCCATCCGTATCGCCCGTGAGGTTCTCGCGCCGCAGGGACATCGTCTCGCAGGCGTGCGTGTGGACTCGGGCGACCTCGCCTATCTCTCGAAGCGCATTCGAAAAATGCTCGATAAGGCGGGTCTTGAGGACTGCAAGATTATCCTCTCGAACAGCCTCGATGAGTTCACCATCTCATCCCTCCTCCTGCAGGGCGCACGCGTGGACAGTTTCGGTGTCGGCGAACGGCTCATCACGGCAAAGTCCGATCCTGTCTTCGGCGCCGTGTATAAGCTCGTCGCTGTGGAGGAGAACGGCATCTTTCAGCCGCGCATCAAGATGTCGGAGAATGTCGAGAAACTGACGAATCCGGGACTGAAGGATCTCTACCGCATCTATGACCGTCACGGCAAGGCGGTCGCGGACATGATTGCAGTGCAGGGCGAACAGGTCGACCTCACGCAGCCGTTCCGCTATGTTGATCCGCGCAAGCCATGGAAAAACCGCTTCTTCGAGGGCGGGTCGGCGGTGAACCTGCGCCGTCTCTATGTCAGGGATGGGGAGCGGGTCGAGGAGCTGCCGCCCTTGGAGGAGATTCGCGCATATGTGCGCCGTCAGCTGGCGGAGGAGATCTGGCCGGAGGAACAGCGATTTGAGAATCCGCATCGGCACTATCTCGATACGACGCCGAACTACTACGAGCTGAAGATGGGACTGCTCGAAGAGGTGCGCGGGAAGCACAGCTGACGGGAAAGATAAGAGGGATGCACGTGATTACGGGGAAAACAAAAATACTGGGTGTGATCGGTGCGCCGATTGCACACAGTTTGTCGCCGATCATACAGAATGCGGCACTGCATGAGGCAGGTCTGGACTATGTTTATACGGCGTTTCCTGTGCGGCGTGATGCACTGGCTTCGGCGGTATGCGGACTGCGCGACGCGGGCGTGGTGGGGTTCAATGTCACGATTCCGTTCAAGACAGAGATTATGCCGCTCCTCGATGCGCTGAGCGAGGATGCACAGCGCATTCGGGCGGTCAATACCGTCGTGATTGCATCAGACGGGACAATGACAGGGCACAATACGGATGTAACAGGCTTTATGGCAGGCTTTGCCGCGTGTGGGATTGGGCTTGCGGGAAAACGCACTGTCCTCATCGGCGCGGGCGGTGCAGCACGTGCCGCCCTCTGGGGACTCCTGCGCAGCGGCGTATCCTCTGTGTGCATCGGTGTGCGGAATCTCGCAAAAGGCAAGGCGCTCTGCACCGACTTTGCGGCAGACGGCACACTTGCCGTGTACTGCTTTGACGATCCGCACTTTCGGGATGTGCTTTGTACGGCAGACATTGTCGTGCAGACCACGCCGATCGGCATGAGCCCGCAGACGGATGCAATGCCGCCTGTGGATCCTGCGGCAATCAGCCCCTCTGCCGCCGTCTACGATCTCATCTATACCCCCGCCGAGACTGCATTTCTTCGTGCGGCGGCAGCGCATGGGTGCACGACAATCAACGGTGAGACCATGCTCGTTATGCAGGGCGCGGAGGCGTTCTCCCTCTGGACAGGTGTCCGACCGAACACCGACCTCATGCAGCGCGTTCTGCACGAGGAACTCGCACGGAGGGAAGGTGCATGAAGCTCTTCTGTCGTTGCAGAGGACTGTTTGCAGCTTTTCCGGTCACTGCCGCTGACGGTACGAGTCGGCATCCATGTTGTCGGCATGCGGTCGGATGTCAGCGGTATTTCAACATTCTCTTGATTTAATGCAATTCTCATACTATGCTAAGCAAGCAATTTACGCGCTATGTTTTTCAAACCGCCGTACCTGTGGCATACGCTATGGTACGGCGGTCTGACTGTGGCATGCAGTTACGGGGGAGCAGGCGGAAACGCCGCTCCCTGCCCGCAGAGATACTCTGCACTGCAAAGGAAAACCGGCAGAATGGCTGCTCTTTTTGTGTGCAAATTCTCGGATTTCCGGGGATTTTTTGTTGTATAAAAGAAAAGCTGCGGTACGGGGATATACCTCGTACCGCAGTCTTTTTGCATTTGTACTGATCTATACCATCCCTTTTTCCCAGTCGCGGATGATGTCAAAGTCGAGCTTGTCCGCCGTGCTCTCGAGGAGGGTGATCTCCTCGGCGGTGAGTGTGATCTCCGTCGCGCGCAGTGCATCGGTAACGTGATGTTCCTTGGTCACGCCGATGATGGGAACCGTACCCTTGCCGATCGCCCATGCGATGGAGATCTGGGCTATGTTCGCCTTGTACTTGTCTGCGAGCAGTTTGAGCGAGAGGTTCAGTGTGTCGATCTTGTCCATGATCGGGTTGTAGACTGCTGCGCGCGCCGCGTCCGCCGGCATCGGATACAACGTGCTGTAGTGACCTGTGAGCGCGCCCTGTTCGAGCACCATGTAGGAGAAAAAGGGGATATCCTTCTTGCGGCAGTAGTCAAGGATGCCAGCCTCCTCGGAGAAGCGGTTGATCAGGCTGAAGTGGTTCTGTACCGCGCCGAGTTTCAGTCCATGATGTTGGAGGATGGTATCTGCTTCCTCGATCTGTCCCATGTTGTGGTTCGATACGCCGATGATGGGCGTATGTTCCGCTTTCTCGAAGAATGCGGCAAGGTGCTTGATCCACTGCGGTGCCTCAATTGCGTTGTGCACCCAGTAGATGTCGATGCTGTCTGTGCCAAGCAGCTTTTTTTGCATGGCCCACATATCCGCGACGGGACTGGCGGACGACTCATCCATGCACTGCGGTGTGAGCTTATCCGAGAGGAGGAAGGAGTCGCGTGCATGCCCCTTGAGAAATGCGCCGAGTGTCTTCTCCGCTGTGCCGATCCCGTATGCATAAGCCGTGTCCCAGAGGGTCAGCCCATGCTGCATAGCGGAATCAAAGACGGGGCGCAGCTGATCCTCCGTGTATGCCGCGCCGAACGTGCCGTCGTTGCCCCATGCCCATGTGCCGAGTGCGATCTTTGGCATTTTTGTCATTGTGAGTCCTCCCATTCCCATTGTGCTGAATCCTTTCTCTGTGTTGTTCTATCGATAGTATACCATAAATTGTCGGTGTTCGGCAAAACGGTGGAGCATTATATCGATGGGCAAATGGCTCAAAACGCACAGAATTTTTCGTGCCATTGTGGTATTCTATATGAAGAGACAGTAAGGAGAGATGAGTTTGAAAAAATTGCGTTCTGGCAGACGTACGGCATCTATGCTCCTGACTTCGCGCAGGTGCAGGGCTATCGAAAGCTGGCGGAGGACATTGATCGGAACGAACAATTCAGCGTACCGACGCCGATGACGTTCGAGAAATTGGAGAACATGGTGGAGCAGTATGGGGATTGAGGTGAAGCGCGCCGGTGTGCGGCGTGCCCAGTGCAGCTGCAGTATGCCTGCCGTCTGGTGGGCGCTGTCGTACGCGCGCGGCGCGTTGGTGATTTTTCACAGTCCGCGTTCCTGTGCTCATGTCGTGCGCGAAAAGGATGTCGGGACGTTTCATCGCATGGTTGGGGCGGAGACGTATGCGCCGCCGTCGCCCGTGCCGCTCCTCACGAGCGGAATCGGCGAGGACGATGCAGTGTTCGGTGCGGTGGAGCGCCTGCGCGCGTGCGTGCGTGCGTTATGCTGCAGAGAAATATCATCCGCGTGCGGTCTTTATCGGCGGATCGTGCGTGAGCGGCATCATCGGAGATGATACGCGTGCAGCGGCGGAGGGGATGGAGGCGGAGCTCGGTCTGCCCGTCATCGCTATTCCGACGGGCGGCTTTTTGGATGATGTGTCCTTCGATGGCTACCTGTCCGTTGGCCGTGTGCTGGTGGAACGCTTTATGCAGCCGCCCAAGGAGACGCGCAGGGGCGACCTGTCCCATTGTTTCCCTTGACAGCGGCGGACTGATCGGGAGCTTTGCGGATGGATGGCGGCGCGCGCTGTCTGTCCGCGCACGGGAGAATCGATGACGATACCACGCTGGTCAGGAGAGCGTTATGACGGAATCCATTGTGACACAAAAGGAGAATCCGCTTGCCATTGCATTCGTGGGCGGACTGATTCGGAAGTTTGCCCTGCCTGCCATCGTCAGTATGCTCGTCAATACGGTTTACAACATCACGGATCAGATCTTCATCGGACATACGGTCGGCATCCTAGGAAACGCTGCGACGAATACCGCCTTTCCCATCGTGATTCTCTCCACGGGACTGGCGCAGCTCGTGGGCATCGGGACGGCGGCAAATTTCAACCTCTCTATGGGGGAAAAGGCGCAGGACGCCGCACGCAGCTACGTCGGCACGGGGCTCGTCATGTCCGCCGTGCTCGGTATCGTTCTTGGCGGTCTTATTTTCATCTTCCAGACGCCTGTGCTCCGGCTCTGCGGAGCGACGGAGAACGTTCTGCCGTATGCACAGCGTTACCTCGGAATTACGGCATGCGGACTGCCGTTTCTCCTCCTTTTCACGGCGAACAGTATGCTCATCCGCGCGGATGGCGCGCCGTCCTATGCGATGCGATGTATGGTCAGCGGAGCCGTTCTGAACATTTTGCTGGATGCACTCTTCATGCTCGGATTCGGCTGGGGAATGGAGGGGGCGGCGCTCGCTACCGTCATGGCGCAGATCGTCTCATTCCTCGTATGTATTCGTTATTTCTTCCGCTTTCAGGCGTTTCCAATCGTGCGCACCATGCTGCGGATGCGGAGGCATGAGATGCTTCGTATCGCCAAACTGGGGCTGTCGAATTTTTTGAATCAGATCATCATGATGACTGTCGGCATTACACTCAACAATATCCTCACGCACTACGGTACGGCGAGCGTCTACGGTGCGGATATTCCGCTCGCTGTGGCGGGGATTGTCACGAAACTCAACAGTGTGCTGATCGCCTTTACCGTCGGCCTGGCGCAGGGGTGTCAGCCGATTTTCAGCTTTAATATGGGGGCGGAGAACTACGGACGCATCAAGGAGACCTATCGCAAGGGACTTGTTTTTGCGTTGCTTTTAAGCATGGCAATCTTTCTGGTCTTTCAGCTCTTTCCACGCCAAATCACCGCCATCTTCGGCGGCGGGTCGGAGCTCTATTTTGACTTTGCCGAAAAATATCTGCGCATCTATTTGATGATGGTCTGCATCAGCGGTGTCCAGCCGCTCACCGTTAACTACTTCACGGCAATCGGCAGCGTTCGAACGGGGCTCATGCTCTCCCTTTCGCGGCAGGGGCTCTTCCTCCTGCCGCTGCTCATCCTCCTGCCGCGCATCTTTGGGCTGGACGGCGCGCTGTACGCGGGCCCCATCGCCGAGATCCTCGCCTTCATCCTCGCTATGTCAACGATGTACCGTCACTGGCAGCAGCTGACACGCATGGAGCGGGAGGAATTGTGAAGGGGTGAGACCTGTTCAGTAGTAATAGCTTCCCTGCAAGCGATAGCTCCAGCCAAGGGATTTCATGCAGAATTCAAATATCTGATTTCGCGGAATGACGACTGTGGTATGGTCACCTTTCATATCGCTGGTGACGTATCGCCACATATCCGTTTTATATTTACTGAACGTCCAGTTGACGACTGACAGAAGCTCTCCATCTCGTACTTCTTTGACGGATACCTTGAAAAATTTTCCTGTGCCTGATGTGCCGGTTTTCAAGGTTTCGTCCATCACATAGATGTCGACATCCTCGTAGTTCCAATGTTCCACCCAGACATCTTGTGCCTCGCAGCTGTTCGTCGGCATGAAAATCGCAGCAGCTGCGACCAGCATCATGAACAAAATAAGCTTTTTCATGTTTCATTCCTCCATTTTTATGAAACAACTGATGATTAGGGAATCACTGATAAATTCAGTGTACGGCTTTTGACATGTCTTTTTTGCCTGCGCTTCGGCGAAAAATCTCCCGCAGAGAACCACTCCGCATTCATTCTCTCATTTTGTTCAGACGAGAAAGCCGTGCCAATCTGATAGATTTCATTTTACCAGTGATTCCTATGATAACGCAAACAAAAAATGCTGTTGCTCTTATTTAATGACATCATGGGAGCGATTGGATGAATCTTGTTATGTCTGTCAACCAGGATTATGGAGAAGGAGCAGGAAAGTTACACATCAGCCGGCGAACAGACCACCATTTTGAATCACATCAATATGGAAATCGCCATATTAGCGGTTGGAATCTTTTTTGTTGCAAAGTATCATTAGGAGATGTATGTGTGGGACCATGTTTGCTGGACCTATGGTGCAGGGAGTTTAAGGTACTTATATCCGCCTGGAGAAATGTACAAAAAAATGCACATCGTCTGTGCTATACTCTCTGTGTGAGCAAGATGAGAGGGAGATAGAGCAATGTATGGTGCAAATAAGAAAATGCTGAATCTGCTGATTCTGAAGGTACTGCAGGAGCACTCGGATGCAGAGCATCTGCTGCGGATCAAGGTGATGCTCGCCCCTGAGATCAGCGATGAGAGCTGCGTCATCGTCGCACTCCTCCACGATCTCGGCAAGGCGGGGATGCCCGGCATGCCGCAGTATCTGCGCAGCGAACCGTCATCTGGTGAGCGAGCATCGCGCAGCCCTTATCACTTCAACCGCGACCTCCTCTATCTGAGTGTTCCGATTCGCGGGCTCTATCTCGCGGCGAGCAGATTCCCGCTGACAGAGGAGGAGGTACAGGCAATCGTCTACCATGACGGGCAGTATGTCGAGGACAATCGGAGCGTTGCCGCGCGGGAGGAAAAGCTGACGCTTCTCTTGCAGTATGCGGATAACTGGAGCGGATTCATTGTAGAGAGGGAGTGTGCATGATGGCGCGCGGTGTAAGTAAGACAAAGGTATATGAGGCGATTAAGCAGAGGTGGCTGAGTCTTAATCCGGGGAAAGAGGATCAGTTTTGCGAGGAGTCTCCGTATTACCTCAAGGAACTTAACGACAATCTTGTCGAACCCATGTATGATCGCGTGCAGCGTTCTTACCAAGCGGGGGCGGGGCGCGAACTTGAGAAGGATATGTGTGCACTTCACTCCTCTGCGGCAATGACGTACAATCTGTTTGGCAATCGTCCTGCGTATCTGTACGACGGCGAAACATACCGCGCATATACAGTCACATACGAAAAGCAGCTGACCGCACTCAATCCAGCTGCAAAAGCCCATCTCGATGCCTGCCTCTCCCGCAGAGACGAGCTGCTGCTTTTTGAGATGAAGATGACAGAGTGGCTGACCAATTCACATGACCCTCTGCCGGCATCGTATCTCAGCAGTGAGAAAAAATACCCCGACTGGGACTTGTTCGTCGGTCTGAAAATGACGCGGGATCTGTTTTATACAGAGGCGGGGAAAAAGGGCTATGCTCCGTTAGCAAAACATCTGGATACGGCGCAGCTCTTTAAGCATGTCTATGCGATCTACAATGCTCTCTTTTACACAGGAGAGCTTCCTCTTACAGAAAAGGTCAAACTCTGTCTCTGTGTATGGACCATCAGCAACCCTTCGTTTTTTGACGACCCTGCACAGTATGACCTCTATGTGACAGCAGAGCAGGAGCTGCGCGAGGAGTTTGATGCGTTTCGTGCTCGTCTGGGGGACTTGATCGGAATGATGGAGGCACGCGGCGTTCAGTTCGATGTGAAGCTGATGACCGTGAGGGAACTCATATACGCACTGCACAAGGAGAAATCCCTGCGACGCTATCTTTGCTGATGCTGCTGTGGGAGGAAAGGAACGGCTGAAATGAGAGCACTTGGATCGGGAATGTTTCACGACTTAAAGGATTCAAATGGATGTCTGCACGGACTGCTGAATCTTGTGCTTCAAGACACAACGCTGGAATTTGAAATGCGGGGGACACGTTCTGCCAGTATTTACTACCGCGGCGGCAGACTTCTGTACATCGAATGGGACGGAACGCAGTACGTGCTGCATTTTGACACGAACTATTGCAGGCATGGACAAAACCTTTCGGGACAGCCGTCCATTTCGGAGGCGATCGAAAAGGTGCCGTACTATAAGCAGGCAATGGATCGGTGGTTTGCACAGCATCCGAAGTACGAGCGTGAGTTTCAGCAGCTTGTTGAGCGTGATAACAATCGTCATGGGGAGATTTCTCATGCGACGGACTACTATATCGTCGACACAGAGCTTGTCTATGAGGACGCACGTTTTGACATGGTTGCCGTGCACTGGCCGTCAATCGGTGTGGTACGCAAAAACCTCCACGCGCCAAAGCTGGTTTTCATTGAGATGAAGTACGGTGATGGGGCGCTGTCCGGTACGGCAGGTCTTATGGATCATTTAAAGGACTTTGAACATTTTCGACAGGCAGTAAACCTCCCCGCTATCTGTGCCGACTATGCCGAGGTCTTTCGTCAGAAATGCGAACTCGGGCTGATTCCTGATATGAAGGCTCTGCCGCATGATATTACAATCCAGAGTACGGACATCGCACTGATTTTTCTGCTAGCGAATCATGACCCCGAGAAGACTGGTCTCCATACGATTGTGACAGGTCTGCAGGCGACGAACTATCCTTTCCCCGTGAAATTCGCGGCAGCTTCAATGATGGGATATGGGCTCTACGATGAGATGATGTACTCGATACAGGAGTTTCAAACCTATCTTTCGCGCATATCGCTACGGTAGTGGTGCGTTAAAGCATTGAACCACAGTCATTTGAGTTTACTGAAGTGTAGTATAAAATCCTATTTTGTGTCTACTTTTTTAGTATAGATCCAATCAGGCGAAGCGTGCGCTTGAGATTGCAGCGGCGGGAGAGCATAATGTATGGAATCTCTTGCGTAAGGGTATATTTCCACCCGACGATCATGTATATATGACACATTAGCTTTCAGATACTTCAGATAAATCAGATCGATTACTTGATCTGCATTCTTTATCAACGAATTTTCAAGATCATCATGATATTGCAGATCCGCTCCATCTCCAAACTTAGCGATTTTTATATAACTACCATTTTGTACAACGCTGGGGTCGTGGTAAAAGAGCAACACTGCTGATCTTTTTAGTTTGCCGTTGGACATCAGATGCAACTTGCTTAAAAGTTCTGCGTTAGAAAGGTCAAGATCCTCCTGAGCCATTCGTTTGCTTCTGAGGGCTTCTCTACGGAAAATTTTGAAGCTCTCCTCGTCGAGATCATCTACTGTAATGTCCTCGACTGTTACATCCTCCCAACGAACACCTGTCTTTCGCATAATGAACTGCGATAGCGCAATTCCTGTCAGTTGCTGCTTCGTAGTTCCGCTGCGATAATGGAATTCTCCATGATAGCTGATAGGGAAAGTGCTAGGCTCGACTTTGATTTCGAGATATTCCACACCATCTTTTGTGTGTTTGTTGACATCCGCAACGATTCCAAGACCGGATTGAATTTTATTCGGGATATCCTCCAGCAGTCTTTGGATGTTTTTTACACCGACAATATTTCCGGAGTCATTCACCCCAATGTACATCGAGCCACCCTGTGCATTGGCAAACCCACAGAGCCATTTCAGATACTCGTCTCGCCAAGACTCTTTATATTCTACATTTTGGTTTTCGGACATATATCAATTCCTCCAAAGCGTTTTCTGCTTATCTAACCTTGTTTAGGTTGCTGAGAGATTGTGCCAACTGCAAGGGCAGCAAATGACGTTATTATTGTGGAGGCACTGAATCAGTGCCTCCGTTTTGTTCTATAATATCTTACAGTATATTATACCATAGATTTCTTTCCTCATTAAAGAAAGTGCCTTGTCTGGTCATGTCATTTTACATTAAGTGTTGATTGAAAAATCTTTACCATAGCTGAAGATTATACTATAATAAAAAACGAGGAGAAGTTGAAATATATGACAATTTTTCCTGTAAACTTAAATCACATACAACAATGATAATTTCCGACACGTCGTCTCGGGAATCGGTCACGCAAAAATCCGAAACGGCGTCTCGGATTTTTGAACCGTTTCCGAGCAATTTGCAGACACTCTCTGCGTAACTCACGTTGAGTTGGTTGCACTATTTGTTTCTCATGCGAATAACAACTCCGATGAGTGTAAATTTTACGAAATAGAGGCTGTAAGTGAGCAATGTAGCCTGCGCGAACTGAAGCGGTAGTTCAACTCGGCGCTCTATGAGCGGCTAGCACTTTCCCGCGACAAGAAAGCTATTGCTGATATATCTCAATCTATTGGAACTGGGAAAGGGCTATACTTTCGTAGGTCGGCAGGAGCGACTGGCCTTTGATGAACAACACTTTTTGTTTGTGCTGTAATGTGAATTATAGAAAATTGAGTCAATGGAGATGTTCTCAAAAATTTCCTCCATATAAACATGATTATAATGTTGGACTGTTTGTGCCACTGAGCTAGAACACTACGAGAGTTACATCAAAGTCAACTCTGATGACATAGATGAAGACAAATAGGGGATGGAACATCTCACGGCGAAGAAAAGGAGGTTCATTGTGTCTGGTATTCCGAAACGCGATCGTAAAAACTCAGTGAGAGAACCCGAGAAGAAAGAGATCACTTACGAGGATGTTGAAGCTAAACTCCATAAAGAGTCTTTGACGGTTAAAGAGATAGTGATATATCTTTTGCAAAACAACCCCAATGGACCTACTACCGATAAAACCATCAAAAATCACATAGCAGATATTTGCAAAAAAAGCGATGGTTTATTGTGTGAGGATGACTTTAAAAAAGACAGGAAGTTTCTTTTTAAACCGCAATATCATGGCTTGTTATTGGCACTTTTGGATACAGCCATTTTTGATGATCGAAAAAACGACAGGAAACTTAGAACAAAGCGTCTTATCAACGAGCAAATTGCTCGAAATATCGACAAATATCTTTTGGAAGAGGATGCTGCCTATATTAAACAAAGTCCCATGTATTTAACGGCGAGGATTGAGGATGAGGCTTTTAAGCGTATTAATAGGGAAAGTTCTGCAATATTACGCGCTTTATATCATACAGATGCTGCCATTCGTTGGAAATCCTTAAAAGAGTATTTAGATGCCTTGGCAAAGGTACGTTGTTCCATTCAACATCGAGAGTGCGATTCGATTGCAAAGCGACTCATTTATGCTCATGGTTTTGAGGAAAGAAAAGATGCATTAGAGCAAAAAGGTTTATTTAAGGCAGAGAGTTTAGAAAGCCTGATGATAAATCTTTTGGCGCATCGCGTGAACGGAAATTTTAAGGAAGGCATGTCGACAGAAGGTACGATTCCCGCGCTATTTTTGCTTTCTAAGTTATTTAGATATACTCCATTCACAGATGACAGTATTAAGAACATGATAGAGGAGATTGATGTTGCTAGCAAAAATAACAAACGATATAGAAAAATAGAAGAAAAGGCGAAGGAAATACTTGACATGGATGATCCTTACGAAAAAAACATATTTGAAATGCTTATGTTTTATTCGAGCGTAATATATTTGATAAATTACATTCGTTCAGAAGACTATCAAGGAATGCAGCGATATATGGAAAGTGTGGTTCAACACGATATGTGGGACATATTAAATATGTTCATACAACATGGTCGAAAGAGTTATACCAAAGAAGAATTACAAAAGATACATGATCTCCAAGATAAATACAAATAATTCATAATTTAACCATCTTCGGCTGACAGCCCTTTCTGTCAGCCGTTTTTTTATGCCAATAACATGGTCAATAGTGAGTTTGAATTCGTAATCAAGAAAAGAAAACTACGAAACAGGACATTTCCTTCGCCAATGGAGATTCAACCGCCTACAATGAGGGCATAATTGCCGAAAGGCACAGTCTATAACAGGAGGGAGCAATATTTCTAAAAAAATTTTGGGCCACTACACCCAAATATGTCCAGTGGAATAGCAGAGGGATATTTCCCTCCGCTGAAAATATTCGAAACTGTTCTTTCAGAAGTGGTGACCAAAATAGCTCAATCTGTCCGCTTTCTTTTGAGGAGGGGGAACTTCTTCGGTAAGTAGTGAGAGGAGATGATGAAAACAAGAGAATCCAGTTTCCCTAAGTAAGTCAATCTGTTGTCCAAGATGGCCATAGGACGGCGGGATGCGAATAGGGATACTGACAGGTAACGAGCCTGTCAGCATCTCTATGCTCCCACCGTGCTTCTTTATGCCCATTTTCGGACTGAAGCCCGTGCGTAGTTTTGCATCCCGCCGTTCGGCAAGAACGAAAGGAACGCAAAACTATGAAAATCCAGCTTAACGGTATCATCAAAGACTACCCTGCGCAGGAGGTCAAGGCTCTCCAACAGCAAGGGCATCGTTTTCAGCTCAGTAAGAAGTTGGGCGTGTATGTTCCCGTCCCAATCCAGATTCACGAAAATGGTGGAACCAGAGATACGGGGATGGATGAGCTCGTCCGTCGCAAAGCAACCGGCGAGAAATTCCTCAAGGCATCGGGACAGGCGATTTATGCGCCGGTCAATACCGAGCAATACTCGGCCGTCATGCGTCCGATCTGGCGGGAGGATAAGCGGGAAAAGCGCGAGCAGCACTGTATGTATGAAGGAAAGCCCTGCTGCGCCAATCGCAGCTGTGATGGCTGCTCACATCCCGTGTATCGGACGATCTCCTTGGAACGTGCGGTGGAAGTCAACGATCCCGCGCTTCCCGTTCATGAGGATGCCGGCGAGACCGTCAGCTGCAGAGAGCGGAATCGCAAGCTGTACGAGGCTCTCGGTGAACTCGATCCCATTGACCATGAAATTCTCATCCGCAGAGCGGCGGGAGAGTCGGAGCGTGCCATTGCTGCTGCCGTCGGCTTCAAATCTAAGGAAAGCATCCGCAAGCGTATGAATAAGTTCATGCCCGGGCTTCAAGCACAGCTCAAAGATTTTATGTAAAAATCGGTGACCAAAACATACGGCGGTGTCCTCTTCTTTATAGGAAGGTGAAAATCCCCGCAGTCAATCGAAAGGAAGTGATCTCCATGCGGGAGGAAAATGAAGCAATAGCCGAGCTTATCGGCGTTCTTCACCGACTGGTCGATGTCTTGGAGGAATTCGTGCAGAGTTCCGAAGGAGAGGAATCGTTACCAACGGAGAAGACAGAAGCACCGACCCTTGAGGAGGTACGCGCCGTACTTGCGAAACTCTCTGTCGAAGGACACAGTGCCGCAGTCAAGTCACTGATTGCCAAATACGGTGCGGCAAAACTCAGCGAGCTTGCGCCGGAACATTATGTGGCACTCCTGAAGGAGGCTGAGCGCATTGGCACGTAAACACGCCATCCTCTCCGCATCCTCTGCCGCACGATGGATTGCTTGTCCGTCATCGGCGCGGCTCAATGCGGAGCAATCCGATACGCCAAGCGAGTACGCCGCTCAAGGGACAGACGCGCATACGCTCTGTGAGTACAAACTCCGCAAGGCACTTGGTGAGCGGGTGCGCGATCCGACCAAGAAGCTGTCATCCTATGACAGTGAGATGGAAGAGTGTG
>ERZ772807.1118-NODE-1118-length-15198-cov-10.447005_pt1 | contig 15198 bp, 15 predicted proteins | sample MGYA00511472_ERZ772807 | MGnify/ENA primary metagenome ERZ772807 (study PRJEB29015, sample SAMEA2737947) | human oral metagenome | biome: human oral; feature: human-associated habitat; material: dental | place: China | collected 2039 ...
ACGCCGCTGCGCGGACGTTCGGGCGGGCACACAGGCACCGCCCCTACCATTCCAAACGCATATCGCCGTTCCGCAAAGGTGAAAACAAAAATTTTAATGCTCGCAGTTCAACTGCACGGCTCAAAACAAAAAATTTGGTACTCGCAGTTCAACTGCACGGCTCAAAATAAAAAAATTGGCGCTCGCAGTCGAACTGCAAGGCTCAAAATAAAAAATTTGGCGCTCGCAGTTGAACTGCAAGGCTCAAAACAAAAAAATTGGCGCTCGCAGTTCAACTGCACGGCTCAAAACAAAAAAATTGGTGCTCGCAGTTGAACTACACGCATTCGGAAAAGGAAAATAACGGGAAACAGGACAGCTGTTCTGAAAAAGATCAACCAATAAGGATCAGCCGGGCGGAAAAGGGCAAGGCGATGCCACGGTGACGCCCAAAGAATAACTTGCTTTAAAACAAAAGGGCATCATCTCGATGCCAGTTTGCATACAAAACTTGTTTTAAAGAATGGGGGTGGGAGTGCGCGATGCATTTCCGCCCCCGATGTGTTGTGTGGATTGTTTACGCGTTTCGTTTGGGTGGTTGATATCGTTGGGGAGGATTGTACGCGGATGTATAACGGAGATGGGTAGGGGCGGTGCCTGTGTGCCCGCCCGTGTCGCCCCAAAAGGACGCATCCATCGTTCATCCACGCGCACAATGCGTGATACACAAACCTTTTTTGGTATGGAAACGCCGCTACGTGGACGTTCGGGCGGACGCACAGGCACCGCCCCTACGTGTTTGAAATGGAATGTGCCGGCGGGGTTAATTGTGCACCAAGGTGCCGATGTCCTCGCCGTCCATCACGCGCTTGAGGTTACCATAGATGTCCATGTTGAACACATAGATGGGCAGGTTGTTTTCCTTGCACATGGCGGTGGCGGTGAGGTCCATCACTTTTAGCCCGCGCGTGTAGACCTCATCGTAGGTGATGGTGATGAATTTCGTGGCCGAAGGGTCTTTCTCGGGGTCGGCGGTGTAGATGCCATCCACGCGCGTACCCTTCAGCATCACGTCGGCTTCAATCTCGATGCCGCGCAACGAACTGCCCGTGTCGGTGGTGAAATAGGGGCTGCCCGTGCCGGCCGAGAAGATGCAGACGTAGCCGGCCTCCATGGCTTCGATGGCTTTCCATTTGCTGTAAAATTCGCCGATGGGCTCCATGCGGATGGCTGTCAGCACTTTGTTTTTCACGCCGATAGCTCCCAATGCGCTGCTCAGGGCCAAGGAGTTGATGACCGTGGCGCACATGCCCATTTGGTCGCCTTTGACGCGGTCGAATCCTTTTTGGCTGCCACTGAGCCCGCGGAAGATGTTGCCGCCGCCAATCACAATGCCGATTTGCACACCCATCCGGTGCACTTCTTCAATTTGTCGGGCATAGTCGGCCAACCGTTGTGGGTCGATGCCGTGTCCTTGTTCGCCCATGAGGCTCTCGCCGCTGAGCTTTAATAAAATGCGTTTAAATCTTGCCATATTCTTTTGTTTGTTCGTTTTTTCGTTCTGTTGGAGTGGGCAACACATGTTCCACCGCTTTGAATTGTGCTTCGCGAATGTGCCCATCGGGCGTGCGCAGCACCAAGGTGCCGTCGTCTTCCACCTCGATGATGGCTGCTTCAAAGGTTTCGTTGGTGGCTGTGTCGCGATAGGTGTGGAAGCCTTTGCGACGGTAGAGCGCGGCATGATAGCAGGCCGAGAGGTCGGCATATTGGCCGTTTTCAATCCACCGATAATACTGGTCGAAGGCCGTTAGAATATCGTTGAGCAGTGTCCGGCGGTCGATTTCGTAGCCGACGATTTGCGCCAACGAGATGGGGTTGGGCGCATCGCTGCGGAATTGCGTTTGGTTGACGTTCAGTCCCACGCCAAACACGCAATCCTTAATGTGTCCGTGAGCGATGGAAGTCTCGATCAGTGTTCCGCTGATTTTGCAGTCGTTCCAATAAACATCGTTGGGCCATTTCAGCGAGATGCCGTCAGTATAGGCGTCTAAGGCTTGTTTCAGTGCCAAAGCGCCAGCCATTGAGAGCAGGAATTGTGTGCGGATGGGCACCATGGTGGGGTGTGTCATGATGCTGAAGAGCAGGTTCTTGCCAGCCTCACTCTCCCAGGTGTTGCTGCCCTGTCCGCGCCCTTTGCGTTGAAAATCGGCCGCCACCACACACAGTCGCTCGTTGCTTGTTGCGTTTTGTTGGCGCATGTAATCGTTGGTCGAGTCCACTTCGTCGAGCCAAGTGATGTTCCATTGCGGCGCCTTTTGTTTCTTTTTAAAAAACCACATTTTTTGTTTCTGTTTCTTGTGCCACGTGCTTAGCGCAGCAAGGGGTTAAAAGCATCTTCGATATGTTCTAACTGAAAGTTGTCGGGCGAGGTGCCTATGACGTTGATGATGTCGAAGCGCACCTCGTCATCGAGCACTTTCTCTTGCACATAGGCATGTGCTGCCAATCCTAAATGGCGGATTTTCTGTGGTGTGACGGCCTCTTCGGGCAGCATAATTTCGTCTGAGGTGCGCGTCTTCACCTCCACAAACACCACGGTGATGCCGTCGGGCGTTCGGGCAATGATGTCTAAATCGCGCGAGCCTTGTTGCCAATCGCGCTCCATGATGTCGTAGCCTTGTTGGGCCAAATAGCGTGCGGCGAATTCCTCGCCCATGCGACCCATGTCGTTATGTTTTGCCATTTCTGTGAGAATCGATGCTGCAAAAATACGATTTTTCTATCGAAAAGCTCTCTTTCAGTGCCGTGCCCGTTGCTTTTTTATGAAGCATGCACCTTGGATTGCTTTGTTCTGTGCGTTGCCATCGTGCCACATCTGTTGATGGGCGCTTACCACTTTAATTTACGGCTGCCATCGGCTTCTTCGGTGATGGTTACTTTCAGAGCTTCTTCGGGCAGAATGTCTTCGATGAGTTCGGGCCATTCCAAGAGGCAAAGGCTGCCACCATAAAAATAATCCTCATAGCCCATATCGTAGACCTCGTCTAATTTTTTGATGCGATAGAAGTCGAAGTGGAAGATGCTGTTGCCCTCGCGGTCGGTATATTCGTTGACCAAAGAGAAGGTGGGCGAGGTGATTACGTCCTCAACGCCTAAGGTTTGGCAAAGTGCTTTGATGAAAGTGGTTTTGCCTGCGCCCATTTTTCCATAGAAGGCAATGACTTTATGGTCGCCCATTTGAGCGAGAAATTGTTGTGCAGCTTCGTTGATGCTGCTGAGTGATGGGATGATAATTTCCATTTTTACTTTATTTTTGTTGTTCTATTTTTATGTTCTCACGCTGCAGTTCTGCTTTGTGAGTTGTGCATCTGTCGCCTTTTTTGCGGGCATTAAAACCCTTCTAAATCATAATATTCATCGTCTAAATCGAGCGGCTTCACCGTTTTCACAGGAGGCTTCGGCTTTTCAGGCTTCGCTTTTTTCGGCGTTTTGGCATCAACCTTTTGCGCTGTTTTCGTGCGCTTGATGTTCCAATCGGTAGAATCGATGGGATATTCGCTGCCGTCTTCTTTGATGATGCGCTCCAATTCGCGGTCAATGTCTTCGGCCGTGGTGGGCTTCTCGGGCTGCTTGGTCACCGTTTTTACGGGTTCGGTGAGCAGTTGTAAAGTCGATATTTTGAGCGGTGCGAAATGCTGTTGATAAAACTTTTCGTAGTCCCGATAGCTGAAGGGATGGCCGATGAGCGCCTCATTTTCTTGACTGATGATGACGGAACGTGCCTGTTTGCTTAGGCTTTGGATAGCTATTTGTTGATGAACAGCACGGGCATATTGCAGTGCCTCGTCATAGTTTTGAAAGCCTCCGACCGCCATTTGATGCACGCCTTCGCGGCGCTCAATCTTAATATCGAAATTGCGCACAAGATAGTTGGTGAAGTTATATTTGGCCAACTCGAACAGTAATTGATTTTCATTCACGGCATCGGGCGCATAGACCATCACGTAGAGGAAGGGAGTTTGTCGCTCGTTGCTGAATTTCACTTGGTGCAAGGCGTCGCTATCGTTGAGCACTTCGCTGCGCCGTTGCCACACATTTTCAAGATCGAATCGATCATTGTGGGGTGTCTTTCCCGCCTGAATACCGTTGATGATCATGCCCGCCATGGTGATGAGTGGGCTGTTGGGGTGGGCTGAAAGAAGCGTGTTCAACCGTTGCAAAGCGGTGGAAAGATGGCCTTGATGGAGCTGATTGAGGGCACTGATCATGAGAAATTTATCGTGATTGTTGCCTTTCGGAAAACGTTTCTGTGCCGTCTCAAACAACTGGTCGACGCGCTGTTCATCATCATGTTTAAAAGCTTCGTAGGCGGCTGTGTAGAGCGAATCTTCAATTTGTTCACCTCGGCGCGCGTCCTCTGCATAATGGGGACTGCGCAACTGTCGCGCCGTTTCGCTCTGCGGATATTCCTGTTCGAGTCGTTGAAGGTAGTGTTGTGCCAAGGAGGGTTGCTGTTGGCGCATGTAGATGAGATACAGCCGGTGATACACTTCATCGCGTTGTGCAAAGGATGGAAACTCATGCAGCAGGCGCAACAGGTAGCGTTGACTGAGATCGGGGCGGTCGAGCAGGTCGTTAAAGAGCAATCCGCTGTGGAAAAGGGCTTGCGAAAGCTTTTCTTTGCTGGCTTGTAATTGCGCTGGCGTATGCGGAATTTGTTTGAGATAATAAGCCGGTTGATGGGGATCGTTGTCTAAGGAGTCGGATGCTTGATGCTGTTGTGCAATGTCCTTTTCGGTTTTATTATTGAGCGTGTCGTTAGGAACTGCGGCGATATCATCCATGTTGACCACCGTTTTATTTTCGCGTTGCCAGTTGTCTTCGTTTTTTCGGTGCCCCCATGTGCGTTGAAACTGCTCAATGCCTCGTGCCACCAACACCGGATTGTAGAAATACCATGTGTTGCTGCCTGCACCGGGTGTTGGCATGGGTTGTGCAAAGCCTGTAGCAATGTTGTCGTTTTGGGGCTGTGTGGCACGGCGTTCTTTTTGTTTTAGTGCTGCAATCATGCGTTTGATGATGGCGTTGCGCTGTGCATCGCTCATCTTTGATAGGCGTTGCAGCGAGTCTTGCAATGCCACTTCATCGGTAAACGGCACGAGCCGTTCTAATTGTTGCTGGCGAAGCGCCAAACGGTCATAGTCTTTTCGGTCGCGGTCTAACAAGCCAATGGCCTGATCGTAGCAGCGCTTGGCATCGCCAAAACGTTCTTTGTCCCAATAAAGATTGCCGAGTTTGAGCAGCAGCACGCCCTTCTCTATGCCTTGTTGCGTGGCGCGTTCGTTGCCTTGTTCGTAGGCTTCGATGGCGCGGAGTGTGTCGCGTTGTGCAAGATAGATGTTGCCTAAGGCATAAAACACCTGGTCGAGATAGGCCTGATTGTTTTCGTTGCGTGCCATTCGGTGCAATTTTGCAATCATCTTTTGCTGGTTACCTGGCGCCATTACCTCGGTCATGGCGATGCGGGCATGAAAAGAAAGCTCGTAGGAGGGGTTGAGTGCAATCACCTTTTTGAAAGCCTCGTAGGCCTGCGAGGGCTGTTTTTGTTGCGTGAGCAGTTGCCCCAAGAGAAACCACTCGCGCGCTTTTTGTTTGCGCCGCATCTCGTGTTTGATGACGCGTTGCAAATAGACGATGGCCTGTTGCGTGTCGCCCGTGTGCAGATAGTAGTCGGCATAGGTGTAGTCCCACTCTTTTTGTGCCTGCCAGTGCATGGAGTCGCGTGCCATGTTGCGCAACACCTCTTCGGCATCATAGCGCCAACCGGCCTCAATATAGCTTTTGGCTAACCAGGCTTGCGCACGTTGATAGATGGCGGGTTGTGTGGCATAGAGGCGGCTCATATAGGCAAAGGTGGAGATGGCGTTTTCGAAATCGCCTTTGAAGAATTGCGCACGCCCCATCAAGAGCCACACCTTCCACATCGTGGGGTTGTATTCCCGCCGGTTAAGCCACTCGACATCTTCGGGCGTTTTGCGGCGGTTTTTGTCCCAAATGGGGTGGCGCTTGATGCTGTGCAGGCGAATAGCTTTCTCACATTTGGCAATGGCGAGGTCGTAATGGGCTTGTCCTATGGCGCGACTCTCTTTGTTGCCGATGGTATAGAGCGGCAGTTGTTCGGTGAAATGGTCGTGATTGCCATTCTCTTTTTCCAACGAAGCGTCGATATAGGCTACCGAGGCGTTGTAGTAGACATTATATTTTGTGTGAAACGATTGCCACCATCGCGTGGCTAAAGTGTTGCGTTTTGTGGCGCAATTCGATAGCAATAGCATGGCAAAACATGCTGAAATGGCGGCAAATTTAGCATTCATTGTTTGGCGAGGAGTTTGGAAATGCCGAAAACAAGGATGCTCACAAAGATGATGGTTGCGCCCGAAGGCACGTTGAGCAGGTAGCTGAGGCTTAGCCCAAGGAGGCAATCTATCCAGCCAAAGCCAATGGAGAGCAACATCATGCGCTTGAAATGGCAGGTGAAGAGGTTGGCGGTCATTTGCGGAATGGTGAGCAGACTGAGCGAGAGCACGATGCCTACCATGCGCAAAGTCGACACGATGGTCATGGCGATGAGGGCCATCATGACATATTCAATGGCGCGCACGGGCAGGCCTTGTGATAGGGCAAAGGTGCGATCGAAGGCTACACTGAGCACCGCACGATAGCACAACGCCACAAAAAGGATGACCACCACGGCCAGCACGGCAAGGAATAAGAGGTCGGAAGTGTCGATGGTGAGGATGCTGCCAAAGAGGAATGAGGGCAGGTCGGGGATGAAACCCGGTGTGAGGAAGCAACAAATGATGCCGACACTCATGCCGAAAGTCCAAAACAAGGCGATGGCCGAGTCTTCGCGCACATGCTCTTTTTGCGCCATATATTCCACGCCAAAGGCACTCAAGATGGCAAAGAGCGTGGCCGAAAGGATGGGGTTGATGCCCAGGAAAACACCTAAACCGATGCCACCAAACGATGCGTGGGTGATGCCACCACTGATGAACACCAGACGGCGCGCCACGATATAGGTGCCGATGATGCCGCAAACGATGCTGGCTAAGCACGCCCCTAAGAGGGCATTTTGGAAGAAGGTGTAGTGAAGCAGGTCAATCATGGGCTAACGCTATATAATCGTCTTTAATTTGGTTGGGCATATTGATGCCACGCAGAATGAGGCTTCTGTTCCATGCTTTCACCTCATCGGGACGCATGGTTTGCATCACTTCGGCAAAGGCTTCGGCCTCGTCATCGCTAAAATCATCGGACGCACGCCCTTTAAACCGGTCGAGTTCTTCGTCGTCGAAATATTCAATGGGTTGCGTGGCTGCAAGCATCATGCATTCTTGTTCGCAGAGATCGTTCTCACCCGAGCAGGTGGCACACGAGTCATGCACGACAAGGGGCGCCTCGGGCTCGCCTTTTTTATGGGCGAGCAACGTGCCAATGGCCGTGAGAAGGCCTAAGGCAAGGAGTGAAAGCAGCAGATAAATCATAGGTGGAAGCCGGCTTTTTGGAGGTCGTCCCAATAATGGGGATAGGATTTGCTCACCACTTCGGGGTGGTTGATGCGCAGCCCCTTGATGCGGAAAGCGGCCGGCGCAAAAGCCAATGCCATGCGATGATCGGCATAGGTTTCAATGGGTTCGGTCGATGGTGTGCAGCGTTCGCCTTCCCAAAACAGCTCGTCGTCGTTGGCCGTTTCTATCACGTAGCCCAATTTTCGCATTTCGGTTTGCAGCGCCTCGATGCGGTTGCATTCCTTCATAGTGAGGGTTTGCAGCCCTTTAAAATGAAACTTCACGTCCATGAGCGCACAGCACACCACAAAGGTTTGTGCCAAATCGGGTGCGCCTGTGAAGTTGTAGTCTAAGCGATGGAGCGGGCATGGCTGGCGATGCAGCGTGATGGTGGTGGGCAGGCCGTGCTCGGTGGAAGCGAAATGGGTCTTGATGCCCAAGAGCGAAAAGAGATACTTCACCACCGAGTCGCCCTGTATCGAACCATCCATCAAGCCCATGAGTTGCACGTGGGCAGTTGTTTCGGGTGCCAATGCCATGAGCGCATACCAATAGCTGGCGGCGGTCCAGTCGCTCTCTATGGTGTAGGAGCAGGGTGCATAGGGTTGCGGTTCCACGCGAATGGTGTTGCTGTCGATCCAATCGGCTTTGGCATGGAAATCGCGCATCATGCAAAGCGTCAGGTCAATATAGGGGCGCGAGCTGATGTCGCCGGTGAGTTTCAGTGTCAGCCCCTGCGGCATGGTGGGCGCAATGAGGAGTAGCGCCGTGGTGAATTGCGAACTCACATGCCCCGGAATTTCAATCGTTCCGCCCTCAATGGGGTGGCCTTGGATGCGCAAGGGAGGAAAGCCCGGTTGCCCTTCGTAGTGAATGGTTGCGCCAAGTTGCCGCAGCGCGTCCACCAAGCTGCCGATGGGACGCTGTTGCATGCGCGCTGTTCCGGTGAGGATGTGCTCGCCCTCGCCAATCGACAGATAGGCCGTTAGAAAGCGCATGGCACTGCCGGCGCCGTGAATATCGATGGTGCAGGGCATGTTGTGCAGTGCATGTTGCAGCACAAGGGTGTCGTCGCAGTCGCTCAAATGATGTAATGTGGTGGTGCCTTTCGTGAGTGCCTGCATGATGAGAGTGCGGTTGCTGATGCTTTTGCTGGCCGGAATTTGCAGGGCAATGTTGAGTTCGTCGGGTGCTTGAATTGTATAGAACATGCTGTGGAATGTTACCTGTTTCGATGTTGTTGCAAAAGTACAAACAAAAAGTGAGAAATCAAACCCCGTGAGGTTTGAAATGCGCCTGCTCCGCCTTATTTTCGGTTGGCGATGTTGTGGAGTTCGTTGGTTTCCCGGTTGGAGACAGAAAATCCCCCGCTCACTAATGTGTTTTCAAACGAAAATGGATTAGAAACGCTGTATCTAATGTGTTTTTGTTCAGAAATGGATTAGAAGCGCTGTATCTAACGTGTTTCTGTTCGGGAATGGATTAGAAACACTGTATCTAACATGTTTCTGTTCGGAAATGGATTAGAAACACTGTATCTAACATGTTTTTGTTCGGAAATGGATTAGAAACACTGTATCTAACTTGTTTTTGTTTGGAAAGTGAAAAATCCCACGGGAACTAACGGCGATTCATTGGTTGACTCATTTATTTTTCTTAAATTTGCACGCATACATCAAATAAGCAAATAAGGGCTGACTATGTTAGATAAAATACGCATCAAAGGCTATAAGTCTATTCGTGAACTGGAATTGGAACTCAAACCTATCAATATTCTCATCGGATCGAACGGTGTGGGGAAAACCAATTTCATTTCGTTCTTTAAACTGATTAACGTTATCTATGAACAGCGTTTGCATAACTATACGATGCAAAACCCCGCTGAACGCCTGTTTCACTATGGATTAAAACAGACAAAAACGTTGGAGGGTTATTTGGAGTTTGGAGATAACGCTTATGAGGTGGTGCTCCAACCCCGCGATAACGGGAGCTTGTTTATCGGCAAAGAGGTTAGCTACTACAGAGGGAGTGGTTATTCAGCGCATAATATTGGTGAAAGTAATATTAAGGATTCTGTAATATATAGAGATAATTGGTTGCGAGACTATTTGCAAAGCTATAAGATTTATCATTTTCATGACACCAGCGTGGGTTCGCCGCTTAGGAGTAGTGCAAATGTTAACGATAATCGGATGCTCAGCAGTGACGGAGGAAATCTTCCGGCCTATCTTTATGCTTTGCAGGAGAGAGCCCCAAAGACGCTGAAAAGGATTGAAGCGGTTGTTCGAATGGCTATTCCCTATTTTGGCAACTTTAACTTGGCTCCTTCTATATTTGACAGTGCGCAAATCAATTTGCAGTGGCAGGATGTGGAATATAGTGAGAAATATTTTGACGCAAACGATCTCTCGGATGGGAGTGTTCGTTTTATTGCATTGGCTACGCTTTTGTTGCAACCCAATTTGCCCAAGTCGATTCTTATTGATGAACCGGAATTGGGATTGCATCCGGCAGCCATTTCGCTGTTGGCAGGTATGATGAAATCTGCGGCCGACCGAGGATGCCAGTTAATTATATCGACACAATCCGTAGGCCTCGTTAACCATTTTGAACCGCACGACATTATCACTGTTGACCGCAAAGAAATGCAGTCTACGTTTCAACGGCTTGACGGTAGTGCTTTGGAACATTGGTTGGAAGACTACTCCTTGGGCGAACTTTGGACAAAAAGCATTATTAATGGGCAACCTACGCTGCGATGAAAAGATTGATAATTGTTGTTGAAGGTGAAAGCGAAGAGCGTTTTGTGCATCGTGTGCTCCATCCGTATCTTTGCGATCGAGGAATTTATAACGAAGTGCAATGCTTTAAAATAAAACATTCACATGGTGGTTTTACAAAATATCAACATCTGTGTAATGATATTCTGAAAGTGCTGCATGAACCCGATGTTATCGTCTCAATGATGGTAGATTTTTATCGTTTGCCAACTGATTTCCCCGGTTTTGATCAGCTACAAAAGGATGTTCCTCACTCGGAGCAAGTTGAATGGTTGGAAAACTCAATGAAAGCAGATGTTAATAAAAGACTGCAACGCCCATGCAACAGTTTTATTCCTTATATCCAATTGCATGAATTTGAAACCTTGGTTTTTGCAGCTAAAAATGGCATTGAAACATTGTTTGAACAGAGTGAAATCAAATATGCCCATCTTGAGGCTACGCTGAATGCTTTTCCCAATCCTGAAGCAATAGACAATGCGCCAGCAACAGCTCCATCGGTGCGGCTGAAAGAGATTATTCCAGGCTATAACAAGGTTGTTCATGGCATTAACATCATAGATGCAGCAGGTATGGATGAACTCCTAAATAAGTGTCCTCATTTTCGGGCATGGATAGAACGAATAGTGTCAGCATTGACATAAGTGTTCACATGCATAAACTGAAAAAGAGTGAAGTTGTTCATTGTGTGCTGCTCTTACGTTTGCATGTAAAGATTGATAACTTCGCTCTTTTTCTCCAAGTCCGAAGGCTGTTATCTCGCCTTTTCGTGGTTTATTCCACCGTCCACGTGTCGTTGGTTTCTAACAGTTCGGCAAAGTTGTGGTAGCTTTGCTTCGTTTTTTGCTCGGCCAACTGCTCGTAGATGCAATCGTTGTAGGTGGGGGCGGGCACATCGCGGATGACGCCCAAGGCCACAGGAAAGCCTTCTTCGTTGCGCATCATGGCTAATTTCATTTGCAGTGTGTTGTCGGTGCAATGGGCATCGTGCACAAGGATGTCGCTCATTTTGATGCCGTCTTCGCCTACTTTTACCACCTTCAGGCCAAATCCCTCTTGCATGAGGCCCCATTCTTTGTTTGCGCCGAACAGCATAGGCTGGCCGTGTTCCAAATAAATGGCGTGCATTTCGCGCCCTTCGCGGGTGTAGATGGGTGCATAGCAACCGTTGTTGAAAATCATGCAGTTTTGTAAAATCTCGCAGACGGCCGTTCCTTTATGTTGCTGTGCGGCTTTCAGAAGTGCCACCGTGTGGGCGCTATCGTTGGCCACCGCACGACCAAAGAATTGTCCGCGCGCACCAAAACAGAGTTCGGCGGGGCAGAAGGGGTCTTCGACGGTGCCATAAGGGCTCGACTTTGACACGAAACCGCGCGGCGAGGTGGGCGAATATTGTCCCTTGGTGAGGCCGTAGATGCGGTTGTTCAGCAAGATGATGTTGAGGTCGATGTTGCGGCGGATGGCGTGGATAAAATGGTTACCGCCAATGGCTAAACCGTCGCCGTCGCCCGAAACTTGCCACACGGTGAGCTGTGGGCGAGCCACTTTCACGCCACTGGCGATGGCTGCTGCACGCCCATGAATGGTTTGCATGCCATAGGTGTTGACATAATAGGATAGGCGGCCGCTACAGCCGATGCCCGAGATGACGGCCGTTTCGTGGGGCGGAATGCCTAATTCGACCATGGCTTTGTGCAGCGAATTGAGGAAAAAATGGTCGCCGCAACCCGGGCACCAGCGAGGTTTGCCCTTTTTATAATCGTTGATGGTGTATTCCATTGTGATGTGTTATTGGTGAATGATGTTTGAAAACGCTTTCGTGAGTTTGCTCACTTTCAGGGGCTGCCCCGTGACTTCGTTGTATTGGCGTGGCGCAAAGCCATCGATTTTCATGCGCAGATAAGCTGCGAACTGACCTAAATTCTGTTCGGCAACCACCACTTTGGGATAGCCGAGGAGCACGCGTGCCGTATTTTGTGGCAGCGGATTGATGAATTTGAAATGGGCTAATGCCACCTTCTCGCCTTTGCTGCGCAGCGCTTCCATCGCCGTATAGAGATGGCCGAAGGTGCCGCCGAAACCCACAATGAGCAGCTCGGCATCGTCTTTGTCGCCAAAAACGGGCACGTCGGGCACATCAATGCCCGCCACTTTGCCGGCGCGTAGCCGCGTCATGCGGTCGTGGTTTTCGGGATTGTTGGAGATAACGCCCGTGCTACTGTCCTTCTCCAATCCGCCTATCACATGCTCAAAGCCCGGCATGCCCGGCGTAGCCCAATAGCGTGCCAGTGTTTTCTCGTTGCGTTTGTAAGGCGAAAAGGTGTCGCGCAGCGCCGCGGTGGCCATGGGTGGCGTGATGGTGGGCAAGTCGTTGAGCATTTTCAAGCGCCATGCACCCGAACCGTTGGCGATATAAGCATCGCTCAGCACCACCACGGGCGTCATGTATTCCACGGCCATTTTGCACGCATCGAATGCCGCTTGGAAACAGTCGGTGGGCGATGTGGGTGCTATCACGGGCATAGAACTTTCGCCGTTGCGGCCGAAGAGCACCTGCAGCAAATCGGTTTGCTCGGTTTTGGTGGGCAAGCCTGTCGACGGGCCGCCGCGCATCACGTCGACAATCACCAAGGGAAGCTCGTCCATCACGGCCAAGTTCATGGCTTCGGATTTCAAACAAATGCCTGGCCCCGACGTGGAGGTGACGCCCAACGCACCCGCAAACGAGGCGCCGATAGCGGTGCAGCAAGCGGCCAACTCGTCTTCGCATTGCATGGTGACGATACCCATGGCTTTGTGTTTCGCCAGCTCGTTGAGAATGTCGGTGGCTGGTGTGATGGGGTAACTGCCGAGAAACAGGAGCAGTCCCGCGCGCTCGGCGGCGGCCATGAGTCCGTAGGCAATGGCTTTGTTGCCCGTGATGTCCATGTAGCGACCCGGTCGTTTGTGAATCGACTCAATGCGGTAGGTGGCCGGAACCGAAGCATGAGTGTTGTAGCCATAATCATAGCCGGCATGCAGCACGCGGATGTTGTTTTCGGCCACATCGGGCTTTGCTTTAAACTTTTTGCGCAGATAGCTCTCCACCAGCGACTGGCTGCGGTTGAAGAGCCAGCAAACGATGCCCAAAGCAAACATGTTGCGGCATTTCAGCACGGCTTTGTTGTCGAGCTCGGTGTCGCGCAAACAAGCCTTCACCATCGACGTGATGGGGCACGCCACCACGCGGTCGCTGTCAATGCCGAGCTCTCCAAGATAGTCGTTGGTTTGAAATTCGGCCTTGCGCAGATCCTCTTCTTTGAAGTTGTTGCTGTCGATGATGATGGTAGCCGAGGGCGCTGCATACTGAATTTGTGTTTTCAGCGCGGCGGCATTCATCGCCACGAGCACATCGCAGAGGTCGCCCGGCGTGAGCACTTCGTCTTCACCGATTTTCACTTGGTATCCGCTCACGCCCGACAGCGAACCTTGCGGCGCGCGAATGTCGGCAGGATAGTCCTGCAGTGTGGAGATGCCGTTGCCTACTTCGGCCGAAATCATCGAAAAAATAGTGCCGGCCAATTGCATTCCGTCGCCCGAATCGCCCGAAAACCGAACGGCGACCTGGTGCAACTCTTTTACTTGAATTCCCTTCATAGACCTTTAGGTTAGAAACACTTCAAAAGTAGAAGATTTTTATGAGACGGGCAAATGATAGGCATATTATTTTGTTTGCGGGGTGGAAAAATGGCATTTCAGGAGGAATGATGCCATGAAAATGCACCATCTACGCCCGTTGCGAAAGATATTTTAGAGGCAAAAGCTCCTATTCTTAGCTGATGAATCTTTGCGGCAACGAAAAAAAATAGTCTCTCAATCCTCGGCGCACGGGAATTTTTATTTCTCGTTGAAACGACCCTCGAGAACAATGGAAAGAGATATTCTCGATGCTGCGAACGGAAAGAAGAATGCACCTTTTTGAGAGAAAAAGAGTTGATTCTTTATAACTCTTTGATTATAAGTACTTATAAAATTGGAAAAAGGAAAAGGGTTACGATTTGGTTACTACTCAAATTCCCCGGACTTCCTTGATTTGCTGTCGTTTCAAACAACTCTTGTTATTGGTGCAAAGATAAATAAAATGTGCTGTACGACCAAAGAAAACATTTGTTTTTTCTTGTCGGATAGACTTTTCTATTATCATTTCGATAATTTAATTGTCTTGCTGAAATCCTGTCTAAGTCGCGTTTACGCATGTCATGGATGCTGTACTGGGGGAAGTCGCAGTCAATGACGGCAACGTCATATCCCTTTACGTAGTGCAGGTAGCTTTCATACGTTTATTGGTTTGATTGATGATGTTGTCGATAACTCATACCTGTTTATTTTCATTCTCATTCCATATTTTACTTAGGGCGTATTGCCATTCATACGTATTGCCATCCATACCCTACTTTATAATTCCTTTATGTTGCGTCCATCTGTGTATGCGACCAGTCGCAATGCTTTGCGAATGAATGGATGTCTGCATTTGCAACTCTTCATGGGTGAGTATTCATGAAAAGATATTCATATAGAACTGCCTATATTCATTTACAAATACCTGCTGATGAGAGGCCGTTCGGATAAATGCACATGCAAAATAAAGTATTTGCTTGCATACCTGCACTATATTCTTAGCAACTGGCAGCCTTTGGAACAGGGTGGCATAGGTTGGCACAGGCAAATAGCCTTTTTCCGTCTTCCATTTCACTCTAATTTTGCACCCGGACAACGAGGTCTGTCCGTCGGTGTTCACCCTGACGCCTTTTGAAGGTAACTCCCTCATCCGTGAGAAGGCGGATGTTTGTGTCCTCAAAGACACAGCAAGATGTCCTTTGAGTAACTCA
>ERZ772807.1125-NODE-1125-length-15162-cov-6.888198_pt1 | contig 15162 bp, 10 predicted proteins | sample MGYA00511472_ERZ772807 | MGnify/ENA primary metagenome ERZ772807 (study PRJEB29015, sample SAMEA2737947) | human oral metagenome | biome: human oral; feature: human-associated habitat; material: dental | place: China | collected 2039 ...
ATACAAGTGTGAGGAAATCGCAGTCGGCCCGGTAATACGGTGCAGGCTGCGATTTCTATGTAATCAATCAAAATACAGACAACTATGAATGTCACATACATTATCGGCAATGGTTTTGACCTGAATCTCGGGCTCCAGACAAGCTACAAGGACTTCTACAATTACTACACTAAACGATCATCATCAACTCCTGAAATAGAGGCTTTAAAAGACTCCATCAAGGATGATCAGACTTTAGAAAACTGGGCTGATTTGGAGATGAGCTTGGGAGAATACACCGAAAAAGTGTCCACAAAAGGGGAAATGAGATGCATCATTATTGATATTGTGAATGAATTAGCAGCTTATCTAAAAAAGGAGGAAAAACGGATTCTTGTGTCAGAAGAGAAGGACGCAGAAATCGCTAAGGAATTCGGTGATATAGAGAACTCTCTTAAAAAGAGGACTAAAAGAGAACTCCTCTGCCATTATAGGGATTATAACAGCCCTCACCTAATTGACATTATCACATTGAATTACACCTCAACAATAGAGCAGTTACTAAGTATTGGGGATAATGACACATTCAAGGAAATCCATGTTGGAACCTTATTCGATAAAAGCGCTTTTCTACGATCAATCCATCACCTGCATCATACTCTTAAAGATGGTGATCGTCCCTTTGTTGGAGTTAATGATAAGAGCCAAATAAAAAATGAAGAATTTCGAGATGATCAGATGATGATGGATCTCCTTATAAAACCGATAATGAATCAGACAAATGGAACAGATGTAGATGAAGACTGCAAACAAATAATAGGGTCATCCTATCTGTTTATTTTTTTTGGAGTGTCTATAGGAGCCACAGATAAAGATTGGTGGAGATTGATTGCATCGCGTCTACAGAATGAGAGAAATTCAAGGCTCGTAATCTTTGCATATGATCCATCTTTAAACATTATAGATCTCGGGGAAAAAAAAAGGGTGGTTATAAGTGATTTTCTTTCTCATAGTGACTTACCGAAAGAAGCAAAAGATCGTATTACAGATCAGATCTATGTAGAGTGCAATAGTCAACTATTCAATGGGTTGAAGAACTATCTTAAGAAAATTGATCCAGCAGAGACCATACATGCGCAGGCTGCGCAAGTTCCGCGGCATTTGCCGAGACGTTTGCGCAAGTCGCGCAAGTACCGCGGCATTTACTGAGACGTTTGCGCAGGCTGCGCAAGTACCACGGTATTTGCCGAGATGTTTGCGCAAGCCGCGCAAGTTCCGCGGCATTTACCGAGACGCTTGCGGAACTCCCGCAAACACCCACGACTCCGTCAAAATGTCAGTCCGGTGGCGACTGGCATTTTTTTTGACCCAAGGGGCCGGCGCGTGATCCGAAAGATCACCACCAACTATCCAATAGATCCATTCATAAACAACAAATAGACAGAAGACCACTATGGCAAAACAAGAAACCAAGGGGAACATTGGCGTAACCAGTGAAAACATCTTCCCCGTCATCAAAAAATTCCTCTACAGCGACCACGAGATCTTCCTCCGCGAGCTGGTCTCGAACGCCATCGACGCCACGCAGAAGCTCAAGACGCTGGCCTCCGTCGGCGAGTTCAAGGGCGAGTTGGGCGACCTCACGATCCGCATCCGCACGGAGAAAGGCAAGCTCATCATCTCCGACCGCGGCGTGGGCATGACGGCCGACGAGATCGATCGCTACATCAACCAAATCGCCTTCTCCGGCGCCGAGGAGTTCGTCAAGAAATACAAGGACAACGCGGCCGCCATCATCGGCCACTTCGGGCTCGGCTTCTACTCCTCGTTCATGGTGTCGAAAAAGGTGGAGATCGTCACCCGCTCGTACCAAGAGGGCGCCACGGCCGTGCGGTGGAGCTGCGAGGGCACGCCGGAATACGAAATGACCGAGACGAAGAAGGATGACCGCGGCACGGACATCATCCTCTACATCGACGACGACAACAAGGACTTCCTCGAAAAGGACAAGATCACCTCGCTGCTCGAGAAATACTGCCGCTACCTGCCCATCCCCATCGCTTTCGGCAAGAAGCAGGAGTGGAAGGACGGCAAGTATGTCGACACCGACGAGGACAACATCGTCAACAACACCCAGCCCGCTTGGGTGCGCAAGCCCTCGGAGCTGAAGGATGAGGACTACAAGGCGTTCTACCGCGAGCTCTACCCGATGGCCGACGAGCCGCTCTTCTGGATCCACCTCAACGTGGATTATCCCTTCAACCTGACCGGTATCCTCTACTTCCCGCGCATCAAAAGCAACATGGATTTGCAGCGCAACAAGATCCGGCTCTACAGCAACCAGGTGTTCGTCACCGACTCCGTGGAGGGCATCGTACCCGAGTTCCTCACCCTGCTGCACGGCGTGCTCGATTCGCCCGACATCCCGCTCAACGTCTCCCGCTCCTACCTGCAGAGCGACCAGAACGTGAAGAAGATCTCCGCGCACATCACCAAGAAGGTGGCCGATCGCCTGGAGGAGATCTTCAAGAACGACCGCAAGGCCTTCGAAGAGAAGTGGGACAGCCTGAAGCTCTTCATCCAATACGGCATGCTCAGCGACGAGAAGTTCTACGACCGCGCCGCGAAGTTCGCCCTGCTCAAGGACGTCGACGGCACCTATTACACCCTCGAGGAGTATCGCAAGCTGATCGCCTCCGAGCAGACCGATAAGGAAGGCGGCGTCATCTACCTCTACACCACCAACCCGGACGAGCAGTACAGCTACATCCAGGCGGCCAAGGATCGCGGCTACAACGTCCTCGTCATGGACGGTCAGCTCGACGTCCACGCCATCGGACAGCTGGAGCAGAAGATCGAGAAGACGCGCTTCGTCCGCGTGGATAGCGACACGATCGACCGCCTTATCCTTAAGGCCGACGCCCCCACGGTGAGCCTCACCGACGATCAACGCAACGCCCTGCAGCAAGTCTTCCGTAGCCGCTTGCCGAAGATGGACAAGACGGACTTTGTGGTCACTTTCGAGGCGCTTGGCCCGTCGGCCAACCCGGTCATGTTGACCCAAGGCGAGTTCATGCGCCGCATGCGTGAGATGTCGGCCATGCAACCCGGTATGTCGTTCTACGGCGAGATGCCCGACAGCTACAACCTCGTGCTCAACACCGATCACCCGCTCATCCTCTCCGTCCTCAGCGACGAGGAGAAGGCCTGCACCGACAAGCTGCAGCCCATCCTCTCCGACATCAAGGGCTGGGAAGCACGTCAAAGCGACCTCCGCGAGGCGCAGAGCAAGAAGAAAGACGACGAGCTGACAGAGGCCGAGAAGGAGGATATGACGAACACGAACCGCACGCTTGACGAGCTGCGTGGCCGCCGCGACGCCATCCTCACGGAGTACGCCGCCGGCAACAAGGTAGTCGGTCAGCTGATCGACCTCGCCCTCTTGGCCAACGGTCTGCTGAAGGGTGAGCCACTGAGCCGCTTCATCCGCCGCAGCGTGGAATTGATCGGCTAAAACGGCCCCCATTCGTAAGAACAGCCCCCGAATCCTCCGCAACAAAAGGAAGGGTTCGGGGGCTTTCTTATATCCTCACTGAAAAAACAAAAGCGATCTTCATTACGAAGGTCGCTTTTGCCAAAACTCCAAATCTTTTTCGGGTATCATGAATAAGGCGTAAAGATTGTTCTGGTTATCTGCCCGCAAAGAAGGGGCAAAGCTGATAGGCCTGCAAATTTTCGAACCTGTTCTACAACATGTTTTGAGAATTTGCTCGTCCCGTATTTTCTACTTACCGGACGAATTGCGCGGCCATGCCTCGCACCGTGTCCGACACGCGGCCATCGGCGTAGGCCGGCTGACCGTTGACGAACGTCATCCGTACGGCGTGCTGGAACGTCTGGCCCTCCATCGGCGACCAACCGCAGTGGTAGAGCAAATTCTCGCGCGTGACGCGCCACGGCGAGGCCGGGTCGACCAGCACGAGGTCGGCGTAATAGCCCGGACGGATGTAGCCGCGGCGGTCGATGTGGAAGAGGTCGGCGGGATTGTGCGCCATCTTCTGCACCACCTGCTCACGCGTTACGACGCCGCGCGCGGCCAGCTCAAGCATAGCCACCAACGTGTGCTGCACCATCGGTCCGCCGGACGCGGCCGTAAGGCACGAGCCTTCTTTCTCGGCCGGCAGATGCGGCGCGTGATCGGTGGCGACGATGTCAATGGCACCCGTGAGGAGGGCGTGACGAAGCGCCTCGCGGTCGTCGAACGACTTGATCGAGGGGTTCCACTTGATGCGGTTGCCGTAGGCGGCATAGTCGGCGTCGGTGAACCAGAGGTGATGCACGCAGACCTCGGCCGTGATCTTCTTCTCCGTCAATGGCCGACCGGTGGCGAAGAGCGAAAGCTCGCGCTCGGTGGAGACGTGCAGTACGTGCAGCCGCACACCCATCTTGTCGGCCAACTCGACTACGCGTGACGAAGAGGCGTAGCAGGCTTCGGCGTTGCGGATCTTGGTGTGAAAGGCGGGCGGCAGTTCCTCGCCCATGAGGTTGACGTAGCGCTCGCGATTGCGCTCGATGATGGATTCCTCTTCGGCGTGGACGGCGATGGGCAGGTCGGTCTCGCCAAAGATGCGGCGGACGGTGTCGGCGTTCATGGCACCGTTGCCGGTGGAGGATCCGAGGAAGAGCTTGAGGCCAGGCACGTGGGTGGGGTCGAGGCGACGGATCTCGTCGGCGTTGTCGTCCGATCCGCCGAAGTAGAAGGCGTAGTTGGCCGCCGATGTCTCGGCCGCGCGCTCCATCTTCCACTCCCATTCGCGCCGTGTGACGGTCTTGGGGTTCGTGTTGGGCATGTCCATGAAGGTGGTCACGCCGCCGGCCACGGCCGCGCGACTCTCGCTGGCGATGGTGCCCTTGTGCGTCATGCCGGGTTCGCGGAAATGCACATGGTCGTCGATCACGCCGGGCAGCAGCCATTGGCCGCGGGCGTTGATCACGGTGGCGCCGTCCGCACGCGGCGTCTCGCCTTCTTCATAGACCGCGGCGACGAATGCGCCGTCGATCAGTACCGATCCGACAAACGAGCGTCCCTCGTTGATGATCACGGCGTCTTGAATCAATGTCTTCATATAAGGAATCGTAGGGGGGAGTATAGGGTAGTATAGGGTAGTTAGAAGTAGAGAGGGGGAACCTCTCATATGGGCAAAAAGAACGGGGGGCGCGTCCATTCTGAGGATGTGCGCCCCCCGTGTTTACGGGTTGTTTATCCGATTTTTTTCTGTGGATATTTCCTGAAGAAGCCCTGCCACTTGAGCCGGAGCACGCCGAAGAGCGCCTCGCCGAAGATGGATGAGTTCATTTTGGATGTCCCCAGCACGCGGTTGACGAAGACGATGGGCACCTCCACGATCTTGAACCCGCAGCGGTGGGCGGTGTATTTCATTTCGATCTGGAAGGCGTAGCCCTTGAAACGGATCTTGTCCAGCTCGATCGTCTCGAGCACCTGGCGGCGGTAGCACTTGAATCCGGCCGTGGTGTCGTGCACCTTGAGGCCGGTCACGAAGCGGACGTAGGCCGAGGCGTAGTACGACATGAGGACGCGCCCGAGGGGCCAGTTGACCACGTTCACGCCGTTGCAGTAGCGCGATCCGACGGCCACGTCGGCGCCCTGTTCGGTGCAGGCGGCGTAGAGCCGAAGCAGGTCTTGGGGGTTGTGGCTGAAGTCGGCGTCCATCTCAAAAATGAAGTCGTAGCCGTGCTCGATGGCCCACTTAAAACCGCAGATGTAGGCCGTGCCGAGGCCCTGTTTGCCGCTGCGTTCGACCAGATGCAGCCGCCCGGGGAACTCGCGCTGGAGGCGTTTGACGATGTCGGCCGTGCCGTCGGGCGAGCCGTCGTCGATGATCAATACGTGGAAGGCCTTCTCCAAGCCGAAGACGACGCGGAGGATGTTTTCGATGTTCTCTTTTTCGTTGTACGTCGGGATGATGACGATGCTGTCCGTTTCCATACTGGTTATTGTTTGTCGGGCGTCTCCACCGCCGCGCACGAGGTCGGAGGGAGGAACGTGTGCCCTGTTTTCTTCTTTGATTTTCACGGGCCAAAAGTAGAAAGATTGTTTGGCGCCCCTTTTGCGCCCCCCCGCGGCGTGCCGACTCGGTTTCTGAGCCGTTCCCGAACGGTTTCACCCCAGAATCACTGTTTCCGGGCCATTCCCGAACGGTTTCACCGCAGAATCACGGTTTCTGGACCATTCCCGAACGGTTTCACCGCAGAATCACTGTTTCTGGACCATTCCCGAACGGTTTCACCGCAGAATCACTGTTTCCGGGCCATTCCCGAACGGTTTCGCCGCAGAAACACGGTTTCTGGACCGTTACCGAGCGGTTTCGCCGTAGAAACACGGTTTCTGGACCGTTCCCGGACGGTTTCGCCCCAGAATCACTGTTTCTGAGCCGTTACCGAACGGTTTCGCCCCAGAATCACTGTTTCCAGATTGTTCCCGAACGGTTTCGCCGCAGAATCATCCTCAAAAAAAGGCATGCCTCCCGACAAACGCGGGAAGCATGCCAACATGAGTTAAGCTAAAAATAGTGCCCCTCTCGGGGAGATCTGTTTACCAAGCGAAGATGGGGTACTCCTTCATCGTGTGGTTCACCTTCTCGCGAACGGAGGCGATGGTGGTGTCGCACGTCGGTTTGGAGAGCACCGTGTCGATCATCTCGACAATCTCACCCATGAGCGACTCCTTAGCGCCGCGGGTGGTGATGGCCGGGGTACCGATACGGATACCGGAGGTCTGGAACGGCGAGCGGCTGTCGAAAGGCACCATGTTCTTGTTCACCGTGATGTCCGCGGCCACGAGCGCCTTCTCGGCCACCTTACCGGTGAGGTCGGGGAACTTCGTGCGCAGGTCGATGAGCATGCTGTGGTTGTCCGTTCCGCCGGAGATGATCTTGTAACCCTTGTCGACGAAGGCCTGGGCCATGACGGCGGCGTTCTTCTTCACCTGCGTCTGGTAGGTCTTGTATTCGGGCTGCAGCGCCTCCTCGAAGGCCACGGCCTTGGCGGCGATGACGTGCTCCAGCGGTCCGCCCTGGATGCCGGGGAAGACGGCCGAGTCGAGCAGCTGCGACATCTTCTTCACCTCGCCCTTCGGCGTCTTCTTGCCCCACGGGTTGTCGAAGTCCTTACCTAAAAGGATGACGCCACCGCGCGGTCCGCGCAGGGTTTTGTGGGTCGTAGAGGTGACGATGTGGGCATACTGCAACGGGTTGTTGAGCAGTCCGGCAGCGACGAGTCCGGCGGGGTGTGCCATGTCGATCATGAGCAGGGCGCCGATCTTGTCGGCGATCTCACGCATGCGCTTGTAGTCCCAGTCGCGGGAGTAGGCCGAGGCGCCGCCGACGATCAGCTTCGGACGCTCGCGGAGGGCCACTTCTTCCATCTGGTCGTAGTCCACGCGGCCGGTCTCCTCCTTCACGTTGTACTCCAGGGCGTGGTAGAGGATGCCCGAGCTGTTGACGGGCGAACCGTGCGAGAGGTGTCCGCCGTGCGAGAGGTTAAGGCCGAGGAAGGTGTCGCCAGCGTTGAGCACCGCCAGGAAGACGGCGGCGTTAGCCTGTGCGCCGGAGTGCGGCTGCACGTTGACCCATTCGGCGCCGAAGAGCTTCTTCAGCCGCTCAATGGCCAGCGTTTCGCTCTCGTCCACCACCTCGCAACCGCCGTAGTAGCGCCTGCCGGGGTATCCTTCGGCATACTTGTTCGTCAGGCAACTGCCCATGGCCTGCATGACCTCGTCGCTGACAAAATTCTCTGAAGCGATCAGCTCAATACCTTTCAGCTGACGCTGATGTTCGCGTTCGATAATCTCGAAGATTGCTTTGTCTCTTCTCATAGAAATACTCTGTTTACGATTACGTCTTACGTGACTTAATAAGTGATTATTGATTCTTTAACGGGGCGTAAAAGTACCCCGATTTTAATATCCGCAAAGTGCGCCGCGATCGGCCTCCACCCGCACAGTCGCTCGGGGGGGGAGATCACCGGGAGGGCAGGAGGGCGGGCGGGGGCAGGTGCATACCGGCCATGACGAGTCCCTCGCGGCGGGCATAGTCGAGGATGCGACGACGGGTGCGGGCGGCGGCGGGTCGGTCCATGTCGTAGGACGTGCTGTACTCCGGGCGCTCGAGTTGCAGGGCGGCGCCGTGGATCAGGTCGCCGATGATGAGCAGCCGGCCGACGCGATAGGCAGTGTGGCCGGGCGTGTGACCGACGGCATCGATGGTGAGGACGCCGCCGGGCAACGTGTCGCCGAAGGCAAAGAGATGCAGGCGGTCGCGGTAGGCGTTCATGGTCTTCACCTGCTGTGCGTTCCGGTCGGGCGGCATGGCCATCCAGGCGTCATACTCCGGGCGCGAGGCGTAGACCTCGGCGTGGGGGAAGGCTGCCGTGTCGCCGTGCATCAGTCCGCCGATGTGGTCGCGGTGGAAGTGGGTGAGGTAGACGAGGTCGATCTCGGACGGGTCGTGCCCGAGGCGACGCAGCGCGTCGGCCAGTCGGCTGTCGGGGAAGCCGTAGCCGGTGTCGAAGAGGATGATCCGGCCGCCGGTCTCGACGAGGAAGGTGCTGATGGTGGCGGGCACGCCGTCGGTCAGGCCGAGGCGCGCCATGACGCTGTCCGGGGTGTCGACGAACAGGCTGCGGGCCATGGTGTAGTCGGCGGCGTTGTCGCGGATCCAGGTGACGGTGACGCCGTCGCCGATGGTGCGCGTTTGGGTGTAGCGGTCGGCGGTGTCAGCTTGAGCAAGCCCTCGCTCGGTGACGGCCACAAGCAGGACGAGGGCGAGTGCCTGCCGGGCGATGCGGAAAAGGTTCATTGTTGCAGGTAGTTATTATGCGCCTTGCGGCGCGGTGGTTAGTGGATACTCTTCTCTTGTTCGCCTCCTGTTCCTGTCTTGACACAAGAAAAGGGGCGAAAAGAAAGTCAAGGTGCGAGCGGGGCGCCGGCCAAGTTGGCCGGGTACCCCTACTCCTCCCCCACCAGCATACGGCGCACCGTCTCGCGACCGAGAAGCTCGGCCGAGGTGAGGAAGGCGGTGACGGTGACGCCGAGCACGCCGTGGACGTTCACGCTCTGGCCCGTCTGGAGGAGGTTCGGGATAGGGGTACGCGGCGAAAGGAGCGTGCGCGGCAGGTCGCGACAGTCACGACGGATGCCGTAAGCTGAGCCGTAGGGCGTACCGGTGTAGCGATGGTAAGTCCGGGGCGTGGAGGTGGTCACGCGCTCGATGGCGAAGCCGGACGGGAGGGCGACGTGTTCGCGGAGTCTCTGCTCGCATAGCTCCGTCCATGCGGCTTTCCAAATGGCGTATCTGGGGTTTTGCGCATAATGCTTGGTGTCCCAAGCGAGAAGACTGTTGATGCTGGGCGTGATGGGATGCAGGACGTCGAGCGTGGTGACGGTGCGCGAGTCGGGCGTGTCCGGCGGACGGCAGGAGATGAGATAGCTGGGGGAGATCTCGCTGCGGTCGTTGTGCCAGAGCGATTCGTAGTCGTCGTAGATGCTGACGTTGCGGTTGAGGTATGGGAGGGGGGTGTGGGGCGCGTGGACGTGCAGGGTGAAGAAGCCGAACGTGTTCCGGAGCGACTCGATGCGCTGGCGGTAGACCCGTCGGAGGAGGCCGCTGTCGGACGGGATAAGCCCGACGGTGAGCGCGGGGTGAATGTCGGAGATGAAGGTGCGACCCTCGACACGTTCGCCGTCGGAAAGCTCGGCCGCGGTGAGGCGACCGTCGGCGGCGATGAGTCGCGTGACGCGGGCACGGGTGCGGACTGTGCCGCCGGCCTGCTCGATCTGCTCGACGAGTCGGCGGACGATAGGCTCACCACCGCCACGCAGTCGCCAGGCGCTTTGGATGTAGGAGTTGTTGATCTGGGCGAAGGTGTAGAGCGGCAGGGCGTCGGCGTGAAGCTCCATCTTCATCGACGCGCCGGAGAGGACGCTGCGTAGGCAAGGGTCGGCGATGGTGCGCTGGAGGAAGGCGTAGGCCGACTGACCGAAGCGCTCACGCGTATGAGCGCGGGCGGTGTCGGCGTCGTCGAAGAGGTGAGCCAATGAGTGACCCGTGCTTTCGAGCATGTCCATGAACGCGTCGAGGCCGGCGCGCTCGGTGGGGAAACGCTCCGCGAGGGTCTCGATGAAGCGTTCGCGACCCTGCGCAAAGGCGTAGACATCGTCACCGATATGTATCTCCTCAAAACACGCCTCGTCCATCTGCACCCAGGGGAGGTCGAGCAGGCGCAGGTGGCGGAAGTAGGGATGGAGCACTTCGCCGGGACGGAGTCCGCCGACGCAGTGGAAGCCGGTGTCGAACGTGGCGCCACCGCGGCGGAAGGACTGGAGGCAGCCGCCGGCCTGGGTGTGCTGCTCGAGGACGCAGACGCTCATGCCACGCCGTGCGAGGATGGCGCCTGAGACGAGTCCGCCCAGACCGCTGCCGATGATGATGATGTCGTGCATGAATAGGGGTAGTTATACGGCTAAAGCCGCGGTAGTTACGGGCTGCGCCCGGGTAGTTATGCGGCTAAAGCCGCGGTAGTTGCGGGCATGCGCCCGGGTAGTTATGCGGCTAAAGCCGCGGTAGTTACGGGCATGCGCCCGGGTAGTTATGCGGCTAAAGCCGCAGTAGTTACGGGCATGCGCCCGGGTAGTTGGAGGATTCTCTTGTTTCCTCCTTTTCTTGTCTTGATACAAGGAAAAGGAGGCGAAAAGAAAATCAAGGCGTCAGGGACGCCGGCCAACTTGGTCCGGGCATCTCTAAATCATTCGCGAACGCGCCCGATGATGAGCGTGGAGTTGGTGCCGCCGAAACCGAAGGAGTTGGAGAGGAAGGTGTCGAAGGCGTAGTCGTCGAGGCGCTCGGTGGGGATGCGGAGCGGGGCGGTGTCGTCGTCCGGGTGCTCGAAGTTGAGGTGGGGGGCGATGAACTGGCTGCGCATCATGAGCAGGGAGTAGACGACCTCACTGGCGCCAGCCATCCACATCTCGTGACCGGTCATGGACTTGGTGGAGGTGACGGGCGGCATGGGGTGACCGTCGAAGAGGGCGGCAAGGGCGAGGGCCTCGTTGCGGTCGCCGACGGGGGTGGAGGTGGCGTGGGCATTGATGTAACCGATGCTTTCGAGTGGCACGCGGGCGTCGGCCACGGCCATGCGAAGGGAGCGCAGGGGACCGTCGACGTTGGGCACGGAGATGTGGTCGCCGTTGGACGAGAAGCCGTAGCCGAGCACCTCGGCGAGGATCGTCGCGCCACGGCGTCGGGCGTGCTCGTAGCTCTCCAGGACGACGGTGGCGGCACCGCCACCGGGCACGAGCCCGTCGCGGTCGCGGTCGAAGGGACGGGAGGCGCGCGTCGGGTCGCTCTCGCGGGTGGAGAAGGCGCCGATGCCGTCGAAGCTGCCGACGGCCGTAGGGTTGACCTCCTGCGCGCCGCCGCAGACGATGCACTCCTGCAAGCCCTGCCGGATGAGCAGTGCGCCGAGTCCGATGGCGTGCGCACCGCTGGCGCAGGCGCCGGAGATGGTGAGGTTGATGCCGCGGAGGCGGAAGATGCAGGAGAGGTTCATCGTGACGGTGGAGTTCATCGATTGGAAGATGGAGCCGGAGCCGATGAGCGTCGTGTCGCGCTTCTCGCGGAGGAGGTCCATGCTGTGGACGACGGCCTCGGCCGTGCTGTCGTTGCCGTAGAGGATGCCCACCTCGTGGCGGTCGATGTAGTCGGCGTCGAGGCCCGCCTGACGGAGGGCGTCGCGGGTGGCGACGTAGGCGTACTTGGCTTGTTCGGGCATGTAGGTGCGCTGGCTGCGGCTGAGTTCGCCCTTGAGGTCGGGTGTGTCGAGCCGGGCGGTGAGTGCCGACCGGAAGCCGAGGTCTTTGCGCTGAGGGTCGAGGGTGATGCCCGACCGTCCCTCGCGGAGGGATTGCTCGACGGCGTCGAGCGTGGTGCCCAGGCAGGAGTAGATGCCCAGGCCGGTAATGACTGCTCTGTTCATTCTTCGGTGTAGTTATGAGAAGTTACGGGCCAAGGCCCGAGTAGTTAGGGTAGTAAAGGGTAGAGACGTAAAAAATGCCGGGCACCCACTGGGGGGATACCCGGCATAATCATTCATTCCTCCGGCAGCTTGATGTCTGGATTACCGTCGTCGGGTTTCTTCGGATCCTTCGGCTTCTCGTCCGGCTTCTTCGGCTGCTCCGGTTGTTTCGGGTCGGGCGCTGGCTTGGGATCCTTGGGCTCTTTCGGCTGTTTGGGTTCCTTGGGCTGCTTCGGTTCGCCGTCTTCTTTCCTCTTGCCAGAGGTGTTGTAGACGTTCTTCGTCTTGTTAATGGCGGCGTTGATGCGGTCGATGAGGTCGCTGATCAGCTTCCGGTCGTCGTCTGATGCGGCCATCATGTAAGCCGTCTCGATGTGACGGAAGATGGTGGCTGTCATCTTATCGTTCTTCTGACGCACCGAGGCGCTGGAGGGCAACTTCTTGATGCCGGCGTCAAAGTCGAGGCGCTTGAGGTAAAGGCTGTCGAACTCTTCATTGGCCGTGCGAAGCATTTGCACCAGTCGGGTCTGCCCGATCGTAGTCAGGTCGGCCACGGCGGCGGGCTTGTCGAGGTCGTTGAGCAGGGCCTTGATGTGAGCCGTCTCGGAGGCATAGTTCTCGCGGATGATGTCTTTGTAGGTGTTGAGCACGATCAGCAAGCGGGCGCCAGGAGCACGGTTTTCCTTGATGGGCGACTTGGCGGCCAGGCGTGTCTCTTGGATCAGGGCCCAGAGGATCTCGTCGCGTGTGTCGTCTTTCTCACGGAGGAGGGCCGTCTCTTCGGCCTTTTTGGCTTCGCGATCAATTTCCATTTCCTCGAGGATACCGCCGTTCCAAGTGTCGATGTCCGACGCCTCGAGCAGCAGTTTAGCCGGTGCGATCGGATGGATCAGGGTGTAAAGGGTAGACTGCAAATTGGCGTGCAGTCCGAGCGTAAGACGGGTACTCCATGTCCCGTCGATGGTCTTGACTTCTTTCATCTGATAGATGTGTATTTGTGATGAATCAAAATAGTGTATTTCCGACGCTGTAAAATCTGCGACGGTCAGAAATAATGTATTTCCGGGCCTTGCAAATCTGCAACAGCCAGAAATAATGTATTTCCGGGCCTTGCAAATCTGCGACAGCCAGAAATAATGTATTTCCAGCGTTGTAAATCCTGCGACAGCCAGAAATAATGTATTTCCAGCCTTGTAAATTCTGCGACAGCCAGAAATAATGTATTTCCGAGCCTCCGCCCGGAGCGGCGGCAAAGAAATGGAAAAAGCCGGGAGCGGTTGTCCTATAGTCGCACCCGGCTTTTCGTTCTTAGCGATCGGCTCTTCGATCAACGGTTACCGCCGGCCCACCAGACGGGGTCGCTGTAGACGTACTGACCGTCGCCGTAAGCGGCGTTGACCTTGGGATTGGCGATGACGTCTGAGTTACCATAGGGTGCACGCAGCGGGAAGGGCTTGGGGTTGGAGAGCTTGACGAAGTCTTCCTTCAGGGCCTTCATGCGGCGGATGTCGTTGTAGCACTCGGTGGATTCGCCAAAGGCGCCCAGCATGGCGAGGTACTTCTGGATCATCACCTCACGCAGCGGGTTGGCGGTGAAGAGCGGCTTCACGTTCTTGTCGAAATACTCCTCGGCTTCCTTCTCGGTGATGGCCTCGGTGGTCTCCTCGATGCCGCCGTAACCGGCTACGGTGGGTGCTTTGAAGGCGCCCTTGAGACCCATCTCTGCGTTGGCAATGGCGGCCACGACGGCTTCCTTCAGCGCCGCTTCGGCCTCGGCCGTCTTGTTCAGACGGGCCAGGGCTTCGGCCTTGAGGAAGAGCAGTTCGTGGTAGCTCATCAGCAGTGTGGGGCAGACCTGAGCGTAGAAGAAGATGGGCACGTTGTAGTGATACTTGATCGAGGTGGCGGTGCCATTCTCGGCCATGAGGAAGGCCGGATCATCGGCGCCCTTGATCTGTATCGTGACGCGCTTCGAGCCTTTCGGCAGGTGGTCCTGCCCGATGCAGAAGAAGCGGCGCAGGCGCGGGTCTTTACGCTCGATGAGCTTGTCGCTGTAGCTCTTGCTGGCGGCCAGTCCGTCACGGCTCCACTGGAAGCCGAAGAGCGGGTTGAGGTTGTTGGCATCGTAGATGGCGTAGGCGGCCTGATCGTCGATGCTCTTAAACGATTTGTCGACGTACTCGAGCACCTTCTGGAGGTCGGCCTCGCGATTCTTCGAGCGGGCCAGGAGGCGCATCGTGTAGCGCGCCTTGAGTCCATAGGCCAGCTTGATCCACTTGGCGCCGTCGCCCTTGTAGATAAAGTCGTACGATCCGACCTTGTCCTTGGCGTCACCCTTGGGCAGGTCGACGATGGCGTCGTCGAGCGACTTCATGATGGCCTGATAGATGGCCTCCTGCGTGTCGACATTCGGCGCCATGTATTGCGGCTTGCCGTCCTTGAGCTGGGGCAGGGCGGCCTGCGAATAAGGCGTGTCGCCAAAAGCATCGGTGATGAGGGCGCTGTTGATGGCAGTCAGCACCTCGGCAATGCCGCGGGTGGTGTAGTTAGCCGCTACTTCGTCCGATGCCGTAAGTATCACAATGCGTGCGTTCTTCAGCGTGGAGTATAGGTTCTCCCAAACGTTGTTGAAGGTGGACGCCACGGAGGGTTCACCGTTGCGGATCTCGGCGTTGTAGAGCTGGTTGTCCACGCCCACGGTGTGCTCCGTGTAGGCGGAGAAGTAGGTGTTCAGATCGCCGCCGACGTTGCTGAAGGCGGTGGAGGTGATAACGTCCGCCAGGACGAATTTGGCGGGTGCGCTCGTGGTGTGATCGTTGTCTTCGTTGACCCGATCCATCGCATCTTCCGAGCATGAGGCCAGGGCCGTGAAGCCTAAGGCGGCAAACAAGATGCACTTCCAGATATTGCTGTTGATTGCTTTCATCTCTGTGTGGTAATAGTTTTAGAATTTGACTGATAAACCAAAGCCGTAGCTGCGCGCACCCGGCAGGGAGAAGCGCTCGAAGGATCCGGCCATGTTGTTGTTACCCTGCGTGGACTCGGGGTCGATACCGTTGTTCATCTCCGACCAAAGGAGCACGTTGCGCAGGA
>ERZ772807.1126-NODE-1126-length-15162-cov-3.706229_pt1 | contig 15162 bp, 16 predicted proteins | sample MGYA00511472_ERZ772807 | MGnify/ENA primary metagenome ERZ772807 (study PRJEB29015, sample SAMEA2737947) | human oral metagenome | biome: human oral; feature: human-associated habitat; material: dental | place: China | collected 2039 ...
TTTTTGATTTTGTACTTAATTTGAGTTTTTTTTATTCTTTTGATATTATTTATCATTTTTAAGGATACCCCCACTCAGGGCAAACTCCATAGCTTTTTGGGCGGTAAAACCCTCAGCAGGTTTAATATTTTCGGCAGAAGTAACGATTACCCACCCCGATATAGCATAAGAGTGCGGCAGATAAACACTTACCATCCCTTCCAGATTTGTAAAATTCATAGTATGCTGGGTAAGGAAGCCTATACGCCATATTTCAGGCGTTTCATTAACACGCACCCACACAGGATTGGTAAACTTGCGTTTATCGCCTACAAACGAAGCCAACATATCTTTGATAGAGGAATAGATAATCTTCACCCCAGGGATATGTGCCACTATATAGTCCATTAGGCTAACGAATAGCTGCCCTAAAATAAGCTTACTACCTACAAAACCGATAAGTGCCGTACCAAACAGCACAGCCGCAAATACAGCTCCTGGGTATTGGCGAGAGATGTTGGGCACTAAGTTATCTACACTCTTAAAGATAGACCATATAATCCACACGGTGGCACTAAGAGGGCCTATAATAAGAATTCCTTGAAAGAAAAACTTGATAAAGATGCCTAAATAATTCTTTTTTTTCATTTGTTTTTAGTGAATATTAAGGGTTATTGGCTCATCATAAAAGTATTGGTATGCGCTCTAAGAATAGCTGAAAGCTGAGGCGAATAACCTCCACCCATAGAGCATTGCACCGGCAGATGGTATTGGCGACAAAGATCGAATACAAATCGGTCACGGTCTGCACAGCCTTGCACACTCAGCGATAGTTTACCGAGTTTATCGCTGCTGAGCACATCTACTCCCGATTGGTAAAACACAAAATCAGGCTGATGAGCGGTGATGATTTCGGGCAAAACAGAAGTAAGAATAGAAAGGTAAGCCACATCAGACGTGCCTGTAGGCAGGGCGATATCTCTATCGGACTGTTCTTTTACAAAAGGGTAATTACCCTCTGCGTGCATCGAAAAGGTAAAGACGCGCGGGTTGTGCCTAAATATTTCGGCAGTACCATTGCCCTGATGTACATCTAAATCGATAATAAGCACTTTTCTAACAGCTGTATGCGCCAGCAAATAGGCAGCAGCCACCGCTTGGTCGTTAAGCATACAGAACCCCTCTCCCCTATCAGAAAACGCGTGATGCGTACCCCCTGCTATATTAAACCCTACCTCAGCGGTGCGCAGTGCCCATAGGGCTGCCTCAATAGTGCCTTGTACTAAGGTGAGTTCGCGGTCTACTAACTGCTGATTTTGCACAAAACCAATAGGCAATGCCTCTTTATGCGATAGCTGTAGATGCACAAACTTATGCACATAATCGGGGGTATGCGCCAAGCAGAGCGTTTCCAGACTTACCTTTAAGGGCGTATGAAAGTCCGCAGGCTCAGCTATGCCTTCGTGCAGAAGCTGTTGCGGCAAGAGCGCGTACTTCTGCATCGGAAAGCGATGATTATCGGGTACTGGGTGATTATAGATAGGGTGGTAACTGATGTACATTTCACTATGGTTTATACCGTTTGTGCTTTCTTCCGACTGAAGTAAATATATACCAAAGTACCAATGAGCAACAGGTGTAAATATACCGAGTACATCACTAATTGAGGATAATCCATTGTATGGGCGAACTGATAAAGCCCAATAACCTGCGCCCCGTAAGGAATAAGACCTTGGGCATAGCAAGAAAAGATATCAAGCACCGAAGCGGCATTGCGCAGCGGCACGTTAAACTGCTCACTGATGCGCTTGCTTATCTTCGATACGATAAGAATCGCTACCGTATTATTAGCTACACATACATCGGCTACCGTCACGAGGAAGCCCATACCGAGCAATGCCGATGCGCCACTCCTAATATGCTTAGCAATAAGATTCATCAGGTATTGTATACCGCCGAAATGTTCTACTAAAAGAGCCAATCCACCGATGATAAAGTACAAGAAGAAAATATCAGCCATATCCATAAAGCCTTTATAGGTATGCTGAGTAAAGTCTAAAAAGCCAAACTTGCCATAAGATAGTCCTATCACTCCTGATAAGAGCACTCCCAAGAAAAGCGACACAAATACATTCACCCCAAAAAGCGAGATAATCACGACGGCTATATACGGCAAAATAAGCACTATATTAAAGTCGTGATATGCCTCGCTATGGGTAAAAGTCTGCGCTTCGGGGTTGCCTATAAACAAAAGAACAATCACTGAAAGCAATGCCATTGGTAGGGCAATCTTAGCATTGGCTTTCATCTTATCACTCATCTTACAACCCAACGACTGGGTAGCGGCAATGGTAGTATCCGAAATAAGCGAGAGATTATCGCCAAACATAGCCCCTGACAACAGCGATGCCCCAATAAGAGCCGTATTAGAGTGACTTTCGGTAGCGAGGTTGAAGACAATAGGCGAAAGCGTCATAATAGTACCTACTGAAGTACCTGTTGCAAACGACAGGAAAGAAGCCATAACGAAGATACCTACCGGAAAGTACTGAGGCGATATGTAGTACATACCCATATTCACGATACTGTCTATACTACCAGAGGCTTTGGCTACTGAAGCAAATGCTCCTGCTAAGAGGGCGATAACGCACATTTGCAACACATTACTGTCGCCTGCCCCTTTAAAGAAGAGAGCTATTTTCTCATTAAGCGGAGCCCTATAAATAAGGAGAGCTATCACTACTGCAAAAAGCGCTATAATAGGGGCTGGCAGCGAATAAAAGTTGTCGAAATACAAACCACTTCCTAAGAATATTGCTACGAATATCAGTAGCGGTATAATGCTTATTATATTTAATTTCTGTTTCATTATTTAGTTATTTGATATTTCTAATGGTGATAAATCATTTGTTTTATGAAAAATAGCTAGCAACTGATTGAGCTTGTTTATTAGCAACTGTTTGTCAATTAATTGCGTTTGATATTCTGCAATAATAGTAGGACTTGCACTTCTTGCCAATGAATACTCTACCACTTCAGTGTCTTTCCCCTTACAAAGCAAAATGCCTATACTAGGATTTTCGTGAGGCCTTTTTACATCTCTATCCAAAGCTTCTAAGTAAAAGTTTAATTTACCTAAGAATTCAGGTTCAAAATCCTGTATTTTAAGTTCAAAAAGTACTAAACATTGCAAATCGCGGTGGTAAAATAGCAAATCAGTATAGTAGTCCTTATTACCTACTTGTAGGCGGTACTGCTCGCCCATATAAGTAAAGCCTTTACCTATTTCGAGGATAAACTTTTGCAAGTTTAAGACAATAGCTTTTTCAAACTCCTTTTCAGAATGGTTATCAGGTAAATCTAAAAACTCAAACATATAGGGGTCTTTAAACAAGGCTTGGATATTGTCCATTTTCTGTACCATAGGCGAAGTTGCTTGTTTGGCTAACAAAGTGCGTTCATAAGTAGCTGTTTTTAGTTGTCTTCTCAACTCAGCCTTTGTCCATTTTTCAGTAATTGTTTGTAAAAGATAAAACAATATTTCTTCAGGATTTCTTATAGAAGAAAAAATATCTAAATGTTGAGACCAAGATACTTTTAGGAGCACATTTTCCATATAAAACTGATGCTTTTGAAATTGTGTCGCCGTTGGCGACACAATTAGAACATCTTGTTTTTCAGTACGTTCTACACTAAAAAACAACTCTTCCCACAGTTTAAAAACCTCTGAATTTACTGCGTGGGTTTCATAAAACTGTTTCATTCGGTATAAACCTCTTCTATTAAATCCTGAAAGGTTAGGCATTTTAGTATGGATAAATTCGGCTAATGCAGTCATTGTTTTATCGCCCCAAACACCTTTACTAATTTTGTCGGAAAGAATATTACCTACATTGAAGTACAACGCTACCAATTCGCTATTAGCTTTTACATATACGCGCTCTTTAGCGCTTTCTATCAGTTGTACTATATGCTGAAAGTCTGTATCCATTTCTGTAATCTTTTATCATTAGTCTTATAATTGTGTCACCAGCGGTGACACATTTTAATGCGCATCAAGCCAATTGGCACCTACACCTAAATCAGCTACTAACGGAACGGCAAGAGTAAAAGCGCTTTCCATCGCTTCTTTTATCAGAGGTTTCACTATTTCTAATTCGGTTTTAGGCACATCGAATACTAACTCATCGTGTACTTGCAGCAGCATACGGGTTTGCAATTGCTGGGCTTGCAGTAGGTCGTAAATGCGTATCATCGCTATCTTGATAATATCAGCTGCCGACCCTTGTATAGGCGCATTGACCGCGTTGCGCTCTGCTGCCCCTCGTACTACTTGGTTGCGCGAATGTATATCGGGCAAATAGCGGCGTCTGCCCAGTACGGTCTCTACATAGCCGTGCTCTTGGGCAAAGTGTATTTGCTTCTGTATGTAGTTGCGCAGATTGGGGTAAGTAGCGTAATAGGTATCTATCAGCTCCTTGCTCTGCGACCTGCTCAAATCGGTTTGTGCCGAAAGACCAAAGGCTGATACGCCATAGATAATACCGAAGTTTACCGTTTTAGCGTGACTGCGTTGCTCGCGAGTAACCGCCTCTAAAGGTACATTAAACACCTTGGCTGCCGTAGCGCGGTGAATGTCCTCCCCGTGCAAGAAAGATTCTATCATATTATGCTCTTCGCTTAAGGCTGCAATAATGCGCAACTCTATCTGCGAATAGTCGGCAGAAAGGAGTACATAATCATCATTACGGGCGATGAAAGCCTTGCGCACTCGTTGCCCACGCTCGGTACGGATAGGGATATTCTGCAAGTTAGGATTATTGCTACTAAGGCGCCCCGTAGCGGCTACCGTCTGCATATAGGTAGTATGCACACGCCCTGTGCGGGGGTTCACCTCTAACGGCAACGCATCTACATAGGTAGATTTGAGTTTCTGCACTTGCCGCCACTCTAATATATCGGCTACTATCTTGTGTTTAGCTGCAAAAGGAGCCAAGACCTCTTCGGAAGTGGCATATTGCCCCGTTTTTGTCTTCTTAGGCTTGCTGTCTATCTTAAGTTTCTCAAAGAGAATATCGCCTAACTGTTTGGGCGATGCCAAATTGAAAGGCGTACCTGCTTGCTCGGCTATAGTGGCTTCTAATTGTGCTATCTCTGTATCTAAGGTTTTAGAATATTCTTTCAGATACGCCACATCAAGGGTTACCCCCTCGCGCTCCATTGCCGCCAATACTTTCAGCAGAGGCATCTCTAAATCGGCATATACTTTTTGGGCATTTACCTTAGGCAATTCTGCCTTAAAAACATCCTTTAGTTGCCAAGTAACGTCAGCGTCTTCTACCGCATACTCTTTCACCTCTTCTAAAGCAACGGTACGCATCGAGCGTTGCGCCTTGCCTTTGCCTATAAGGCTTTCGATAGCAATAGGGGTATAGCCCAAGTAGGTTTCCGAGAGCAAGTCCATATTATGGCGCATATCGGGGTTGATAAGGTAGTGAGCTATCATCGTATCGAATAGCGCCCCTTGCACCTTTATACCGTAATTTTGGAGTACTTTAAGGTCGTATTTCAAATTCTGACCTACTTTGGTTATCTTTTCATTCTCAAAAAACGGACGAAAAGTATTGAGTAGCGCTGTGGCTTCTTCTTTATCTACAGGGAATGGTACATAATAGCCTTTGTGTGCCGTCCAACAGAAGGAAATACCTACTAATTCAGCTTCGAGAGCATCAATAGCAGTGGTTTCGGTATCAAAACAGACTTCAGTCTGCTGCAATAGCGACTGCAACAGTAGTTGTTGCGCCATTGGGGTATCTGCCAGTTGGTAGTAATGGGGGGTATTGGCGGCTGTCTTCTTCTCGACCGCTACTTGGGGCTGAGCAAATAAGTCGCCCTGTACGGCAAACATATCTAACTGGGCAGACGGTGCTTTCTGGTTGGTTTGTACTACCGCTTCTGGCTGATATACCTTTTGAAAATTGACTAATAACTGACGAAATTCTAACTCTTCAAAGAGTTTGCCTACCGCCTCAAAGTCGGGGGTAGAGACTTCGCAGTCTTTCTCATCAAAAACAACGGGTACATCGAGCATAATGGTAGCCAACTGCTTAGAGAGGATACCTTTTTCTTTATTGTTTTCTATATTCTCGCGCAACTTCCCTTTAAGCTGGTCGGTATTAGCAAGGAGGTTTTCTAAAGAACCAAAGTCGGCGAGGAGCTTTTTAGCAGTCTTCTCGCCCACCCCTGGGAGACCAGGGATATTATCGACCGCATCGCCCATCATACCCAGAAAGTCTATCACTTGCAAGGGATTTTGTACCTCAAATTTCTCTTGTACCTCTTTCACCCCCCATATTTCTATGTCGTTTCCTCCACGAGGGGGGCGATACATAAAGATATTGTCGCTCACCAACTGTGCGTAATCCTTATCGGGAGTAACCATATAGACCTGATAGTCTTGCTTTTCGGCTTGCTTGGCAAGCGTGCCGATAATATCATCGGCTTCATAGCCCTCTTTTTCTATAATAGGGATATGCAAGGCATTGAGAATCTGATGTATATAAGGAATAGCTATGCGGATAGCTTCAGGGGTTTCTTCGCGGTTGGCCTTATAATCGGCAAAGAGCTCGGTGCGCGCTACACTACCGCCCTTATCGAATGCTACGGCTAAATGACAAGGTCGCTCCTTTTTCATCACATCGAAAAGGGAGTTCATAAAGCCCAAAATGGCTGAGGTGTTCAGTCCTTTGGAATTGATGCGCGGGTTTTTAATAAAAGCGTAGTAGCCCCTAAAAATAAGGGCGTAGGCATCGAGTAAGAATAGGCGTTTTTTCATAACGGCAACTATTAAGCATTTTAGGGGGCAAAGGTACTAAAATAAATTGTATTTTTCTTTGATAAAAAAACTTTGTCAAGAAAAAACTGTATATCAGTTCGTTTCTTGACAAAGTAATTATATCGAGTTGAAAAAAGTTATATTTTAGGTTTTTCTTCTGGCACTATGTGCGAGGTGTCGTAGCCTGCAAAGAGCTTCAGATAATGTTGTAGTGTAATGCCATTGCCATCGGCAAAATCATAATTGCCTTGGCATTTAAAATATTTGCGAACGGAGGTTGCCCCTGCTAAGTGTGCAGCTGCTAAAATACCTGATTCTGTTATTTCTATTCCGTTGATTTTTTTGCCTACATATTTTTCTATTTCCTTGCGCAAGAACCACTTACTGCGCTGTAGACTGAGGGTAAAGACCCGTTCTTGCTGCTCAGGAGATTTGAGAAACTCGTCCATATCATTTACCCCAAAAAAGCGCAAGATACGTTTGCCAAATTGGTATTTGCCCATATACCCAAAACGGTTTACTACCGTATAACTGCCACGCGACTCGCGATAGGCTAAGGCTTCTTTAAATCCTACAAAGGTTTTACCAGCGTGTAGGGCACTGAAAGCAATAGTTTCCTCAATATTGGTAGCATCTGGCATAGCGGTAGCCAGCTGAGGCGTTTCTACTAAGAAATTGGTTGGTACAACAGTAGCTTTAGTTTCTTCATCTTTAATGGTAAATCCTAAAAAGAAAAATACCATAATCACAAATAAATACCTCTTTTTTTGTAAATTCATATAAGTTGTTTTCTTTAAGACTGACAGCGTTTTTCCGCACGGAAAAACACCTGCTTAAAATTATTTCGGCGGCAAAAGTACAACTTTTTTTGAAAATGACCAAAAATAGTGGTTACTCTTTAGTCGTTAGCCGTCAGAAAGCACCCTTAAGTTGCTCATTATTAACTGCTAACCCCTAACAGCATAAACCGCGTAATAGCGAGGGGTAAACAGGCGCAATAATGGGCGTATACCCCACTTGCCAACAGGATGCGTCCATTTTTCGCGATATACGATGTGCCAACCAGCCTTTTCTAACAACATATCTAACTGCCAGTCCTCAAACTCGTGGTAATGGCAGTCGCGAGGGTCGTTAGTATTGCGGTAAGCACGGGCAAACCACAAGCGCAATGGCACGGTAACTAATAGCTTTTGGGTAGGCAATTGCTGCAAAACCGCTAACGGATTGACTAAATGCTCGAGTATTTCGAGCGCCGTAGCAAAATCGGCAGGGAGCGACTGCAGGCAATCGGCTTGGAAATCTAAATCCTCGCCTTGTGTGTTGCGCACCGTGTAGCCCTCGGCTTGCATCAGTTCGCTAAAAGGGTTTACTACTCCTACATCTAAAATAGTAGCCCCCTGCGGAGCGTATTTTTTAAGTATGGCTAGCGTACGCTCGTAACGCTTTTTAGGAAGTTTTTTGTACATTTTTAACCTTGATTAGTAGAAGGCAAAAAGCTAAAATGTGGTTTTTTGACAGATAATTAGAATAAAGGTCTCTGTTTATTGCTTCTGAAGTCTATTATCCAAATAATTTCTTCTGCTTCATCTATTTTGTAATAAATAGAGAATTTACCTTTGAAAAAGATTTTTCTATACAAATCTAATATATCACTATACTGCTTGCTGTAGGGATTGCTCAGTATCTCTTTTTCTACTTTTTCAGTTTCATTGAGAATTTTTTCTGAATAAGTGAAAGTTCCATTATTTCTATACCAATAATCGAGGGTCTGCTCTATGCTATCAGACGCCTCTTCTGTCCATCTAATTTGCATATTTAGCTCTTAGTTTCCTAAACAGTTGGTCACTGCTTATGGTTTTTCCCTCTTTTATTTGTTGTTCAGATTTTCTCAATCTCTCTACCTCTTCAGATGATAGTTCATAATAAAAATCATCTTCTTCTGGCTCTGCTATCTGTATACCTATATTCAACAAAGCTTTTACAGCCTTTTGGTATTGCTGAAAATCTAACTTTTCTCTTAAAGGAATGGCATTTGCATACATAATTCTTATTATTTTTACGGCAAAGATACAAACTTATTTGTTAATTCACCTATTTGCCAATGAAAAACACCTATTTGTTATTAGCTTTTAGAAAAAATTTGCTCTAATATCTTGAGAGTTATAAGGTAGGTGGGTTTTACTCCGATGGTGCCCAAACCGCCTGAGGCAAGAGTGCTGCCGGTCTCTAGGGGGTTATCAGAAGCATAGTACGCATAACGCACTTTTACGTCTTCGCGTATGCTCTTGCGTATCTTCGAGGCCGACTGTATCGCTTTCTGGTAGTGTACGCCCTCCATCTCTAATCCTACAGCTTTCCACGTAGAGTGTAAGAAAAACTTCAGTATATCTTTGTTCTGCAACGAGGTACCTAATACAGTAATCATAGACCCCTCGAATACTTTTAGTCCGTGTCCTTCAAAATCGGCTTTAGAAAACTCATTATTGAAAGGATAATTATCGGCGGTACCCTCAAAAATATGCGATGTAGGTATCATTATATCGCCTTTGTCGCCCTCTAAAATACCTGCTTTGCCCATAATCGATACGGATACCACATCTAAAAAGTGAGTATCCCCGCCCTTGTGGTAAGGTTTTAAAAGCTCATCTATCGTTTCGTAGGCTTGTTCGCCAAAAGCATAATCCATTACTAAGAGCACTGGCTTTTCTTCTTCCTTTAGGTGACTTAAATCATAAGGAGTGCCTGCAAAATCTATCTTGGCGGTATCGAACAACTGCACATCTATATTGGTGCCTGAAGCATCGTCTACCGAAATCATACCGTGCGAGTGGGCATAGTTTTTCACTTTCTGTCTGAGCTCTTCGTTCTCGTGCTTGCTGAGCGACTCGAATAGCGCCATTTGGCTGTCTGCCTGTGTCTCTGTCCCTATCGCTTTTTGGGCAAATAGACTGTTCATCACGCTGTGCATATTGGCACTTATAATATGTATGGGGCGGTGCAGCAATCCGCGTTTGAGAAGGAGGTGTTTGAGGTGTTCTGCCCAAATCTCGCCGTGAAGGTGGTGACCAATGCGCTCGCGCAAGACAGTACTAAAGGTGATGGTGCGGCGCTCGTCGTTAAGGCGTTCGCTCACCGCTATTTTGCCCAACCAATAGATAATATGTATAAACCGATTGGGTTGCGCTACCGTAGAAAGGGCGTTGTGCGCCTCGAGTACCTCTTCAAAGGTACGCCCCAACAGATTGCCTATGTGTATGAAGCAGGCTTCGCGCTCGGCAAGCGTCAGCTTGGGTTTATTCACCGCCACGGTTACTTTTTCCCAGTCGTGAGAAATCTTATTGTCGTCTAACAAAATACGGTCGGCTATCTTATGCGACTCTATGAATAAAAACGTTAGGTGCGTGAGCAAATCGTAGATGTCGGAACGCCCGCGGGTGATTTCGATATTCATCTGCTGGTCGTCTATACGATAGCAGTTGCGGCGGCGCTTGGGCGGAATGATAGGTTTAAAATGCGATTTGCGATAACCCTCATCGGCTATGAGGTTGATATACAAACATTGCTCGATGCCCTCGGGTAGGCGGTCGAGTACGTAAATAAGTCCGTTGAGTTCGGTTTTGTTTTCGGCTATAGAGCCGTATATTTCGGGGCGCAATACCAATAATGATTCGCGCAATGCTTCGCCCGATACGCCCATAGGCTTGTAGAAACCGCGGGTGAATAGGTGACGCATAGTAACGTACATACGCTCAATAGCGTTAGTTGATTCTTGTGCTCTACTCTTCATATAATTCGTCTATTTTGCTGTATACTAAGTCGCGTTCGAACCCGCGATACAATAGATAATTAGCTAATTTTGCTTTTGCTTTATAAGGGTTTGTGTCTTTTATCGAGGCAAATTTCTTTTCGGCTACAGTATCGAATACCTCTTGGTATTCATCTTCATCAATTTCTTCTAAGCCAGCTTCTATAAGGTAGTCGGTAAGCCCCATAGCGTAAAGCGAGCGGGTGATGCGGTCGCGCCCCCATTTTTTAAGGCGGAACTTACCGCGAGCGTAGCTGCGAGCGAAACGCTCTTCGTTGAGGAAGTCGTGCTTGATAAGATGTATGATAACCTCGTCGATAGCCAGCGGAATCATACGCATCTCGCGGAGCTTCTCGCGCACTTGCCTATGCGAGCGCTCTTGGTATGCGCAGTAGCGCTCTAAACGACGCTTTGCCTCTTCTACCGTATATGTTTTTACTGTTTCGTTCATAATAGCGCACAAAGGTAGTAAATAATTTGGCGATGCGCAAATTTGGTGGTTTACCCATTAAAAAAAGGTTGCTTGCATTTGCAAACAATGGGAGTTTTGTAGTAAGTGCCTTTCATTTATCTTATAACTTCTAATTCTTTTTTACCTTTTGGGCGATATAAATATATAGGGAAAATTCTTACTTTTTTTCTATTTTCCTCTTCATATCTTCCTACTAGTACAGGCTCTCCTTTACAACGAGGACATTTCATTGCTGTAAATAATAATGTGACTACTCTATCTTCACAATAATAAACCAACTCTTCATTATCAATCGAAGTCATATTAAAATTCTGTAGAGTTCCATCAAATGCAGCTGTATAAAATTTTGCAATATCCTTACTTTCTTTTTCTGTCATAAATAAAGCTTGAGCTACTTCTTTTTCTTTATATAAAATACTCTCTTCAAATTTATTTTCTTCTTTATTGATAATCATATTTCTAAGTTCATTAAACTTGTTTAGAACTTCTTTTTTTAGATTTAAGCTATCAGATAAATCAAATTTTTCTCCATCTTGCCATCCTTTTAATTGATATGGGACATTAGCCTGAAATGTTCCACTATATTCTACATAAGGTTTTCCCATATCTACAAATATATTTTTTCCTGTTTCTTTTTCTTTTTTTAGTGGAACTTCAAAATCTATCACAGGTGTAGAAATCTTTTCAATATCTCCATTATCTTTAAAACGAATAGCTTGTATTTTTAATTGGACTCTTGCCCCTCCTTCTATCATTTTTTGTGGAATTCCATTGATGTGTATAGGAAAAATTCTAATTTTCCAAGATTGTAAACCACTCTTTAAAATTGCTGTATTTATGGGGACACTTGCGCTTAAGGCACCATTTCCCAATCCATAATATCTCTCAATAGGGAAGCCATTAATTAGTATTTCAAAATTACAACCTCCTATAAAATACTCTGCTTGATAACTAATAGCTTGCTCATTATATTTAACTTCTTTATATAAATTCGCTATTTTTTCCATTTTTATTCTTTCTTTACAATTTAAAAGTAAAAGTGTTAAAATAATCACAGTTAATAAATGTATTTTTTTCATAAGTTATAATTTAAATTCATACGAAAATCCTTCGTGAACGACACCACCAAAGAACAGGTAGAAGCCAACTACCGCCAAATAAAGTTAGACGTCATTGAAATCATTGAACGCGAGAAAGAACGTATCGCCAACGGCCCTGAACTGAGGCATTTGGTGGAGAAGGAGGGAGAATATTCTTGATATAATAAATGTCATGTTTCAGTAGATAGATATTGATATTTCTAAAAGGATTATTCTATACATAGTTTTATTTCATTATTTCTCCAATCATAATATACGCCCCTTTTTCCATAAAGGCAGCTTCAAAAATTATGTATTTATCCTTATAAAAACCATATATACTTGATTCTATTGTAAAATCGCTCGTATTGTATTCTTTCCAAGTTTTTCCATAATCATATGAAAAGCGAATCGTAGGATAATACTCTTTTCTTTTATAGTCGCATACAAAATTTTTATAACGATATTTATATTTTTCATCTTTCGGTGAAAATTTAAATAATTCCCTCTCAGTTAGGTCGTAAATATACACAGTTCCTGTCACTAAATCAATTACCCCTAAATTAATCTCTCCAAAAACATCAGTTATGGTAGAGTATGTTTTTGTCAAATTTCGTATTGTTGTAAATTTTTCTTCTATAACATTATATCTAATTATTTTATTCTTATCTAAAAAAATTATATTTGCGTCTTTATCTTCTAATATGTAATTACCTTTAGTAACTATATTGGGAATTTTATAATTTACATTATTTAAAACATCTATTAATATAACATCTCCATTTTCATTATATGAAATAAAATTTCCATTAAATTTTATCTGAGAAATACTATTAGGAGAAAATTCTCTAATTTTTTTATATTTTAATGAGGTATTATCTAATAAGTAAATACAATTTTTAGCATTGTTTCCATAACCTCCTATATTAGTTTCTATTAAAGACTTTTTGCCATATGAATGGATAGAAACAATAGATTTTTCAGGAAATATGATTTCTTTGTATTCATTTCCTAAATCTTTAGAGATGAATAAAATGGCATTATCTTCTTTAGTGTCAAAGAAGTAGCTATCTTTTTCTGCTGCAATAAAAATGATAGATTCATCCAAAATTAGAAATTTTGTAACATTTAATCCTCTTTTAGATTCAATCCCTTTTCCGTAAATGTTTTCGTATAAGTCATATTTACTAATCCATTCCATTTTTCCTTGATTAATTATATTTGGGGTACAACTATTGAAAATAATAAATATAATAAAAATATGGGTGAGTAGGTTGTTCATTGTTCTATCTTGTTTGTTTGTTTTGCAAAGGTAAGGGTTTTTTATTTAAGGTTTATAGTCTTCCCAACCATATTTTCTATATTCAGGAGCAGGAGAAAATTCAGCTGCACCCCAATCTAAGTCTCCTGAGCAAGGGATGCGACAAATGCCCCAATTAGCTACTTTTTTAACTCCTGTCTTATAACTTGTCCAAGTCCCTACAAATTGGTTGTTTCTATAGTCATCTGAATATTCATCAATATCATCATATAAAAACACTCCTTTATTATTAACATACCATCTTAATAAAACCTTTCCTTCAAAAACACCAGTAGCTGATAATTTCTTATCTTCTCTAAAATAATAATCAGCAATAATAATTCCTTGTGATTTTATTTTCCCCACCATATCATCGTCTGCTCCTCTAGAATGCTCTGCAAAAAAATATACATGTTTGATTTTTATATCTCCTTCAAACAATCTTATATTTTTACCAACTTTTGTTTTCCCTTTTGCTATATAAAGACTATCATTTGTTGTTGATTTTTCTATTTTTAGAAAATTAATCTCTAATCTTCTTTTAATCTTTATATCAATAAACCCAATATAAGAAATAACCCCAATATAAGTATTGGTAGCAAAAGATGGTTTAGAGAGCATTGAACTTATATCAATGTTCCCTAAATTAAGTCTTCCTTTGCTACCAAAACCGCCATTTAAATAGCCAATCTTTTCCTTAATAAAATCTTCAAAATCACAATGTTCTTGTGCATTAGATATGGTATCAGATATGGTATCAGATTCGATACTTAATAATTCATTTTGTGGATCTTTTTCAGTGTTATTATTAACAACATTTTCACAAGAACTCACTGTCCCTATTAAAAATAAACTAATAAGTAATAATTTCATTTTTTGTTTTTTCATTTGTTTTTTTTCTTCTATTTCGTCTTATTTGTGTTATTGTATATTCTTTTGAATTATGTGTTTTAGAGGCTGTAAATATTCCATCTTCCCACTTTAAAGAAGCTAGATATTTTTCGCAATCTAAGTCTGTTTTAAAGCGTTCCGTAAACGCTAAGAGGCTTTGTCCCTTAAATAAATCCATCATACATTAATTTTCAGAGTGTAAATATATGAAATTATTTTGATGCCTCAAATAATTTATTTAAAAAGCGATATAAGTATGGAGTGGCTTGTCCTCTATATATATCATCATAATCATAGTCCTCCTCATCTACCCTTTTATAGATAGTTAAGTTGTTTGTTAAAGAAGAATAATTAATTTTAAAAACTTTTGCTCCATCTTTGTAGATGAGAACACTTATATCAAAGTGATTTAACAAAGCTCTTTGATGATAAAAACTTTTCTTTTGTTTTAATTTTTGACGTAATATTTTTTCTTGTTTGTGGGTTAGTTTTTTGGAAGATAACTCCTCAAAAATATCTTTCTTATCTTCTGTAGAACCAATACGAGACAATTCTTTATCTCTATAATAGTATCTTTTTACAATAATACTATCCGTTTCACCTAAATAAACTTGTGCCTTTACGGAAAATGTAAGTCCAAAAAGTAATAATGTTGTTATAATGTGTTTCATTTTAAAGAATAATATAAATTAATTGAGGTGTCTATTTAGCTACATACTAATTGACTTTGGGAAACGGGAGAACCCTCTACAATTCTTTTCATTAATTTGTTAAAGATAGTCTCTTTGCTCTGTGAGCGAT
>ERZ772807.1127-NODE-1127-length-15127-cov-4.602773_pt1 | contig 15127 bp, 12 predicted proteins | sample MGYA00511472_ERZ772807 | MGnify/ENA primary metagenome ERZ772807 (study PRJEB29015, sample SAMEA2737947) | human oral metagenome | biome: human oral; feature: human-associated habitat; material: dental | place: China | collected 2039 ...
TTAAAAACTGCCACCTCAGAGCTTCTTGAACTTTTTGACGGCATGGATGAAGACTTGGACGAGCCTCTGCCGGATTTGGAGATTCTTAATGAAAACCTTGATGCTCTGCAAGATATTTCATTAAAAATCAGTAATTTAGAGAGAGAAGTTGAAAGCATTGACGAAGAAATTTCTCAGCTGCACAGCCTTAATGAAAGATATGATTCTAAAATTGAGCTTCAGCAAAAAAATCAGTGGGAGCTTGAAAAGCAAATTGAACATCTTTCCAACCTCAGAGATGAAAATACTACACTTAAACATGTCATTTCTGAAAATGACAGGCTGCAAACCGAAGTTTCTGCGATAGATATGGCGTATGAAACGATACAGCAGCTCTCTCTTACAATCAGAAATTCTTTTGGCATGCATCTCAATGCGGAAGCCTCAAAATTTATTAAAGCTATCACCGATGGTGTTTATGATTCAATGTCAGTTGATGAAAATCTTAATGTATTTAAAGGTAAGCTAGATATTAATAGTCATATAAAATATAATTTTTCACATAAAGAAAGATTTTTTATGAAATTTGATGAATTCTCTGTTAATTCCTTAGAAAATATTATTATAAAATTAACTATTCAAAAACTAAAAAAAGTTTCTATTAACCCTAAAAATAAAGAAAATTTGAATAAAATTGGACATTATTTTGAGAATGTTGCTATTTTAGAGAATTCTATTGAAAATTTAAAATATCTTACTTTTGACAGAATGAATGACTATTATAAAAATGCTATTCAATGGTCTAAAATATTTTTAGATAATCAATCTTCATCTATATTTTCTGCAAATAATGGAGAAATACCAAGTATACTTTTTCCTATGGAAACAATTTTTGAAAATTATATAGCAAATAAATTAGTGAATATAATTCAAGAAAAATCTTACTGTGAACTTTTATTTAAAATACAAGATAGCTCTTGTTCAATATTTTCAAGTATAAGTTTGAATAATACCAAAATTGATAATAATATTTTGAGAATAAGACCAGATATTGTTATAAAAAATAAAAATACAAAGGAAATATTTATTTTAGATACTAAATGGAAGGTTTTGAATAAATTAGATGATAAATTTAAAATTTCAACAGAGGATATTTATCAAATGTTAGCCTATGTAAAAACATATAATGATAGAAATAAAAATAATTATACTTGTAAAAAAGCATATTTAATTTATCCAGCTACCAATATGAGAAAGAATACATTTTCTGTCAAAGATAAACTTATATTCAAAACAGATGATTTTGAGTTAAATATTTATTTTGTTGATTTGAGTTCAGATGAAAATACTGAAAATAGTTTAATTAATGTTTTAGATAATTTTATTTGATTGTAAATTAAAAACTGATTAGAGTTTCTAGTCAGTTTTTTCATTTCTTTTTTTTCTTGTTTATGTTACAATATTAACATAAACTGTGTAAAAAATAAGAATTTATAAAAAAAGTTAAAGGGAGATATAATGAAAAAATTAACAACAAAAGTTCAAGTGTTATATGCACTAGGAGTGAGCTATGCCATTGTGGATCAAATATTTGCACAATGGATATTATATTTTTATTTACCATCTGAAAATTCAGGGCTAAAACCATTTATGGCACCAGTTTTAGTTTCAATAGCCTTGGCAGTATCAAGATTTGTGGATATGATAACAGATCCTTTGGTTGGTTTTTTATCAGATAAATATAATAGTAAATATGGAAGAAGAATACCCTTTGTTGCAGTTGGGACTATTCCACTAATATTAGTGACAATAGCATTTTTTTATCCTCCAATAGGTAATGAAAGGACAAGTTTTTATTATTTAATGATAGTTGGCTCATTGTTCTTTACTTTTTATACAATAGTTGGGGCACCATATAATGCACTAATTCCTGAAATTGGAAGAACATCAGAAGAAAGATTAAATCTATCAACTTGGCAATCAGTTTTTAGATTATCTTATACAGCAATAGCAATTATTCTACCTGGAATTTTAATTAAAATGATAGGTGGAGATGATGTACTTTTAGGAATAAGAGGAATGATAATATTTTTATGTGTAATAGTTTTTATTGGACTAGCAACAACAGTATTTAGAGTTAGAGAAAGAGATTATTCAACAGGGGAAGTTTCAAATGTAAGCTTTAAAGATACAATAGGAATTATAATAAAGAATAAGAATTTTATACTATATCTTTTTGGAATGATGTTCTTTTTTATAGGTTTCAACAATTTAAGAGCTATTATGAACTATTATGTTGAAGATATTATGGGCTATGGAAAAAAAGAAATTACATTAGTATCAGCAGTATTATTTGGAGCAGCAGCTATATGTTTTTATCCAACAAATAAATTATCCAAAAAATATGGATATAGAAAAATTATGTTATGTTGTTTAGCAATGCTTATAGTTACAACATCTATGTTATTTTTCTTAGGAAAAATATTTCCAGTTAATTTTGGTTTTGTGTTATTTGGACTTATTGGTATACCTCTTGCGGGGGCAGCATTTATATTCCCTCCTGCTATGTTAAGTGAGATAAGTACACAAATTAGTGAAGATTCAGGAGCAAGAATAGAAGGAATTTCATTTGGAATACAAGGTTTCTTTATGAAAACATCATTTTTAATCTCAATAGTAATTCTACCAATAATTTTAGTTATGGGAAATGATGTTAATATAATTACTGCTATAACAAGTGGAGTTAGTAAAGTTGAAAAAACAGGAATTTATTTAGCTTCATTAAGTTCAGTATTTTTCTTTATAATTTCATTTATTTTTTATTATAAATATTCAGATAGTAAGAAAAGTAATATATAGGTGAGTTCTTATGAAAAAGTTATTCTTATTAATGATTTTATTTATCGTTTTAATGCTTAGATTTTCATTATCAGTTAGAGTAACAGAAATTTTTCAAAAAGAAGTATATAGGATGAATTTAAGTCTTGAAGATGGAAGAATAAAGGTTTTAAAAATTAATAATAAATATCCTTTAAAAAATATTTATGGAAAATTAGGATATAAAGAAAATGGTAAATATGAAGGATATTTTTTAATAAAGTCTATTAAAGAATATGAAAATATTTATTTTGTTGAACTTGAAGATGTTAAATCTACAAGAATAGAAGATAGTTTTTTAGAAAAATATCTTCAAACTCTTTTTAATAGAGCAGAAGAAAATTATTCTTATGGAATTAGAAATATAAATAGAGCAATTTTATTAGGAGATAACATTAGAATAAAAAAAGATTTAAAGGATAAAATTAGATATATAGGACTATCTCATATTTTTGCTATGTCAGGATTACATATAGGTTTAGTTATTGCTATTTTCTATTTTATCTTTAAGAAAACTGTAAAAAATAAAAGGCTAATTGAAATTTTACTTCTAATTTCAATTACTTTATATTATCTTTCAGTTAAAGAAAGTCCATCATTTACAAGGGCATATATAATGGCAGTAGTTTACTTATTAGGAAAATTATTTTATGAAAAAGTTGATTTAAGAAAGACATTATTTGTCAGTGCTATTATATCAATCCTTATAAACCCAATAGCAATATTTTCAGTTTCATTTCAACTTTCCTATGGAGCTATGATAGCAATAACATATATTTTTCCTTATGTAAGAAAAATAAATTACAAGAAATTTAAAATTTTAGATTATATCTTATTTACATCAACTATTCAAATATTTTTAATACCTATAACAGTTTATTATTTTAGTACTGTACAAGTTTTGTCCCTTATATCAAATTTAATATTTTTACCATTGGCAAGTTTTTATATTACAATAAATTATATAGCATTATTTTTAGAAAATTTTTATCTATCATTTTTATTAAAACCAATTATAGAAATTTTATATAAGATTTTAATTTATCTTATAGATTTATTTTCAGAATTACTTTATTTATCAGTGGAATATGAAAATAAAAAATTGATATATATTTATATAGTTGTATTTGTTATAATTATAATATGTAAAAATATGAAAAAGTCTCTACCCTTAGAGGATTAAGTGAAAAAGAGGAAGGATTATGGAAAATAATTTATTTAAAATACATTCAGATTATAAACCAACTGGGGATCAACCTGCTGCAATAGATAATATAGTGAAAAATATAGAAAATGGGGTTAAAGACCAAGTTCTATTAGGAGTAACAGGTTCTGGAAAAACATTTACAATAGCTAATGTTATAGAAAGAGTACAAAGACCAGCTTTAATTATTGCACCAAATAAGACTTTGGCCGCACAACTTTATTCAGAGTATAAAAAGTTCTTCCCAGAGAATGCTGTTGAATACTTTGTTTCATATTATGATTATTATCAACCAGAAGCTTATATAAAGACAACTGATACATATATAGAGAAAGATTCATCAGTAAATGATGAGATAGATAAACTTCGTAATGCTGCAACAGCAGCTTTAATACATAGAAGAGATGTTATTATTGTTGCTTCTGTATCATCTATCTATGGATTGGGATCTCCTGATACATATAGAAGAATGACAATACCAATAGATAAAAAGACAGGGATTTCAAGAAAAGAATTAATGAAAAAATTGATTGCTTTAAGATATGATAGAAATGATGTAGCATTTGAAAGAGGGCAATTCAGAATAAAGGGAGATGTAATAGATATTTATCCATCATATATGAATAATGGGTATAGACTGGAATATTGGGGAGATGATTTAGAAGAAATTTCTGAAATAAATACCTTAACTGGACAAAAAGTTAAAAAGAACTTAGAAAGAATAGTTATCTATCCAGCAACCCAATATTTAACAGCAGATGATGATAAGGAGAGAATTATAAAAGAAATAAAAGATGATTTAAAAGTTGAAGTGAAAAAGTTTGAGGATGAAAAAAAACTATTGGAAGCACAAAGATTGAAGCAAAGAACAGAATATGATTTAGAAATGATAACTGAAATTGGTTATTGTAAAGGAATAGAAAATTATTCAAGATATTTGGCTGGAAAAAATCCAGGAGAAACACCAGATACTTTATTTGAATATTTTCCAAAAGATTTTTTATTATTTATAGATGAATCTCATATTACAGTACCACAAGTAAGAGGAATGTACAATGGAGATAGAGCAAGAAAAGAATCTTTGGTTGAAAATGGTTTTAGACTAAAAGCTGCCTTAGATAACAGACCTTTAAGATTTGAAGAATTTAGAGAAAAATCTAATCAAACAGTTTTTATTTCAGCAACACCAGGTGATTTTGAAGTTGAAGTTTCTGATAATCATATAGCTGAACAACTTATAAGACCAACAGGTATAGTTGACCCAGAAATTGAAATAAGACCTACTAAAAATCAAGTTGATGATTTATTAGACGAAATTAGAAAAAGGGCAGCAAAAAAAGAAAGAGTTTTAGTTACAACTCTTACAAAGAAAATAGCAGAGGAATTGACAGAATATTATATTGAACTAGGTGTAAAAGTAAAATATATGCACTCTGACATTGATACTTTGGAAAGAATTGAAATAATAAGAGCTTTAAGAAAAGGTGAAATTGATGTTATAATTGGAATTAACCTTTTAAGAGAAGGACTTGATATTCCAGAAGTTTCATTGGTTGCAATTATGGAAGCAGATAAGGAAGGATTTTTAAGAAGTAGAAGGTCTTTAGTTCAAACAATAGGTAGAGCTGCTAGAAATGTTGAAGGTAGAGTAATCCTATATGCAGATATTATGACAGATTCTATGAAAGAAGCTATAACTGAAACTGAAAGAAGAAGAAAGATTCAAAAGGAATACAATGCCTACAATCATATAGATCCTAAATCTATTGTTAAAGAGATAGCCGAAGATTTAATCAATTTAGATTATGGTATTGAAGAAAAGAATTTTGAAAATGATAAAAAAGTATTTAGAAACAAAGCAGATATTGAAAAAGAAATAACTAAATTAGAAAAGAAAATTAAGAAACTTGTAGAAGAATTAGATTTTGAACAAGCAATAGTTTTAAGAGATGAGATGTTAAAATTAAAAGAATTGTTATTAGAATTTTAAAAAAAATTAGAAATGAGACTATTGTAAACATTATAAATGAACAATAGTCTCATTTTTAATTTTTCATATTATTTGAGAGTTCTAACCAAACTTCATTATTTTTATATGGAATACAATCCTGTACCCAATACCACCAAAAATATCCTCCCACATAATTAGGAGTATATTTAGGCATAGTATAATAATGATTAATCATTTTTATTTTACTTTGATTAGTTGCATTTTTTGCAGTATTTCCACATTCTCCAATTCCTAACTTAGAATTTGGAAATATTTTTTCAAGATTAGTAAAAACTTCTTTCCATTTAGGTTGAAAATTATCATTATCATCCTCATAATAACTGACAAAAACATAATCTAATCCACTCTTCATATCCTTAGGAATATATTTTACTAACCAATTTTCCATAGAAATTTTATTCTCTTCTGGTGGAAAATAGTATGGAGTTAAAGCAGTAATACCATTTTTATTTTTAATAAATTTATAGGCTGAATAAATTTTTTTGGCTGTAAATTTTGGAGATTCTTTTATCCATTCTTCTCCATTTACTTCATTTCCAATTTCCCATATATCAACATAATCTTTCAAATATTTATATGAATCTTCAAAACGCTTTCTATAACTTTCTACATTTTTATAAGAACTCATTTCAAAAGAATCAACAGGTTGTGCCATAATATAAGCGACTTTATGGACTTTTTTAAACAATGAAACATAGTCTTTTGGTTTTACATCTTTTGACATAACAATACGAACAACAGGTTTTATAGGTAAATTCTTTATTCCCTCAATTATATTTTCTATTTTTACATCATCATACCAGCTATCATCAATGGTTATACCATATAATTTTTCTTGTGTTTTAATTTCAGTAGCAAGTAAATTTGATGAAAAATTAAAGAAAAAATAAAATATAAATAAATAAAATGATAATCTTAAATATTTTAACATAACTACAAAACTCCTTGATATTAGTCTATAAGTTCAGGATTAATGAAAGGTATGACTACTTCACAAACTTCATCTTTTTCATTAAGCCCCCATAAACTCATATAATAACCATCTCCAAAACCAGTTTCAAACATTGCAATTTTATGATGTGTTTCAGGAATTTCCCAGTATATAAAATTTCCACTATTTGTTTGTATTTCAGAATATTTTTTATAGCTTTCTTCAAAAAATTTATTAAAATAATCATTATAATAATTTTTATTAGGATTATCTTTTTGCCAATCATACCAAAATTTAGTATATTTTTCTACAACAGAAGCATCACAAAAACTTGCTAGTCCTGCATCTACACCAAAACCATTTAAAATATGAGAGTCCTCTATTGTATATCCTTTTGGCATAGTAAATTCATAATGAACAACCTTATCATTTTTTACTTTTAATTTTGCTCCAATTATTCTTTTATATAGAGTTTTTGAATCACAAATTGCAAGTTCAACTTCATATTTTCCTATTGGTATAGTTCTATTAAGAATTTGTCTGTATTTTTCACTATGTAAATAATAAAATGGGTCAGCAATAATTATTTCTCCTGTTGGAAAATCAACATTTCCAACAGTAAATAAAGTTATTTTATCAGATTTTGTAAAAAGTTTTTCTATGGTGTCTTTTGAATATTCATTTTTCTTTAAAAACTCTAAGTTTTTTTCAAAAGCTACCATAAAAGGAGATTTTACTTTTTCTCTTATTTGCTCATTAGTTTTTGAATTGATAAAATATTTTTCTCCATTCTCATTTATAAAAATTAAATCAGTTCCTATGGGCATTTCATATACATTTAAAACAGTAGGCTCTATATTTACCAAAGTATTTAAGTCTACAATAGCAAGATTCTTAGGATTATTTACATAGTCATCATTATCCTTATCACCAAAAGCCATCCAACCAGTGTCAATATTATTAATAGGTTCTTCACGAAATAACCATCTTAATTTAGTTTCTCCATTCATTAAAGATTTTGTTATAATACAAGAACCTGCATTTTCAATATATTTTTTCATTGTTGCTTCTCCAATTTTTACATTTTGTTATCATCAATTTTTTTCATTTTAGCAAATCTATCTTCTGATTTATAAGCAGAGATAAATGCAATTATAAATCCAAGAATTAAAATACCACCATTAACTAATAAATCTCTTGTAAAAGCAGATTTTATATCTGGAATTTCAAGAATAATTTGAGGAGCTTCTTTAAGAACTTCCATAAAAGTTACTATATACTCTTCCTTATAAAGACTATATAATCTCCAAGTATATTCTAAGAAAGTTGCTATAAATAGTGAAATTGCTAATAAAATAAAAATGATAAAAGCAGATATCACTGAAATTTTTCCAGCTAAATGTTTGTATCCAGAAAAAGCAGTAGCAGTTAAAAATGCAGGAATTGCCCATACATAATAACCAGCTATTCCAACAAGGATATAAGCTATAATTCCAACTAAAGCAATTCCAATTACAGCTAAAATACCTAAAATAAAATTTTCTTTTTTATTAATATTTTCTTCTTTTTTTAATTCTAAATCTTCTGATTTCTTTTTATATTCAGAGTCAGTCAGATAAAAATATTTTTGACCTACTTCAACAATGGATAAAGTAGAATCGTTAGTTCCATCAAGAAATCCACCAGTTGAAAAATCATTTCTTTTTAAATTAGAAATAACAGTTTCTATAATTTCATCAAATTTTTTTCTGTTTGAAGATGTAAAGAAAGGAATTTTGTATGAAATAGTTACAGTAGCATCTTCAGTTGTAATTTTTGCTTTTTTTAAATTAGGTTCATCTTTTAATATCTCAATCAAAGATTTATGAGTGTCCTCTTTATGAGCACCTATTGTTATAGAACATTTTTTTTCATAGAAATTTACACTAATTAAACACCAATAACCTTTTAATTTGCCAGCATACCAAAAATTATTATATTTTGGTTTTAGTTTTTTAAGTTGATATTCTGTTTCTAAAAATTTAAAATTTGCCATTTTTACTCCCTCCAAAAAATATTATTACTTTACTTTTTAATAAAAGATTTACCTTCTTTTAACATATTAACTAATTCAGCTTCTGATACTTTCCTAGTTGCACCAACTGAAACAATGATAGTTAATTCAGATTTACTATTGTCAAAAGTATGTATATTATACTCATAATCTTGAGTATCAGCTTCTTCATGAGAAACTATTAATGTTTGTTCATCTTTGTATATTGTTTTCCAATCATGATTAAGATAATATTCTTCCAATTTATCTAATTTATGAGGGTTATTATAGTCTATTTTAAGCATCTTTTCCATAGAAAAAATCCTAAATATGTCACTATCTTCATTTTTATCAGTAAATTCAATAGAATTTTCATCTTCTTTTTCTATATTATATTCAGAAGATATTTTCTCTTTATCAATAAATTCCCCTATACCACTTTCTTTGCCACAAGCTACAAAAGTTAAACTTAATAAAATTAAAAAAAATGCTATTATTTTTTTCATATCAATCTCCTTATATATTTTTTGTCTTTGAAAAGTATATCATTTTTTTATAAAAATGGTATAATACTAAAGAGGTGATAATATGTTAATTGATTTTAATAAAATTAAAGAAATATGCATTTCAAAAATGAATGATGGAGTTGGGGATATAAATGCAAAAATGTATAATGATGATAATTACCGTATTATTTTTACAAAAATTCCAGTAGGAAGTTCAATAGGAAAACATACACAAACTTCAGGAGATGATATAAATTATATTATCAGTGGAATAGGAAAAGCTGTTTGTGATGGGGTTGAAGAAATACTTATACCAGAAAGTTGTCATATTTGTTTTAAAGGTTCAGAACATAGTATTATAAATACAGGAAGTGAAGATTTAGTAATATTGACTATTGTTGTGAAAAAATAAGATTTTCTAAGTTTTACAAAATGCTCTAAAAAAAGAATTGGGACTTTTAAAATAAGGGAAAGGGCTAAATTATGAAATTTTTGATGATAAAAGATAATGAATATAAAAAATGGATAGAAGAATTGAGTAAGTTATACAAAAATAGTCAAATAAAAGCAGCTATTTCTGTAAATAAAGAAATGTTAATATTTTATTGGACACTTGGAAAAGATATTGTAAAATTAAAAGCAGAAAGTAAATGGGGAAGTGGGTTTTATGAAAATTTAAGTTTAGACCTACAAAAAATAATCCCAAATACAAAAGGTTTCTCAGTTACAAATTTAAAATATATGAAAAAATTTTATAGTTTATATTCTTTTTTAAATCATCCACAACTTGTGGATGATTTAAAAAAGAATGAGTATGATAATATTTTCAATATTCCTTGGGGGCACCATAGATATATTATGGATAAATGTGAAAATAATATCGAAAAAGCAGTATTTTATATAAATAAAATAATAGAAAATGGTTGGTCAAGGTCGGTATTACTTAATTTTTTAGACACAAATTTATATGAAAGACAAGGAAAAGCCATAAATAATTTCCAAGAAAGTTTACCTAATGTTCAAAGTGATCTAGCAAAAGAAATTACAAAAGATCCATATAATTTTGATTTTATTTCTATAAGAGAAGGATATAATGAAAAAGAATTAAAAGATGCATTAATGGATAATATTCAAAAATTTTTATTAGAACTAGGAACTGGTTTTGCATTTGTTGGAAGAGAATATAGATTAGTAGTGGGAGAAACTGAAGAATTTATTGATATGTTATTCTATCATATAAAATTACATTGTTATGTAGTAATAGAAGTAAAAATATCAGCATTTAAGCCAGCAGATATTGGGCAATTAGGAACTTATATAACATCAGTAAATCATATATTAAAAGAAGAAAATGATGGACCAACAATAGGCTTGTTAATTTGCAAAACAAAAGATAATATACTTGCAAAATATGCATCTGAAAGTTCTAAAGAACCAATAGGAATATCTGAATACCAACTATCTAAACTTTTACCTGATAATTTTAAAGGAACATTACCTAGTATAGAAGAAATAGAAGAAGAATTAAAATAAAATTAAGAGAAGTATTTTACTTCTCTTTTTTTCTTTGCAATCCAATAAGAAAAAAATTTTAAAAAAATAGTTGACAAAAATAATTTTATATAGTATATTGTCAATATAAAAATTTAGCACTCTATAAAAGTGAGTGCTAATAAAAAATAAGAAGGTGAGATTATGGGGATTTCTGAAAGAGAAAAACTTGTTCTCAATGCTATTGTAGATTATTATCTTACAGTTGGGGACACAATAGGTTCCAGAACATTGGTAAAAAAATATGGAATAGAACTCTCATCTGCTACAATACGTAATGTTATGGCTGATTTGGAAGATATGGGATTTATAGAAAAAACTCATACTTCATCAGGGCGTATTCCAACAGATATGGGATACAAATATTATCTCACAGAGCTTCTAAAAGTAGAAAAGATAACACAGGAAGAGATAGAAAATATTAGTAATGTTTATAATCGTAGAGTTGATGAATTAGAAAATATTTTGAAAAAAACCTCTACTCTACTTTCAAAGCTAACTAACTATGCAGGTATAGCTGTTGAGCCAAAACCTGACAATAAAAAAGTTAGCAGGGTGGAGCTCGTTTATATAGATGAATATTTAATTATGGCAATTATTGTTATGGATGACAGAAGAGTTAAGACAAAAAATATTCATTTACCTTATCCGATTTCAAAGGAAGAAGTTGAAAAGAAAGTTGAGGAGTTAAATACTAAGATTAAGAATAATGAAATTGCTATAAATGATATAGAAAAGTTTTTTACAGAAAGTACAGATATTGTTTATGAGTATGATGATGAAGATGAACTTAGTAAATATTTTATAAATAATCTTCCAAGTATGTTAAAAAATGAAAATATTGCAGAGGTTGCAAATGTAATTGAATTTTTTAATGAAAGAAAAGACATAAGAGAATTATTTGAAAAGCTTATAGAACAAAAAGCAAAAGAAAATTCAAATTCTAATGTAAATGTAATACTTGGAGATGAGTTAGGTATAAAAGAACTAGAAGATTTTAGTTTCGTCTATTCAATATATGATATAGGGGGAGCTCAAGGAATAATTGGAGTTATGGGACCTAAGAGAATGGCATATTCTAAAACAATGGGACTTATAAATCATGTTAGTAGAGAAGTAAATAAATTAATAAATTCAATGGGAAAAGAAAAAAATAAAAAAATTTAGGAGGCTTTCAATGCAGGATAAAGAAGACATTAAAGAGGAAGTTTTAAAGGAGGAAATAAATAAAGAAGTTAATGAGAAAAAATGTGAATGTGGAGAAGCAAAAGAAGAAACTTATGAAGATGATCATAAACATGATGGGCACACTTGTTGTGGCAAACATAATCATAAAGAAGAAATAGAAAAACTTAAAGCTGAGATTGAAGAATGGAAAAATGAATATTTAAGAAAGCAAGCTGAATTTCAAAATTTCACTAAAAGAAAAGAAAAAGAAGTTGAAGAACTTAAAAAATTCTCTTCTGAAAAAATTATCACTCAATTTTTGGGAAGTTTAGATAATCTTGAAAGAGCTATTGAATCTTCTCTTGAAAGTAAAGATTTTGATTCACTATTAAAAGGAATTGAAATGATAGTGAGAAATTTAAAAGATATTATGTCAGCTGAAGGTGTAGAAGAAATAAAGGCAGAAGGAGCTTTTGATCCAGTATATCATCATGCTGTTGGTGTTGAGGCAAGTGAAGATAAAAAAGAAGATGAAATTGTAAAAGTATTACAAAAAGGTTATATGATGAAAGGTAAAGTTATTAGACCAGCAATGGTTATAGTATGTAAAAATAATTAAATAAATAATAAATATAAATAGATTTTAGGAGGATAATATGAGTAAAATAATAGGAATTGATTTAGGAACAACAAACTCTTGCGTAGCAATAATGGAAGGTGGAAATGTAACAATAATACCAAACTCTGAAGGAGCAAGAACAACTCCATCAGTTGTAAATATTAAAGATAATGGAGAAGTAGTTGTAGGAGAAATAGCAAAAAGACAAGCTGTTACAAATCCTACTTCAACAGTAAGTTCAATCAAAACTCATATGGGTTCTGATTACAAAGTAGAAATTTTTGGAAAGAAATATACTCCACAAGAAATTTCTGCAAAGATATTACAAAAATTGAAAAAAGATGCTGAAGCATATTTAGGAGAAGAAATTAAAGAAGCAGTTATCACAGTACCAGCCTATTTTACAGATTCTCAAAGACAAGCAACAAAAGATGCAGGAACAATAGCAGGATTAGATGTAAAAAGAATTATAAATGAACCAACTGCTGCTGCTCTTGCTTATGGACTTGAAAAGAAAAAAGAAGAAAAAGTATTAGTATTTGACCTTGGTGGAGGAACATTTGATGTGTCTGTACTTGAAATATCTGATGGTGTTATAGAAGTTATATCAACAGCAGGAAACAACCACTTAGGTGGAGATGATTTTGATAATGAAGTTATAAACTGGTTAGTTACTGAATTTAAGAAAGAAACTGGACTTGATTTATCAAATGATAAAATGGCTTATCAAAGATTAAAAGATGCTGCTGAAAAAGCTAAAAAGGAATTATCAACATTGATGGAAACTTCAATTTCATTACCATTCATAACTATGGATGCAACAGGACCTAAACACTTAGAAATGAAATTGACAAGAGCAAAATTTGATGATTTAACAAAACATCTTGTTGAAGCAACTCAAGGACCTACAAAGACTGCATTAAAAGATGCAAATCTTGATACAAAAGATATAGATGAAATCTTACTTGTTGGAGGATCTACAAGAATACCAGCTGTTCAAGAATGGGTTGAAAACTTCTTTGGAAAGAAACCCAATAAAGGAATAAACCCAGATGAAGTTGTTGCTGCTGGTGCTGCAATACAAGGTGGAGTATTAATGGGAGATGTTAAAGATGTATTACTTCTTGATGTAACTCCATTATCATTAGGAATTGAAACAGCTGGTGGAGTATTTACAAAGATGATAGATAAAAATACTACTATCCCAGTTAAGAAATCACAAGTATATTCTACTTATTCTGATAATCAAACAGCAGTTACTATAAATGTTTTACAAGGTGAAAGATCAAGAGCTGCTGATAACCACAGTTTAGGAACTTTCAATTTGGAAGGAATCCCTGCTGCTCCAAGAGGTGTGCCTCAAATAGAAGTTACATTTGATATAGATGCCAATGGTATAGTTCATGTATCTGCAAAAGATTTAGGAACAGGAAAAGAAAATAAAGTAACTATTTCTGGTTCAAGCAACCTTTCAAAAGAAGAAATTGAAAGAATGACAAAGGAAGCAGAAGCACATGCAGAAGAAGATAAAAAATTCCAAGAATTAGTTGAAGCTAGAAATAGAGCAGACCAATTAATCTCTGCTACTGAAAAAACTTTAAAAGAAAATCCTGATAAAGTGAGTGAAGGAGATAAGAAAAATATAGAAGAAGCTATTGAAGAATTGAAGAAAGTTAAAGATGGTGATGATAAATCTGCAATAGATTCTGCTTTGGAAAAATTATCACAAGCTGCTAATAAATTTGCAGAAGAACTTTATAAGAATGCACAAGCTCAACAACAAGCAGGTGCTCAAGCTAATACAGATTCAAATGAAAATAAAAAAGATGACGATGTAGCAGAAGCAGAAATTGTAGACTAATATAAGGAATATTAATAATGGATAGAAAAAATATTTTAGGAAAATGTTTTTTTATTCAAAAATAAATGCTTAACTTTGTGTGGTTTTAAAAGTAAAAAATAATTGACAATTATGGGAGTAACAGACTCTTTCACTATATTCAATTCTATTTTAGATAATGATTTCTACAAGTTCACCATGCAGTGTGCAGTAGTAAAACTTTTTCCTGCAGTAAAAGGGCGGTATGAGTTTATCAATCGGGGGGGGCATGAGTTTCCCGAAGGTTTTGCCAAAGCTATGCAGGAAGCGGTCAATCATATGAGCCAGCTAAAACTCTCTAAGGAAGAAAAAAAATTCTTAAAAGCCTCTTGTCCTTACCTGAATCCTGCTTATATTGACTTTTTGGAAGG
>ERZ772807.1128-NODE-1128-length-15118-cov-3.708225_pt1 | contig 15118 bp, 10 predicted proteins | sample MGYA00511472_ERZ772807 | MGnify/ENA primary metagenome ERZ772807 (study PRJEB29015, sample SAMEA2737947) | human oral metagenome | biome: human oral; feature: human-associated habitat; material: dental | place: China | collected 2039 ...
AATTGCTTTTCTGAATTCTAAAGTATATGAATGGTATTTTAAAAAAATAATGTTTATAGAAGTTGAGGGAGGAGGAATACAAATGTTTAATACTGTAATGGAAAGAATTCCTATTCCTTTATTAAATAATACCCAAGAAAAAAAACTTTCAGAAAAAGTCAGTAATTTATTAGATAACATTTTAACTGATAATATACAATATTATGAAAAAGAAATTAGTTCTTTTATCTATAATTTTTTTTCATTTTCAGAAGAAGAATCTTCTTTTATAGAAGCTTTTTAAAATATTGAATGGAAGGACATACAATTTAGAAAATCAAATTAATAGTATTATAAGTGATATTTTGAGTCTAATAAAAAGAAATTGTGTAAAATATAAAATAATTAAAGTACCTCCAAAAAACAAAAGGAGGTACTTTAATTCCTACTTAACAATCAACTTCATTTCTTCTTCAGTAAGATTATAGACTAAACTAATATATTTTTCTATTTCTTCGTCTGTTTTAAAGTTTATTTTGTTTTTTATCTGTGGGATAGGTAATCTTTCCAAAAATGCTTTTTTATATCTATAACCATCTCCTCCAAGACCTCCCCCAGCATAAAAGGTTTTAAAAAAATAAGTAATTATTTTGGAATGCAATAAGTGATAGAGATACTCTAAATTATTCCCTGTCATTATAAAAGTAGTAGCTTCAGCAAGAAACTCTCCTTCATTGTCTAAATAGAATTGAGGCTCTCGAACTATTTCACTATACATTATTTTCTGTTTATAAAAATCCTCGATATAAGCACAATTCCTTAAATTATAAGGAGTATCACCTTTATCTTGTCTTTTTTCTAATTGTTGATAAAAAGAATCTAAATGAGCTTTAACCGCTGGATAATCATCTATATCTATGCGTTTTATACCTTTTTCTTTTACCCCATTATGAGTATTAATCAAGTATAAATCAGCAAACTCATATCCATATCTTTTTATGTCTCTGCCACGCAAAATAGGTCTTATAATTTCTTCACTTTTAGGGTCTTGGTCTATAAGTTCAGCACGTTTTTCACCATCAATGATAAAAGCATCATTGAAGCCTGTTTTGATACCATAGTTTATTGATATATCCCAGTCTTTAAGTGGGGTGCCGATAGCTTCAATTTTAGCCTTGATACGCTGTTCTATATCGGAAAGTATCACCCAGCTATTAGCATTTTTAAATTGGGTGTATTGGGCGTGTTGCCTAACGTAAAGGCTCAATTCTTTTAACTCCTTATCTTTTACAATACAAGCCAACGTATTAAAAGTATTTTTTTCTTTGACATATAGCAATATGTTTACATCTACCGTTGCTGTTTCAAACACTTTAATCCCAGCAAAATCAATAAGAATAAGCGGGTTAGTATGTTCTATAAAGAATTTTCGAGTTGCCTCACCATAACCAGCTCTCATCCACTTATTAGAGGTAATAAAATTGCAAATACCACCTTGTTTTAATAATTGATGTGCTTTTTCGTAAAACAAGCTATAAATATCTCCTGTGCGGGCAAAAGTATTAAATTTTTGTTCTTCATATAGCTTAGCTAACTTACCTCCACTTTTTTGGAGTTGTACATACGGTGGGTTTCCTATCACTATATCAAAGCCGTCAGAAATACCAAACATCCATTCGGGGTCAAAAAATGGAGCTGAAGCATTTTGGTCATAAGGGTTCCAAGAGGCAAGAGTTTCTAACTCTTTCTTAAGTGTGTCCGATTCTTTTTTGTGATACTCTTTGTCAATAAGAGTTTGTAGTTCTTTTATCTTACTATCTACTTCTTTACGTTTGGCAAGATTTACATCTACTTTTATAGGCTTGGCTTCTGCGAACATATCTACTTGCATAGGAACTTCTTCCCAACGTTCGGCAACATATTTTTCGCGCTCGGTTTGTAGGCGTTTTATACTCTTTTCCCAAAAAGCAATATGTTGTTCATTAGGCTTTATAGCTATATCCAAGAGATATTGCTTGATATTTTCACAAATCTCGGCATCTTCCTTACGCAATTCTTTTTTCTTAAAGGCACTTTGAGCATAGAAGTGCTCCGTCCGTACCTTAAAAAGTTTTTCTTTCAGCGTAACAAGTCTTTCGTCATTAAATAACTCTATATTGTCTTCTTTTTCTAAACTGATAAGGGTGTTAGCTGTTACAAACTTAGTTTCAAGGTTGGGTAGGGTATGTACGCCATAGTTTTGTTCGGCATCTGTATTAGTTTCTTCTTGTTCTACAATCAGAGAAATGAAAAAACGCAACTTGCTAATTTGTGAGGCAATTGTTTGTATATCTACTCCATAGATACAATTTTGAATAAGGTGTAATTTCAGTTCATATAAACTTCTTTTTTCCAAAAAGTCTAATTTTTCTAGCAAATACACCATACGGTTGAGTATCCCCATAGGGAAAGCCCCCGACCCACACGCTGGGTCAAGTATCTTTACTCTTTCAAGCGTCTCTACTACTCTTTGGCAATTGGCAGGTTGCGAAAGCCATTCTATAGGTAACTCTGTTTCTTCAAAAAGCATATTCAAACTTTCAGAAGAAAAAGTAGGTAATTGATTATGTAAATAGGTTTTAAGACTCTCATCTACCATATAGTTCACCACTTCTTTAGGGGTGTAAAAACTACCAGACTGCTTGCGAGCACTCTCTTTGGTCTCCGGATTAAATGCCCCTAATAAGTTTTCAAATACATTACCCAATAGCTCAGGGTCGAGAGCTACTTGCACCTCATTAGGAGTGTTTTCCTCAATAGTAAAATGATAACGATTTAGCAGTGGAAATAAACCTTTTTGAGAGTCGAAAAATACAGCGTTAGGAATAAAGGCTCGGTGAGTATAATGCCCATTATGGTCTGATTTGCGGTCGTTTCGGCTAAAACCATCTAAGTGATAACGTACCCCATCATTACCTTTATCTTTATCTAAACACTCAAATAAACCACCATTTAGGAAAGGAATAGACGCAAAAAGGGCTATCACTTCTTCTTCAGTGATAGTAAACATATCGGCATAACGATAGAGGGTCTTTATATCACGACTGCCCTGTACTTTAGCAAATGCACGCTCAGTAACTTTCTTATTGAGAGTAGCAAAAAATAAGTTTTGCAAAATAGCATTGTAGTAATTGCCATTTTCTAAACTATTAGCTTGAAAATCTTTGAGTATTTTGCCTAGTTCAGCTTCTTCAAAAAGATTATTCGGAACCAAATGCTTTTGTTTGATAAACCATACAAATAGCACACGAGTAATCAGACGAATTACTTGTTCTTCTAATTGTACACGGTCGTCTTGGTCAGTTTTGGTATCATTGGGATAGGTTACGCCTACCTCTTCAGAAATTGTCCATTGAAACCACGCAAATAGTTCGTTATAGAATTTTTTATTGAGGGTAGAAACGTTAAACACCTCCTGCCAATGAGCATATAAGTCTCTAAAAGTCTTTATCTTAGCAGGTATCTTTAGAGTTTCTAATATATCCAAATGCCCTCTATGTGGCTTAAGCGTATCAATATCTTTCAGGATAGATACTTTGCCTATTTTCTCGCCTTCACGGTAGGTTTGTTTGTATTGGGTGCGCTCAGCATTGGCAAGGGCTATATGGTTACCGTAGCGAAAAAGTACCGCTACGGGCATTGCTTTTAAACGACGACTAAAAAGGCGTGTAAGGGTTGAGAGTTCAGTACGATTAGCAATTTTATCTTTTAAATCTACAGCTATTATTAGCAGGCCTTGATAATCATTACTGAGTTCTTTATCAACTTCGGCTAATGATTTTCCATTAAATACCTCATCAGTTACTATCCCTACTAAGTAGATTTCATTTATAGCTTTGTGCTTTTCAGGCTTATATAAGTCTTTTAAGAAATCCTGTGGCAAGAAAGCTTGCTCTTCAAAAGTTTTAGTTGAAATATTAAGATGCTTAAAAAGTGCTGTAGTTGTTTCAAAAAGGTTACCTCCTTTAAAAGTATGTATGATATTTTCCATAAGTTAGTTTATTTTTTAACAATGAGCCAAGTAATTAAATCCCAATTGTCTTTATTATATTTTGTACTCATTGTTTGCGTATTTTTCATTTCTTCAATAGCTGTTTTTTTGCCTTTGCTAAGCTGGTCAAGCATATCAAGACTTGCTTTTCCTGCTACCTTCTTAGTATGTCCTTCCTCATCTACTATAGTATTGGCCTGTTGGTGTTCAAACCATTGTGCTAAAGCATTAGCATAGTGTTTTACCTCTTCTGGGTCACCTATATCCAATTTTTCACAGCCATAGCGAGAAGCATTTTTCTGCTGAGAAAGGTAATGCAAAATTTCCTTTTCATTAACGAGAATTTCCTTCCCTTGAGCATCTACATATACGAGTTTTAGCTGCTGATAAGCTTTCTTTTGTTTAGCTTTGCGCACTGGTGAACCCAATAGAGCAATAATCCCTTCTTTCTGTTCGTTTTCTATTACTTCAGCAAAGGCAACCCCTGAGAAAATACCGTTAGGCAGTTGTAAATAATGGTTTAGGCGGTTTTCTAACTCAAGGGCTAAATCTTGGCGGTACATTTCAAGCGATAAATCGTCAAAACCAAAGGATTTTTCAGTTTCTAGTTCCTCTATGCTGTCTTGCATTTGTTCCAACATTTTTTGGTTTTGACGCTCCTCTAAATCAGTATCAATGGCAATGTTAGTATAATTTTCTGTAAAATCTTTAATATCTTCCGAGCCTATAATTTTCATCGCTGCCATACGTTTTTCAATGCGTGTTTGCAGGTTTAGATACTCATTGATATTAGGGGCAGGCCAAAAGTTTACGGTAAATACTTCTTGGTTAGGAGAGCCCAAACGGTCAATACGCCCTACGCGCTGAATAGTACGTACAGGGTTCCAGTGAATGTCGTAGTTAATCACCATATCAGCATCTTGTAGGTTTTGTCCTTCGCTAAGGGCGTCAGTAGCAATAAGAATGTCAATAGGGGTAGCCAATTGTTGTTTTACTTTCTTGTCAACACTTACTACCCACTCCTTCCATAGGGTGTAGCGTTCCTGAGGACTTTCGGCTTCACACTCAAAATCTTCCCATTTGCGTTCTACAAATAGTTTAGTAAACGGAGCAAAACGTTCTAACACTCCTTCAAAGTTAGGAATATGTGTCTCACCTTCATAATCAGTTTGCGCACCATTGCCGTTAATCATTGCTATTTTAGAGAAACCACGTGCCGAAAGTTGCTCAAAAAGATACTGAGCTGTATCAGTATAGGTAGTAAAAATAATTACTTTTTTATTGGTAGCATTTTCTTTTTTATTGTTGAGAATAGCAATAAGCTCTTGGAGTTTACTATCACGACTTTTTAGCGGTTCATCATCTTCTAATTCTTGGGCTATCACTTCCGAAAAATAGTCCATACCTTTAGAAAGTCCTTTCAATTTTGAAATATCTCTTTTTAAAGATTTTTCAAAAAGAGCTAAGTTGCCTGCATTATCTATATCCGAAAGTTTAATTTCTCTTTTTCCAATGGTGTATTCCTGAAAATCTTCTTCTTCATCATCTGATAATAGTGAAGTTTGCAATAAAATTTCAGCGCTTTTACATTTCTGATAGTTTTCTATTTTGGTCAAAACATTCTGATGATGTTCCAAAATTTTATTTACTGTAGTATGAAAAGAGAACCAGCTCGATTCTAAGCGTTTCAAAAGCAATATATACATCATCTTCACCAAAAAACGGTCGCGTGCTACATCATCTTCTAAAACATTTTCACCTGAATATACACCTTCTTTTTCATCTCTTTTTCGTTGTGCTCTCTGATCTCTTGTAAGAGTGTAATAATTAGGTTGGTATCCTGAAAGAATAGGAGGGAATTTGTGAATCAAATCTTCAAGAGTGTCTACCTCCAACATAATTTTAGGAGTGATGTACTTATTAATAGGTTTTGCTTTAGTGGGGAATACCAAGTCGCGTTGTTGATGAACAATCATCTTGCGAGTACGCGCCACGATAAGGCTATCAGTAAGTTTAAAGAAATCACGTCCAAAAGATTGGGTAAGCTCAGTAATAGAGGCTTCTTTTTCTTGTTGCCATTGGTTGTAATGTTTAGAAGTTTGCTTGAATAGATAATCCAAGTTATTGATATCCATTTCTTCCTTGAATGCTCCATTATTGTCTTTGGTTATCAATTTAAGTTGGTTGCGCACATCTTTAAAATCAGTATTGATAGGGGTAGCCGATAGCAGTAGCACCTTCACATCATCATTCTTTTTGATAATTTCTTCCAAGAGGTATTCAAAGCGCTTCGACTTATCATTGCGCAGGTTATGACTTTCATCTATAACAATCAGTTTAGGCTTCTTGTTAGTAAAGTTATAGTCTTTCCTATCGTGTACATACTCAGATTTTTGCATCAGCTTCTCATCCAAGTCGGTATGAAAGCGAATATGATACTCCAACTCGTCTTTTTCGAAGCGTGAATTTTGATTTTTCTTATATTTCAACCAATTGTAATGTAGTTTTTTAGGGCAGAGTAATAATATTTCACGCCCTCTGTTCTGGAAATACTTGATCACCGCGAGGGCTGTCCACGTTTTACCCAAACCAACGGCATCGGCAAGTATAGCCCCATTGTATTTTTCTATGCGGTTGATAAGGCTTTCAGCTCCTTTTTGCTGAAATTCATAAAGAGCACTATAGATTTCGGAATCTTTTAGTTTTTGAATATTACGCTGATATTCGGGGGTGTTGATAGAAAGTGAAATATCATTATAGAAACGTTCAAAAAGTATTTTAAAATAGATGTCTTTAGGCAAAAATTCTTGAAATAGTTTACTTATTTCGTTTATGAGATAAGTTTTAAAATCTATTTTTGTTTCCTTACCATTTTCATCTACAAGTATTTTAAAGTTATGGGCTTTAGGGTGCTCCCAAAGAGCGTTAAACCAACTGAGGATTTCTGTATATTGTGTTACTTCTAATCCTCCTACATTTAGTTCAAAATTATCTGATTCTTTAAGTCCAAGTCCTGCTTCTGTAAGATTAGAGCTACCCGATAAGAAAAAATTTTTATGCCCTATCATTTTATCATCATAAGTAGTGTGTATATACACCTTAGCATGACAAAAGTTAGGTTCTAAAGTTTTAAGAGAAACCTTATCAAGCTCTAAAAAATCAACGGCTTCTTTAGCGAGACTTTTTAGTTGTAGTGCTTTTTCAAGACTTAGATCGGAGTTAAGTAGGTCTAACGAACTGATTTCGGTAACATCTCGCTGAGTAATATCACCTAAAATAATACGGTATTGTGCTATTTTTTCATTAGTAAGATTCGCAAAATGACATAAAGCTCCTACAGTAAAGTAACCTGTTACTATATCCATTGAGCCGTCATTAATATACTGTTGTATGAAGCTATGTACTTTAAAATCTGTGGAATGATTATCTACTAACATATAATTCAGATACTTTAATAAAAGTTATTATAGAGCCACAAAGATAAGAGTTATTTTTTAACCCACAAATAAAAATCTCTTTTTTACACCCCACCCGTCCCATAATCGCCCGTGCAGCTCACTCGTCCCACCTGTCCCACAATTGCCCGTGCGGCTCGCACTCCCACTCGCACTTCCCAAAAAATTTTTCTCTTTACTCTTACACTATACTTACCATATACAAACGATACAGGAAGAGCGAAGGAAAAGCGAAAAATTAGCGAAGTATAAACATCTAATAAAAGTTTCAAAAGTAGTATGTATTACTTTTCAGCTATTCTAAAAAAATCGTTGCAAATATACAGCGTAATTGCCAATTAAAAAAAAATTTCTATCTTTGCAGTTCAATAAAAAGATTAATTAACTATGTCTTGGTTTAAAAGAACAGCAAAAGGAATACAAACCTCTACAGAGGAGAAGAAAGATATCCCTAAAGGATTATGGTTTAAATCGCCCAGCGGCAATATAGTAGAGCAAGATGAGTTGGTTACCAACTTCTACGTAAGTCCTGATGACGATTATCACGTGCGTATTGGCAGTAAGGAGTATTTTCAAATACTGTTTGACAATAATGAGTTCAAAGAATTAGACGCCAATATGGTCTCTAAAGACCCACTTTCGTTCGTAGATACCAAATCTTACGACAAACGTTTAGAAGAAGCCACTAACAAAACGGGACTCAAAGATGCCGTTCGTACAGCGGTGGGCAACTCTAAAGGGGCGCCTATTGTCATTGGCTGTATGGATTTCGCTTTCATTGGTGGCTCTATGGGTAGTGTAGTGGGCGAAAAAATATGTCGTGCTATCGACTATGCTATCAAGCATAAACTGCCATTCCTTATGATTTCAAAATCAGGCGGAGCGCGTATGATGGAGGCGGCTCTTTCGCTAATGCAGATGGCCAAAACCTCTATTAAACTTGCCCAGCTCGATGAGGCAAAGTTGCCTTACATATCGCTTTGCACCGATCCTACTACGGGGGGTATTACAGCCTCATTTGCGATGCTTGGCGACATCAACATAGCCGAACCAGGGGCGCTTATAGGTTTCGCAGGCCCACGAGTAGTAAAAGACACCACAGGACAAGACCTTCCAGAGGGCTTTCAAACAGCAGAATTCGTTCTTGAGCACGGCTTTTTAGACTTCATCGTAAACCGCAAACAGCTAAAAGACACCGTCAATCTATACATAGATTTAGTGATGAATAGAAAAATCAGGTAGAATGATCACATTCAAAGCACCGAGTAATATAGCCCTTGTAAAGTACTGGGGCAAGAAAGGGGAGCAGCTACCAGCCAATCCCTCTATTAGCTTTACGCTTAGCCATTGCTATACCGAAACTTCTATTGCCTACCAGCGTAGAAGCGCCGCTACTATGGCCACTGACGCCCCTTTTTCTTTCGATTTTAGCTTCGACGGACAGCCAAAGCCGTCTTTTCACCCCAAAATCGAAGCCTTTTTTGCGCGTATTGCTCCTTATTTACCTTTTTTAACGGACTATCATTTCAGCATTCACTCGCATAACTCCTTCCCGCACAGCAGCGGTATAGCCTCGTCTGCTAGTGCTATGGCAGCGCTTTCTGTATGCCTGATGCAGGTAGCCAGAGAGTTAGGACATACGTATACTGAAGAAGAGTTTTGGCAAAAAGCCTCTTTTTTGGCGCGTTTAGGGTCGGGTAGTGCCTGCCGCAGTGTCAAAGGCAGTATAGTGGTATGGGGGCAACATCCTTCTATTGCGGGCAGTTCAGACGATTATGGCATACCCTACCCGCTGCAAGTAGCACCTGTGTTTGCTGATTATCAAGATACTATCCTGCTCATTGATCGTGGACAGAAGCAAGTCAGCAGCACCGTAGGGCATAACTTAATGCACGGACATCCTTTTGCCGAGGCGCGTTTTTCGCAAGCCAATAACAATATCGACCGTCTTATAGGGGCGTTTGCCACAGGCGATATCGATACGTTTATAGAGGTAGTCGAGAGCGAAGCCCTCACCCTCCACGCAATGATGCAGACCAGCATTCCGTATTTCATACTGATGCGTCCCAATACGTTGGAAGTTATTCAGCGCGTATGGCAGTACCGCAAAGACACCAAAGTGCCGCTTTGCTTCACCCTCGATGCCGGTGCCAATGTGCATCTGCTGTACCCCAAAAGCGTAAAAGACGAAGTACAAACGTTTATCAAAAACGAATTAGCACACTTTTGCGAAGAAGGAAAATATATTAATGACCAATTAGCCAATTAGCAAATTGTCAAATTAACAATTCGAAAATGGTAACCAATATCAATCAGTTAGACCCTATTAACGGGCTTTATACCTACGCAGAATATCTGTTGTGGAAGTTTGAAGAGCGGGTAGAGCTTTTCAAAGGGAAGTTGTTTAAAATGGCTGCCCCTTCTATTGATCATCAGCGTATATCACGCAGGCTTACGCTATTGTTAGGCAATTATTTCATAGGAAAGCCTTGCGAGCTATTCACTGCTCCTTTTGATGTAGTACTTCCTTCTAAAGAGGGCACTGATAATACTGTTCTACAACCCGATCTTTGTGTAGTATGCGATCCAGAGAAGTTGGCTGATGGCAAACGTTGCTATGGAGCCCCAGACTGGGTATTAGAAATTGTATCGCCTAGCAATGCCGAAAAAGAATTGAATAAAAAGTTAGCCCTTTACGAAGAGGCTCAAGTAGCCGAATATTGGGTAGTGCGTCCTGAAGAAAAAGAGTTGGATAGGTTCGTGTTGCAAAACGGCAAATATACCGTCCTACGTCCGCTTTTTGCAGGGAGTGTAGTAAGTCCGGAGAAGTTTCCCGAACTCCAAATAAATTTGAATGACATATTCTAATCTGCAAATTCGACAAATTCTTATGGATATTACTAAAGAACAAGTTGAGGATTTTATAGAAGAGGTACTTCCGCTTACAGAGCGCGAGGTCATTAGCTATGAACTTTCGCCTGCTGAGGGCTTGCCTATCACTGATAGCAAAGTCGGAGGGATACCTTATATTCCCAAGGGAGGCACTTTGCCCAGAACTTCTGACGGCTACCCGCTATTTATGATAGCGCAAATCAATTGCGAGCAGTTACCCCTAAACAGCTTCTATCCCAAAAACGGACTCTTGCAGTTTTGGATAAGAATTCCTGATAAAAAGTTTATAGACGAATATAACCAAGGAATTTGCAATTACGAAGAAAGAAACGACCCTTTTAGCGATAATAACCGCAGAGTGTTATATTACCCTACCCTTACCGAGGCAACTCCTTTTGAAGAGTTTCAAGCAGAATACCATTTTTATGATGAGTGTATGCCTTTGAAAGAGTCTAAGGAATTTGCAATGCACTTCACTAAGGAGCGCGAAGAGGTCAGTTATGCCCTTTCGTTCTTTCACCCTATTTTCGTACAAAAGTGGAATGAAAAGTTTGGTACCAATTACGCTCATTATCTATACGACTCACCTACTCAAATTCCCGACGAAATAGATGAGATTTTCAACGATTGGCTACCCGATGGGCAAGGTAACAAATTAGGAGGCTATGGTGAGGAAGCTGAGTATGGCAATTATTATCCTGATGATTACCGCTCTTTCCCATTGTTGCAAATAGATTGCGATGATGATTTAGGCATAGATTGGATAGATGGGGTAGGGCTTTTCCTTATTAAGGAAGAAGAGCTTGCAGAAGCCGATTTTACAGAGGTGTATTACAATTTTCAGTTTTAAAATATAAGGCTATGGGAGTATGGCAATGGTTACAAACAATATTCAGTGAGGGGGAAGATAGACTAACAGAAAAACAACTCACAAGGCTCGAGAACTTTGCCCAAGCGGTAAAAACAGCAACAGCTCGTCAGGTAATACATATAGAAGCACTACCATCTGCTAATCTGTCAATTACCGATAGTAAGTTTGGCGGTATTCCTTACTTGCCTAAAGGCGCTACATTGCCTACAGCACGCAATGGCAAGCCGCTGTTTATGTTGGCACAAATCAACTGCTCGCATAATATCTACCCTAAAAAAGGTCTGTTGCAAATATGGGTAGTAGCCAATGGCAAGTACGCTGGCAACCAATACTATTCTTATTCACCCCATACACAACGCATTATATATTATCCTACCTTAGAAGAGGCTACAGATTACGACAAATTTAAGCAGGTGTATCAGTTCGAGGGCAAGCCTTTGCCTTTTGCTCCTACAAAGGCCTACCGACTAATTTTCACCAAAGGCATTGATACTTTCTCTTATGAGCAGTTGCGTTTTAATCATTCGTTGCTGCCACTGTGGAAAACCTACTTTGGGGAGCAGCGAGAAAACTTCCTTCTTTTGCCTGAAAAGATAGCCGAAAAGCTCAAAGAGTTATTGCCTACCTCTCGAGGGCATCGTATAGGGGGCTATAGCGAGGTCGACGACAACGCTCAGGCGGTAGGTAGCGACGGCTTACCCAAAATACTACTACTGCGCATAGATACCGATGAGAAAGCCGGTATCCGTTGCAAAGATAACGAGGCTGTAAATTTTCTTATAGAGAAAGCAGATTTCGATGCGCTCGATTTTAGTAAGATACAGCATTCTCTTTAAAACAAATGTATGACAACAACCAATAGCAATCAGTTAGCCTCTAAAATAGTTCTTATTACGGGGGCAACTTCCGGTATAGGCAAACAAACAGCTTTGCTGCTCGCCTCTAAGGGCTTTTTGGTGTACGGCACGGCACGCAATGTCGAGGGCAAGAACCTCCCCTTCAGATTGCTACCAATGGACGTGCGAGAGCCAGCCACTATCAAGCAGGCAGTACAGCAAATCCTCAGCGAGGTAGGGCGTATTGATGTCCTTATCAACAATGCAGGGGTAGGCATCACAGGGGCGGTAGAAGAGCTGCCGGCCGACCAACTGCATAATGTTTTTGCCACCAACCTCTATGGCGCTATGTCTGTAGTGCAAGAGGTTCTGCCTACTATGCGTGCGCAAAAGAGCGGACGTATTATCAACATTAGCTCGATAGCGGGCTATATGGGTTTGCCTTTTCGCGGAGCCTATTCAGCCAGCAAAGGGGCTTTACTGTTGATGACCGAAGCCTTGCGTATGGAGGTAAAAACCTTTGGTATAGAGGTCTGCACCATTTCCCCCGGCGATTATGCTACCGACATAGCCTCTCGCCGTTATCACGCTCCCGTAAACGAAAACTCTCCTTATGCTGAGGTGTATGTAAAACAACTCCGCCTGATGAACGAACACGTCGATAGCGGTGGCGACCCTAAAGAAATGGCCGAAAAGATACTCAAAGTAATCAACACCAAGCACCCTAAAGTGCATTATAAGCAAGGCAGTTTCTTGCAGAAGTTTTCAATAGTCCTCAAACGACTTTTGCCCAGCAAACGCTACGAGCAAATGCTGATGAAACATTATCAATTAGCAAATTAAAAACCTAAGTAATATGAAATTCTTTATTGATACAGCAAATTTAGCACAAATTCAAGAAGCCCAAGATTTGGGCGTGTTAGACGGCGTAACCACTAATCCGTCGTTAATGGCAAAAGAAGGTATCACCGGCAAAGCCGCGATACTAAAACATTATACTGATATCTGCACTATCGTGGAAGGCGATGTCTCTGCCGAAGTAATCGCCACCGATTTTGAAGGCATTGTGCGAGAAGGCGAAGAACTCGCCGCCCTTCACCCTCAAATCGTGGTAAAAGTACCGATGATAAAAGACGGTATCAAAGCCATTAAATATTTTACTGATAAGGGTATCCGTACCAACTGTACGCTGGTGTTCTCGGCAGGTCAGGCGCTTTTGGCAGCCAAAGCAGGGGCTACTTATGTATCGCCTTTCATCGGTAGACTCGACGATATCTCAACCGACGGTCTTTCGCTCATCGAGGACATACGTCTCATTTACGACAACTACAATTTCGAGACTCAAATCCTTGCTGCTTCTGTGCGCCATACAATGCACATCCTCGAATGTGCCAAAATAGGTGCCGATGTGATTACCGCACCACTCAACGCCATCTTAGGGCTTCTCAAACACCCCCTTACCGACAGTGGCTTAGCTCAATTCTTAGCCGATGCAAAGAAATTGGGATAATTTAGTCATCAGCACTAACATCTAATAACAAATGAACTGGATAACTGTAAAAGAATACGAAGATATTACGTATAAAAAATGTGACGGTGTAGCGCGTATCGCTTTCAATCGCCCCGAAGTGCGCAACGCTTTTCGCCCTAAAACTACTGCCGAACTCCTCGATGCCTTTAAAGATGCTTATGAAGATATCAACATAGGAGCCGTATTGCTCTCTGCCGAAGGTCCTTCTCCCAAAGATGGCGTATGGAGTTTTTGTAGTGGTGGCGACCAAAAAGCACGTGGTCATCAGGGGTATGTGGGCGACGATGGTTACCACCGCCTCAACATTCTCGAAGTGCAACGCCTTATTCGCTTTATGCCCAAAGTGGTGATTGCAGTAGTGCCCGGTTGGGCAGTGGGGGGCGGACACTCATTACACGTGGTATGCGATCTTACCCTTGCCAGCAAAGAACACGCTATTTTCAAACAAACCGATGCCGATGTAACGAGTTTTGATGCTGGTTATGGGTCGGCTTATCTCGCCAAAATGGTCGGACAGAAGAAAGCCCGCGAAATCTTCTTCTTGGGGCGCAACTATTCTGCTCAAGAGGCTTTCGAGATGGGAATGGTAAACGCCGTAGTCCCTCACGACGAGCTCGAAGCTACCGCTTTTGAGTGGGCGCAAGAGATAATGGCTAAATCGCCTACCTCTATCAAAATGCTGAAATTCGCTATGAACCTCACCGATGACGGTATGGTAGGGCAACAAGTATTTGCCGGTGAAGCCACCCGTTTGGCGTATATGACCGATGAAGCCAAAGAAGGACGCGATGCCTTCCTCGAAAAACGCAAACCTAACTTCGAAAAGAAATGGATTCCTTAACAATTTGCTAATTCAATATTATGACTGAAAAATTTACCTTAAAAGAAGATGCTCAAGGCAATAAAAATCCTATATTGCCAGAGGGAGTGAAAAACTACCTCATCGATATTGATGGTACGGTAGGCGAGGATATCCCCAATGAAGAACCCGAGCGAATGGCTACTGCCGAGGTATTTCCCGATGCCTTAGCACAAGTAAACAAATGGTATGACGAAGGTCACGTGATTTACTTTTTCACCTCACGTACCGAAGCACACCGTAAAGTTACTGAGCAATGGCTCAAAAAGCACGGCTTTAAGTATCACGGCATCATCTTTGGCAAACCTCGAGGTGGCAACTATCATTGGATAGACAATCACATCGTAAAAGCTACCCGCTATAAGGGCAAATTCACCGATTTTGTCCTCAAAGAAGAAACCGTAGAAGTGTTTAACGATTAGTGCGAGCCGTCTTTCGCTGGCGCGAGCTTGTAGCTCGTGCCTACCCCGTTTGATAACTCTGATAATATCACAAACTTTATTACTATAGTATGATCCCAACAATGGCAGAACTCTCAGCTCGTGGCGAAACCCCCGAGGTACTCTTCTGGGTAGGCTGTGCTGGTAGTTTTGACGACCGCACCAAGCGTATTATCAAAGCCTTTGCTCACCTCTTGCAAAAAGCAGGGGTGCGCTTTGCCGTAC